>Ga0210015_1000321_pt1 | contig 50799 bp, 46 predicted proteins | sample CryGeymeta201522_FD_185471 | JGI IMG/M metagenome (GOLD analysis project Ga0210015, IMG submission 185471) | Groundwater microbial communities from Crystal Geyser aquifers in Utah, USA - Crystal Geyser metaG 2015-22 (SPAdes) (version 2) | ecosystem: Environmental > Aquatic > Deep subsurface >...
GCATCCAGAAGCTCGTCTCTCGTCGCCATGCTGATCCGCCTCACATTCGCCCCCGATGCTTCCTTCAGGAGCACTTCTAATGAGGCAATGCAAAATCATTGGGGAACATTTCAGGCGCGGCAATGCGAGGGTTAGCGACATCGCAGATGACGAGTTGGGGGAAGCGGACGTCGGGCGTAGCCCGGCCGCAGCTTCCCCCAACTCGGGCGCGGGTTTTGCCCGTACTGTTGGCGGCGACGGCGGTCAGGGCGCGATACTGCTTCACAGATAGCTTCGGCATCGGCAGCATCAGTCTTGCCCCGCTTGACATAGCCTTTCACGCAACTGGGCTGCATCAGCCGGACCTGATGGCCGAATTTGGCCAGTTCGCGCGCCCAGTAATGCGCGCTGGCGCAGGCTTCGATGCCAATCAGGCAGGGCGGTAAAGCTCGTCAATCAGGGCCTTGGCCTCGGCCGACTGAAGGGGGGTGACCACAGTATCTGACATCACAAACGCCTCGAACCGCTCCAACGCGGCGATGAGCGCGCCTGCGCGCTTCACCGCCTCGGCGAGGGATTTTGTTCCCAGCGAACGGCGCAGTTCATTTGTTGGTGTTCGTCCGGCAAGACGTTTCGAGAGGCGCCGGCGGAAGTGAAACACGCCGCCGCGCAGGGTCAGGAAGGCGGCCGGCGAGCGGGTCGGCGGCGCCTGTCGGCACGTTTGGGCGCTGTCTCGCACTTCCTGCGGGCGGGTCCTGGACCCGGGCGGACGGCCCCTGCGGCGCGGCCCGGGCGGCGCCCCGGAATCGGCGTCCGGGGGGCGGCGGAAAATGGCCTGTGTCACGGGCGGCGCCACAGTCGGCGCCACAACGGCGTCAACCCCCTCCGGGGGGGTACTCCAGGGGCTGTGAGAACCCATATATTTCAGTGGTTTAGGGGTGAACATGGCTGGGGCGGGAGGATTCGAACCTCCGAATGACGGTACCAAAAACCGTTGCCTTACCGCTTGGCGACGCCCCAACGCGGCGCGGACATTAGGGGCGCGCAGGCGCTGAGGCAAGCGGGGCGGGCGCGCGCGCCGCGATCAGCGCGTCGATCGCCGCCGTCACGAAGGGCGCGCCGCAGACCTGCCAGCGTTCCTCGATCACCGCGCCGCCCTGAGCGCGCAGCGCGGCCAGCGCGGGGTGGGCGAGGCTCTCATAGGCGCGGCCGCGCCGTCCGGCGCTGATATGCCAGGTCTCGATCACCATCGGCGCCGCGCGCACCATGCTCTCCAGCGGCAGCCGCGCGGCCCCGCTCAGGCCCATGGCGGCGGCGGCGTTCTGCAACCCCGCCGCGCGCAGCACCGCGTCGGCCAGCGTATCGGCGCCGGAGGTGTAGTTGTTGGGATAGTAATACGCCGCCGCGCGCGCGGGCGCCTGCGCGGCGCGCGCGCGCGCCTGCGCCAGCGCCGCCTCGAACGCCGAGACCGCCGCCGCCGCCGCCCGCTCCCGCCCCAAAAGCGCGCCCATGCGGGTGAGCTGTCGGGGGATGTCCTCCAGCCGCCGCGCGAACGGGAACACCTCGACCCGCAGCCCCAGCCTGCGCATCAGCGCCACGCTGTCGGCGCGGGTGAAGTCGCCCGCAAGCACCAGATCGGGCGCCAGCGCGAACACCTCCTCCGCCGAGCCGCCGTTCAGATGCAGCGCGGCGGCCTCATCGGCCATGTTCGACGCCTGAGGCCGCGCCGCCCAGGCGGAGACCGACGCGAGTTGCCCCGGCGCCGCGAGCAGCATCGCGAGCTGATCGGTGCACAGGTTGACCGACGCGACGCGCACGGGCGCCGCCTGCGCGGCATACTGCGTCGCGGCGGCGAGCAGCCAGACCAGCGCCGCCAGAAACCTCAAGACCATCGCCCTCTCCGCCTCGGCCACAGGCCCACAGCGCGCATGACGGCGCCGCGCCCGCGTGCTATGTGCGCCGACATGGCTATTCCCGACAAGACCGCCCTCATCGCGTGGATCAAGGACAATCCGCGCAACGCCACCAAGCGCGAGATCGCGCGCGCCTTCGGCATCTCCGGCGGCGACCGGGTGGAGCTGAAGCGGCTGTTGCGCGAGATCACCGAGGAAGGCCATGTCGAGCGCGGCGCGCGCCGATTCTCACCGCCCGGCCACCTGCCGCCGGTCACGGTGCTGGTGGGCGAGCGCCTCACCGCCGATGGCGAGCTGATCGCGCGGCCGCAGCAATGGGACGGCAAGGGCGCAGCCCCGCCGGTGCTGCTGCTGCCGCGCGAGGGCGATCCGGGAATCGGCGTCGGCGACCGCTTTCTCGCCAAGCTGACCCCCGTGCACGAAGCGGAGGGCCTGCGCTATGACGCGCGGCTGATCCGCAAGCTGACCACAGGCGCGCGCCGCACGCTCGGCGTGTTCCGCCTGACCGACGGCGGCGGGCGGATCATGAGTGTGGAGAAGGGCGCCGATGAGATGCGCGTCGACGCCCATGACACGGGCGGCGCGCAGGACGGCGAACTGGTCGAGGTCGAGGCGGCGGGCGCGCCCCGGCTGGGCCTGCGCCGGGTCAAGGTGGTGGCGCGGCTGGGCGACCCGTCGGCGCCGCGCGCGGTGTCGCTGATCGCGATCCACCAGCACGGGCTGCCGGTGGAATTCTCCGAGGCCGCGCTGGCGGAGGCCGAGGCCGCGAAACCCGCGCCGATCAGGGGCCGCGAAGATCTGCGCGCCCTGCCGCTGCTGACCATCGACCCGCCCGACGCCCGCGACCACGACGACGCGGTGTGCGCGCTGCCCGGCGAAGGCGGCGGCTGGACGGTCTGGGTCGCCATCGCCGACGTGGCGCATTACGTGCGGTCCGGCTCGGCGCTCGACCGCGACGCGCGGCTGCGCGGCAACTCGGCGTATTTCCCCGACCGCGTGGTGCCGATGCTGCCCGAGACGCTGTCGGGCGATCTGTGCTCGCTGCACGAGGGCGTGGACCGGCCCTGCATGGCGGTCGAGATCAAGCTGGCGGCGGACGGGCGCAAGCTGGGCCACCGCTTCACCCGCGCGGTGATGCGCTCGGCGGCCTCGCTCACCTACGCCGACGCGCAGGCCATCGACGAGGGCGCCGACGGCCCCCACGCCGACAGCGTGCGCGCGCTGTTCGCCGCCTACCGCTGCGCCGCGCAGGCGCGCGAGGCGCGCGCGCCGCTGCACCTGAACCTGCCGGAGCGGCGCATCGAACTCGACGATCAGGGCCGCGTCGCCTCGGTGCGGTTCCGCGAAACCACCGACGCCAACCGGCTGATCGAGGAATTCATGGTGCAGGCCAACGTCTGCGCCGCCGAAACGCTGGAGGCGCAGCGCCGCCCGCTGATCTATCGCGTGCATGAGGAGCCGACGCCGGAAAAGCTCGACGCGCTGCGCGAGCAGGTCGAGACGGTGGGGCTGACGCTGGCCAAGGGGCAGGTGCTCAAGACCCGCCACCTCAACGCCCTGCTCGACGCCGCCGCCGACGGGCAGTTCGCCGAGCTGGTCAACATGGCGGTGCTGCGGGCGCAGACGCAGGCCTATTACAGCCCCGACAATTTCGGCCATTTCGGGCTGGCGCTGCAACGCTACGCGCATTTCACCTCGCCGATCCGCCGCTACGCCGATCTGGTGGTGCATCGCGCGCTGGTCGCCGCGCTGGACATGGGCCGCGACGGCCAGACGCCCGACGAGGTCGCCGCGCTGGCCGAGACCGCCAAGCACATCTCGCAGACCGAGCGCCGCGCCATGGACGCCGAGCGCGATACCACCGACCGCTATCTCGCGGCCTATCTGGCGGATCGCGAAGGGGCGGAGTTCGAGGGCCGGGTCTCGGGCGTGGCCCGCTTCGGGCTGTTCGTGAAGCTGGACGAGACCGGCGCCGACGGGATAATCCCGATCTCGACGCTGGGCCATGAATACTGGCGCTTCGACGGCGAGGCGCAGACGCTGACCGGCGAGAAGTCGCGCAAGGTGATCGGCGTCGGCGCCCGCGCGCGGGTGCGGCTGGCGGAGGCGGTTCCGGTCACCGGCGGGCTGCGCTTCGAGTTGCTGGAGGTCGAGGGCGGCGGGCGCTTCGCCACCCGCGCCCGCCCGCGCGGCGAAGGCCCGCAGCGCAAGCTGGCCAAGGCCAAGCTGTCGGCGGCCAAGGCGCGGCGCAAGGAGCGGCGGCGCAAGGCGACCTGAGGCGCCCCTCACCCCGCCTAGGCCCCCTCACCCCGACCCTCTCCCGCAAGCGGGAGAGGGGGCGATATCGGCGGGCGGGGCGCAACACCGGCGCCGCTGCGCCGGGCGCGGCGTCGCCTTCCCCGCCGCCCCGGCCCGCGCGCCGGGACATGCCGCGCGCCCCCTCACCCAGACCCCCTCCCGCAGCCGGGAGAGGGGCGAAATCTGCGCCGACGGCACGCAGTCGCCAGACTGGGCGGCGCCCTCGCCTCTCGCGCCCCCTCTCCCCCTTGGGGGAGAGGGTCGGGGTGAGGGGGCGGCGCGCGCCCTACCCGCCGTAGCGCGCCTCCAGCGCCGCCGCGATCTCGTCGGCCAGCCGCGCCACGGCGTCGGCATGGGCGCGGGCGACGCCGTCGAAGCCGGCGCCGCCGCTGGGCGCGGCGATGTCGAAGCGGCGCACCACCGCCAGCCCGCGCCCCTTCGCCCGCTCCCCCGCAGCCGGGAGAGGGGCGAAATCTGCGCCGACGGCGCGCCGTCGCCAGACTGGGCGGCGCCATCGCCTCTCGCACCCCCTCTCCCCCTTGGGGGAGAGGGTCGGGGTGAGGGGGCGGCGCGCGCCCTACCCGCCGTAGCGCGCCTCCAGCGCCGCCGCGATCTCGTCGGCCAGCCGCGCCACGGCGTCGGCATGGGCGCGGGCGACGCCGTCGAAGCCGGCGCCGCCGCTGGGCGCGGCGATGTCGAAGCGGCGCACCACCGCCAGCCCGCGCATCCGCGCGTCGGCCACCCGCACTTCGCCCGACAGCGTGACCGGCCCGCCCAGCGCGCCGACGAACTGATCCACCAGCACGTCGATGCGCAGCGTGGGGTCGAACTCGGGCGGCCACGGCTCGGCCAGCACCAGCGCGCCGGTGCGCGCGCTGAGCGCGGCGGCCAGCGCGGCGGTGGCGGTGCGCGCCAGCGGATCGGCCCAGCGCTCATCCACCGAGCGCGCCAGCGTGGTCACGCCGGTCAGATAGGCGATGGCGCTGTCCTCGGCGTAATCGGGCAGCGCGATGCGGCTGAACGCGATCGGCTCGCGCGCCACCGCGCTGTCGGTCGCCGCCGCCGACGCGGGGGCCTCCGGCAACAGGTGCAGCGTCGGCGGGTTCAACTCGGCGCAGCCGCCCAGCAGGAGCGCGAGCGCGGCGGCGAGGGGGCGTGCGGTCATCCTCAGCGTCCTATGATCAGCGAGTTGGGCCGGCGTTCCAGGGTCTGCGCCAGCGTCGAGATCGCGCGCGCAGCCTGCCGCATTTCGCGCAGCGCCGCCACCGCTTCGGTGTTCACCGACGAGCCTGCGCCATAGGCGTCGATGGCGCTTTCGGCCTTGGCGGCGGCGTCGTTCAGGCGGCGCACCAGCGCGGGCAGGCCCGAGGCGGCGTTCTCGAACGCCGCCGCCGCGCTGGAGGTCGCGGCCATGGCGCGCGCGGCGTCGCCCGCCAGATCGGCCTCGGCCAGCCCGTCGAGCATCCCGCGCGCGGCGCTGAGCGCGCCGGTCAGCTCGCCCGGCGCGCGCTTCAGGTCGGGATCGGCGGCCAGCGCGGTCACGCTGTCGAGCGCGGCGATGGCGCTGGCCAGCAGCTCCTCCACCGGCAGCTTGTTTATGCGCGCCAGCACCTCCTCGGCGCGGCCGCGCAGCGCGTCGAGCGTGGAGGGCACGCTGGGCAGACGCGGATAGGGTTTGGCGTCGAGATCGAGGCGCGCGGGCGGCGCCTCGGGCGCATCGACCAGCTCCACATAAAGCGCGCCGGTCACAAGACTGCCCGAGGCCAGCCGCGCGCGCAGGCCGCGCGCGACCGAGCGCTCGACGAAGGCGAGGTTCGATTCGGGGTCGCTGCCGATCACGCCGATGCGCCGGGGCTGGATCAGCAGCGTCGCGACGATCTGCAGCGTGGTCAGCGACTCGCCGGGCAGGACCGCGATCCCCTCCACCACGCCGACCTGCACACCGCGATACTCGACCGGCGCGCCGTCGCCGAGACCGCGCACCGACTGGTCGAACACGGCGGTCAGGCGGAGCTGCGCCGCCGGATTCTCGCCGAACAGGCTCTCCGCCGCCTCGTCGCGGCTGGCGTGCAGGATGAAGGCGTCGGCCTCGCTGGGCCCCGGCGCCGCCTCGGCGAAGCGGTCGAACACAACCCCGCCGCGCAGCAGCGCCGCCAGCGAGGTCACGTCGAGCCGCAACCCCTGCGCGCCAAGCTCGACGCCGACGCCGGAGGCGTTCCAGAACCGGGTGCGCGCGTCGATGCGATCGCTGTAGGGCGCGTTCACGAACAGGTCGAACTCGATGGCGTCGCCGTCGGCGCTCAGCCGCTTGGTCTCGACCCGGCCGACCTCGATCGACTTGAAATACACCGGCGCCCCGGGCGTGAGCGCGCCGCCCTCCCGCGCGCGCAGGGTGACGCGGCGGCCCGGCGTGTCGGAGGGGGTCAGCGGCGGCTCGGGCGCAGCGGTGAAGGCGTCGGTCGCCGCGCCGTCGCCCGCGCCCCAGTCAACCGCCAGATAGGCGCCCGACAGCAGGGTATCGAGGCCGCTGACGCCGCTCGCGGTCAACTGCGGGCGCACCACCCAAAAGCGGGCGCCCTCGCGCAGCCGGTCGCGCACGTCCGCGCTCATCCGCGCGCGGGCGAGCACGCGGTCGAAGCCCTCGTCGAACGCCAGCGATTCGACGCGGCCGATCTCGACATCGCGATACTTGACCGGCGTGCGCCCGGCCTCCAGCCCCGCCGCGTTGTCGAGCGCGATGGTGATCTGCGGCCCCAGCGTGGAATAGTGTCGCCACGCCGCGCCGCCCGCGATGGCCAGCGCGATCAGCGGCAGAAACCACGCGACGGACAGCCGCCCGCCACGCCGGGGCCGCTCCACGCGCGGTTCGGCCAGGTCATCATCGCTCATCGCGCCCTCCCCTCCGCCGCGATCCAGATCAGCCGCGCGTCCAGCCGCTGCGCCGCCAGCATGGTCAGCACCACCGACAGCGCAAACGGCGCCGCCGCGGGCCCCGGCGTGATCGAAGCGAGAAAACCGAGCTGGATCAGCGCCGCAAGCAGCGCCACCACGAACACGTCGATCATCGACCAGCGCCCGATCAGCTCCACCAGCGCGTGCAACCTGTGGCGCCCGTGCAGCCCCCGCACCGATCCGCGCGCGATGCCGATGGCGAGCCAGGCGATGGCGGCGAACTTGCACAGCGGAATCGCCACCGAGGCGATCAGCACCACGGCGGCGACGAACCACGCGCCATGCGCCGCCAGATCGACCGCGCCGCCGATGATCGTGCTCTCGTCCACGCGCCCGAAACTGCGGGTGACCAGCATCGGCCAGAGATTGGCGGGGATGTAGGCGATGATCCCGGTGGCCAGCAGCGCCCACACCGCCTGAAGGCTGCCGCGGTCGGGCCGCCGCAGCCGCGCGCCGCAGCGGGCGCAGCGCGCGCGGCGCTCCGCCTGCACCAGCGCGCATTCCGTGCAGCCGATCAGGCCGAGGTCGCGGGCGGTGACCCCGCCTCCAGTCACAGGCCGCTCAGCGCCCATCGCGGCTCTCCCCGATCAGTCGCCACACCGTCTCGCGGCACAACGCGGCGTTCTCGAACGCCAGCACCGCCACCGCGCCGCCCAGCGCCCAGAACGCCGGGCCGGGCGTGATGGCGGCGATCCCGGCGATCTTGACCATGCTGACCGCGACGCCGATCATGAAAATCTCAGCCATCGCCCAGGGGCGCATCGACGACGACCAGCGAAACGCCGCCGCCGCGCCCGGCGCCATGCGCCCGCGCAGCCGCCAGGGCGCCAGCACATAGAGATGCGCCAGCGCGCGGGCGACCGGCAGCCCCGCGATCACCAGCAGCAGCAGCAGCCCCAGCGGCGAGCCGCCCCCGCCCAGCGCGGCGGCGGCGTCGAGCAGCGAGACGGTGCGCTCCAGCCCCATCTCGCGCAACGTCAGGAACGGGCCGCTGACCGCCAGCGCCACCAGCGCCACCATCGCCAGCGCGGCGGCGATCACCCGATCCACCGAGCCGGGCTTGCGCGTCTCCAGCACCGCGCCGCAGCGCGCGCAGCGCGCGACCTCGCCGGGCCGCAGCGCGCGGCGGCGGTGCAGCAGGTCGCAGCCGAGGCAGGCGATCAGCGTCTCGGGGCGCGCGCGGGCGAGGTCGGACAGGCTCATCGGCGCAGCATAACCTGCTATCGCGCGCGCGCCCATGCCAGCACCGCGACGCGCAGCGCGCTGGCCAGCCCCACCCCCGGCGCGCGAGCGGCGTCGATGCGCGCGGCGAGCGCGTTGAGCGAAGCGCCCCGCTCGCGCGCCATCTCCGCCAGCGCCGCCCAGAACGGCGGCTCCAGCGTGACCGAGGTGCGGTGGCCCGACAGGGTGAGCGAACGCTTCACCGGGCCGGCCGCGTCAGGCATCGTCGCCTTCCGCCTCGATCCGCGCGCCGTCCAGCGTGCGACTCAGCCGCGCCGCATCCGCCGCGCTCAGCGCGCGCTCGGCCTTGTCGGCGCCATGGCGCGCCGCGTTGGCGCTCGCCGCAGCCTTGTCCGCAGCGCGGGCGCGCTGTTTTCGCGCGCGGCGCAGGTTGACGATCTCGGCGGTCATGACGTCGCCGGGATTGCGGCCCGGACGGCGGCGCAGCGGTGCGCGCCGCCGTCGATCCTGCGCTCAAGCCGTTTCATGCCTCGCCTCCATGGTCGCGTCGCCAGCGCGCGCGCGGCCGCCGCGCGCCCTCAACCGCGCGCGGTCAGCCCCTCGGCCCCAGCATGTCCTTCGGCTGCACCACGCGGTCGAAGGTTTCGCCGTCGCAATAGCCCAGCGCGATCGCCTCCTCGCGCAGGGTGGTGCCGTTGTGGTGCGCGGTCTTGGCGACCTTGGTGGCGGCGTCGTAGCCGATCTGCGGGGCCAGCGCCGTCACCAGCATCAGGCTCTCGCGCATCAGCTTGTCGATGCGCTTTTCGTCGGCCTCAAGCCCCGCGATGCAGTTGTCGGTGAAGGCCGAAGCGGCGTCGCCCAGAAGCTGCATGGATTGCAGCACGTTATACAGCATCATCGGCTTGTAGACGTTCAGCTCGAAATGCCCTTGGCTGCCTGCGAAGCCCACCGCCGCGTCGTTGCCGAACACATGCGCGCAGACCTGGGTCAGCGCCTCGCACTGGGTGGGGTTGACCTTGCCGGGCATGATCGAGCTGCCCGGCTCGTTCTCCGGCAGGATCAGCTCACCCAGGCCGCAGCGCGGCCCTGAGCCGAGCAGGCGGATGTCGTTGGCGATCTTGAACAGGCTGGCCGCCACCACCCGCACCGCGCCCGACAGCTCCACGATGGCGTCATGCGCCGCCAGCGCCTCGAACTTGTTGGGCGCGGTGCGGAACGGCATGCCGGTCAGCGCGGCGATCCCGGCGGCGATCTTTTCGGCGAAGCCCGCCCGCGTGTTCAGCCCGGTGCCGACCGCCGTGCCGCCCTGCGCGAGGAACCAGACGTTCTCCAGCGCGGTCTCGACGCGCGCGACGCCCTGGCGCACCTGATGCACATAGCCCGAGAACTCCTGCCCCAGCGTCAGCGGCGTGGCGTCCTGTGTGTGGGTGCGGCCGATCTTGATGATGTGGCCGAACGCCTCCTCCTTGGCCTCCAGCGCCGCCAGCAGCTTCTCCAGCCCCGGGATCAGCACGCGGGTCGCGGTGGTGGCGGCGGCGACGTGCATCGCGGTGGGGAAAGTGTCGTTGGAGCTCTGCCCCATGTTGACGTGATCGTTGGGATGGACCGGCTTTTTCGACCCCAACGCGCCGCCGAGGATCTCGATGGCGCGATTCGAGATCACCTCGTTGGCGTTCATGTTCGACTGCGTGCCCGAGCCGGTCTGCCAAACCACCAGCGGGAAATGCTCGTCGAGCTTGCCGTCGATCACCTCGCGCGCCGCCGTCTGGATCGCCTCGCCCAGCCGCGCGTCGAGATCGCCGAACTCCATGTTGACCCCGGCGGCGGCGTGCTTGATCACGCCCAGCGCGCGCACCAGCGCCACCGGCTGCTTCTCCCACCCGATCGGGAAGTTCTGCAGCGAGCGCTGGGTCTGCGCGCCCCAGTAGCGGTCGGCGCGCACCTCGATGGGGCCAAAGCTGTCGGTCTCTGTCCGGGTCTCGGTCATGGCGCGCGTTCCTTCGGTTGTGGCGGCGCGCAGCATAGGCGGATCGCGGCGCGCGGCAATGCGGCGTCGGCGCTCAGGCGGGCGGAGCGCGGCGATCTGCGGGGCGGCGCCGGAACGCCCGCCCGCGACCCCTTGTCGCCGCCGGCGCGCCCGCGGCGCAGCCGGACCTTTGACCTCGCTCAATGACCCGCACGGGCCTTCGCGCTAGCGTTCTTTCACCGACGTCAGCGCGCCGCCCGCGGCGCTGTTTGGGAAGCGCCAATGCACACTGCGCCGCCGCCCGCCTGGGGCCTGCTGTTTCGCTCGTCCATCGGGCGCAAGTATCTCGTCGCAGGGTCCGCCGCGTTCCTCGCGATCTTTGCGCTGGGCCACACCCTGGGCAATCTTCAGGTGTTCTTCGGGCCGAACCCGATCAACCGCTACGCCTATCACCTGCAATCGCTGCCCTACGGATTGCTCTGGCTGATCCGCGCCGTGGTGGTGAGCGCGGTGCTGGGGCATCTGGCGCTCGCCGCGCGGCTGCATGTGCAGAACCGGCGCAGCCGGGGCAGGGGCTATCGGGACGAGAAGTGGCTGAGCTCGACGGCCGCCTCGCGCTCGATGATGCTGAGCGGCGGGGCGATCCTGCTGTTCCTGATCCTGCACATCCTGCATTTCACCAGCCGCAGCCTGTCGGATTTCTCCGCCATCGCGCCGTGGCCGCTGGCCAGCGACGGCACGCCGACGCCGAACGTCTATGCGATGATGTATCAGGCGTTCTCCGATCCGCTGGTCGCGCTGCTCTATGTCGCGGCGATGGCGCTGGTGGCGACGCACCTGAGCCACGGCGTCGCCAGCCTGTTCCAGAGCGTCGGCTGGCGCAACGCGGTGTGGCGGCCCCGGCTCGAGCGCGTCGCGCTCTTCTACGGGTTGTTCGTGTTTCTCGGGCTGTCGTCGATCCCGCTCGCCGTGCTGCTCGACGCGCACGGCGGGGTCGCGATCTTCGACCGCGCAGCGCTCGTCTCCCTCGATCTCAGGTGACCGCCATGCTCGACGCCACGCCGCACGCGCTCGACGCGCGCATCCCCGACGGGCCGCTTGAGGACAAGTGGCAGGCCCACCGCGCCAGCGTGAAGCTGGTCGCCCCCAACAACCGCCGCAAATACACCATCATCGTCGTCGGCTCCGGCCTGGCGGGCGCGGCGGCGGCGGCGACGCTGGGGGGGCTTGGCTATCGCGTGCTGTGCCTGTGCTATCAGGACAGCCCCCGCCGCGCCCACTCGATCGCCGCGCAGGGCGGCATCAACGCCGCCAAGAACTATCAGAACGACGGCGACTCGGTGCGCCGGCTGTTCCACGACACGATCAAGGGCGGCGATTTCCGCTCACGCGAGGCCAACGTGCACCGCCTTGCGGAGGTGTCCAACCAGATCATCGACCATTGCGTGGCGATCGGGGTGCCGTTCGCGCGCGAGTATGGCGGGATGCTCGACAACCGCTCGTTCGGCGGCGCGCAGGTCAGCCGCACCTTCTACGCGCGCGGTCAGACCGGCCAGCAACTGCTGCTCGGCGCCTATTCCCAGCTCAACCGCGAGATCGCGGCGGGAACGGTGACGATGATCACCCGCGCCGAGATGCTCGACCTCGTGGTGGTGAAGGACGCCGACGGCGTCGGCCACGCCAAGGGGATCGTGACGCGCGACCTCGTGACGGGCGAGATGCGCAGCCATGCGGGCGACGCGGTGGTGCTGGCCACCGGCGGCTACAGCAACGTGTTCTACCTCTCGACCAACGCCATCGGCTGCAACGCCACCGCGATCTGGCGGGCGCACAAGCGCGGCGCGGGCTTCGCCAACCCGTGCTACACCCAGATCCATCCGACCTGCATTCCGCGCCATGGCGCCGATCAGTCGAAGCTGACGCTGATGAGCGAATCGCTGCGCAACGACGGGCGGATCTGGGCGCCGAAGCGGACGGAGGACTGCGGCAAGGACCCCGCCGACATCCCCGAGGCCGACCGCGACTATTATCTGGAGCGCAAGTATCCCAGCTTCGGCAACCTCGCGCCGCGCGACATCGCCAGCCGCGCCGCCAAGCAGGTCTGCGACGAGGGGCGCGGCGTGGGGCCTGCGGTCGAGGGCCAGCGGCGCGGCGTGTATCTCGACTTCACCGACTCGATCCGGCGGCTGGGCGGAGAGGCGATGTCGGACCGCTACGGCAACCTGTTCACCATGTATCGCAGCATCACCGACGAGGACGCCTACACGCGCCCGATGCGCATCTATCCCGCCGCGCACTACACCATGGGCGGGCTGTGGGTGGACTACAACCTGATGAGCGACGTGCCCGGCCTGTTCGTGATCGGCGAGGCGAACTTCTCGGACCACGGCGCCAACCGGCTGGGCGCCAGCGCGCTGATGCAGGGGCTGGCGGACGGCTATTTCGTGCTGCCGGCCACGATCTGCGACTATCTCGCCCGCACCGGCGCGGGCGCGCCGCAGACCGACGACCCCGCCTTCGCCGCCGTGCGCCACGACGTCGAGAGCCGCATCGACCGGCTGCTGTCGGGCGGCGGCAAGCGGTCGGCGCGGCAGATGCACAAGGCGCTGGGCGAAGTGATGTGGGACAAGTGCGGCATGAGCCGCAACGCGGGCGGCCTTGGCGAGGCGCTGCAACGCATCCCCGAGCTGCGCGCCGAGTTCTGGTCCGACCTGCGGGTGCCGGGATCGGGCGCCGAGATGAACGCGGAGCTCGAGCGCGCGGGGCGCGTGGCGGATTTCCTTGAGCTGAGCGAACTGATGTGCCGCGACGCGCTGGCGCGCGAGGAATCCTGCGGCGGCCATTTCCGCGAGGAGCACCAGACCGAAGACGGCGAGGCGCGGCGCGACGACGCCCGTTTCGCCCATGTCGCGGTGTGGCGGCACCGCGGCGAGGACGCCGCGCCGGAGCGGCTGACCGAGCCGCTGCATTTCGAGGCGATCGCGCTCGCGACGCGCAGTTACAAGTGAACGGGAGCCCGCGATGAACTTCACGCTGCATGTCTGGCGTCAGAACGGCCCTGCGGATCCGGGCGGCTTCGAAACCCATCCGATGCGCGACATCGACGCAGGTCTGTCGTTTCTGGAGATGCTCGACCTGCTGAACGAGCGGCTGGTCGCCGAGGGCGCCTCGCCGATCGCCTTCGACCACGACTGTCGCGAGGGCATCTGCGGCATGTGCTCGCTGACCATCAACGGCGCGCCGCACGGCGGCGAGGCGGGGCTGACGGTCTGTCAGCTGCACATGCACCGCTTCAGGGACGGCGACGAGATCACCGTCGAGCCGTTCCGCGCCGGGCCGTTCCCGCCGCTGCGCGATCTGGCGGTGGACCGCTCGGCGATGGAGGCGATCCAGCAGGCGGGCGGCTTCGTCTCGATCCGCCCCGGCGAGGCGCCCGACGCCAACACCATCCCGGTGCGGCGCGCGACCGCCGAGGCGGCGATGGACGCCGCCGCCTGCATCGGCTGCGGCGCCTGCATCGCCGCCTGCCCCAACGCCAGCGCCATGCTGTTCACCGCCGCGAAACTGGCGCAGCTCAACAGTCTGCCGCAAGGCGCGGTGGAGCGCGACTGGCGCACGCTGGCCATGGTCGGCGCGATGGATGCGCAGGGCTTCGGCGGCTGCACCAACCACGGCGAATGCGAGGCGGTGTGCCCCAAGGGCGTGACGCTGGACGTGATCGCGCGCATGAACCGCGACTACGCCCGCGCCGCGACGCGCAAGATACTGGGCGCCGGGATCTGAGGCGCGGCCCGCCTCAGAACGCGGGCGGGCGGCGCGGACGGGGGTGGACGCGCGGGCCGCAGGCGCCGATGTATGGGGCTGGACGCCACGCAAGGGGCCGCGCATGACCGCCACCACCGCAGCCGATCCGGCGCTTTTCACCTTCGACAACAGCTACGCCCGGCTGCCGGAGCGGTTCTATGTCCGTCAGCAGCCCCACCCTGCGCCTGCGCCGCAGATGGTGCGGCTGAACCGTCGGCTGGCGCGGGAGATCGGGCTGGACGCCAGCGCGCTGGACGGGCCGCGCGGCGCCGCGATCCTGTCCGGCGCGGTCACGCCGCCGGGCGCCGCGCCGCTGGCGATGGCCTACGCCGGGCACCAGTTCGGCGGCTTCTCGCCGCAACTGGGCGATGGGCGGGCGATTCTGCTGGGCGAGATGATCGGGCCGGACGGCGTGCGCCGCGACCTGCACCTGAAGGGCGCAGGCCGCACGCCGTTCTCGCGCGGCGGCGACGGCAAGGCGGCGCTGGGGCCGGCCTTGCGCGAATACATCGTCAGCGAGGCGATGGCGGCGCTGGGCGTGCCCACCTCGCGCAGCCTGGCGGTGGCGGCGACCGGCGAGACGGTGTATCGCGAGACGCCGCTGCCCGGCGCGGTGCTGGCGCGGGTGGCGACAAGCCATGTGCGCGTCGGCACCTTCCAGTTCTTCGCGGCGCGCGGCGACGCGGCGGCGCTCGGGACGCTCGCCGACTATGTGATCGCGCGCCACTACCCCGACGCGGCGCAGGCGCAGGCGCCGTATCTGGCGTTGCTGGAGGGCGTGGTCGCGCGCACGGCGGCGCTGGTGGCGCAGTGGATGGCGATCGGCTTCATCCACGGGGTGATGAACACCGACAACGTGTCGGTGGCGGGCGAAACCATCGACTATGGCCCCTGCGCCTTCATGGACGACTATCATCCCGACACGGTGTTCAGTTCGATCGACAGCACAGGGCGCTACGCCTACGCCAATCAGCCGCGCGTGGCGCACTGGAACCTTGCGCAATGCGCCAGCGCGCTCTTGCCGCTGCTGGGCGAGGACGAGGCGGCGCAGGTCGCGGCGGCGCAGGCGGCGGTGGACGCCTATCCGGGCCTGTTCGAGGCGGCGTGGCTGGCGGCGTTCCGCGCCAAGCTGGGGCTGGCGCGGGCCGAGGAGGGCGACGGCGCGCTGATCGGCGACCTTCTGGCGCGCATGGCGGCGGCGCGGGCGGATTTCACCCTGACCTTCCGGGGCCTGTGCGCGGCGGGGGCGGATGCGCCGCCGCACGCGCCGGTCGCCGATCCCGGTCCGGCGGAGGGCTGGCTCGACGACTGGCTGGGCGCGTGGCGGGCGCGGCTGGCGCGCGAGACCCGCGACGAGGCGGCGCGTCAGGCGGCGATGCGCGCCGTCAACCCCGCCTTCATCCCGCGCAACCACCGCGTCGAGGCGGCGCTGTCCGCCGCGTATCAGGGCGATCTGGCGCCGCTCGACGCGCTGACGGCGGTGCTGGCCGACCCTTACGCAGACCAGCCGGGCCGCGAGGCCCATGCGGCGCCGCCGCGCCCCGATGAAGTGGTGAGGGCGACCTTCTGCGGCACCTGAGCGGCGGGCGCGGATCGCGGTCGCGCCACGCCGTCAGCCCTGCGCGCGCGCAGCCGGGCCGCAGAGCCGCGCCAGCGCCTCGAACAGGAAGAACAGCGTCAGGCTCATGGCGGCCAGCGCCAGCAGCGCGGCGAACATCAGGTCGGTCTGGCCGCGCCCGTTCGCCATCAGCATCAGGTGGCCCAGCCCGCGCGACGACCCGACCCACTCGCCGATCACCACCGCAAACGGCGCCTGCACGAGCGCCAGCCGCAGGCCCGAAGCCAGCGACGGCAGCGCGTTGGGAACCTGCAGCAGCACAAGCCTGCGCAGCGGCGTGGCGCGCATCGCGCAGGCGAGGTCGGCGTGCGGCGCGGGCAGGCGCATCAAGCCGTCGAAGAACGCCGACGTCACCGGAAAATAGATCACCAGCGCCACGATCACGATCTTGGACGGCGCGCCATAGCCCAGCCACAGCGTGATCACCGGCGCCAGCGCGAACACCGGCGCCGCCTGCGCAAAGATCAGGAACGGACGCAGCAACAGCCGCGCGCCGGGCGACAGCGCCAGATTGAGCGCGGTCGCGACCCCCAGCGCCACCCCGGCGCCGAGGCCGGTCAGCAGGTTCGCGGCGGTGAAGCCCGCGTGCTCGGCCAGCATCGGCGCGCTGTCCCACAGCCGCGCCGCCACCCGCGCGGGCCCGGGCAGGATGAACGGCGGCGCGCCGCTCAGCCAGACCACCGCCCGCCACAGCGCCAGCCCGAAGCCCAGCGCCAGCAGCCCGCGCGCCAGCCCGGCGAGCGCGCCCCTCACGCCGCGCGCAGCCGCGACAGCAGCGCCGCCTGCGCCGACAGGGTCCGCGCGTCCGCAAAGCCGCGCGGCGCCGGGGCGGCGGGCAGCGCCAGCGCCTCGGCGCCGTCCGGCCCCAGCAGAAAGGCGCGGTCGGCCAGCCGCGCGGCCTCCAGCGGGTCGTGGGTGATCAGCAGCACGGTGCGCCCGGCCAGCGTGCGCGCCGCCAGATCCTGCATCGCCAGCCGGGTGGCGGCGTCGAGCGCGGAGAACGGCTCGTCGAGCACCACCAGCGGGCGATCCTCGATCAGCGTGCGCGCCAGCGCCACACGCTGACGCTGACCGCCCGACAGCGCGCCCGGGCGGCGGCGCTCCATGCCGCCAAGTCCCAGATCGGCCAGCAGCCGGCGCGCCCGCGCCCGGTCGGGCCGCTCGCCGCGCAGCCGCGCGCCCAGCACGACGTTGCTCTCGACGCTCGCCCAGGGCAGCAGCTGGCAGTCCTGCGCCATCGCCGCGACCCGGCCCGCCAGCGGCGCGCCGTCGCGCGCCGCCAGCACGCCGTCCAGCCGGAACGGCCCGGGCAGCCCGGCGACCAGCCGCCCGATGGTGGATTTGCCCACCCCCGACGGCCCCAGCAGGCAGGTCCAGCGCCCCGCCGGGCAATCCAGCCGCAGCCCCGCGATCAGCCGCGCCCCGCCGATCCACAGATCGCCGCACAGCGACAGCCCCGGCGCGTTCATGCCCCGGTCAGCCCCATGCGCCAGAACCCGACCTCAAGCCGGGTGGCGGTGGCGAAGCGCCGCGACAGCGCATCGAAGCGCGGCGGGCGCGCCCAGTCGGCGCCGAGGCGATGCGCCAGCGCGCCGTCGATCAGCGCGCCGACCTCGCCGCACAGCGCCTGAAACTCCGGCCCGGCGTAGGTCTCGATCCACTCGGCGTAAGGCCCGCCCGCGCCCGCCAGCCGCGCGCCGATCTCGCCATAGCCCAGCACGCACGGCGCCAGCGCCGCCATCAGGTCGAGGAAATCGCCCGAATAGCCCGCCTCCAGCACATAGCGCGTGTAGGCGAGGGTCTCGGGCGCCTCCTCCGCCGCCTCCAGCGCGTCGGCGTCGATCCCCTCGCGCGCGCACAGCCGCACATGCAGCGGCATCTCGTGATGGGTCAGCGCATGGACCGCGCCCGCGGCCGCGCGCAGTTCGGCCAGCGTGTCGGCCTTGGCCGCCGCCAGCGCCCAGGCGCGCGAAAAGTGGATCAGGAACACATAGTCCTGCCGCAGATAGCGCAGAAAGGCGTCGCGCGGCAGATCGCCGCCGCCCAGCCCCTCGACAAAGGCGTGGCGGGTGTAGGCCCGCCACGCAGGCGCCTGCGCGCGCCACAGCGCGAAGGCGCGGCCATAATCGGGCGCGCTCATCGCGGCGCGGTCAGGTCGATGGCCAGATCGGTCACCGCCAGCCCGCCGGGCGTGGCGCCGCGCTCGGCCAGAAACGCCTCGAAACCCTGGTAGCGCGCTTCGTCCAGCGCCGCCGGGTCGCGGGCGAACAGCGGCCAGGTATCGGTCCAGGCGCGGGCGTTCAACTCGTTCTGCAACTCCGACGCGGTGGCGGCGAACAGCGTCCACGCCTGCGCCGGGTCGTCGGCGATGAACGCCGCCGCGCGCCCGGTGGCGGCGAGGAACCGCGCGACCGCGTCGGAGTCGATGCGCGCGGGGTCGGCGACGTAGATCAGTTCGTCATAGGCGGGCACGCCCTCGTCCTCGGGCGCCAGACACAGGCCCTCGCGGCCCTCGAGCGCAAGCTGGTTCAGCTCGAAATTGCGAAACGCGCCGATCACCGCGTCCACCTGCCCCGACATCAGCGCAGGCGAGATCGCCCAGCCGATGTTGATCTGCTCGACATCGCCCGGCGCCAGCCCGTTATGGGCCAGCATCGCGTCGAGCATCACCTCCTGCACCCCCGCCACGGCGAAGCCCACCTTGCGGCCCTTCAGGTCGGCGACCGAGCGCACCGGCCCGTCGGCCAGCGCGACAAGACAGCTCAGCGGCGCCGCGACCAGCGTGCCGACGCGGCGCAGGTTCAGGCCGTCATGGCGGTTGAGGTGCAGCTCCGGCTGATAGGACACCGCCAGATCGACGCCGCCTGCGGCGGCCATGCGCGGCGGGTCGTTGGGGTCGGCGGGGGTGACGATCTCGACCTCAAGCCCGGCCTCGGCGAAATAGCCCAGCTCCTGCGCCAGGACGATCGGGCCGTGATCGGGGTTCACGAACCAGTCGAGCATCAGCGTCAGCCGGTCCTGCGCCTGCGCGGGCGCGGCGAGGGCGAGGGTGGCCAGAGCGGCGAAAAGGCGGCGTTTCATGGGCGTTTCCTTTGTCAGTCGGGAAGGGCGAGAAGGGCGATCCGCCCCGGCCAGCGCGCACGCAGGCGCTGGCCGGCGTTGTGGGCGCGCAGGCCGGTGCGGCAGGCGAGCACCACGCGCGCGCCGTCGGGCGGGGAGAGATCTGCGATGGCGTCGGGCGGAATGCGCCGCGCGCGCGGGTCGAACGGCGCGGGGGCCTCGGCGCGCAGGTCGATCAGCAGGTCTTTCGGCGCGATCTGGCTGCGCGCGATGAACAGGGGCGGCGCGTCAGGCTCCGGGGCGGCGTCGAAGCGAAACCCGCCCATGCGCCAGCCGCGCGCGTCGAAATGCAGCAGGCGCCCCAGCGGCGAGGGCGCCAGCCCCAGCAGAACCGACAGCGCCATCTGCGCCTGCAACGCGCCGATCACGCCGGGCACCGGCCCCATCACCCCCGCCTCGGCGCAGGTCGCGCCGCGCTCGGGCAACTCGGGAAACAGCGCGCGCAGGCTGGGCGCGCCTGCGCAGCAGCCCGCCGCATAGCCCGCCAGCGCCAGCGCCGAGCCGGCGATCAGCGGCTTGCCCAGCGCGCGGCATGCGTCCGACAAGGTGAGGCTCGCCGCGAAGGTGTCGGCGCAGTCGAGCACGACGTCGGCCTGCGCCGCGAGGTCGGGCGCGTTGGCGGGGTCGAGCCATTCGGCGCGGGCGTCGATGCGCGTCTGCGGGTTCAGCGCCATCAGCGCGTCGGCCGCCGCCTGCGCCTTGGGCCAGCCGATCTGGTCCATGCGATAGAGCGGCTGGCGGTGCAGGTTCGACGCCGCCACCGCGTCGCCGTCGAGCAGCGTGATCCGCCCCACGCCCGCGCCCGCCAGATAGAGCAGCGCGGGCGCCCCCAGCCCGCCCGCGCCCACCACCAGAGCGTGCGCGCGCGCCAGCCGCGCCTGCCCCTGTGCGCCGACCTCGGGCAGCGCCATCTGGCGGGCGTAGCGGTTCATGCGCAGACCGCCAGCCACGCGCTCAGGCGCGCCTCGGGGTCTGGGTTGAGCGTGATGTCGGTGACGGCCGACACAAGGTCCGCCCCCGCCGCGAAGGCGCCCGGCGCGCGCTCCACGCGCATGCCGCCGATGGCGCAGAGCGGAATGTCGCCGGTCAGCCGCTTCCACTCGGTCAGCCGGTCGAGCCCCTGCTCGCGCCATTTCATCCGCTTGAGGATGGTCGGATAGACCGGCCCCAGCGCGATATAGTCGGGGGCCAGCGCCAGCGCGCGGTCGAGTTCCGCGCGGTCATGGGTCGAGACGCCCAGCCGCAGCCCGGCGCGGCGGATCGCGCCGAGGTCGGCCGTGTCGAGATCCTCCTGCCCCAGGTGCAGCCACTCCGCGCCCTCGTCGATGGCCAGGCGCCAGTGGTCGTTGACGACCAGCGCCGCGCCATGCGCGCGCGCCAGCGCCAGCCCGTCGCGGATCGCGCCGCGCAGCGCCGCGTCGTCGCCCTCCTTGATGCGCAGCTGCGCCAGCTTCACGCCCAGCGGCAGGGCGCGGGCCAGCCATGCGGCCGAATCGAAGATCGGATAGAAGCGCGGCAGCCTCACAGCCACGCCCGCCCGATCAGCGGCGTCGAGGGCGCGGCCATATCGCGCGGCGCCATCGGGTCGGCCCCGGCGGCCAGCGCGCCCGCCCGCGCCGCCAGCGCGAACGCCCCGGCCATCGCGACCGGATCGCCCGCCTGCGCCACCGCCGTGTTCAGCAGCACCGCGTCATAGCCAAGCTCCATCGCCGCCGCCGCATGGCTGGGCAGGCCCAGCCCCGCGTCCACCACCAGCGCGATGTCGGGAAACGCCGCGCGCAGGGTGCGCAGGCCGTAGCGGTTGTTCAGCCCCAGCCCCGAGCCGATCGGCGCGCCCCAGGGCATCAGCACCCGGCACCCCGCCTCCACCAGCCGCCGCGCCAGCACCTGATCCTCGGTGGTGTAGGGAAACACCTTGAAACCCTCGGCGCACAGCGTCTCGGCGGCCTCCAGCAGGCCGAAAGGGTCGGGTTGCAGCGTGTCGGCGTGGCCGATGACCTCCAGCTTGATCCAGTCGGTCTCGAATAACTCGCGCGCCATGCGGGCGGTGGTGACGGCCTCGCGCGCGCTGTGGCAGCCTGCGGTGTTGGGCAGCACGCGCACGCCAAGGCCGCGCACGATGTCCCAGAACGCGCCGCCGCCGCCGCCCTCGCGCCGCAGCGACACGGTGGCGACGGCGGCGCCCGACGCCCGGAACGCCGCCTCCAGCACCGCCGGAGAGGGATATTGCGCCGTGCCCAGCATCAGCGGAGCGGAGAGCGTCACGCCATAGAAATCGCGCATCTCAGCCGCCCTGCATGGGGCTGAGCACCTCGAGCCGGTCGCCTTCGGCCAGCGGCTGACCGGCCCGCGCCCCGGCGGGCACGAACACGCCGTTGAGCGCGGTGGCGACGCGCGCGGCGCCAAGGCCCAGCTCGACCAGCGCCGCCTGCACGGTGGCGGCGGTCACCTCGCGCGCCTCGCCGTTCACCTCAATCCTCATGAAACAGGTCTCCCCTCCGCCCCTGGGTCAGGTAATCGGCCGCCTGGCGCGCCAGCGCCGGGGCCATCAGATAGCCGTGCCTGAACAGCCCGTTGAGGTGCAGCACCCGGCCCGCGCGGACCACGCGCGGGGTGTTGTCGGCGAAGGCGGGGCGCAGGTCGGCGCCGGTCTCCACGACCTCGGCGTTCGCGAAGCGCGGGTCGAGCGCATAGGCCGCCGACAACAACTCCAGCAGCGCGCGCGCCGAGATGCGGCTGCGGTCGGCGCTCTCGATCTGGGTGGCGCCGAGCATGACGAGGCCCTCGCCGCGCGGCACGAGATAGATGGAATGGCGCGGATGCAGCAGGCGGACGGGCCGCGACAGCGCGATGTCGGGCGCGCGCAGCACCGCCATCTCGCCGCGCACCCCGCGCAGGCCGCGCACGTCCGCGGCCATGCCGCGCGCGTCGATCACCGGACCGGCGAAGCGGCCGGGCGACGCCTCCGCCTGCTCGATCTCCACCCCGCGCGCCGCCAGCGCCGCCACCAGATCGGCCAGCGCGCGGCGCGGGTCGAGATGCGCCTCGGCCTCGAAAAACAGCGCCTGCGCCGGGCCGGGCAGGTCCGGCTCCAACGTGCGCAGCGCCTCGCCCAGCAGCACATGCCCGGTGGTGCGGCGGGCGAAGCGCGCCAGCTCCGCGCGGTCGCGCGCCAGCGTCACCACCAGCGAGCCGCGCCGCGCGACCGGGGTCGCCGTCTCCCACGCCGCCGCAGCATCCTGACCATGGGCGACGACGGCGGACGGCGCCTCCGCCGCCTCGCAAAACGGCGCCAGCATGCCCCCGGCCCACCACGAGCAGCCATGCGGCCCCGGCGCGCCGTTGCGGTCGATCAGGCGCGGGGTCAACCCGGCGCGGCTCAGCGCCAGCGCCGCCCACAGGCCCGCCACGCCGGCGCCGATGACGGTCACATCAGCCACGGGGCCACACCGCGTGAAAATGATGCACCGGGCCATGGCCCGAGCCGACGGCCAGTTCGTCGGCGGCGGCGATGGCGCCTTGCAGGTAGTCGTGCGCCCGCGCGACCGCCGCGCGCAGCGCCATGCCCTGCGCCAGCCCCGCCGCCACCGCCGCCGACAGGGTGCAGCCGGTGCCATGGGTGTTGCGGGTCATGCGGCGGGGCGCGGTGAGGCGGGTCACGCCGCCCGCCTCGACCAGCAGATCGACGCAGGTCTCGCCCGCGCCGTGCCCGCCCTTCATCAGCACCGCCTGCGGCCCCAGCGCGCGCAGCGCCTGACCCTGCGCCGCCATCGCGGCCTCGTCGCGCGCGGGCGCGCAGCCCAGCAGGGCGGCGGCTTCGGGCAAGTTCGGCGTGAGCAGCAGCGAAGTCGGGAGCAGCCGCGCGCGCAGCGCGTCCACCGCCGCGCCGGGGATCAGCCGATCGCCGGACTTGGCGACCATCACCGGGTCGAGCACCACCGGCGCCGACCTCTCCGCCAGAGCGTCGGCCACCGTCGCGATCGCCGCCGCATCGCCGATCATGCCCAGCTTGACCGCGCCGATGGCGAGATCGTCGAACACCGCCGCGATCTGCGCGGCGATCATCGCGACGCTGGCGGGCTCGATCATCGCGACGGCGCGGGTGTTCTGCGCGGTCAGCGCGGTGACGACCGAGGCGCCATAGACGCCGAGCGCCGAGAACGTCTTGAGATCGGCTTGCACGCCCGCGCCGCCGCCGGAATCCGAGCCTGCTATGGTCAGGGCGATCGCCGCCACCGTCAGTTCCTCCGCATGGGCGACGGCGTGAAACAGCGGCGTGCGGGCATGACGCCCTGCGCGTGCACCGTTCCCTACGCCGGCATGACCCGGATCAGGTTCGATGGGTCGGCCTTCGGCCTCTCAGCCCCATGACGGGGCGCCCCAACGGTTCGGAGAGCAACCTAGGCCAGTCGCGCGGGCGGGACAAGGCGTCGCGGCGCGTCCTTGTGGCGCGGCCCGCGCGTCGCGCGAGAACCGGCAGGGGGCGAAAAGGCGGGTCGGCGCGCCTGCGCCCGGCTGAACAACGCCCGTGCGCGCCCACCGTCATGATGCCCACTGTCATAATAACGGCAACGAAACGCTTTAACGTATGCGACTGGCCGGATGCGAGTCGCGCGACACGCGCTGCGATCGATCGCCCGGCTGCGACAAGGAAGGATGTTCAATGCGACTCACCCATTCGACCCGAAAGGCCGCGCTGCGCGCGACCGCTGCGATCGGCCTCGCCCTCGGCGCGACCGGAACCCTGGCCGCCGAGATCGTCTCGGTCGATTTCACGGCGACCCCGGCGCCGGCGACCGACGCGGACATGATCCGCAGCTACTCGACCTCGACCGCCATCGTGCGCTACGCAGACGGCACGTCGAAGGAATTCCCGCTCAGCTACACCACGCTGTTCAAGAACACCGACGCGATGGGCGACCACGCCGCCGGCCAGCTGTTGAACGCCCAGGGCGAGCCGATCCTCGACCCCAACGGCGACCCGATCATCGCCGAGACGCCCGACGCCAACAGCCTGCTGAACATCGACGGCAATCTGTGGATGGTCACGCATTACGAATACGACTGGAAGCTCGCCGACGGCGCCGAGGCGCGCCGCACCGAGGGCTGGCACAGCCGCTCGCCGATGGGCATGTCGCTCGCCAGGATCGAGCAGGATGGCGAGGGCGTGCTGAAGGCGACCTCCGTGAGCCAGATCGATTTCTCGGCGGTGAACGGTCTGTGGATCCCGTGCGCCGGCGGCCCCACCCCGTGGAACACCCACCTCGGCTCGGAAGAGGACTACGATCTCTACTTCCAGGTCGCGTCGGGCGAGAAGAACCTCAAGAAGTCGACGCGCGGCCTCGCGGCGCTGACCGAGCAGTATTTCGGCGGCGCGAAGCAGGCCAACCCCTACGACTACGGCTACATCCCCGAAGTCGTCGTCAAGGCCGACGGCGCGACCGAGGTGATGAAGCACTACTCGATGGGTCGCGCGACCTGGGAGCTTGCGCGCATGGCGCCCGACCAGCGCACCGCCTATTTCGGCGATGACGGCGATCATGTCGTGATGTTCATGTATGTCGCCGACAAGGAAGCCGACCTGTCCTCGGGCGCGCTCTACGCCGCGCGCTGGAACCAGGTCTCGGCCGAGAACGGCGGCGCCGCCGCGCTCGACTGGGTCAAGCTTGGCCACGCCACCGACGACGAAGTGCGCGCGATCATCGACAGCGGCGTGACCTTCGACGACATCTTCGAGTCGACCACCGCCGAGGCGACGCCGGACTGGGAGGCGCAGGGCTACAAGACGATCCGCGCCGGCCATTCCGGCGACGAGGTTCTCAAGCTCAAGCCGGGCATGGAGAAGGCCGCCGCCTTCCTCGAATCGCGTCGCTACGCCGCCTGGGTCGGCGCCACGACCGAGTTCAACAAGATGGAAGGCGTCGCCATCGACCCCAAGGCGAAAAACCTCTACCTGGCGATGTCCTACAACGAACGGGGCTTCACCAGGGAAGAAGGCGCCGCCGCCGACCACATCCAGACCCAGAAGATCAAGGCCGGCGCCACCTATCAGGTAGCGCTCGACGGCGGTCGGGTCGATCTGAACGGCGATCCGATCGACAGCGACTGGGTCGGCACGGCGATGTTCGTCCCGACCGCGCTGCTGGGCGAGGACATCCCCGTGGACGCGCTGGGCAACATCGCCCACCCCGAGAAGGTCGCCAACCCGGACAACCTGTTCTTCTCGCCGGGCATGCGGACGCTGTTCATCGGCGAGGACAGCGGCACCCACGTCAACAACTTCGTCTGGGCCTACAATGTGGACACCGGCAAGCTGACCCGCATCCTGACCCACGCCTCGGGCGCCGAGGCGACCGGCCTGCAGGTGGCCGACAACATCGCCGGCCACGCCTATATCATGGGCAACAACCAGCATCAGGGCGAGTGGATCAAGTCGATGCCGGAAGACGTCAAGGCGCGCCTGATCGAGGCGGCCAAGGCGGAATACGGCGTCAACGACAAGGGCGCGCTGAACTATCAGCTTCAGGCGCATGTCGGCTATCTCGGCGGCCTGCCGGGCCTCTGATCCGCGACACCGTTTCAGCGCCGGGCCCTGCGGGGCCCGGCGTTTTCGTGTTCAGACCCCATCGGAGGGCCCCTGCATGCCCCGTTCTCTCGGTCTCGCCGCCGCGCTCGCCGTCGCTGCCTCGTCCGGGCTCGCGCAAGCGCCGCTGATCGGCGAGCACATCGACCGGGCGCTGTTTGCGAACCCCTACGCGCACATCCCGGCGCAATGCTACATCGAGACCGCAGGGGGCGCGCAGAACGCCTGCCAGTTCTGCCACACCGACGGGCTCGCCGACCGCCGCTTCGGCAACAACGCGCCGCAGGGTGGCGCTTCGGCCTTCATCGGCGATCTGACGGCGGAATACGCCTTCGCCGCCCTCGGCCATCCCTTCGTCCCGAACGGGTCGATCAACCCGTGGTCCAACACGCTGCGCCCCGAGACGCTGCGCGACAAGATCGCCGGGCTTGGCCTCGACCCGGAAGGCTGGGACATCGACGCGCGCCTGCGCGAAGACAACTGGACGCCCGCCTTCGCCCGCCGCCCCGGCGACCCGCGCGCCTGGGACAGCGCCGCCGCGGGCGACGGGTTCCGGTTCTTTCCCGGCCTGAACCCCGCCGATCTGCCCGCAGGCGACGACGGCTTCGTGCGCAGCGCCGACGGGCGGGGCGCGATCTTCGAGGATGCGACCGGCGCGATCACCGGCTGGCGCGCGGTCAATTTCGCGCCCTACGGCATCTTCACGCCGCTGACCGGCTCGGTCTCGGGCATCTACATCCGCCTGCCGCAGAAGTTCATGCGCGACGCCTCGGGCGCGTTCGACCTTGCGACCTACGCCGCCAATCTCGACCTCGTCTGGAAGGCGGTGTCGGACAATCTCGGGCCGGACGACCCCGCCACCCATCTCGGCGCGGCGGCGGATGCGCCGGTCCAGCCCGGCCTCTACCCGCTGGGGACCGAGTTCGCCCATCCGCTGCATTACGTCGATCTGGAGGCCGACGGCGCCGCCGGCCGCTTCCCCGGCGCCCGCGCGGCGCGGGTCAAGGAGATCCGCTACAGCTACAAGATCCGCCGCTTCGACCCGGAATACGGCGCGCCGTCGCTGAAGGAGGAGGACGCGCCGGTTTACGTCAACCGCGCCGAGGGCTGGATCGACAACGGCGCGGGCTGGCTGCTCGCCGCCTGGATCGAGGATGCGGACGGCGCGCTGCGGCCCCAGACGCCCAGCGAGCTGACGCAATGCGTCGGCTGCCATTCCGGCCACATGCCCCAGCCCGAGACCGGCGGCTACGCGGATTTCCAGTCCGGCGTCGGCGTCACCGTGGACAGCTCGTGGGCCTTGCCGCGCAAGTTCCCCGGGGCGCTCGGCTGGCGCGAGATGGACGCGATGGGCTATCGCCCGGCCACCGAGCCGGGCGGCGTCGGGCGCGCCTCGCGGCCCGATCCGGTCAACCGCGCGACGGGCGAGGGCGAGTTCGCGCATTTCCTGAAGACGGTGGTGGGCGTCAGCCTCTACGGCGACATGCCTGCAAGCGTCGAGGCGTATCTCGCCGACCGCATCGCGCGCGACCGGGCTTACGCCGCCGACTGGCCCGCGCTCGATACGACCAGCGCGGAAGGCTACCTCGCCGCGCAGTCGCTGCGCGCGGCGCTGCTGCGCGCGTTCACCGCGAAGCGCGAGCATCTCGACGCAGACGGAAACTTGTCCGGCGCCTTCCTCTATCCCACGGCGGACGCCGCCCGCGAGGGCGCGCGGCGCTATGGCATGGTCGTGGCGAGCCAGAGCTTCGATTTCGGCAAGGACGTGTTCGCGCAGACGCCGGTGACCTATCGCTATTTCCGCACGCCCGCGACCGCCTTCGCGCATCAGGACGGGCGGCCCTACGCCATCGGAGAGATCGTGACCGACCGCCCCATCGACACCGACCGCACCAGCCTGACATGGGGCGTCGGCGTGGCCGAGACCGGCGTCACGGACTCGCCGGACTATCAGCCGCTGCTGTTCCGCGACTGACGCGGGCGACCAGCCCGGCGCGGGCGCGCCGGGACATCTCCGGCACCCTAAATCGTGAAGATCACCGCATAGACCAGCCGCTCCTCGATCACCCGCCGCCGCCGGACGGCGCCCCCGCGCGCCTCGGGGATGGTGTCGTCGGTATGGTAGCGTTCGAACTCACGCAGCATCAGCCGCGCCGGGCGGTCGCCGGTCGCGGGCAGCGCCGCCGGGCCGCTCCAGATCGCGGGGTCGCGCGCCGCGATCCCGCCCGGCGTCCGCACAGGATGCGTCGCGGCGGGATTGCGCCGCCCGATCCGGTCGAGGCCGCTCGCGACCGGCGCTTCTCTTTCCCGGTCGCGCGCCGTCTTCGCGGACACCGCCGCCGTCCCCGCACGCCGGACCGGTCTGACGCGCGCCGCGCCATGGCCGAGGGTTTCGACCATCCGATTCTGTGTTGCAAAATCGCGCATGGTCGCGTGACGTGGCGGAACGACTGGTGCGCGGCGTCCGCCCTGCGGCGGCGTCGCGCCTGCATGGCCGCGATCGCGGCGAAATCGATGGGAACGCCATGAGCCGCGCCAAGGACCACCTGCACCCCGACCTTGCGGCGACGCGGGAAGCGATCCGCCGCCGCTACAAGGCCGACGAAGCGGCGCTGGTGCGCGAGCTGGCGGCGCGCGCCGGGCTCGACGCGGCGGCGCGACGGCAGGTGGCGGCCTCGGGTGCGCAAATCGTCGAGCGCGTGCGCCGCGAGACCTCGCCGACCATGATGGAGAGCTTTCTGGCCGAATACGGTCTCTCCACCGAGGAAGGCGTCGGGCTGATGTGCCTCGCCGAGGCGCTGCTGCGCGTCCCGGACGACGAGACCATCGACGACCTGATCCACGACAAGATCGAGCCTTCGAACTGGGGCGCGCATCTCGGCCGGTCGTCCTCGTCGCTGGTGAACGCGTCCACCTGGGCGCTGATGCTGACCGGGCGCGTCCTCGACGACGATCCCGCGCGTCCGGCGAAGGCGCTGCGCGGGCTGGTGCGGCGCATGGGCGAGCCGGTGGTGCGCGCTGCGGTGGGCCAGGCCATGCGCCATCTTGGCCGCCAGTTCGTGCTTGGCGAGACGATCGGGGGCGCGATGCGCAACGCCCGCGCGCTGGAGAGCGAGGGCTACACCTACTCCTACGACATGCTGGGCGAAGCCGCCCGCACCGACGCCGACGCGCAGCGCTATCACAAGGCCTATGCCGGCGCGATCACGGCCATCGCAGGCGCCGCGAAGGGAGACGTGCGCTCGAGTCCGGGCATATCTGTCAAGCTTTCGGCGCTCCACCCCCGGTATGAGCGCACCCACCGCGACGCGGTGATGGCGGCGCTCGTCCCGCGCGCGCGCGATCTCGCCCGACAGGCGGCGAAGGCGCGCATCGGCTTCAACATCGACGCCGAGGAGCAGGACAGGCTCGACCTCTCGCTCGACGTGATCGAGGCGATCCTGTCGGACCCCGAACTGGCGGGCTGGGACGGGTTCGGCGTGGTCGTGCAGGCCTATGGCCGCCGCGCGACAAGCGTGATCGCGCATCTTCACGCGCTTGCAGGGCTGCTCGACCGGCGGATCATGATCCGGCTGGTGAAGGGCGCCTACTGGGACACCGAGATCAAGCTCGCGCAGGAGCTGGGCGTCGAGAGCTTTCCGGTGTTCACGCGCAAGGCCGCCACCGACGTCAGCTACATGGCCTGCGCGCGGATGCTGCTGGAGCGGCGCGACCGCATCTATCCCCAGTTCGCGACGCACAACGCCCACACCTGCGCCGCCGTTCTGGCGATGGCGGGGAACGACCGCGACGGCTTCGAGTTCCAGCGCCTGCACGGCATGGGCGAGTCGCTCCACCAGATCGTCCGGGAGGGCGAGGGCGCGCGGTGCCGGATCTATGCGCCGGTCGGCGCGCACCGCGACCTTCTCGCCTATCTGGTGCGGCGGCTGCTGGAGAACGGCGCCAACAGCTCGTTCGTGAACCAGATCGTTGACGACAGCATCCCGGCGGAGCGGGTGGCGCGCGATCCGCTGGCGGAGATCGAGGCGGTCGGCGACGCCATCGCAAATCCGGCGATCCGCCCGCCGCCGCTGCTGTTCGGCGACCGCAGGAACTCCCGGGGCTTTCGCATCAACGAACCCGCCTCGATAGACCCGCTGATCGCGGCGCGGGACCGCTTCGCCGACGGGTTCTGGCGGGCCGGGCCGATGATCGCGGGCGGCGGCGCGCCGCAGGGGCCCGCGCGCGCGGCGCGCGCGCCCGACGATCCGGCGCGCGTGATCGGCGAGGTGCGCGACGCGACGCCGGCGGAGGTCGCGGCGGCGCTCGACGCGGCGGGCGGCGGCTTTGAGCGGTGGTCCACCGTCCCGGCGGCGGAACGGGCCGCCGTGCTGCGCCGCGCCGCCGATCTGTATGAGGAGAATGTCGGCGAACTCGTCGCCATCACGGCCCGCGAGGCGGGCAAGATCCTCGCCGACGGGATCGCCGAGGTCCGCGAGGCGGTGGACTTCCTGCGCTACTACGCCAACGAGGCGGAGCGGCTGGAGGAGGAGGCGCCGGGCGCGGGCCGCGGCGTGTTCGTCTGCGTCAGCCCGTGGAATTTCCCGCTCGCGATCTTCACCGGGCAGATCGCCGCCGCCCTCGCCGCAGGAAACGCGGTGCTCGCCAAGCCCGCCGAGCAGACGCCGCTGATCTCGGCGCGCGCGGTGGCGCTGATGCGCGAGGCCGGATTGCCCGAGGCGGCGCTTCAGCTGCTGCCGGGCGACGGCCCCGGCGTCGGCGGGCCGCTGACGGCGGATCCACGCATCGCCGGGGTCTGCTTCACCGGCTCGACCGAGGTCGCGCAGATCATCCAAAAGGCGCTCGCCGCCAACGCCGCGCCGGACGCGGCGCTGATCGCCGAGACCGGCGGCCTGAACGCGATGATCGTCGATTCCACCGCCCTCACCGAACAGGCGGTCCGCGACATCCTCGCCTCCGCGTTCCAGAGCGCGGGGCAGCGGTGCTCGGCGCTGCGGATGCTCTACGTTCAGGAGGAGGCGCGCGCGCGGCTGATGGAGATGCTGTTCGGCGCCATGGACGCGCTGACCATCGGCGACCCGTGGGACGCGGCGACCGACGTCGCGCCCGTGATCGACGCGCAGGCCCGGCGCGACCTCACCGGCTATGTCGAAAGCATGAAAAAGGCCGGGCGGCTGCTGAAGGCGCTGCCGGTCCCGTCAACCGGATGCTACGCGCCCCCCGCCGTGGTCGGGGTCTCGGGAATCGAGGAGCTGGAGCGTGAGATTTTCGGCCCGGTGCTCCACGTCGCGAGCTTCAGGGCGCGCGACATCGACAAGGTGGTGGACGCCATCAACGCGCGCGGCTACGGGCTGACCTTCGGCCTGCACACCCGCATCGACGACCGGGTGCAGCAGATCGTCGAGCGCATCCGCGTCGGCAACGTCTATGTCAACCGCAACCAGATCGGCGCGATCGTCGGCTCGCAGCCGTTCGGCGGCGAAGGTCTCTCCGGCACGGGGCCGAAAGCGGGCGGACGGTTCTATGTGAACCGCTTTCGGCGGACGGAACCGGCGGCCGACCATCCGGCGCCGCAGGGGCGCAGGCTCGACGGCGCCGCGCTGCAGGCGGCGCTGTCCGGCCTCGACGCGCGCAACTGGGCGGCCCGCCCCGACCGGGTGGCGGCGCTGCGGCGCGCGCTCGCAGGCTGCGGCGGCGTCGTCCGCCGCGCGCTGGCGGGGATGGCGGCCTTCGATCCCGGCCCGTTCACGCTGCCGGGGCCGACCGGCGAGAGCAACCGGCTCAGCCTGCACCCGCGCGGCCCGGCGCTCTGCCTTGGGCCGACGCCGGAGATCGCGGTGGCGCAGGCGGTGCAGGCGCTTGGCGCAGGGTGCGGCGCGGTGATCGTCGCCCCGGACGCTGCGGCGGCCGCCGGGCCGCTCGCAGCGGCGGGGGCGCCGGTCGCGGCGCTGGACGGCGTCGCAGACCCCGCCGACCTCACCGCGCTCGAAGGGCTGGCCGTGGTCGCCGCCGCAGGCGCCTCCGACTGGACCCGCGCGATCCGTCAGGCGCTGGCGGCGCGCGACGGGCGGATCGTCCCGCTGGAGACAAGCGTGGTCGCGCCCGAACGCTATCATGTCGAGCGCCACCTGTGCATCGACACGACGGCGGCGGGCGGCAACGCCAGCCTGCTCGCGTCCGTCGCCTGAGGCGGCCGACCGGGGAGGCGGGCCGGGGAGGCGGGCCGCAAGACCGCACACCCGCCCGGCCCCGGCGCGCCGCCCGCAAGCGGACCCGCGCGGTCCCGCCCCGATTGTCGGCGCAGCCCCGGCGGTGCTAGCCTGCGCGCGCTGGGGGAGGTCGGCATGGGCGCGACGCGACGCTTTGTTCTGGCCGGGTGCGCCGCGACGGCGTCGGTCGCGGCGATGGGTCCGGCGCTGGGCGGGGCTGCGTTCCGGCTGGGGCTGACGCCGGTGTTTCTGGACAACGACGCCGAGATCATCGAGGCCCTGCGCGCCGCGCTGTCCGACAGCATGGGCGCGCCGGTCGCGTTCGAGCAGCGGCGCAGCTATCAGGAGGTGACCGGCCTGCTGCTGGAGGGCGCGGTGGACGCCGCCTGGCTCTGCGGCTTTCCGTTCCTGCAGCACGAGGCCGCGCTGTCGCTGCTGGCCGCCCCGGTGTGGCGCGGCGCGCCGCTCTACCGCTCGTATCTGATCGCGGCGGCGGACGACCCCGCGCGCAGCCTCGACGATCTGGCGGGCGGCGCGCACGCGTTCTCCGACCCCGACAGCAACTCGGGCTGGCTGGTGACCGCCTCCGATCTCGCCCGGCGCGGCGCGCTGCCCGAGCGGTTCTTCTCGCGCGCGATCTTCACCTGGGGCCATCGCAACGTGGTGCGCGCGGTCGCCAGCGGCCTGACCCGTTCGGGCAGCGTGGACGGCTATGTGTGGGAGGCGCTGACCGAGGCCGAGCCCGCGCTGACCGCGCGCACCCGCGTCGTCACGCAGTCCGAACTCATGGGCTTTCCGCCCTTCGCCGCGCGGGCCGACCGGGCGCAGACGCCCGATCTTGCGGCGTTCCGGCGCGCGCTGCTGGGGCTGGCGGACAGCGGCGCCGGGCGCGCGGCGCTGGCGCTGCTGAAACTCGACGGCATGGCGCCCGCCGCGCGCGCGCTTTACGACGGCATCGCCGCGCGGATGCGCGACGTGGCGTGGTGAGCATGGCGGCGCTGCGCGCGCGCCGCCTGCCGCTGGTCGCGCGCGCGCCGCTGCTGGCGGCGGCGATGACGGCGCTGGTGGGCCTTGTCGCGTCAACGCTGGTGCTGACCGCGCAGGCGCGGCTTCAGGAGGACCGGCTGCGCGAGCTTGTGCTGCTGCATGTGCAGGGCCTGTCGGTCGCGCTCGGCCCCGCCGTGCTGCGCCATGACGTGTGGGAGGCGTTCGACACGCTGGAGCGCGCGACGGCCGCAGGCGCCGGGCGGCTCGCCCTGACCGTGGTCGCCGACGCCGCAGGACGGATCATCGCCGCCTCCGATCCGCGCCGCGCGCCGACCGACACGCCCCTCGACGCGGTCGCGTCGGGCGCGCAGGCCATCGGGCGGCTGGCGATCCCGCGCGCGGCGACGCGGCTGCGGGTGCTGGCGCCGCTGATCCATCAGGGCCGCACGGTGGGCGCGATCCTGACCGAGCTCGACGTCGGCGATCTGGCGGCGCAGCGGCGCGCGGCGGCGCTCTGGTTGGCGGCGGGCAACGGGCTGGCGACGCTGGCGCTGTCGCTGGCGGGCTGGCTGCTGATGCGGCGCGCGCTGCGGCCGCTGGCGGTGCTGGCCGAGCGCATGGACGCCGGCGGCGCGCCGGCGCCGATCCCCGAGGGCGCCATCCCGGGCGGCGACGACGAAGCCGCGCGGCTGATGCGCGCCTACAACGCCATGGCCGGGGCGGTGGAGGCGCGCGCCGACGCCGAGCGGCGGCTGGCCGAGCGCGAACGCTTCGTCAGCCTCGGGCGCCTCGCCTCCACGCTCGCCCATGAGATCAACAATCCGCTGGGCGGGCTGCTGAACGCCGCCGACACGCTCAATCGCTACGCCGACCGGCCCGAGGTGGTGCGCGCCTCGGCGGGGCTGATCGAGCGGGGGCTGAAACGTCTGCGCGAAGTGGCGCAGGCGACGCTCGATCATCACCGGCTGAGCGACGCGGCGGGGCCGATGACGCCCGACGACTTCGACGACCTGCGGCTGCTGATCGCGCCGGAAGCCGCGCGGCTGGAGCAGTCGCTCGACTGGCGGGTGGAGGCCGATCCGGCGGCGCTGGCGCGCTGGCCTGCGGCGCGGCTGCGCCAGATCGCGCTGAACCTGCTGCTGAACGCCTCGGCGGCGGCGGGGCGCGGCGGGCGGCTGGCGCTCGACGTCGCCGAGGCGGGCGGGGCGCTGCGGCTGGCGGTGCGCGACGACGGGCCGGGGCTGGACGCCTCGGCGCTGGCGCGGATCACCGGCGAAAGCCCCGCGCCGCCCGGCGGCGGGCTGGGGCTGGGGGTGGTGCGCGACCTGACGCGGGCGCTGGGCGGGCGCGTCGCCCATGCGCGCGACGGGGCCGAAACCGAGATCGCCGTGACCCTGCCGGCAAGGCGCGCGGCGCCATGAGCTTCAGGGACCGCCGGATCGTCCTGATCGAGGACGACGACATCATGGGCGGCTCGCTGGCGCAGCGGCTGACGCTGGAGGGCGCCGAGGTGGTGTGGCGGCGCCAGATGCTGCCGGGCCTGCACGCGGTGCGCACGCCCAGCGCGCCGGTGGATGCGGTGGTGTGCGACATCCGCCTGCGCGACGGCTCGGGCGAGGGGCTCTACGCCGAGCTCAGCCGCGCCATGACGCCGCCGCCGTTCCTGTTCATCACCGGCCAGGCCGGGGTCGATCAGGCGGTGCGGCTGCTGCGCGCGGGCGCGGCGGACTATCTGGCCAAGCCGTTCGAGATGGCGGTGTTCCTCGAACGCCTGGCGCGCCTGCTGCCGCCGCGCGGCGCCGACGCGCCCGCCGACGCCGCCCCCGGCGCGCCGGTGCTCGGCGTCTCACGCGCGGCGCGCGACGTGGAGGCGCAGGCGGCGCAGGCGGCGCAGGACGACGCGCCCCTGCTGCTGAGGGGCGCGCGCGGCGCGGGCAAGCAGGCGCTGGCGCGCTGGATCCACGCCGCCTCGGACCGCCGCGCCGCCCCCTTCGTCACGGCGGAATGCGGGGCGCGCGACAGCCGCCCCGACTTCGGGGCGCTGGGGCGGGAGGCTGGCGACGGCGTGCTGTTTCTCTCCGCCGCAGGCCGCCTCGCGGGGCCGGCGCAGGACGCGCTGCTGGCGCTGCTGCGCGCGGCGCCGTCGTGGCGGCTGATCGCGGGATGCGGCCCGCGGCTCGACGAGCGTGTCGCCGCGGGCGGCTTCCGCGCCGATCTGTTCTACCTGATGGCCGCGCGCGAGATCGCGATCCCGCCGCTCGGCGCCCGGCCCGACGACGCGGTGTGGCTGATGCGGCGGCTGTTCGCGGGGCTGAACGCGCGCCGCGCCGCGCCGCTCTCGGGCGTCACCGCGCTGGCGGAGGAGGCGGTGCGCGCCCATGACTGGCCCGGCGGCGGGCGGGAGCTGCGGGCGCGGATGGCGCGTGCGGTGACGATGGCGCCCGGCGACCGGCTCCATCCGGCGGACCTGTTCCCCGAGCGTGACGCGGCGGCGGCGTTCCTCAGCCTGAGCGAAGCCCGCGAGGCCGCCGAGCGCACGCAGATCCTCGCGGCGCTGGAGCGCACCGGCGGACAGGTGGGCGAGGCGGCGAAGCTGCTGCGCGTCTCGCGCACCACGCTGTGGGAGAAGATGCAGAAGCTGCACCTCTAGGCGCGGCTGACCTGTTCGGAAATCCGAACGCCCAAAAAACATAATATTATCAAATGACTTACCGCAGCGCGGCGCCGGGCCCGACGCGGTCGAACGCCCGCGCGCCGCGCGCTAGGCTGCCCTCAATCAAAACCGGGAGGACCCTACCCCATGAAATGCACCCGTCTCGTCGACGCCGGTCGGCGACAGTTTCTGCGCGGCAGCGGGGTCGCCGCCGTCGGCGCCGCCGCCGCCGCGACCGTCGGCGCGCCCGCGCAGGCCGCGCCTGCGCTCGCGCGCGTCGCCTATCCCGCGACCCGCCTCGCCAACATCGCCGATCTGACCGTCAACGAACCGATGGACATCGCCTATCCCGACGCCGACAGCCCCGGCGTGCTGCTCAAGCTCGGCCAGCCGGTGCAGGGCGGCGTCGGCCCCGACGGCGACGTGGTCGCGTTCTCGGTGCTGTGCCCGCACAAGGGCTGGATGCTGAGCTACAACGGCGGCGACAAGACCCTCAACTGCCCCGGCCACCACTCGCGCTTCGACTGCGAGGCCGGCGGTCAGCAGGTCTGGGGCCACGCCACGCAGAACCTGCCGCAGTTCGCGCTGCGGGTGGACGACAAAGGCGACATCCATGCCGACGGCGTGGACGAGCTGATCTACGGCCGCCTGTCCAACGTGCTCTGAGGGAGGAACAAAATCATGGCTTTCAAGCGACAGGTCGATCGTCTGCCGATCATCCCCGCCGACGCGACCGAACATAACGTCACCTGCCACTATTGCATCGTCGGCTGCGGCTACAAGGCCTACACTTGGCCGATGAACCGGCAGGGCGGCGCGGCGGCGGGACAGAACGCCTTCGGCGTGAACCTCGGCGAGCAGCAGCCGACCGAGACCGAAGCGTGGTATGCGCCCTCGATGTACAACATCGTCCGCCAGAACGGGCGCGACGTGCATCTGGTGGTCAAGCCCGACACGAACTGCGTGGTCAACGGCGGCCTCGGCTCGATCCGCGGCGCGCGCATGGCCGAAAACCGCCCCTCGCGCGTCACCAACACCCAGTCGCAGCGGCTGACCGATCCGCTGGTCTGGCGCAATGGCGTGTGGCAGCCGAGTTCGTGGGACGACGCGCTCGACCTCGTGGCGCGGGTCACGGCGCGGGTGGTCACCGAAGGCTCCGAGGACGATCTGGTCGTCTCGATGTTCGACCACGGCGGCTCGGCGGGCGGCTACGAGAACACCTGGGCCACCGGCAAGCTCTATTTCCAGAGCATGAAGATCAAGAACTGCCGCATCCACAACCGCCCGGCCTACAACTCCGAGGTGCACTCCACGCGCGACATGGGGGTGGGCGAGCTGAACAACGCCTATGTCGATTACCAGCTGACCGACACGATCTTCATGCTGGGCGCCAACAGCATGGAGACGCAGACCAACCTCTACCTCAACCACATGGTGAAGGGCCTGCAGAACGGCGCGCGCATGGTGGTGGTCGATCCGCGCCGCACGCTGACCGTCGCCTCGTCGGAACAGTTCGCCGGCGCGGAGAACGTGCTGCATCTGGCGATCAACGAGGGGACCGACCTTGCGCTGTGCAACGCGCTCCTGACCGAGATCGTGGACAAGGGCTGGATCGACCGCGACTTCATCGCCGCCTCGACCTTCCCCGAGGGCGTGGCGGTCGCCGAGGACGAAGCGCACCCCGCCTCGCTCGGCAGCCTCGAGCACGCGATGCAGGCGTGCCGCATGTCGCTCGACGAAGCGGCGGCGATCTGCGGCGTGGACGCCGCCGACATCGCGAAGGCCGCCGCCTGGATCGCCGAGCCCAGGGCCGACGGATCGCGCCGCAAATGCGCCACCGCCTACGAGAAGGGGATCATCTGGGGCAACGACAACTATCGCACCGTCGGCGCCATCGTGAACATCGCGCTCGCCACCGGCAATGTGGGCCGCGAGGGCGGCGGCGTCTGCCGCCTCGGCGGCCATCAGGAGGGCTACTATCGCCCCGCCGACGGCCATGTGGGGCGCCCCGCCGAATACGTCGATCAGTTCCTGATCCGGGGTCTGGGCGGCGTCCACCACATCTGGGCCTGCGACCACTACAAGACCACGCTGAACGCCAGCGAGTTCAAGCGGGTCCACAAGCGCCGCTCCGACATGGTGAAGGAAGCCATCGACGCCGCCGCCGGCGGCACGCGCGAACAGGTGGTGGACGCCATCGTGTCGGCGATCAACGCGGGCGGGCTGTTCGTGGTGGATGTGGACATCATCCACAGCCAGATCGGCCAGAACGCCCATGTGATCCTGCCGGCCTGCGAATCCAACGAGATGAACCTCACCTCGATGAACGGCGAGCGGCGGCTGCGGCTGTCGGAGCGCTACATGGACCCGTTCGGCAACTCCAGGCCCGACTGCCTGATCGCGGCGGGCATGGCGCAGCACATGGAGCGCGTGCTGCGCGACATGGGCCACGCCGACTACGCCGACCAGTTCAAGGGCTACGACTGGACCACCGAGGAAGACGCCTTCATGGACGGCTATCATCAGGGCAACCCGGAAGTGACCTATGACCGTCTGCGCGCCATGGGCAACAACGGCGTGCAGGAGCCGGTCACCGGCTTTGCGGACGGCAAGCTGGTGGGCGTCGAGCGGCTCTACGCCGACGGCGCCTTCGACCGCCACGGCCGCGACGACAAGAAGGCGCTGTTCTGCGCCGCGGGCTGGCGCGGCTGGCAGGCCCCGGGCAAGGCGCGCGAGCAGGCGGCGCACCGGTTCTGGGTCAACAACGTGCGGGCCAACATCTTCTGGCAGAACCAGTTCCTCGACCAGAAGAACGACTTCATCCAGGACCGCTATCCCCACCCCTTTGTCGAGATGCACCCCGACGACATGGTGGAGCTGGGTCTCAACCCCGGCGATTTGCTGGAGATCGTCAACGACAACGGCGTGACGCAGGGCATGGCCTACCCGCTGCCGACGATCAGGCGCAACACGGTGGCGATGGTGTTCGGCTCCCCCGCAGGCAGCCAGGGCAACGTGGTCAACCCCGGCGTCAACGAGCTGGTGCTGCCCGACTACAAGCACTGCTGGGGCGAGATCCGCAAGATCGCCGACGCCACGGAGCAGACCGCGAAAGTCTCGTTCAAGTCCCACGAGGCCGTTCTCTGACACCGCCGCTCCGTCCCGGCCCCGCCGGGGCGGAGCGACCGCCGAGACCGGGCGCGGCGTCACCCGACAGCCGCGCCCGACCCGACCGCCGCCCGCCTCACCCCGCGAGAGACGGCCCCGCCTGCGGCGCGCGCAGCATGGCCGCCAGCCGCGCCGCCTCGGCGAAGCCCTGCGCCTTCAGCGCCGCCGCCTGCGCAGCTTCGGCGTCCTCGCCCCATTGCTCGGCCTGCCAGGTCTCATCGACGCGGCTCAGCGCCCAGGCCTCGGCGGCCTCCAGCGCGCCCTCGTCCACCGCCAGCCCCAGCACCAGCGAGCCGCTGAGCGCGACCAGATCGTGGAGCGCGGTCAGCGACAGCGCGTCGCGGTCCGCCACCGCCCGCGCCAGCGTGGCGACGGCGCCCGCCGGTTGCGCCACAGGGATCACCCCCGCCGCGCAGACCAGCGGCGCGGCCCAGCGCGCCCGCGCCCAGGCCAGCCACGGATCCCACGCCGCCGCCTGCCGCGCGCACAGCGCCTGCGGCCCCGGCGCGCGATAGCACAGCAGATCGCTCTCGCCGTAAGCCGCCACCGACGCGGCGACCTCGGCGAATTGCGGCGCGACCCGGTCGATGGCGCTGTTGAGCGCGCGCGTCACCGGCATCGCGCGCGGGTCGATCCGGTCTCCCTGCGCCGCCCATTCCGCCGCGCAGGCCTCGGCGGCCGCGCGATGCGGCGTGACCAGCGCGTTTCGCGCCGGGGTCTTCACCACGCGCGCGTCCAGCCGCACCGTCCAGCCGCCGGGCGCCGCCGCGACTTCGGCGCGGGTCCAGAAGCGGCGCGGCGCCGCCCATTCGCTCACCCCGCCAGCCCCAGCCGCGCCAGCTCGCCGTCCAGCGCGGCAAAGCTGTCGATGATCGCCGCGGCGCCTGCGTCGCGCAGCGCCCCTGCCGGGTGCACGCCCCACGAAACGCCGATCGCGGGAACCCCCGCCGCGACCGCCATCTCCACATCATAGGCGCTGTCGCCCACCACCACCGCGCGCGCCGCGCAGCCGCCCGCCGCCGCCAGCGCGTTCAGCACCATGCCCGGATGCGGCTTTGAGGGCGCGTCGTCGGCGCTTTGCGTCGCGGCGAAAAAGCCGCGCAGGTCATGGGCGTCAAGCACGCGCTCCAGCCCCCGGCGCGCCTTGCCGGTGGCCACCGCCATCAGCGCGCCGCCCTGCGCGATCCGGTCCAGCGCCGCGCGGGCGCCGGGAAACATCGGCGCCGCCGCCGCGTCGCCGACCTCGGCGCGCACCCGGGTGAAGGCGTCCTTGTAGCGCGCCGTCACCGCCGCCCGCGCGGCGTCGTCCAGCGTCGGCGCCAGCCGCGCGATGGCGATCGGCAGCGACAACCCGACGATCCGGCGGGTGGCGGCGGCGCCCGGCGCGGGGTGGCCGGCCGCCTGGAACGCCGCGTCCATGCAGCCGCAGATCAGCGCCTCGCTGTCGATCAGCGTGCCGTCCATGTCGAAGATCACCAGCCGAGGGGCCGCGCCCGCCATCGCATCCGTCCTGTCCATCCTGCGCCGCCTCTCTAGCGGGCGGCGCGCAGCCGCGAAAGGCTTTACGGTTTGTGAACCGGCGCCGGGCGACCAACGGGCGAGAGGAGGGACCGATGCGCTTCATCCTGCCGCTGCTGGCGCTGCTGGCGCCGCCCGCCGCCGCGCAACAGCCGCGCGCGGGCGGCGACATCTTCCTGACCCTGCGCGCCGGGCCGCGCGCCGAGCTTTCGCTGTCGCTGGAGGGCGTCGATCTGCACCGGCGCGACGCCGAGATGGCGACGCCGCTGCACCGCGCCGCCGCCTTCACCGGCGACGCCGGGCTGATCCGCGCCATGATCGCGCGCGGCGCGGCGGTGGACGCGCGCGACGCGCGCGGGCGCACGGCCCTGCACCATGGCGCCGCAGCCGGGGCGCCGCCGCCCGTGCTGGCGGCGCTGCTGGCCGCAGGCGCCGACCCCGACGCGCGCGACGCGGCGGGGCTTACGCCGCTGCGCCTCGCAGCCGGTCCGGGCGCGGCGGCGCTGCTGACGCTGGCGGGCGCGAGCCCTTGCTCCACGGGCGCGGACGGCCGGCCCGCGCTCGGCGCCGAGATGCTGGAGGCGATCCGGCGGGAGGCGCCTGCGGCCTATCCGGCGGCGCGGGCGGCGTGGCTGGGCTGCCTCTAGGCGGCGCGCTCAGTGCAACCGCAGCTCGGCGCCGAGATAGCGCACCTCCGCCGGGCGCAGAAGCTGCGCATGGGCGAGGCGGACGGAGTGGATCGGGCCGTCGAGCTCGCGCGTCCAGAAATCGAGGAACTTGCGCAACTGCGGGAATTTCGGCGCAATGTCATAGTCCTGCCAGACAAAGGTCTGCAACACGGACTGCGCGTCAGGCATGCGGTAGAATATCTCCGCAGTGGCCAGCGACCAGCCATCGAGCTGGCGGCGGAAGTCGTTGTCGATCGTCTTGCCCATGGAGCCTCGCTTTCGGTGATGATCCTCCTGCTGCATTGCGCGGTCGCGCGGGGCGCCTGTTCGGCGCTGGTCGGCGCGCCTCGGTGATTTAATAGTAAGGGGAAAAGTTCACAAATCGCAAACCTGGATTTTGGTCGCAGGCTGCCGCCCGCTCTCGCGGCTGATGGCCAAAACATTGATCTATCGCAATGCAATCATCTGTCCGAATGCTTGAATCCGCTGTGCGCTCGGCGCATGCGATGGGGAAGGCGGCATGACGTTCAGGACCTTGCACAATCCGCCGGTCATCTTGCTCGCCGCCATCGCCGCCGCGACCGGCGCGGCGGCGCAGGACGAGCAAGCGGGTCACCAGCGCAGCGTATCGTTCAACACAGGCCTGTCGGTCGGCGGGGGCTACACCGACAACGTGTTCTCCACCGAGAACGACAAGACCGGCGACTTCATCAGCCTGATAGAGCCGTTCGTGTCGATCTCGGCGGCGGGAGAGGCCTTCCGCCTCGGCGCCTCGGCTTCGGCGGAGATCGGTCGCTACGCCTCGGAGACCAGCGAAAATTACAACGACGTCACGCTAAGCGCCGACGGCCGCTATCAGATCGCCGACGGTATATTCGTGTTCGGCGGCGGCGACTACGCCTGGCTGCATGAGGACCGCTCCTCGCCCGACGCCGTCAACGGCGCGGAGCCGACGGAATACACCGAAGGCAGCGTGTTTGCGGGCGTCTCGGCGCAAACCGGCGCCCTTGGCGTGCGGCTGGGCGCGAACCTGCGCCAGCTGGACTACGACGACACGCCCGCGCCGGGGCTGTCCCCGCCGACCATCGACGGCGACGACCGTGATCGCGTGATGGGCGAGGTTGGCGGGCGGCTGTCCTACGCCATCACGCCGGAGCGGCGCATTTTCATCCAGGCGCTCTATGACAAGCGCAACTATGACGAGGCGCGCGACGCCGCCGGTTTCCAGCGCGATTCCGACGGCGTGCAGGCGGCGGTCGGCATGTCGGGCCGGTTCTTCGGCGCGCTGACCGGCGAGGCGCTGCTGGGCGTGCTGTCGCAGGGCTACGACGACGCCGCCTTCGACCGGACCACGGTGGTTGACGCGGGCGCCGATCTCACATGGCGCCCGGCGCCGGGGACGGCGCTGACCGCCGTGCTCGACCGCAGCCTTGAGGAGACGACGCTGCGCGGGGCGTCGGGCTATGTCAGCACCTCGCTGGGCGTGCGCGCGTCGCGGCGCCTTGTCGGCGATCTGTCCGCGCGCGCCTTCGCCTTCGTCACCGAGAACGATTATCAGCAGATTGCGCGCAAGGACTATGTGACCGAAGTCGGCGGCGGGCTGCGCTATCACCTGACGCCGAACGTGTTCATCTCCGGCGACTACAGCTTCGCGCAGCGCAGCTCTAACGTCGCCGGGGCCGACTACGACGCGCATCTGCTGATGGCGCGCGTCGGCGCGGCGCTGGAGCCCGCCTTCGACGCGGCGACGGCGCCGCGCGCGGCGTTCAGCGGACCGGGCGCGTTCTATGTCGGCGTGCAGGCGGGGCACGGCGGCCTCGCGGCGGCGCTGGACGGACCGCGCGGCAATACCGGCGGCTCGATCACGGCGGACCTCGGCGGCTCCGGCAAGCTCGGCGGCGTCTTCGCCGGCTACCGGCGCGACATCGGCGGTCTGGTTCTGGGCGCGGAGATCGACGCCGATTATGGCGACGCCGAATGGAGCGACGTCGCCAACCGCGATTTCGGCGTGAAGCGGCGCGGCGGCGTCGGCGCCAGCGCGATCCTCGGCGCGCGCGCGCGCAACGGGGTTTTGCTCTACGGGCGCGCAGGTGTTGTGGGGACCGACTTCGAGAGCCATTACAGTGACGGCGTGAACAGCGTGCGCGAAACCGAGACCCGGCTGGGCCTGCGCGGCGGCTTCGGTGCCGAGTTCCCGATCGGCGGCGGCTTTTCCGGGCGGATGGAGTATGCGCTGACATCCTACGAGGACTACGACTTCGGCCTCACAACGCCGGGCGACAATTTCGCCAACATGGAGAGCGTCGCGCGCGTCGGCCTGACCTACGCCTTCGGCGCCCCGCCGGAGCCGGAAACGACGCCGGTCGATTTCTCGGGGTTCTACGCAGGCGCGCAGATCGGTCACGGAATGCTGGCGGCGGAGAACACCGGCGTGCGCGTGTCGCAGGGCGGCGCGCGGGTCAACGACGCGCTGATCGACCGCGCGAGCGTGGGGCTGACCGGCGGGCTCTATGCGGGCTATGGCGCGACGTTCGGCCCGTTTTATCTGGGCGCCGAAGCCGAGGCGGAGGTCGCCTCGGTGAACTGGGACATCGAGCGCGACCCCGCCGGGCGTCTCTACTCCATGGAAAAGCGCGGCGCGGTCGGCGTCGGCGCGCGCGCGGGCTATGTGCTGAACGACACGGTGTTGCTCTACGGGCGCGTTGGCGTGGTGAACGGCTGGTTCGACAGCGATTACGCCACCGCGACAACCGCCGTCTCGCAGACCGACACCCTGACCGGCGTCCGCTTCGGCGGCGGCGTGGAGTTCGCGGTGAGCGACAACCTGCGCATGCGGCTCGACTACACCCGCACCGTCTATGAGGATTTCGAGGTGGATTATCTCACGGGCGTCGATGGCTTCGACCCCAGCGAAAACCTGTTCCGCGTCGGCCTGAGCTACGCCTTCTGACCCCTGCGCCGGGGTGCGCCACCCGGGCGCGTCACGGGTGGCAATATATTACATAAACTTTATATTTATTGACATGGATCAAAGATGGTCCGCCGCTTTCGGCTCAGAATCTCCCGTACCGAAACGTTCATGGGAGTGCTGATGATGTTCAACGCAGGGATGTCCCGGACGGGGATGATGTCGGCGCTGTTCGCCGCCGTTGCGGTGAGCGCGCTGGTCGTCGGCGGCATGGGCGCAGCGATCGCCGCGGGCCAGGGTCAGGGCGCAGGCGGCGCCAAGGCGCAAGGCCAGGGCCAGGGTGCTGGCGGCGCCGCCGCGCACGGGTCGCAGAAAGCGGGCGGCAAGGGCGGCAAGAGCCTCACCGACATCTTCCGCGACGTGGCGGGTGAGGCTGAGGACGGCGAGGACTCCGACGCGCCGGACTGGGCCGGAGCGCCCGGCGGCGGCAAATCCGGCATGGGCGGCGGCAAGCCCGCGACGGCGGGCGCCAAGAAGGGCGATCTGTTCGGCGATGTCGTGGTGATCCTGCGCGATTCCAACGGCGTGCCGATCCTCAGCGACGCGGGTTTCGTGCAGCCGATCGATGTGGACGGAAACCTCATCCCGCTGAATGAGGATGGCGAGGTGATCGACGCGACGCTGGTCGTGCCGGTCGAACTGGGGCGGCTGAACGTGGGCCGATCGCCGACCAAGGTGCTCGACCGCCGCGCCGAGGAGGTCGTCAAGCTGCTCGAAGACGCCATCGCCATCTCGCTCGACCCCGCCGGCCGCCTGACGATCACGACGCTGGTGGACGGCGAGGAGGTCGCCAAGACGATCGACTCGCCGCTGGAGAACCTCGCGCTCTACAGCGCATTGCTGACCCAGGGCACGATCCCCGGCATCAGCGACCTGCCGGGCGAGGATTTCGACTTTCTGGTGGACGGCGTCTATGACGTGCGCGACCTGTCGATGACCGCCGCCCTGCTCGCAGGCGCGACGGACAAGACAAGCACGCTCACCAAGGACGAGATCGCCATCATCAACGCGTTTCTGGGCATCAACACCACGCAGACCGGCGACGTGATCTATTCGGTGATCGACTACTCCGAGTTCACCTACGACCGCTCGGACACGTTCGAGGATCGCGAGGCGACGGTGCTGATCCAGCAGCCGGACGGCTCGTGGGTCACCGAGACGGTGAACATCTATGAGGAAGTGTTCGGCAGCGTGGATTTCACGGCTTCGGGCACGATCGACGCCTACACCCAGGCCGCCGATGATGCGCGCGCCGCGCTGCTCTATGTGCACGAGTATTCGGCGCCCGAGGATCAGATCACCGCGACCTCGAACTGACCCGGCCAGATGCGGCGGCGCCCGGCGCCGCCGCACCATTCCCGATCACGCGATCCGGAGCAGGATCATGACCACGGACACGTCTTTCCCCCGCAGCGCTCTCTCCCGGCGCGCGGTTCTGGCGGACGCTTTTCGCGCCAGCCTTCTCGCCATCGCGGCCGCGTCCGCCGTCACCCTCGCCGCGCCGGGCGCGCGCGCTGAGACGCACGAGGAAGGCGGCGGCAAGGGCAAGGGGCGCGGCGGCGCAGGCGGCGCAGGCGGCCACGACGAAGGCGGCGACGAGGGCGGCCATGACGACGGCGGCCACGAGGACGGCGGTTCCGGCAAGGGCCGGGGCGCCGCCGGCCGCAGGGGCGGGCGCGACTCCGAGGGCGCGGTCAGTCGCGGGCGCGGCCACTCCATCGAGGATCGCGTGTTCCGCTGGCCCGCAGGCTGAGCCGCGCCGCCGCAGGCGTCGGCCTTGCGAAATCGGGGCGCCCAAGCCCGGGCGTCACTTCGCCGCCGCGCGCCTTCCCGATCGCACACCCGACGCCCCGGCGCCCTGAACCATGCTCTCGACATCGACGCTTGAGCGGTTCCCGAGGTCGTCGTAGCACTTCTCCAGCCATACCGTCGCGGCGGACCGCCCCAATTCGAACAGGTGGCGCAGGAAGGCCCATTCCGCGTTGAGCTTGGAGGAGGCGTCGAGCGGGCGCATCCGCTTGCGCGCCTGGATCACATGCACGTTCATCCGCCGGTAGGACGGATCGCACAGCGCGCCGGTCTCAAGCAGCCGGTTGACGAATTCGATCCCGCGCAGCTCATGCAGCAGCGAGCTGTTGAAGGTGATTTCGTTGAGGCGGTTGAGAATGTCCTGCGCGTGGCGCGGGGCGCCCTCGCGCAGCACCGGGTTGATCTGCACGATCACGATGTCGTCGGCGAGACGGTCGTCGAGGAACGGATAGAGCGGCGGGTTGCCCATATAGCCGCCGTCCCAATAGGGCGCGCCGTCGATCTCGACCGCCTGGAACAGCAGCGGCAGGCAGGCCGAGGCCATCACCACGTCCAGCGTGATCTCGTCGCGGCTGAACACCCGGCCGCGCCCGGTCTCGACATTGGTGGCGGCGATGTGCACCGCCATGTCGGCGCAGGCGCGCACGGCGGCGAAGTCCACCTGTTCGTCCAGCAGGTCGCGCAGCGGGTTGAGGTTCAGCGGGTTCACGTCATAGGGTGAGGCGACGCGGCTCAGCAGGTCGAACGCCAGATAGCTGGGCGAGGTGGTCAGCGACCAGTCGCCCATCAGCATCGCCAGCGGCGTGCGGCGGATCGGGCTGAACGCGGCGGCCTTCGACACCGCGCGCCAGAACGCCTCAAGCCGCGCCCGCGCGCCCGCAGCGCCGTTTTCATACATGCCCTGCGCCGCGACAACGGCGTTCATCGAGCCTGCGGAGGCGCCGCTGATCGCCTCGATCCAGATCCGGTCGTCCTCGAACAGCCGGTCGAGCACGCCCCAGGTGAAGGCGCCATGCGCGCCGCCGCCCTGCAACGCAAGATTGATCGACTTTTCGTGACGCGGCCCGCGCCGCGACGAACGCTTCGTCATGCTCCCGCCTCCCCCTGTCTGGTGTGCGGCGCAGCATAACACGGCGCGCTACCGCGCGCAGGCCCTTCAGGCGCCGCCCGCGATCACTTTCAGGAGCTTGGCGTCGAAGGCGCGCAGCACAAGGCCGAGATCGCGCCCGCGCTTGAGGATGCGCCCGTCCATCGCGATCACCGCATAGGCGCCCTGCCGCTGCGCCAGCCGGGGGCGCTTTTCGACGCGATAGAGCGGGTGCTCGGCGGTGCGGCGAAAGATCGAGAACACCGCCGCCTCGCGCGTCGCGTCGATGGCGTAGTCGCGCCATTCGCCCAGCGCGACCATGCGGCCATAGACGGTGAGGATCGCCGACAATTCGCGCCGGTCGAACATCACCAGATCGGCGGGCGGCGCGGTCGGCGGCGTGAACGGCGTCAAATCCATGCAGGCAGTGTGGCTTCGCGGGCGCGCGGGCGCAAGGCCCGCGGGGGGCTGCGCGGGCGATCTGGCGCGGCGGCGCGCTTGCCCCTATGCAATGGCCATATCCCTTCGGAGACCCTTCCCATGCGTGACTTTCACCGCCCCGGCCGCTCCGCCGTCATCGCCCTCAACGGCATGGCGGCGACTTCGCATCCGCTGGCGTCGGGGATCGCCATCGACATCCTGCGGCGCGGCGGCAACGCGGCCGACGCGGCGGTGGCGGCGGCGGTGGCGCTGGGGATTTGCGAGCCGCAGATGACCGGGCTGGGCGGCGACTGCTTCGTGCTGGTCAAGCCTGCGGGAAGCGAAACGGTGATCGGGCTGAACGGCTCGGGCCGCGCGCCAAAGGCGCTGAGCGCCGACGCCTTGCGCGCCGAGGGGCTGTCGGGCGTGCCGCCGCGCTCGGCGCACTCTGTCACCATTCCCGGCGCGCTGGCGGCGTTCGAGCGGCTGCTGGCCGATCACGGGCGGCTGGGGCTGGCGGCGGCGCTGGCCCCCGCCATCGCCTGCGCGGAGCAGGGCGTGCCGGTGGCGCCGCGCGTGGCGGCGGACTGGGCCAATTCGGCGGAGGCGCTGAGCGGCGCGGCGCGCGACGGCTATCTGCTGAACGGCGCCGCGCCGCGCGTCGGCGACGTGTTCCGCGCGCCCGGTCAGGCCGAAGTGCTGCGCCGGGTGGCGCAGGACGGCGCGAAGGCGTTCTACGAGGGCGAGGTGGCGGAGGACATGGTCGCCAGCCTGCGCCGCCTCGGCGGGCTGCATACGCTCGAAGATTTCGCCGCCTGCGCGCCCGATTACGTCGAGCCGGTCAGCGGGCTCTATCGCGGCGCCGAGATCGTCGAGATGCCGCCCAACGGCCACGGCGCGACCGCGCTGTTGATGGCGCGGCTGCTGGAGCATTTCGAGATCGGCCGCCTCGACCCGATGGGCGCCATGCGCATCCACCTTGAGGCCGAGGCCGCCAAGCTGGCCTATGACGCGCGCAACCGCTTCATCGCCGACCCTGCAGCGATGCCGCAGGGCCTTGCGCCGATGCTGGATGCAGGCAAGGTGGCGGCGCTGGCCGCGCTGATCGACCCGCAGAAGGCGATGCACGACGCGCGCAAGACCTCCGGCGCCGTGCACCGCGACACGGTCTATGTGACGGTGGTGGACCGCGACCGCATGGCGGTGTCGCTGATCTACTCGATCTTCCACAGCTTCGGCTCGGGTCTGGCGTCGGACCGTTTCGGCGTCCTGTTCCAGAACCGCGGCGCGGGCTTCACGCTGGAGCCGGGCCATCCGAACGAACTGGCGCCGGGCAAACGCCCGCTGCACACGATCATTCCGGGGATGCTGCGGCGCGAGGGGCGGCTGGTGATGCCGTTCGGCGTGATGGGCGGCCAGTATCAGCCTGCGGGCCATGTGCGGCTGGTCTCCAACATCGTCGATTTCGACATGGAGCCGCAGGCGGCCATCGACGCCCCGCGCAGCTTCATCGAGGACGGCGTGCTGATGCTGGAGCGCGGCTATGACGAGGCGGTGATCGCGCCGCTGGAGGCGCTGGGCCACGCGGTCAGCCGCCGGGCCGATCCGCTGGGCGGCGCGCAGGCCATCGTGATCGACGCGGCGCGCGGCGTGCTGACCGGCGCCTCGGACCCGCGCAAGGACGGCTGCGCGCTGGGCTACTGAGGCCGCGCCGGTCGCGCCCCTCTCGCCGCATCATGCGCCGCCCCGGCCCCCGAGCCGGGGCCTTCGTCCCCCGTCGCCGCCCGAAAGACCGGGTGGCGCGCCGGGCCTACGCCGCCCTTGGCGCCATTGCCGCCACGAACCGCTGGAACAGATAGCCGCTGTCCTGCGGGCCGGGGCTGGCCTCGGGATGATACTGCACCGAGAACACCGGCCGCCCGTTCAGCCGCAGACCGCAGTTCGAGCCGTCGAACAGCGAGACATGGGTCTCGGTCACGTTTGCGGGCAGGGTCTGCGCATCCACCGCGAACCCGTGGTTCATCGAGGTGATCTCGACGCGGCCGGTCTCCAGATCCTTCACCGGGTGGTTGGCGCCGTGGTGGCCGTGGTTCATCTTCACCGTGGACGCGCCCAGCGCCAGCCCCAGCATCTGGTGGCCGAGGCAGATGCCGAACACCGCGATGTCGGTGGTCTCGATGATCTCGCGGATCATCGGCGCGGCGTAGGCGGCGGTCGCGGCGGGGTCGCCGGGGCCGTTGGACAGAAACAGCCCGTCGGGGTTCAGCGCCTTGACCTGAGCCGCCGTGATCGTGGCGGGAACCACCATCACCGCGCAGCCCGCGTCGGTCAGCAGCCGCAGGATGTTGCGCTTGGCGCCGTAATCCACCGCCACCACGCGCCGGACCGGCGCGCTGTGGCGGGCGTAGCCTTCCGGCCAGACCCAGGCGCCCTCGGCCCAGTCATAGCCCTGCGTCGTGGTAACGTCGCGCGCCAGATCGGCGCCGACCAGCCCGGCGAAGGCGCGCGCCTGCGCCACCAGCGCCGCCTCGTCGAACACCCCGTCGCGCGCGTGGGCGATCACCGCGTGCGGCGCGCCCCTGGTGCGGATCAGCCGCGTCAGCCGCCGCGTGTCGAGGCCGCCGACGCCGATCAGCCCGCGCTGCGCCATCCATGCGCTGAAATCGCCGGTCGCGCGCCAGTTCGACGGCGCCGTGGGGTCGTCGCGCACCACCGCGCCCAGCGCCGCCGCCTGCGCCGCCTCGTCGTCCTGCGGGTTGGCGCCGACATTGCCGATATGCGGAAAGGTGAAGGTCACGATCTGTCCGGCGTAGGACGGATCGGTGAGAATCTCCTGATAGCCGGTCATCGCGGTGTTGAAGCACAACTCGCCCGCCCGCGCGCCCTCCGCGCCGAAACCCCGCCCGCGCAGCACCGTGCCATCGGCCAGCGCCAGCCGGGCGGTGAGGCGGGAATCAGGCGTGTGCGGCGATGTCATGGCGGCTCCCGTCGGTGAATTTGGCGCAAGCTAGACACCGCCCGGCAGCGCGTCAAGCATGCCGAAAACCTAATTCATACAATCATATCAATGCCTTGCAATTTTGACATCGCATTGCCCCGCCTCGGGCGCTGCGATAGAGTCCGCATTGCGGCCGAGGTGCGGCCCCGGATGCTGAAGGCGCCCCGATGCGTGAGCGGATCACGGCCGCGCTCAAGAAAGCGGTCAAGGATGAGGACGCGACCCGCGTCGCCACGCTGCGGCTGATGCTCGCCACCCTCAAGGATCGCGAGGCCGCAGGCCGCGACGCGGAGGAGAGCCAGCCGGGCGCCGACGAGGCGCTGGAGATCTTCGCGACGATGATCAAGCAGCGCGAGGACTCGATCCGCGCGCATGAGGAAAGCGGCCAGATCGAGCTTGCGGCGCGCGAGCAGGCCGAGATCGACGTGATCCGCGAATTCATGCCCCGCCCGATGAGCGGCGCCGAGATCGAGGCGGCGGTCAGCGCCGCCATCGCCGAGACCGAGGCCGCCTCGATCAAGGATCTTGGCCGGGTGATCGCGGCGCTGAAAAGCCGCCATCCGGGCCGCATCGACCTCGGCAAGGTCGGCGCGCAGGTGCGCGCGGCGCTGGTCTGAAGCGCCCGCCCCCCTGCGCCTTGCCCCCTGCGCCTTGCCCCCTGCGCCTTGCCCCCTGCGCCTTGCCCCCTGCGGCGCCATCGGCTAAGCCCCCCGGCAACCCCCTGACGCGCCCGGAGCGCCCCGATGTCCGCCGAAAACAGCCCGACCCGGACCAAAATCCGCCGCCCGCGCGCCGAGACGCCAAAAGGCTTTCGCGACTGGTTCGGCGCCGAGGTCGAGGCGCGCAACGCCATGCTGGCGGCGATCTGCGCGGTTTATCGCCGCTACGGCTTCGACCCT
>Ga0210015_1000333_pt1 | contig 49985 bp, 40 predicted proteins | sample CryGeymeta201522_FD_185471 | JGI IMG/M metagenome (GOLD analysis project Ga0210015, IMG submission 185471) | Groundwater microbial communities from Crystal Geyser aquifers in Utah, USA - Crystal Geyser metaG 2015-22 (SPAdes) (version 2) | ecosystem: Environmental > Aquatic > Deep subsurface >...
CCACGCCGGGCCGCCAACGATTGTCAGCAGCGCGTCGGTAATGTGGCCGGTCAGGCTGATGTCGCTCTGCACCTCATAGAACTTCTTGGCCTGGATCGTGGGCAGGGGGTTTTCCTGCGCGTCAACCGTGCCCTGTTGCAGCGCCAGATAGACCTCGGCAAAGGCGATGGGCGCAGGGTTTGCGCCGGTCGCCTCGGGGAACATCATGTACAACGGCGCGTTCGGCACACGAATCTTCACGCCTTTCATGTCAGCGGGGGTAAGGATCGGCTTGTTCGCGGTGACATGCCGCGCGCCATAGTAAGTCATCGCGGTGATGTGGTTGCCCGATGCGTCGGAGTAACCTTGCGCCAGTTCCTGAAACAGGTCGGAATTGCGGAACTTGTCCCAGTGATCGAAGTCACGGAACATGAACGGCGCGCCGCCGATGGCGATCGGGCCATAGGACCGACCGGCAAAAAGCTGGCCGGTATAAATGATGTCAACGGTGCCGAACCCGAGCCCTTCGTTGATGTCAACCTCTTTGCCCAGGGAAGAGGCGGGAAACACCTCAACGCCATAGCGCCCGTCGGTCGCCGTCATCAGCAGGTCGTTCGCGGCAACAGCGCAGGTGTGATACGGTTCGCTCGACTCGTACACATGGGCCCATTTCAGCTTGGTCTCGGCTGCGGCCATGGCCGGAACAAGGGTTATGGCGGCACTGGCAAGCGCAGTGGTGGCGCAAAGACGGGTGATCGTGTTCATGGTGTCCTCCCTGTGGGTTTCGTCTGCTCGGCACGGTCGTGCCGCAGTCTGCGGGCCTACACTAGGGGCACGGGGCGCCCCAATGTAACGGATCGTCTGATTTTTCTACTTGGAGGGAAGGTCACACAGGCTGCCACCGACTGCAAGGGGTGCGCCGAAAAAACCGCAGTGATCATTTGGCGTATTGCTTTTGGTTGAATTCACTCAGCTTGGTAAATGTGTCGTGCGGTAAAAAGCGGAGATGTCCGGCACGCCTTGCCATTCTGGTCGGGCCGTGGGCGCGGTCGACCTGTTGCCGGCAGACAGGCCAACCGCAGATTGAGCGGGTCAAGCCGAGATGGAACGCCGCGGCGTGCATTTTTCGCTTGCAGCAGGTCTGGAGACTGAGTATTCCGCCAACACCAACGGATGCGGGCGTAGCTCAGGGGTAGAGCATAACCTTGCCAAGGTTAGGGTCGAGAGTTCGAATCTCTTCGCCCGCTCCAAAAAACCGGTTACCCACGGTTTATGAGACAAGGCCGCCCAAGGGCGGCCTTTCTGTTTTTGGGGTTTGGGCAAGGCTTGGTTGTCGGGCTGGCGTTTCCTGCACCTGACAGATCAATCGCGCCGCCGCATCTGATATGCAACCTGTTGCTACAGACCAGGGTTGCGCGGCACGGATGGCCGCCCGCCGAAACCGCCCTGTCACAATACAGAAGGAAAAGCGGGGCCGCGACAACCGCAGACCCGCACCACCGGGCGGACAGCACCGTTCACCTGCACCATGTGTCAAGCGCGCGGCACTCAACGCGCGTCAGACGGCCGCTTCGGCCTCAAGCGCCAGGGCGTCAGCGACCGTGGTTGTATATTGGGTTTCGGGCGGGCGAACGCCATGGGTCAGCAAGGCGCGGCGGATGTCCGGATTGGCCGCCGCAATATACAGCCGAACGTCTTGCCCATGCGCCTTGTGGGCCAGACCCTCGATCACATTCGCACCGGTCGAATCAAGGAACGGCACAGCGGCGAAATCGATGATCAGCGCCTTGTGTGTTGCCTGAATGCGATCAAGGACCGATCCGATCGAGGCCGCGGCCCCAAAGAAAAAGGCGCCGGTGATGTGGTAAACGACCACCTCGGGATTGGCGGCGATCGCCTCGTCATATTCGGTTCCGCGGTCTGGCGCATCCTGCCCGACAAAAGGGGTTTCCGTCTCGACTGCCGCATTTTGGCTCATCCGGTTGATGAACAGAACCGACCCGAGGGCAAAGCCGACGATGATCGCCTCGGTCAGGTCGCGGAAGATGGTCAGGAAGAAGGTCGCGCCCAACACAGCGGCGTCGCCCCAGCCCGATCGCACGAGAACCACAATGGCGGGGCGTTCGATCATGTTCCAGGCGACAACGGCCAGCACCCCGGCCAAAGCCGCCAGCGGAATAAAGGCGGCGAGGGGCGCCGCGACCAGCATGAACAACAGGATGAATACCGCGTGCAGCATCCCTGCAACCGGGCCATGCGCCCCGGCCCGCACGTTGGTTGCCGTCCGGGCGATGGTGCCGGTCACACAGAACCCGCCAAACAATGCCGCGCCGATGTTGGCCGCGCCCTGCGCCACCAGTTCGCAATTCGAGCGGTGCCGCCGCCCGGTCATGCCATCGGCCACCACGGCGGACAGCAAGGATTCAATGGCGCCCAGAAGGGTAAAGGAAATGGCCGCCGGCAAAACCTGCAAAGCCAGATCAACCGAGAAATTCGGCAGGCTGGGGGCCGGCAGACCCGAAGGGATGCCGCCGAACTTTGTGCCGATCGTCTGCACCGGAAGCGACAGCAGCGCCGATGCCAGCGCGGCCAGTGCCACCGCAATCAACATGCCCGGCCAATGCGGGCGCCAGCGTTTCAGCCCAAGAATAACGGCCACGGTTCCCGCCGAAAGGATCAGCGCCGCCGGGGTCAGCGTGGTGCGCGCCTGCCACAGGGCGGGCAGCTTTTCCAACAGCTCGCCCGGCTCATCGGTTAGGGAAAGCCCCAACAACTCTTTGATCTGACTTGCAAAAATGATAATAGCGATCCCCGCCGTGAACCCGACTGTCACCGGGAAAGGGATGAATTTGATATAGGTGCCAAGACGCAGAAACCCGGCCACCATCATGATCACACCCGACATCATCGTCGCCAGGATCAACCCGTCCATCCCATGCAGCGCCGCGGTGCTGGCCACCAGTACGATGAAGGCACCCGCAGGCCCACCGATCTGAAACCGCGACCCGCCCAGCAGCGACACAAGAAACCCGCCCACAATCGCGGTATACAGCCCCTGCGCCGGTGTTGCGCCCGATGCGATGGCGATGGCCATGCTGAGGGGCAGCGCCACAATGGCCACGGTCAGCCCGGCAATGGCATCGCGGCGCAGCTGCGCCACACCATACCCTTCGCGCAGAACGGTCAGCAGTTTTGGGGTGAACAGATCGGCAAAACTTGGCGCGTTGCCGGGTCGGGTGGTCTGGTCTGTCATGGTAAGCCGCACCTTTGGTCGGTGTGCGGCGGGATCGCGGGCTTTCGTCGGCGGTCACCGTCGCGGATTGAAACTTCAGTGTTTTTTGGGGGGTGCCTTGAGGCGCACGCCGCGCCCCCCGGCCGTGCTCAGCGCGCCCTCGGCGACAAGTTCAATACCCGCAAGCTCAAGCGCCGCAATCACCTTGGTCAGGCTGTCGACAACTCCGCGCACATTGCCGGGGCTTGCCTCCATCCGCTGGATCGTCGGAACGGACAGACCGGCAAGCCGTGCCAGGGTTTTCTGGTCGATCCCCAGCAGGGCACGGGCGGCGCGCAATTGAGTGGCAGTGATCATGAGGTATATCCTGTCGTGGACAAGTGGTATCTAGAACAACGATACTGATACTTCAAGCATCAAAATTGCGGGTCTGTGGGATTTATAAACACGCTGCCGTGACCGCACCCGAACGATGACTTTGTGTGAAAGTTTCGTGACGCGGGAATAGAGCCGGTCCTGTGCCGTTTCCCTGGCAGACAAGTCAGCAGGAGACACAGACATGCACCGCCCCATATCGCAGACATCCATCGCCAGACTTCGGGTTGCATCGCCCTCGGGCACCTTGCCTGCACGGATCATTCGACCGACCATTCTTTCAGACCTTCGGCCGTTGATCGTTCTGCACGGAATTTCGCGTAATGCCGATGAGCTGGTCGCGCTGTTCACACCAGAGGCCGAGCGCAGCGGCCGCATCGTGGTGGTTCCGCATTTTGCCCAAAGACGCTGGCCGCATTTTCAGCGGCCCTGCCGCGCGGCGCGGCCGGATCAGGCGCTGTTGGCGCTGTTGGGGCATCTGGCGGTGATGAACCCCGCCTTTGCCGGGCCGGTCGATCTGTTCGGGCATTCCGGCGGGGCGCAGTTGGCGCATCGCTTTGCCATGCTCTACCCGCACAAGGTGGGCCGGCTGAACCTGGCGGCGGCGGGGTGGTATTGCCTGCCCGACGCCAGCATGACCTATCCCTATGGGCTGGGCGGCGATGCGACGCCGGGCGCATTGTGCTGGGCGCGGCGGCACGAACAGGCGTTGCCGGCCTATCTGCGGCTCGGGGTGCAGGTGTTCGTCGGCACGCATGACACCGATCGCGACGACAGCCTGCGCCAATGCCCCGATCTTGACCGTATTCAGGGACACACCCGCATTGCCCGTGCGGGAACCTATGTCGAACGGTTCCGCGCCGCCGCCCGTGCCCGTGGCATCCTGCCCGAGATCACCCTCATCCGTCTGCCCGGTGTGACCCACAACGTGGCACAGGCGATCAGACAGGCCCACCTCGGCCGCCTTGTCACGGCAGGCGAACCGCCCCGCCTTGCCGCAGCAAGCTGAATCTTTAACCCCATCAAACTGGATAATTCCGATGACCCAAGATGTTCTCGCCCCGCTGACCACCGCCAAATGGACATTCGCCACCCGCCGCGTCGATCACGGCCTGATCGGCGGAATGGACACCGCCTTTGCCGCCGCACGCCCCGGCGATCTGATCCTGGCGCAGGTCGAAAGCCTGGGCCAGCACCAGCGCGTGCAGCTCAGTTCAGGGCGGCCCTCGTATATCTATCCCGGCGACATGATCGTGCTGGCCTGTGGCGCGCGCTATGCCCCTGACCAGTTCGAAGGGCTGGCCGAAATCGACCCGGACGGCGCCGACCTGTTGGCCGGTGGTGGCTGTATCGGCCGGATGGTTGCCCGCAACGAGAGGATCAAAAACGCCACGCGGCTGCTGCCTGTCGGGCGGTTGCTGGACGATGCCGGTGAGCCGGTGAACCTTGACCGTTTCGCGCTGCCCCCCACCGACCGGACAAATGACATTCCGGTGGTCTTCGTGCTGGGCACGGCAATGAATTCGGGCAAAACGCTGGCCACGGCGCAACTGGCCCTTGGTCTGCGGCGGGCCGGGTACAAGGTGGCGGCGCTGAAGGGCACAGGCACCGGGGCCTTTGGCGATTTCAACGAATATTCCGACACCGGCGCGCATTGGGTGGCGGATTTCACCGATGCAGGCATGGTCACCACCTATCGTGAACCGCTGGCGCGGGTGAAGGACGGGCTGAACCTGCTTCTGGGCCATGCGGCGGAACGCGGCTGTGATATTGCGGTGATGGAAATCGCCGATGGGCTGTTCCAGCGTGAAACCGGCGCCCTGGTGGCAGATCCCTGGCTGCGCGACCGCCTGTCGGGCCTGGTGTTTGCCTGCGGCGATGCCGTGGCGGCGGCGGGCGGGGTGGCCGAACTGGCCCGCCACGGGCTGCGCCCCGATGCGCTGACCGGCATTCTCAGCTGTTCGCCGATGGCAGCGGCCGAGGCGATGAGCGCAACCGGCGTGCCTGTCCTGCGCAAAGGCGATCTGGCCGACCCGGCCGAGGCCAATGTGTTTGCCTTGCGCGCATTTGCCGGAACCCGGCGGGCGGCGTGATGACGCTTCCACCGCTTCTCGACCGCGGGCGCGGGCGCGGACTGGCGCTGGTGGCCGCGCTGACCCTTGTGCAGGGCGGCGCGGCGGGGGCGGCGGCCTTTGCCACCCGGGGTCTGTTCGAGGCGATGCACGGCCGCGTGGCCTTGCCCGTCGGCGCTTTGGCCATTCTGGCGGGCGCCGGGGCGCTGATCGCAGTCACCCGCGTGGCCGCCCGGTATCTGGGCGAACGGATCGGGCAGGACTACGCCCGACAGATCCGCGCCGCTTTGTTCGATCACGCCGCCCGGATGCCCGCCCGCGCCGTGGCAGAACGGCGGGCCGGTTATATGTCGCTGCGCTTTGTCGGCGACATGACCGCGTTTCGCAACTGGCTGGGGCTGGGCCTGCCGCGCCTTGTTGCCGGGGCGCTGCTGATTCCGGCGACGCTTGCGGTGCTGTGGCTGCTTGATCCGGTGTTTGCCTGGGCGGTGCTGCCGGTTTTCGCGCTGACACTGCTGGGGATCAGCCTCGGGGGGCTTCGGCTTGTGCCACTGCAAAGGCAGCTGCGGATGCGGCGGGCGCGGATCGCCGCCGAGATGGCCGAGCGGATGCCGATGGCCCCGCATCTTGACAGGCTGGGGCGGCGCGGCACCGAACTGGCGCAGCTGGACAAGCGCACCGATGCCATGGTCAAGGCCGCACTGCGCCATCGTCTGGCCGCCGAAACCCTGAAGGCGCTGCCTGATCTTGCGGCGGGGGTGGCGGCGGCGCTGGTCATTCTGGCCGGGCATCGGGCCGGGCTGAGCGCCGGAAGCATCGCGGCGGCGCTGGCCGCGCTGGGGCTGTTGCTGTCGCCGCTGCGCGATCTGGGCGGCGTCTGGAACCATCGTGCGGCATTCCGCGCAGCATCGGCAAAGGCCGAGGCGGCCTTGTCACGGGCGCAGCGCAACCTGTACCGGGCCGGAAAATCCTTGCCGAAAGGTGCGGTTGATGTCGTGTTTGAAAACGTTGCATTGCCGTCTGGCGCAACGCTGAGCTGTCATGCCGCGCGGGGTGCGACCACCGATCTTGTGGTCGGCGAGCGCGACAGCGAGGCAGTTATCGACATGCTGTTGGGCCTCGACACGCCGACCGCTGGCAGGATCCTGCTGTCGGGCGTTGATTTGCACGACCTGAGCCGGGGCAGTCTGCGGCGGGGCGTTCTGCGCATAGGGGCATCGCCCGAGATTTTGCAAGGATCGCTGCGCCGGGTGCTGCTGATGGGCTGCACCGAACGCCCCGAGGATGCCGTCCTTGAAAAGATGGCGCGTGACCATGGGCTTGGCCCGGTTCTGGGTCGGTTGGGCGGTTTGGGCGGCACCGTGCGGGAAGGCGGGCGCAACCTGAGCCGCAGCGAACGCATTGCGATCAGCCTTGTGCGTTTGCACCTGTTGCGTCCACGCCTGATCTTGCTGGACCCCGACTGTGATGCGGGCGTGCGAAGCAGCGTCGCAAATCAGCTGAAACACCGCGCGGCGACTGTCATCACGCCCGAAATCCTGCCCCCCGGGGTTTCTTCTTCGGGCTGAAACGGAACCGTCAGCCCCCGGCATGTCTTGGCGTGTCCAAAGGACGCAACGCCCGATTTCGCTTGCCTTGGGCCGCCCAACCCTATATCGGCATCCGACGATATAGGGCGGGGCTGGAGGGACTCAAATGGCTGCAACCGATCACGACGCGGCGGATATGGCGGCGGCGGCCCTGGCCAAGGCGCTGGGGCATCCGGCGCGACTGCGAATACTGCGTCTGCTGGCGCGCACGCCGGGGTGTATTGCGGGCGACATCGTGGATGCGGTGGGTCTGGCACAGTCAACGGTTTCGGAACATTTGCGCATTCTGAAATCCGTCGGCGTGATCGACGGGCAGATCGACCCGCCGCGGGTCTGTTATTCGTTGGCGCCGGGGGCGTTGGCGCCTTTGGCCGCCCTGATTGCGGACATCGGGGTTGCGCGCGACACGTCAACCGACTGTGTGACGGCGGTGCTGCCTGCTGATGACTGATCCATGCCCCGGTTGAACGCCATCCTTTCCGGCCTGCTGATCCCGTCGCGCCCCCGGTCCGCTGGCCGGGGCGGATGCTTTGTTGACCATCTCCATGAAAGGAAACCGGAATGCCCGACCCGATTGTCGATCTGACCACCCCACAAATGGATGAGACGAGCTTTGCCGCGATCGACCATGACCGGCTGTTTTTGCCGCCTCTCAGCCGCCATCCGCCGCGCATTCTCATCCTGTATGGGTCGCTGCGGGCGCGGTCGTTCAGCCGGCTGAGTGCCGAAGAGGCCGGGCGCATCCTGACGCGCCTCGGGGCCGAGGTGCGGTTTTTCAACCCTGCGGGCCTGCCCCTGGTCGATGACGGGGTGGATGAAACCCACCCCAAGGTGCAGGAATTGCGCGATCTTGCAACATGGAGCGAAGGCATGGTGTGGTCATCGCCCGAACGCCATGGCGCGATGACCGGGGTGATGAAAACCCAGATCGACTGGATTCCGCTGTCGATCGGGGCCGTGCGCCCAAGCCAAGGCAAAACCCTTGCCCTGATGCAGGTGTGCGGCGGCTCGCAAAGCTTCAACGCGCTGAACCAGATGCGTATTCTGGGGCGCTGGATGCGGATGATCACGATTCCCAACCAATCTTCGGTCGCCAAGGCCTTTCTGGAGTTTGACGAGGCGGGGCGGATGAAGCCATCGGCCTATTACAACCGGATCGTGGATGTGATGGAGGAGTTGATGAAATTCACCCTTCTGACGCGCGACCGCGCCGGTTATCTGGTAGAGCGGTATTCCGAGCGCACGGAAAACGCCGGGCAACTTTCGGCGCGGGTCAACCAGCGATCCCTATGATCGGGGTCTGACCCCGGATCAGAGGCAGGGGATGGTGGCAAAGACCATGACGCGATATGTAAACCGTCGGGTTCTTCTGGGCGGGATATGCGCCGCCGGGATCGTTGGGCGCGCCTCGGCGCAGACCGTGTTCCGGCTGGGGCTGACGCCGGTTTTCCTGGACAATGACGCGGCCGTGGTCGACGGGCTGCGCCGGGCGCTGTCCCGCAGCATGGGACGCGAAATCGAGCTGGTGCAGCGGCGCACCTATCAGGAAATCACCGGCCTTCTGCTGGAGCGGGCGGTCGATGCGGCTTGGCTGTGTGGCTATCCCTATCTGCAACATGCCGACGCGCTTGGGCTTGTTGCCGTGCCGGTCTGGCGCGGTGGCCCCCGCTATCAATCCTATCTGATCGCGGCGGCCGACGACGCGGCGACAGGTCTGGCCGATTTGCGCGGCGCAACCCATGCCTTTTCCGATCCGGATTCCAATTCGGGGTATCTTGTTACCACCACAGATCTGCACCGTATCGGCGCGCGGGCAGAGTCGTTTTTCAGCCGGTCGATTTTCACCTATGGGCACCGCAACGTCGTGCGCGCCGTGGCGGATGGGCTGGTGCGGTCGGGCAGTGTGGATGGCTATGTGTGGGAGGCGCTGGCCCTGATCGAACCTGACCTGACCGGGCGCACGCGCGTCGTGGCGCGCTCGGAATGGCTGGGCTTTCCTCCGGTCTGTGCGCGGCGCGACAGGATCGGGTCACAGCCTGTGCAGGCGCTGCGCGCGGCGCTGATCGGTATGGGCGAGACATCCGAGGGACGACAGGCGCTGACGGTTCTGCAACTTGACGGGTTCCAGCCGGCAACGGATGCCCTGTTCGACGGGATCGCGGCGCGCATGGCCGATCTGGAGCCGTAGCGGATGCAGACACTTGGCCGGCTTCCCCTGTCGCTGAAGCTGCCGCTTCTTGCGGCGGCAATGATGGTTCTGGTGGGGGCCGTCGCATCACAGCAAGTGCTGCGCGCGCTGGCGCGGGTGCAGGATGCGCGAGTGCAGGAACTGGCACAGATGCATGTCGAAGGATTGTCGGTGGCATTGGGGCCGCTGGTGCTGCGCCGCGACATCTGGGAAATTTACGACACGCTGGACCGGGCCTCGCAGGGCGGCGAAGGGCGGCGGATGGTTCTGACCGCCGTCGCGGATGATACGGGCCGCGTTCTGGCCGCGACCGATCCGCGCCGGGTGCCGATGGACAGCGCGATTGCCGATCTTGGTCCACGCGCCACTGCCCTGGAAAACCTGTCGGTCAGCGGGGCGCGACCGGTTCTGCGGTTGCTTGCGCCGCTGGTCTATCAAGGCCGGACCGTGGGCCAGATCGTGACCGAACTGGACGTGTCCGACCTGCTGACGGAACGGCGACAGGCGCTGTTGTTGCTGATCCTCGGCAATGCAGTGGCGATTGGCGTGCTGGCGTTGGCCGGGTATTTCGCCATGCGGAAAATGCTTTACCCTGTCACCATGCTGGCCCGACATATGACCGAGACGAAAGGCGAACCCCATCCGATTCCCAATACTGAAATCCCGCAAGGCGATGGTGAACTGGCCCAGCTTGCGCGGACCTACAACCTGATGGTCGGCGCCGTGGCGGCAAAGGCCGAGGCCGAGCGGCGGTTGGCCGAACGCGAGCGTTTCGTCGCGCTCGGGCGGCTGTCGTCATCCTTGGCGCACGAAATCAACAACCCTCTGGGCGGGCTTCTGAATGCCACGGATACGATCCGCAACTTTTCCGACCGCCCTGATGTTGTGCGCCAGTCCGCCGCCCTGCTGGACCGCGGCCTGCGCCATCTGCGGGACGTGACCCGCGTCACGCTGGACCAGAACCGAATGGACCGGCAGCATCAAAGCCTGTGCCTTGAGGACTTCGAGGATCTGAAGCTTTTGATCCAACCCGAGGTGTCGCGCCTTGCGCAAGACATGTCGTGGTCGGTTCACCTGCCGCCGGAAAATCCGGTCGGGTTTGCAGCCGGCCCGATCCGCCAGATTGTGCTGAACCTGTTGTTGAATGCCTGTGCGGCAGCGGGGCCGGGGGGCAAAATCGCGCTGCACGCGGGCGCGGAAGGGCGCCGTCTTGTCATCGCCATCACCGATACCGGGGCCGGAATGCCATTGGCCGCACTCGGCCGCCTTTTGACGGATGCACCGCAAACGCCCGGCGGCGGTGTCGGGCTGCGCCTCGTCCGCGATCTGACCCTCGGTCTTGCAGGCACGATAACCCATGACCGGGCGGATGGGGTGACACATATCACCGTGACCTTCGGACCGGAACAAGGGGCGTCGGATGCTGACGGGTAGGCGCATCGTTCTGGTCGAGGACGACGAGATCATGGGCGCATCGCTTCTTCAGCGGCTGGAGCTGGAGGGCGCGCATGTTCTGTGGTTGAAACAGATGGTCCGGGCCCTCGGGGCGATCCGCACGCCCGGCCAGCCGATTGATGTGGTGATCTGTGACATCGGCCTGCCCGATGGATCGGGCGAAGATTTGTTTGCAACACTCAACCGCACAGGCACCCCGCCACCCTTCCTGTTCATCACCGGACAGGGCGGCATCGGTCAGGCCGTCCGGCTGATAAAATCCGGCGCGGCAGATTATGTGACCAAGCCTTTCGACATGTCGGTTTTTCTGGAGCGGCTGAGCCTGATTGTCGCGCCGCGCCCCGATCTGGACCCCGATGTTGACTTTCCACCTTTGCTCGGCGTCTCTGCGGCGGCGCAACGGATCGAAACCCTGATCCTGCGTACCGCAGCCGATCCGCAGCCGGCGTTGATCCGGGGGGGGCCCGGAAGCGGCAAGGATCTGATCGCGCGGCGCATCCATGACATGTCGGATCGGCGCGCCGCGCCGTTCATCGCCGTCAATATGGCGCGGGAAGACAACGCCGAACAGGCGCTGTTTGGCCCGGGTGGCGGCTTTGAAACGGTTGGGGACGGCACGCTTTTCATCAATGCGATCAGCAGGATGGCCCCAGATGTGCAAACAGGCCTGTTGCAAAGGCTGGACCGGGGATTCGACGCGCGGCTGATCACCGCATGTGGAACCGATCTGGAAGGGCGGATCGCCGACCAGCGGTTCAGCTCGGAGCTGTTTTATCGTCTGGCCCAGATCGAAATCCCGGTGCCGCCTCTGGCCAAGCGACCTGATGATGCCGTCTGGTTGCTTCAGCAGTTGTTTCACAAACTTGCGCCGCACCATGCGCCCGCACTCGAGGGGCTGAGCACGCTGTGCGAAGAGGCCGCCCGCGGTTTTGATTGGCCGGGCGGGGGGCGTGAAGTGCGGGCCAGGCTGTTGCGCGGACTTGCCGTGGCAGCCGGCCCGCTGTTGCAGCCTTCAGACCTGTTCCCGGAACGCCTTGCGCGGCCCGACGACATGATGTCACTGGCCGAGGCACGCGAATCCGCCGAACGGGCGCAGATCATCGCGGCGCTTGATCGCACCGGTGGCCAGATCGGCGAAGCGGCCCGGCTTTTGCGGATTGCCCGTACGACGCTGTGGGAAAAGATGCAGAAATTCGGCCTGTCCTGAGCCGGATCGGACCCTGGCCGGACCCCATCCTATAGCCGGTGCGTGTTCGGATTTCCGAACATCTGAATTTCATCATTGAAATCATGCCGTAGCCGCACTGCGGCATCTCATGGCACCCCGTCGATCGCGGTCACGCCATGGCATAGCATACGGCAGGATACTGCTATTTATCCACCAGGGAGGATTCCAGACAATGAAGTGTAACCGATTGGTCGACGCCGGACGTCGACAATTTCTGAGAGGCAGTCTGATGGCCACGGCCGGTGCGGCCGCCGCAACCGTCCTGACACCGGAACAGGCCAAGGCGCGGGCCCTCGCGCGTGTCGACTATCCGGCCAACCGCCTTGCAAATATCGCCGATCTGATGGTGAACGAACCAATGGATATTTCCTATCCCGATGCGGACAGCCCCGGTGTGCTGCTCAAACTGGGTCAGGCCGTCGAGGGGGGTGTCGGGCCGGAAGGCGATGTCGTGGCGTTCTCGGTGCTGTGCCCGCACAAAGGCTGGATGATGAGCTATTCAGCCGCAGACAAGACGCTGAACTGCCCCGGTCACCATTCGCGTTTTGACTGTGAAACCGGGGGGCAACAGGTCTGGGGCCATGCGACCAGCAACCTGGCCCAGTTCACGCTGCGGCTGGACGACAGCGGTGACATCTATGCCGATGGCGTGGACGAGCTGATCTACGGCCGCCTGTCGAACGTGTTGTAAGGGAGAGAGATCAATGGCTTATAAAAGACAAATCGACCGCCTGCCGATCATCCCCGCGGATGCGCAGGAATTCAACGTGACCTGCCACTATTGCATCGTCGGTTGCGGCTACAAGGCCTATACATGGCCGATGAACCGTCAGGGTGGCACGGAACCGAACCAGAACAAATTCGGCGTTGACCTGAGCGAACAGCAGTTCACGGAAACCGAGGCGTGGTATGCCCCGTCGATGTACAATGTGGTGCGCCAGAACGGCAAGGACGTGCAACTGGTGGTCAAGCCAGACGTGAACTGCGTGGTCAACTCGGGCCTCGGCTCGATCCGCGGGGCGCGTATGGCGGAAAACCGGCCGTCAAAAGTGACCGGCACGCAGGCCCAGCGCCTGTCCGACCCGATGGTCTGGCGCAATGGCGTCTGGCAACCAACATCGTGGGACGATGCGCTGGATCTCGTCGCCCGGGTCACCGCAGCGGTCATCACGCAGGGGTCCGAGGATGATCTTGTGGTGTCGATGTTCGACCACGGCGGCAGCGCCGGCGGATACGAAAACACCTGGGCGACCGGCAAGCTGTATTTCGAGAGCATGAAGATCAAGAATGCCCGGATGCACAACCGCCCGGCCTACAACTCCGAGGTGCATTCCTCGCGTGACATGGGCCTGGACGAGCTGAACTATGCCTATGAAGATTACGAGCTGACCGACACGATCTTCATGGTCGGTGCCAACTCGATGGAGACGCAGACCAACCTCTATCTCAACCACATGGTCAAGGGGCTTCAGAACGGCGCGCGCTTCATCGCGGTCGATCCGCGCCGCACGATCACCATCGCCTCGTCCGAGCAATTTGCCGGGCCCGAGAACGTGCTGCACCTGGCAATCGCCGAGGGCACCGATATGGTACTGTTCAATGCAATCCTTACCCATATCGTCGACAACGGCTGGGTGGATGCCGAGTTCATCGCAAATTCGACCTTCCAGGGCGGTGAGGCGGTGGCGCAGGACGAAGCGCACCCCGCAGCGCTGGGCAGCCTCGAACATGTGATGGCCACCTGCCGCACCACGCTTGACGAAGCGGCGGAGATATGTGGCGTTCCGGCGGCCGACATCGCCAAGGCGGCCGAATGGATCGCACAGCCCAAAGAGGATGGCAGCCGCCGCAAATGCGTGACGGCCTATGAAAAAGGCATTATCTGGGGCAATGACAACTATCGCACCGTCGGCGCGCTGGTGAACATCGCGCTGGCCACCGGCAACGTCGGCCGCGAAGGCGGCGGTGTCTGCCGTCTGGGCGGCCACCAGGAGGGGTATTACCGCCCATCCGACGCCCATGTCGGGCGTCCGGCGGAATATGTAGACCAGTACCTGATCCGGGGTCTGGGCGGCGTGCACCATATCTGGGCCTGCGACCACTACAAGACCACGCTGAACGCGTCCGAATACAAGCGGGTACACAAGCGCCGGTCCGACATGGTCAAGGACGCGATCGACATGGCCGCAGGCGGCAGTCGCGCGCAGATGGTCGAAGCCATCGTCTCTGCGATCAACGCGGGCGGGCTGTTCGTGGTGGATGTCGACATCATCCACAGCCAGATCGGCCAGAACGCCCATGTCATCCTGCCCGCCTGCGAAGCCAACGAGATGAACCTCACCTCGATGAACGGCGAGCGGCGGCTGCGGCTGAGCGAGAAATACATGGACCCGTTCGGCAACTCCAGGCCAGATGCCCTGATTGCTGCCGGCGTCGCCCGGAACATGGAGCGCGTTCTGCGCGAAATGGGGCACGACGCCTATGCCGACCAGTTCAAGGGCTATGACTGGACGACCGAAGAAGACAGCTTCATGGACGGCTACAACAAGGGCAACCCGGAAGTAACCTATGACCGCTTGCGCGCGATGGGGAACAACGGGGTGCAAGAACCTGTCACAGGCTTTGAAAACGGCGCGTTGGTCGGCACGAAGCGGCTTTATACCGATGGCGTGTTCACCCGGCACGGGCGCGAGGACGGCAAGGCGTTGTTCTGTGCGGCGGGCTGGCGCGGCTGGCAGGCGCCGGGCAAGGCCCGCGAACAGGCGGCGCACCGGTTCTGGATCAACAACGTCCGGGCCAACATCTTCTGGCAGAACCAGTTTCTGGATCAGAAGAACGACTTTGTGCAGGATCGCTACCCGCACCCCTTCGTCGAGATGCATCCCGACGATATGGTCGATCTGGGGCTGAACCCCGGCGACCTGCTGGAGATCGTCAACGACAACGGCGTGACCCAGGGCATGGCCTATCCGATGCCGACGCTGAAGCGCGATACGGTGGCGATGGTGTTCGGATCGCCCGCAGGCAGCCAGGGCAACGTGGTCAGCCCCGGCGTGAACGAGTTGGTGCTGCCGGACTACAAGCACACATGGGGCAGCATCCGCAAGATTTCGGATGCCACCCCGGCGGCCCGGAAAGTGTCGTTCAAATCGCACGAGGTCGTGCTGTAATCTGCAAGGCCAAGGCCCGCCCTGTCACAGGGGCGGGCCATTTTCAATGAGGTGGGTCCGATGACAGAAACCGCATCCTGTTCCACCGGCAAGAGCGGGCCGGTTTTGTCTGTCGACGTGGCGCGGCTGCGCGCCATTGCGGCCGCCACCCCTGTGACATCGAATGAAATGTTGCCCCTGGACGCGGCTGTTGGCCGGGTGCTGGCAAGGCCCGTCGTCGCCGCATCGGCGCTGCCCCCTTTCGACAATTCCGCGATGGATGGTTACGCGCTGCGTCAGTGCGACCTGGCCAGCGACGGCCCGTGGCATCTGCCGGTAAAGGGACGGATCGCGGCGGGTGACCGCAGAGCCGTCGTGCTCGGACCGGGCGAGGCTGCCCGCATTTTTACCGGTGCGCCGATTCCTGCGGGTGCCGATGCCGTGGTCATGCAGGAAAACGTCACCCGTTCGGGTGACCAGATCACCCTGTCCGTGCGCCCCCGGCCCGGCCAGAATATCCGTCGCCGCGGCGAGGATCTTGACCTCGGCGCACTGGCCTTTGGCGCAGGGGTTGCCCTGACCCCGCCGCGCCTTGCCCTGCTGGCCGGGTGTGGTGTGCCGAATGTCGCTGTGCACCGCCGCGTTCGGGTTGCGATCCTGTCAACCGGAGACGAGCTGGCAGAGCCCGGCAACCCGCTTGTCGCCGGGCAGATCTATAATTCCAATCGCGTGCTGCTGCGCGCAACCCTCGTGCGTCTGCCCTGGGCCGATCTGACGGATCTGGGCATCCTGCCTGACGATCCGGCGGTCATTCGCACCGCGATCCGCGCGGCTGCGCTGTCGCATGACGTGGTTATTTCCTCAGGCGGGGTATCCGCCGGGGAAGAGGATCACATTCTCGATGCGCTGCGGGCCGAAGCGGCGGAACTGGACGTGCTCAAGGTTGCCATCCGCCCGGGCAAACCCCTGACTGTCGGGCGGCTTGGCGGGGCGCTGTATTTTGGACTGCCGGGAAATCCCTATGCTGCGGCGATCACTTTTGCGCAGATCGCCCGCCCGGCCCTGCGCCGGGTTGCCGGGCTGATCGAAAACCCCGACACTTGGTTGCCCGCCGTTGCGGGGTTCACCTATCGCCGGGCGACCGGCCGGCGTGAATATGTACCCGTCACATGGGACCGGCGCGATCCCGTGGGCCGCCCGATACTTGATCGTCTGGGCCAGGGCGCGTCGGCCTCGCTTTCGCCCGTCGCACGGGCCATGGGCATCGCCGTCATTCCGTCCGACCTTTCCACCGTGCTTCCCGGCCAACCGCTTCAGGTCGAACCACTCTGGGAATGACCCGCCTTCAGGCGGCCCGCTCCGACCTGCCAACCGAAACAGCAACCATCCCGCGCACCCCGTCTGGCTATGCGGTCTGGCGTCGAAAGGATCAGGGCGGTTTTCATGCCACAGTTACAAAATCAAGGGCCCGGATTGCCAAACCACCAGCCCTGTTTTGTCGCCACATCGGTGTACGCCGCGCGTACCGGATCGGGCGGCACCGTCGCATCACATCTGTCGGCCAAGCCGCAGTCCTAACCCCGAGAGCCGATGATCGCCGCCCCGATCCGTGCCCGCACTTCAGGTGATTCGACTTGTACCGCACGGGTGACCGCCAGAAGATCCTGCCGCGTCGCGTGAAGCTGATCGAGCAGGGCCAGAACCACGCCCAGCGCCGGTTCATCCAGGTCCAGATCGTCGGACAGATCGCACAGCAGCTGCACACGGGCGAAATCGACCTGACGAAAAAGGTGGCCTGGCGCGCCGCCATCGACCCGGCGCAACGGCAGAACCATTTCGGTTTCGATGAAGGCGACAAGACGGGTGCGCGTCAGCCCCGGAATGGCGGCAAGAACTTCGTCTTCGGTCAGGTGGCGGGTCATGACAGGGCCTCGTTCAACAGATCCGCACGCGGATCATCGGCATGGGTCTTGCGCCATTCGGTCAGGAAATCGCGCAAGGCATCGTCGATCACCGGCGGCGCGACAATCTTCAGTTCCACAAGTTGATCCCCCGCCGTCTTACCCCCAGATCGTGCCACACCGCGCCCGCGCAGGCGCAGCACCCGACCCGATGTCGCACCGGCCGGGATTGTCAGGTTGACCGGGCCGGTGATGGTCGGCGCGGTCACCTTTGCGCCAAGAACGGCTTCGTCGATGGTGATGGGCAGGGTCACGAGAATATCGTTGCCGTCGCGCCGAAAGACAGGATGCGGGCGCACCGACAGGCTGATCAGCGCATCTCCCGAAGGCCCACCGCCAAAGCCCGGCCCGCCCTTGCCGCGCAGGCGCAATGTCTGGCCGTCATGGGCACCCTGTGGGATCCGCACCGCCAGGCTGGCACCGTCCGGCAAGGTGATGCGCATCTCCCCCCCCCGCGCGGCGTCGAGAAAGGGCACTTCGAGGGCGTATCGGAAATCCGGGCCGGGGGCCGCAAAACCACCACCGCCAAAATCGTCGCGGCCCTGCTGCGTCCGCTGACGCAGGATTTCGGCAAAGATATCGGCCGGGTCGCCACGCCCCTCAAAACCACGGCGCTGTTGATACGGATTGCCCGCATCTTCCGCGAAATCACGATAATATTGCCGTTGTGGCCGTTCCGCGCCAGAGGCATCTATCTCTCCCGCATCAAAGCGGGCCCGGGTTTCGGGATCTTTCAACAGATCATGCGCGGCCGCGATGGCCTTGAACCGCGCCTCGGCCCCGGCGTCATCCGGGTGCAGGTCGGGGTGGCTGGTGCGGACGAGCTTGCGATAGGCCTTCTTGATCTCATCCTGGGTGGCAGATTTCGTCAGGCCAAGCGCCTCATAAGGATCTGTGGTCATCCGTCAGCTTTTCCTTGCCTGGGTCATTGCAGCAACAGATCACATGATAGAACCCTTGTCGTCCCTGATCCATATCAACCCATGGCAAAAAGCGATCAGATAGGTTGACTGTGCAAGATCGACCGATTGCTGCCCCGCATGGGGCCTTTGGGCACAACGCAGGACACCGGCATGACACCACAAAAGCAGATTCCCGGCCTGGCGGACACGACTGCAAACGGCCCTGCGCCAGCGGACGAGGCCCGTTTGCCCGCCGTCCGCCCGCCCAGCCCGGAACCGGCGCCACCGGCACCGTCCGGGCGGCGTGTGCGGTTCTGGCTGGTCGGCATTGTTCTGGCCGGGGCGCTGGGGCTGGGGCTGTATCTTCAACCGTGGGGCGCGGGGCCGGTTTCCGTGGCGGTCGAAATCGCCGCCGCAGCCCCGGTCACGCGGGTTCTGGCCGTCAACGGCAGAATTGCGGCTCTTCGATCTGTGGATGTGCGGGCGTTGGTCACGGGCAAGTTGGCCGATATGCGGGTAAGCGAAGGCGACGCGGTTCAAGCAGGTGGCGAACTGGCCCGGATCGATGCCGCAACACAGCAGGCGATGCTGCGCCAGGTGATCGCCGGTCTGGACGCCGCCCTGGTGGCCGAAGCGCAGGCCAAGGATACCTATGCCCGAAACCAGGCCCTGGGACAGAACATCGCGCGTGCCACGCTGGAAACAGCCGCGCGCGCGGTTCAGACGGCCGCACAGGACGTGGCGCGCGCCGCCGCCTTTGTCGAACAGGCGCAGGTGCAGCTTGAAAACTTCACCATCCGCGCGCCGATGACCGGTACGGTTCTGACGCTGAATGTCGATCCGGGCCAAAGCATCGACACTGCAACGGTGCTGATGACGATTGCCGACCTTGACGAACTTGTGGTCGAAACCAGCGTCGACGAAGCCTATGCCACACAGATCAGGCCGGGACTGGTCGCCGTTATGCAACTGGCCGGTGAGACGGACACGCACACCGGGCGCGTCAGCTTTGTATCACAGCGAGTGGATGCGGCCACCGGCGGCCTTGCGGTGAAACTGGCCTTTGACGATCCGGTGATGGCGCCGATCGGCCTGACCGTCACCACCAATATCATCGTTGACAGCCGCGATGCGGCGATCACGGCGCCCCGCGCGGCAATCCAGACCGATGAAACCGGGGACAAGGTATTTGTCCTGATCGACGGATTTGCCCAACAGCGCCCGGTGTCGGTGATCGACTGGCCGGCGGCACGGCTGATCGTCGCCGATGGCCTGCTGCCGGGTGAGGTGCTGATTGCGGACGCGACAGGACTGACCCAAGGGCAAGCCGTGCGCGCGGTGCAACCCTGATGCTGTACGCCCTGAAGATCGCCACGCGCTATCTGACCGCCAGCAAGGCGCAGACAGCGCTTTTGGTGACGGGGGTGGCGGTGGGCGTGTTCATCTTCATCTTCATGTCAGCGCTGATTGGCGGGCTGGCCGAATTCATCCTGTCGCGCACCGTGGGCGACATCAGCCATGTCACCATCACCGCCGAGGACAGAGACCCGGCGATCCTCGTGCACCCCGATGGCGCCGTTCTGGCAGTGGCCGAGCGCGGCCGCGCCCGCACCGCCGCCCTCGCCGAGGCCGCAACCTGGACACCGCTGATCGAAACCGTGCCGGGGGTGATCGCCGTATCGCCGCAGATCACCGGTGCGGGCTTTCTGACACGCGGTGCGCAGGTGGCGCAGGTTTCGGTCACCGGGGTGGACCCCGGACGTGAATCCGCGATCCTGAACCTTGCCGGATACATGCACGAAGGCGCGGTAAGGCTGGGCGCGGGCCGCATCGTTCTTGGCCAGCGGCTGGCCGATGATCTGTCGCTGCGGCTGGGTCAGACGCTGCGGCTGCAATCTGCGGTGGGGGTGTCTGCCGTGCTGACGCTGACCGGGATCTACAGCACCGGCAACGGCATGATCGACGCCAGCAGCGTGTTTGTCGGCCTGCCCACCGCGCGCACCTTGTTCGCGCTGCCCCAGGGGGTGACCCGGATCGAGATCAAGTTGGCCGATCTGAACGCCGCCGATGCCACTGCCCTGCGCATCCGGGCCTTGACGGGGCTTGATGCCGTGCCTTGGACAGACGGCGCCGAACAACTGATGGAGGCGCTGAACGCGCAGGCGCAAACCGGGTATTTCCTGAAATCCTTTGCCCTGATCACCATCGTGATCGGTGTTGCGTCGTCGCTGTTGCTGTCCACCTATCGGCGGCGCCCGGAAATAGGCATCATGCGGGCGATGGGCGCTGGACAGGGCTTCGTGATCTTTGTTTTTGTGACGCAAGGCGCGCTGATCGGCCTGATGGGCGGGCTTTTCGGGGCGGCGGCGGGGTATCTGGCGCTGTTGCCGTTTCCGTCGCGCGATGCGTTCGAACCCGGCACCTTGCCGATGGACATCACCCAAGGGTCGTATGGCCTTGCGATCACGCTGACGGTGATCGGTGCGATCCTCGCCTCGATCCTGCCGGCGCGCTCTGCCGCGCGGGTCGATCCGGTAACGGCGATCGGACAATGACCGCGCTGGTGCAGGTGTCGGATCTGGTCAAGACGTTCGGCACCGGCGAAGCGGCCACGCGGGTGTTGCGCGGGCTGCGCCTGACCCTGGAAACCGGCGAGATGGCGGCGCTGCTTGGGCCATCGGGATCGGGCAAGAGCACGCTGTTGACGATCCTTGGCACGCTGATGAAGCCGACATCGGGGCGCCACGTCATGCTTGGCCTTGATCTGGTGGCGGCAGAGGATGCCGCCTTGACCGAATTTCGCAACCGCCACATCGGTTTCGTCTTTCAGTTCCACAACCTTTTGCCGGATTTCACCGCGCTGGAAAACGTGATCTTTCCCACCGCGGTGCGCGAGGGGCGCGAAACCGCAGCGGCGCGGGCGCGGGGGCGCGATCTGTTGGTGCGCATGGGTCTGGCCGATCGGGTCGATTTCCCCTCGGCCAAATTGTCGGGCGGCCAGAAACAGCGCGTTGCGGTGGCGCGGGCGTTGATGAACCGGCCCGAACTGGTGCTGGCGGATGAGCCGACCGGCAACCTTGATCGGACCTCTGCGATGCAGGTCATGGATCTGATCGCCGAAATCAACCGGGATGAGGGCACGACCTTTCTGATTTCAACCCATGACGAAAAAATCGCCAGCCTGTGCCGACGACAAATCGTGGTGGGTGACGGGATGGTCACCGGATAGGCGACGGGGCGCGCAACAATTTGCATGGCCCGTCAGCGGTTTGCGCCCAAGTGGACCGCGTGCCGCCAAACCGGTTTGAGCGCGACAAGAAACAGCAACACAGCCAGCCCCGCCAACGGCGGCACGGCCAGAAACACCGGATCAACCGCCGCAAAACCGAACAAAGCACGGGCCGGTTGCCAAAACACCGCCAGCGCCAGCACACCGCCCACGATCGGCAACACCACGGCAAGGGCCCGATTGGGACGCCGAAGTGCGACGAGCAGCGAGGATGACTGCGAGCGGTCCACGAAGATCAGCGCAACGATGCAGAGGATCAGCGACGCAAAGGTCAACATACGCACCTGATCACTCTCAAGACCAAAGTCCGGGCCAAAGACAAAAACGGTGGCGGCCATGGCAAAGACCGCAGTGCCTTGCGCGACGCTCCACCAGATCGTCGGCCCGGCAAACAGCGGCTCGGCCGGGGGGCGCGGCGGCCGCTGCATCACGCCTTCTTCTTCGGTCTCGGCCTCGAATACGAGAGAACAGACCGGATCAATCACCATTTCAAGAAAGGCGATATGCACCGGGCCGAACAGAATTGGCATTCCAAACAGCAGCGGCATCAGCGCCAGACCGGCAATCGGGATATGCACGGCAAGGATAAAGCTCATCGCCTTGCGCAGGTTGTCGTAGATGCGTCGCCCCAACCGCACTGTAGTGACAATAGAGCCGAAATCATCGTCCAGCAGCACGATGCTGGCCGCTTCTCGGGCCACATCAGTGCCGCGCCCGCCCATTGCAACGCCAATATCGGCCGCCTTCAGCGATGGCGCGTCATTCACCCCATCGCCTGTCATGGCCACAACCGCACCCGAGGATTTCAGCGCCTTCACGATACGCAGCTTCTGTTCCGGCATGACGCGGGCAAAGATGCTGACATCCTGCACCGCACCGGCAAGGTCGGCGTCCGACATCGCGGCAAGTTCGGTGCCGTCGATCGCCCGGCCACCTTGCAACCCCGCCTGTTCCGCGATCGCCTGTGCCGTGGTGGGGTAATCGCCCGTGATCATGATCACCCTGATCCCGGCACTGCGACACAGCGCCACAGCCGGCGGCACCGAGGCGCGCAACGGATCGACCAAGCCCACAAGCCCCAGAAAACGGAATGCAAAATCGCGCTGGCTTTCGGGCAGATCGGTGCCGGAAAAGTCTGCCTCGGCCACCCCCAGAACGCGCAGCCCGGCTTTTGCCATCTGATCGACCTGCCCTGTCATCGCGGCACCGACCGAGGGATCAAGCCGGCACAGCTCTGCTATGGCCTCAGGCGCGCCTTTGGCGGCGATCCGCCAACCCGGCCCGTCCATCGCCCAGGCCTGCGACATGGCCAGCAGATCGGGTGTCAGCGCATAGGTTCGCGCAAGGATTCGGCCCGCGCCTGGGCCTGTGTCGGGCCGCGACCCTGCGGCGCTGTGGTCTGCCTTTGCCAGCACATGAAACGCCTTTTCCATCGGGTCAAACGGCTCGGGATTCGAGGCAAGCGCCCCCGTCACCGCAATATTGCGAAATGCTTCGGGCAAGGGGGCATCGCCGATTTTGGCCGCTGTCCCGTCCGCAAGACGCAATTCCGCAATGGTCATCCGGTTTTCGGTCAACGTGCCGGTCTTGTCGGTGCACAGCACCGAAGCCGCGCCCAGGGTTTCAATCGCCGTGGCGCGGCGGGTCAACACCCGAACCTTGGAAATGCGCCACGCCCCCATCGCCATGAAGACAGCCAGCACCATCGGAAATTCCTCGGGCAGCATCGACATGCCCACGGCGATGCCTGCCAGCACCCCTTCCAGCCAGCCCCCGCGCAACATGCCGTACAGCACGACGACGGCAATGCTGACCGCAGCCCCGACCGCAGCAAACACGATGACCAACCGACGCATCTGGAGTTGCAGATGCGGCGTCTCGATTCGAAGCTGGCCAAGCGAGGCACCGATCTTGCCGATTTCGCTGGCCGGGCCAGTGGCCGTGACCCGGGCAATGGCCGAGCCGCGCACGATCAGGCTGCCCGAAAACACCATCGGCAGATCCTCGCCACCGGGCCGCGCAAGGGTATCGGACGGGCTGACAATCTTGCGCACCGGAACCGCCTCCCCGGTCAAAAGCGATTCATCTGCCGACAGGCTTTCCGCCTTGAGCAGCAGGGCGTCGGCCGGCACCCTGTCGCCTTCGGACAGCACGATCAGATCGCCCCGCGCGACTTCACGCCCGGCAATCCGCAGCCGTTCGCCCCCCCGGATCACCAGTGCGCGAGGGCTGGTAAGATCGCGCAGCGCCTCAAGCACGCGTTCGGTGCGCGCCTCCTGCACGACGGTGATTCCGACGGACAGGCAGGCAAACACCAACAGGATCAGCGCCTCTTCGCGATTGCCAAGCAAAAGGTAAACCACACCCCCCGCGATCAGCAGCGCCAGCATCGGTTCGCGCAACACCTCGAAGATGATTCGCAGCATGGATCGCCGGTTCGCGCGCGGAAGTTCGTTGAACCCTTCGGAGACAAGCCTGGACTGTGCCTCATCTGTCGTCAAACCGGTGTGGGAAGAAGCAGAAATATCCGATACGTTCACGGGGCAGACCTTTCGTGGACTGGCATCAGCATGACACGATGAACCACGGATGTGTCCTGATCTGTATCAACTCTCCCCAACCGAATCCGGCTTATGGTGATTGCGACACCTCACCTTCGGGAGCAGATCCATGCCGTCCACCGAGAAACCGGGGTTCCGCTTCCCCTCTGCCTTCACCATCCTGTTCGCGCTGATCATCCTTGTTGCCCTGCTGACCTGGATCATCCCAGCGGGCCAATATGCGCGCGTCGCTTCCGAAGCTTTGGGCAAGGACGTGCCGGTGGCGGGCAGCTATGCGCCGACGCAAGCCAACCCGCAAAGCTTCTTCGATGTGATCCTTGCCCCCATTGCAGGCTTTTACGACCCGGTCGAATATGTCGCCAATGCCATCGACGTGTCATTGTTCGTGCTGATCATCGGCGGGTTCATCGGGGTGGTCACCGCCTCGGGGGCCATTGATGCAGGGATTGCGCGCGCGATGATCCGGCTGAAGGGGCGGGAAAACTGGATGATCCCGTTTCTGATGGCGCTGTTCGCGCTGGGCGGCACAACCTATGGCATGGCCGAAGAAACGCTGGCGTTTTACGTCCTGCTGATCCCGGTGATGATTGCCGCCCGCTATGATGCCCTGACGGCGGTGGCCGTGATCATGCTGGGCGCCGGGGTGGGGGTTCTGGGTTCAACGATCAACGCCTTTTCGACGGTGATCGCATCGGATGCTGCGGGGGTGACCTTTGCCGACGGGCTGTGGTTGCGGCTGGCAATTCTGGCGGTGTGCTGGGCCGTCACGGTGGCCTTCGTGATGCGCTATGCCGCACGGGTCAGGGCCGATCCGACGAAATCTCTGGTTTATGACAAGAAGGCCGCGAATGAGGCACATTTTCTCGATGCCTCGGCAACCGAGGCTACCGCGTTCACCGGGCTGCACAAGATCGTGCTGGTGCTGTTCGGGCTGACCTTCGGGGTGATGATCTGGGGCGTGTCGATCGGCGGCTGGTGGATGGCCGAGATGAGCGGTTTGTTCCTGGTGGCGGCGATCGGCATCGGCATCATTGCCCGGCTCGGCGAAGGCAAGCTGGTAGAGAGCTTTGTGAACGGCGCGCGCGATCTTTTGGGGGTGGCACTGATCATCGGTCTGGCGCGTGGCATCGTCGTGGTGATGGACGCGGGCCTGATCACCGACACCATCCTGCACGCGGCGGAAACCACCGTGGCCGGGCTGTCGACGACGACATTCATCCTGGTGATCTATTGGATTGAGGTGGGGCTGTCGTTCTTTGTGCCCTCGACCTCGGGTCTGGCCGTGCTGTCGATGCCGATTCTCGCGCCCGTGGCCGATTTTGCCGGCGTGCAACGGGAACTGGTCGTAACCGCCTTTGCCACCGCCAGCGGCATGGTAAACCTGATCACGCCGACATCGGCCGTGGTGATGGGCGGGCTGGCCATCGGGCGGGTGCCTTATGAACGCTGGTTGCGGTTTGTCTGGCCTCTGCTTGTGATCCTGACAATCATCATCATGGCCGCGCTTGCGCTGGCCGCAACCTTGGGAGGCGCGGCATGACCCTGACCTATGGCGTTCACTCGGAAGCGGGGCAGTTGCGCCGTGTACTGCTGCACCGACCCGGAACCGAAATGGCGCGGTTGACGCCCGAAAACGCGGCAAGCCTGCTGTTTGACGACGTATTGTGGGTAAAACAGGCGCGGGCCGATCACATGGCCTTTGTCGATGCGCTGCGCGAACGCGGGGTCGAGGTGGTGCTGCTGCGCGAGATGCTGGAACAGGTGCTGACCGATCCGGACGCGCGCCGCTGGCTGCTTGAGGCGCGGATCACGGACAACTCGGTCGGCGTCGGTCTTGCCGACGATCTGCTTGCCTGTCTGATGGAAATGCCCGCCAAACCGCTTTCGAACATCCTGATCGGCGGGATGAGCCGCGCCGAACTGCCGATCCCAGAGGCCGGCGTTGTGGCTCCGATGCTGCGCGCCAACGATTTCCTGTTGCCCCCGATGCCGAACCAGATCTTTACCCGTGACAGTTCGTGCTGGATCTATGGCGGTGTCACGTTGAACCCGATGTTCTGGCCGGCGCGGCGGCTTGAGACGCTGAACCTTGCGGCGATCTATCGGTTTCACCCGGATTTCGCGCAGGCCGATTTCCCCGTCTGGTTCGGTGACCCGATGGTCGATCATGGTCAGGCCACGCTGGAAGGGGGCGATGTGGCCCCCATCGGCAACGGCGTGGTGCTGATCGGTATGGGCGAGAGGACCACACCGCAGGCGGTTGGACAGGTGGCGCGGGCGCTGTTTGCCGGGGGCGGCGCCCAGCGGGTGATCGCCTGTCAGTTCCCGCGCGCGCGCGCGTCGATGCATCTGGACACCGTGTTCACCTTTTGCGACCGCGATCTGGTAACGGTGTTTTCCGAAGTGACCGATGCGATCCAGACCTATTCCTTGCGCCCGCACGACAACGGCGGTGTGCAGGTGACAACCGAAACCGCCCCGTTCCTCAAGGTGGTCGCCGAAGCCCTGGGGCTGAAGCGGCTGCGCACGGTTCCGACCGGCGGTGATGCCTATGAAACCCAGCGCGAACAATGGGATGACGCCAACAACCTGTTGTGCATCTCGCCCGGTGTCGTGGTGGGCTATGCCCGCAATACCCATTCCAACACGCTGCTGCGCAAGGCGGGGGTCGAAGTCATCACGATTTCCGGCGCCGAGCTTGGCCGCGGGCGCGGCGGGTCGCATTGCATGACCTGTCCGTTGATCCGCGACGCCCTTTGAAAGGAACACCCCATGGCACAAAATCTGCACGGTCGCAGCTTTGTAAAACTGCTTGACTTCAGCCCACAAGAGCTGCGCTTTCTTCTGCGGCTGGGGGCCAGCCTGAAAGAGGCAAAGGCCACAGGCACCGAACGGCCCAGGCTGTGCGGCAAAAACATCGCGTTGATCTTTGAAAAAGACAGCACCCGCACCCGCAGCGCGTTTGAGGTGGCCGCCTTTGATCAGGGCGCGCATGTCACCTATCTGGGCCCATCGGGCAGCCATATCGGCACCAAGGAAACCATGAAGGACACGGCGCGGGTGCTGGGCCGCTTTTATGACGCCATCGAATATCGGGGGTTCGGTCAGGACGAGGCCGAAGTTCTGGCGCGATTTGCCGGCGTGCCGGTCTATAACGGGCTGACCGCCGATTTCCACCCGACGCAGATTCTGGCCGACCTCATGACGATGCGTGAATTCACGCACAAGCATCTGTCGGACATTTCGTTTTGCTTTGTCGGCGACACCGGCGGCAACATGGGATCATCGCTGATGGTGGGGGCGGCCCTGATCGGCATGGACATCCGGCTGTGCGGCCCGCAAAGCCTGTGGCCAGAAGCGGGCTTGGTCGAACAGTGCCAAAAGCTGGCGCAGACCAGCGGCGCGCGCGTTACCCTGACCGAGACACTGGCCGAGGGGGTTGCGGGCTGTGATTACATCTACACCGATGTCTGGGTGTCGATGGGCGAGCCGGAAAGTGTCTGGGCGGATCGCATCGCGCTGTTGTCGCCGTTCAGCGTCACCCAAAAGGTGATGGATTTGACCGGAAACCCACACACCAAGTTTCTGCACTGCCTCCCGGCGTTCCACAACCGCGACACCGCGACCGGCGAAAAGATATTCCAGACCTATGGCATCGACTGCATGGAAGTGACCGACGAGGTGTTCGAATCCGCCGCGTCGGTGGTGTTCGATCAGGCGGAAAACCGGCTGCATTCCATCAAGGCGGTCCTCGTCGCCACCATAGGGGCCTGACCGCGCGCGCCGCCGGCCCGCTACGACACCGCATCCGGCCGGGGCTGGTTCGCCCCAAGGGTAGTGACCAGCATCCGTCGCGCCCGCTGGCGCAAGCCTTCGATCGCGCTGAACAGTGACGGCACGAACAACAGCGACAGCAGCGTTGACAACAACAGCCCACCGATCACCGCAACAGCCATCGGCGCACGAAACTCACCCCCTGCCCCGACGGCCAGCGCCGAAGGCACCATGCCCGCCGTCATCGCAATGGTTGTCATGATGATCGGGCGGGCGCGCTTGTGCCCGGCGTCCAGCATCGCCTCGGCCCTTGGCACGCCGCGGTGCATCGCCTCCATTGCGAATTCAACCAGCATGATCGCGTTCTTGGTGACGATTCCCATCAGCATCAGAAACCCGATCACCACCGACAGCCCGATGGCATAGCCCCCCAGATACAGCGCAAAGATCGCCCCGCCGATCGCCAGCGGCAGCGACATCAGAATGGTCAACGGCGTGACAAAGCTGGAGAACAGCAGCACCAGAACGACATAAACCAACAGGATGCCCGCCCCCATGGCCAGCCCGAACTGGGTAAACACCTCGCCCATCACCTCGGCATCGCCGGCGGGCTGAATCCGGGTGCCTTCGGGCATGGCCAGGGCGATGGGCAAGCTGGCCACCGCCGCCGAGGCCGGCCCCAACAGCGCCCCCGGCGCCAGATCGGCCTGCACCGATGTGCGATATTTGCGGTCATAGCGTTCGATCGTGCTGGGCCCCGTGGCCAGGGCCACCTCGGCCACCGCGCCCAGCGGAATCGGCGCGCCCTTGGTTGACGGAATACGCTGGCCCTGCATCAGAAACAGATCGTCCCGCACATCGGCATTCAACCGCACGATGATCGGGATCTGCCGCTCGCCGGTGTTGAACTTGGCCAGGTTTGCGCCGGAGTCGCCGATGGTGGCGATGCGGATGGTCGAGGCCAGCGCCGAGGCCGTCACCCCCAGCGCCCCCGCCAGTTCGGGGCGCGGCGTGATCTGGATTTCCGGCCGCACAAGTGTCGCCGTCGTGGTGGCGTTCTGCACGCCGGGCAGGCCTTCCATCTGGCGGGCCAATGTCCGGGCGGCGGCGGCGGCGCTGCGTTCGGTTTCCCCCAGAACGCTGATTTCGATGTCACGCTGCCCGGTGGCCGAAACCGTCAGCCGCGCGTCGGGCACGTCGGCCAGCAGCGCGCGAATGTCATCCTCGATCTCGAAGGATGACCGGTCGCGGTCGCCCTTCTGGCCAAAGTTGACAACGACCGATGCCTTGGTACCGCCGCCCGAGGTATAGACGAACACGTTTTCCACCTCGGCGATCTGGCGCAGGATTTCGCTGATGCTGCGGGTCGTGTCGCGGGTATCGCGCAGGGTGGACCCCGGCGGCAGCTCGACCGATATGTTGGAACGCCCGGTGTCAGCGGCAGGAATGAATTCTGTGGGCAGCAAGGTGGCCGAAAAGATCGAGCCGGCAAAGATCACAACCCCGAGGATCAGTGTCACGGTGCGGTTGTGCAGGGTCCAGCGCAGGATGCGCATATAGGCGCGCATGACAAAGCCGTCCTTTTGATCTTCGGGTTCGATACCGTCGCGCAGGAAATAGGCGGCCATCATCGGCGTGATCAACCGCGCCACCAACAGCGAAAACAGCACCGCCACCGCAACCGTCAACCCGAATTGCCGAAAATACTGCCCGGCGATGCCTGACATGAAGCTGACCGGCGCAAACACCGCGACGATGGTAAAGCTGATCGCGATCACCGTCATCCCGATCTCGGATGCGGCCTCTTCGCTGGCCTCATAGGCGGGTTTGCCCATCTGGATATGGCGCACGATGTTTTCGATCTCGACGATGGCATCGTCCACCAGAATGCCGGTGACCAGGGTGATGCCCAGCAGCGACACGGTGTTCAGCGAAAACCCCAGCATCTGCATGACAATGAACGTGGGAATGATCGACAGCGGCAGCGCTACGGCGGTTATAATCGTGGCGCGCCAGTTTTTCAGGAACAGGAACACGACAATGATCGCCAGCGCGGCGCCTTCGTACAACGTGTCCATCGCCGCGCTGTAATTGCCTTCGGTGTAAACCGTGGCGTCGTCGATCAGCGCGAAGGTGGCATTGGGATAGGCGGCGGACAGATCGACAATCCGCGCCTTGGCATTGTCGCCCGCCGCCAGATCGCTGGCCCCGGTGGAGCGGAAAATGCCAATGGCGACCACCGGCTGACCGTCCAGCAGGGCAAAGGACGATGGTTCGGTCGATCCGTCAATCACCCGGCCCAGATCGTCCAGACGCACCGTGCCGCCTGCGGGCACCAGAATCGGCGTCGCGGCAAGGGCATCCAATGTGGCGGCGGCACCAAGGGCGCGGATCGAATATTCCTGTCCGGCCAGATTGCCACTGCCGCCCCCCAGATCAATGTTGGTGGCGCGCAATTGCCGGTTCACGTCCGAGGCGGTCAGTTGCAGGGCCAAAAGGCGGTTGGGGTCAAGTTCGACCTCGATGGCGCGGTCGGCGCCACCGATGCGGTCAACCTTGCCCACGCCGCTGGCGCCGGTGATTTCCCGCGCCACAACCTCGTCCACGAAATAGGACAGATCCTCGATGCTCAGGGTCGGATCACTGACCGCATAGGTCAAAATGGCCTGGCCGGTCACGTCCAGCCTCTGGATGTTCGGCTCGGTCACGTCCTCGGGCAGGTCACCGCGCACGCCCGCCACTGCGTCCTTGACGTCATTCAGGGCGCGATCGGTGTCTACCGCAAGCTCGAACTCGATGGTGATGCGGGCCGATCCATCGGCAGCGGTGGCGGTAACATGGTTGACACCGGCGATGTCCGACACAGCCGCCTCGATCGGTTTCACCACCTGGGTGGCGATTTCCGCAGGTGCGGCCCCCGCCTGCCCCAGCGCCACGGTGATGATCGGAATGTCGATATTGGGAAACTGGGTGACCGGCAGGCGAAAGAACCCCACCATCCCGACAACGCACAACACGAGAAACAGCGCCAGCGTGGGCACCGGGCGGCGGATCGCCCATGTGGACATGTTCATCGGCCGGCCTCCGCGCCGATTGCATCGGGCAACAGCGGCGTCACCCGGTCGCCATCGCCAAAGAACGACCCGGCCCGCGCAACCACCAGATCGCCCTCGGCCAGCCCGCTGACGATTTCGCGTTTGCCCTGCCAGATCAGGCCCGCCACCACATCGCGGCGGTTGAGCACGCCGTCAACCACCTGCAACACATAGGTCGCGCCGACTTCGATCTGCACTGCGGTCGCGGGCACCACCAGGGCCGCGTGCCGGTCAATCGTCACCACCCCCCCGGCATAGGTGCCGGCGCGCAACCCGTCCTGCCGGTCGGGGGCGATGCGGATCAGGCCCAGCCGATTCGCCGGGTTCACCGTGGGCGAAATCAGCCGCACCAGCCCCGTCACAGGCCCCACACCGGCCACGTCCAGCGTCGCGGGATCATCCAGCGCGATCTGTGCCAGCGCGGTTTCGATCACCTCGGCCTCGATCTCGATCAGCCCGTCCTGCACAAGCCGGAACAGCGGTTCGCCCGCCATCGCGGTAATCGCCCCGGTCTGGCCATTGCGCGCCGAGATCAGGCCATCGGCAGGGGCCATGATATTGGCATGGTCCAGGTTGATGCTGGCAATTTCCCGTTGCGCCGCCGCCGTCCGCACCGTTGCCTGCGCCACCGCCAGCCCGTCACGGGCCGATGCGGTGGCCGCCCGTGCCGTGGCCGCCGCCGCGACGGCATTGTCCAGATTCGCCTCGGACACATTGCCCGATCGGGCCAGTCTCTGGGCACGGCTCAGCGCCGCCTCGGCCTGATCCTGCGATGCCCCGGATGCCGCAATCTGGCTTTCGGCCTGGCGCACACCTGCGGCCGCGCGGGCCTCTTCCGCCTCGGCCTGGGCCAGTTGCGCGGCCAGGGTGCGGCCGTTCATCCGGGCCAGAACATCGCCGCGCGTCACGCTGTCGCCGATCTCGACCAGGATTTCGTCAATCACAAGGCCGCTGACCTGCGGATAGATCAATACCTCGGTCCGGGGCAGCAACGTGCCCGATACCGGCACCTGCGCCACCACTTCGGCCAACTGCGCCGCTGCCACCCTGACGGTGGGCAGGCGCAGCGCGGTCGCGGCCTCCTGCTGTGCAACGGCGGGGCAAACCCACGCAAACACCGCGACGACGGCACACAGCCCGCGCAGGACATGCCGCACCCGATGAACAACGGATGCAGAGGCGTCTTGGAAAATGCCAGATGTCATGAAGGGTTTCTCCTGTTCGGCGGCGGCGGGCCCCCTGCACCATCCGAGCGCCTGACGTGCAGTGCATGGCTATAACACTTGACCCGCCTTCTCAATCTTTGATCGCAATCGCTGCCCTGCCACGCACGGGGCCGCAAGGTGCGCCGGTCCTTGCGCGCCAAACCGAGCGGTGCCACAAGGCCGTCGGCACACTGATTGGCCCCTGCCCGTGTCACACGACTGCCAAATCGCGCGAATAGCGTTCTCCTGTCCTGTCCCAGCCTTTTGTGTGCCATGTCGATCATTCTGAAAAACCTTGAGAAATCCTTTGCCGGCAAGGCCGCCGTCGCCGGCATCACGGCCGATGTCGCGGCGGGCGAATTCTTTGCCATCGTCGGCGCGTCGGGTTGTGGCAAGTCAACGCTGCTGCGGCTGATTGCCGGGCTTGAAACTGCGGATGCCGGTGAAATCCTTCTGGGTGACAGGCCGGTCAGCGGGCCGGGCCTGCATGTGCCGCCCGAGGGCCGTGGTGTTGGCGTGGTGTTTCAATCCTATGCGCTTTGGCCGCATCTTGATGTGCGTGGCAACGTCGCCTTCCCGGCCGAGGCCCAAGGGCTGGGCCGGGCCGAGGCCGCACGCCGCGCCGATGCGCAACTGTCCACCGTCGCGCTGAGCGGTTTCGCCAACCGCAAACCGGCGGATCTGTCAGGCGGCCAGCGTCAGCGGGTGGCATTGGCCCGCTGTCTGGCCCAGGGGGCCGAAACCATCCTGATGGATGAGCCTTTGGCCAATCTCGACCCGCATCTGCGACAGGCGATGGAAGAAGAACTGGCCGCCTTTCACCGCGCCTCGGGGGCGACGACCGTTTACATCACCCATGACCAGCGCGAAGCGATGGCGGTGGCGGACCGGATGGCGGTGATGTCGGGCGGGCGGTTTCTTCAGGTTGGTGCGCCGGAACAGATTTACGAACGCCCGGCATCGGTCGAGGTGGCCCGGTTCATCGGGCAGGGCGTGGTTCAGCCGGTCACGCTGCGCAATGGTCAGGCGTTTCTTGCCGGGCGCGCCGTCACATTGCGCGGCGCCGGTGGGCCGGACGGCCCCCGTTTTGCACTGTTCCGGCCTGCGGATCTGGTGGCCGACGGCACAGCGGCCGACGATCTGATTGCGGCGCATGTTCTGTCGGTGCTGTACCGCGGCGGCCAGTGGGAGGCAAAGGTGAAGGCGGGCGAACTTGCGGAATCCTTCGCGCTGCATCTGACGCGCCCGGTGCGTCCGGGCGAAACGCTTGCGCTGCGCGTCCTGGGGGGCTGGCTGTTGCCCGGCTGAGGTGTCACAGACGCCAGGGCACGACACCGGACGGCAAGCGGCGCCCCAGAAGATCAAGCAGCGCCATCAGAACCACCGTCGCCAGAACCGTCACCGCCGACATCGCCGCCGCGAGCGTGGTATAGCCGCCATTTTCATAATTGAAGATCACGGTGCCGATGGTTTCCGTTCCGGTTGACCACAGCAGGGCCGACACTGTCACCTCGTTATAGGCGGTCAGAAACACCAGGATCGCCCCTGAGGCAGCGGCAGGCGCCACAAGCGGCAGGAAAATGCACCGCATCCGCCGACCCCAGCCCGCACCGGCCACGCGCGCCGCCTCGTCCAGCGCCGGGTCCAGTTGCAGACAAGCCGCCGCGACGGGTTTCAGCGCAACCGCAAAGAAGGCACAGAGATAGGCCAGAACTATGATCCACATCGTGTTGTAAAGCGACAGTTCCAGAACAGGCAAAGGCCGCAGGAAGGTGAGAATGAAGGCGATCGAAATAACCAGACCCGGAATCGCATAGGTGGTTTCGGCCAGCGCCGACAGCCCCGCGCCGATGCGCCGCCGCGCGCCCCGTGGCCCGGCGGTGATCCGCGCCAGAAGCGCCGCCAGCACCGCCAGCACCATCGCCGCCACCCCGGCGGCAAGGGTTGAATTGACAAAGGCCCGCGCCGTGACGGCCTGATGAAACAGAATCTGCTCGAAGTTGGCCAGGGTCAGCGTGCCGAACGACAGCGGCACGCCATAGGTCGGAACCAGCGCCGTGCCGAACAACGCCGCCATCGGCAACCCCAGAACCACCAGCACGAACAGCGCCAGCGCCGCCTCGGCCAGCGGTCGGGCGCGGCCCAGATCGAGGAACAGTGGCGGTTGCGGCGGCCCGATCAGCGCGGCACGGTGGCGCGCGGCCAATGTCATCTGCACCGTGACAACCGCGATGGCGACCAGCGCCATCAGCGCTGAAATCACGGCCACATCGGCCAGCATTGATGGCCCGAAAGACGACAACCGCTGCCAGATCAGCACCGGCAGCGTGGTGTATCGCCCCGGAATGCCCAAAAGCGCCGGTATGCCGAAATTTCCAAGGGCGGAAACGAAGGCCAGCGCATAGGCCGCCAGAAGCCCCGGAACCAGCAGCGGCAGGATAATCCGGCCCAGCAACCGCCCCGTGCCGGCACCCGAAACCCGCGCCGCCTCGGCCATTTCGCGCGGCAGACTGCGCACTGCGGCCAGCACCACCAGAAACACCAAAGGCATGTGCTGCACCGCCAACAAGGCGATCACCCCGCCACCACCATACAGCGGATGCGGCGATCCGGGCGGCGGCGCCAGCCCCAGCGCCCCCAGCAGTGGCGAGGACGGACCCAACGCCTGGGTCCAGGCGATGGCGGTGACATGCGGCGGGATCATCATCGGGATCAGGATCAGAAAGGTGAACACCGCCTTGCCGCGCAGGTTGGTCAACCCCATGACCAACGCCAAAAAGGTGCCCACAGCCAGTGAAAGCACCGCCGAGACGCCCGCGCTTTCCAGCGAATTCCACAGCGCCCGCCCGACCGAACGATTGCCCAGCGCATCCCGGATCGGCGCAAGCGACGGCGCGCCGTCGTCCATCATCCCCAGTTGCAGCAACAGCCCGAGCGGCGCCACCATCAGCGCCGCCGCGAACAGCACAAGGGCGGCAAGGGTTACCCCCTCGCCGCCCGGCAGATATGTCTTGATCCGATCCAGCGTCAGCCGCCGAACATCTCGACAAAGCGCAGACGATTGGCGTCGGCGTTTTGCAGCGCCATGGCCGGATCGAAATCCAGCAGGCGGATTTCATCCAGCGGCGGAAAACCGGCCGGCGGCGTGATCGCCGGATGCGCCGGCAGATACCCCATGTCGGCGGCCAGTTGCTGACCTTCCGGCGACAGCAGGAAATCGACGAAGGCCTGCGCCGCCGGCACGTTCTGCGCGGTGGACAGGATCGCCACAGGTTCGGTCACCGCCGAAACACCTTCTTCGGGAAAGACAAAACCGACAGGCGCGCCGTTGGGAATTTCCCGGATCGGCAAGAAATCTACAACCATGCCGAACATCTGTTCCCCCCCCGCGACGGCCTTGTAGACACCGCCATTGCCGCCCTGCGGATTGGCGCCCTGATCGGCCAGCCCCTGGTAATAGTCCCAGCCCAGATCGGGGTGCGACGTCAGCGACACCATGTGGATCGTTGCCGCCCCCGAGGCCAGCGGCGATGGCATGGCAATCTGGCCTTGCGCCTCGGGGCGCAGAAGATCGCCCCAGGAGGTGGGCACGAAGGGCGCTGCGGTGTTGTAAATGATGCCGGTGGTGATCAGCTTGGTCGAGAAATAGTGATGCTCGGGGTCCATCAGGGCCGGATCATAGGCCGAAACATCGGCCTCGGGATAGGCCAGAAGGCGGCCTTGCGCCTCAAGCCCTTCCATCACCACCGTGTCGGCGATCAACAGGACATCGGGCTGCGGCGCACCGGCGGCAAACTCGGCCTCAAGGCGGGCCATCACCTGGGTGGTGCCATCGCGGATCCAGTCCACCTCGACGTTGGGATATGCGGCCTTGAAGGCATCGACGGTACGCTGCGCGTCGGCGTTGGGCTGTGATGTGTACAACACCAGCTTGCCGGCAGCGTCGGCGTCTTGAGCGGCGGCCGGGCTGGCCAGGATAGCGGCGGCAAGCGCCACGGTGATTGCGCGTTTCATTTCGTTTCCCTCATGTCTGGCAAAGTTTGACGCACCTTGCTGCGGCGTCGGTCTAGCCGCCCAATGTAACGGTCGGGTAACCGTTTTCACACTGGCGCTCACCCCTTTACGCCGCCGCCTGCAAAGCCCTGCAACACATATTTCTGGCCCAAAAGATAGACCAGGATCAACGGCAGGGTCGAGGCAACGGAACCTGCCATCAACAGCGCCCATTCCGCCTCGAATTCCCCGACAAACCGCATCAGACCCAGCGGCACGGTGCGCAATTCGGGTGAATTCAGATACAACAGCGGGCGCAGCAATTCATCCCAGTTGTTGATGAAGGCGATGACGAAGATCGAAATCAGCGCCGGCCGCGCCAACGGCAGGTACACCCGCCAGAAAATGCGGAACGGCCCGGCGCCGTCAATCCGCGCCGCCTCGCCGTATTCGTTGGGCAGGCTGGCAAAATATTCGCGCAGCATGAAAGTGCCGAATGACCCGACAAGAAAGGATGGCACGATCAGCGGAAGAAATGTGTCGATCCAGCCCAGCCCGCGCATCAGCAGGAATTCGGGAATGATCGTCACCTCGGTGGGCACAAAGGCAGTGGCAAGGATCAGCGCAAAGATCGCGGTCTTGCCGGGCAGGTGCATCCGCGCAAAGGCATAGCCCGCCAAGGCGCAAGTCGCGACCTGCCCCAGCGCCGCAGTGGTGGAAACGAAGAACGAGTTGCGGAAATACAGCAGGAAATCGTGCCGCGTCAGAACCTCGGTATAATTGGCCAGAGGATCGGGACCAAACAGCAGGGTGGGCACGAAACTGGGCGGCAGGCGAAACACCTCGCGGCTTTCCTTGAAACTGGTGATCAGCATCCACGCAAACGGCAACAACGTGACGGCTGCATAGACCAACAGCACGCCATACAGGGCCACCAGCACCGAGGCGCGTTTCAGGCGTGCGTCATTCATGGACCCAACGCTTTCTCAGCCAGAAATTCAGCAGCGTCACCAACCCGATCGCAAAGCACAACAGATAGGCCAGTGCTGCGGCATAGCCCATTTCGAAATGCACGAAAGCATTCTGATAGATGTAAAAGGCCAGCGTGGTCGAGGCCCGGTTCGGCCCGCCATTTGTCAGCGCATAGGTTATTTCAAAGGTCTGGGTCGACCGGATCAGCGCCAGGATCAGCACAAAGAACAGGCTGCGCGACAACAGCGGCAGGGTAATCGCATAAAACCGTCGGAACGGCCGCGCGCCGTCGATGCGGGCGGCCTCATAATACCCCGGATCAATGGTCTGCAACCCGGCGATCAGCAGGATCATATAGAACCCGGCATCTTTCCAGATCGAAACGATCGCCACGGCAGGCAAGGCCCAGGCCGGATCGGCCAACCACGCCTGACCTTGCAGGCCCACCATATCCAACAGGTGGTTCAACAGCCCGAACCGGGTGGAAAAGATCCAGCGCCACGCCAGCGTGATCGCCACGGTCGCCGTGATATAGGGCAGGAAAAACGCCCCGCGAAAGAACGCCGACGACCGCAACCCGTTGTTCAGCACCACGGCAAGGCTGACCGACAGAACCACCACCCCCGGCACATACATCGCGGTAAACCACAGCGTGTTGCCCAGCACCTGACGCGCCACCGGCGAAGACAGGATGTGGATGTAATTGTCAAAGCCAACCCAGACGATGTCATCGAAAATCCGCCAGTCGGTGAACGACAACACAAAGGCCCAGACGATGGGAACAAGCCGAAACAGCACCAGCCCGACAATTGCGGGCGACAAGAACAGCAGCGCCGGCAACCAGTGTTTCCACCGCGCCGGGCGCTGCGCGAGCCGGGACTGGCTTGCACGCGCCCCGGTGCGGGGCGCGTGCTGTGGCATCGTATCGCTCAACGTGACAGAACGTCGTTGCCATAGGCGGTGGCGGCGGCCAGTGCATCGGACAGCGGTTTGCGGCCGTTGAACACTTCATCCAGCTCACCGTTCAGACCGCCCGATCCGGCTGCGGCATAGCCGCGCCAATCGCTCCAGTTGCGGGTGAAACCGGTGTAAAGCGGCTGTTCGCCGATCTCGAGGATCAGTTCCATGTTGTCGGGCTGTTGGCCACGGCCCAACCATTGCTCGGTTTCGGCCGTGGCGGTCCAGGCGGGCACCTTGCCGGCGGTGAAATCGGCGGCGCTCAGGGTCGGGCCGGTCATATGCTGGACAAAGGCCCAGGCCAGATCGGCCTGTTCAGTGTCGGTGGTCACGGCCAGCATATCGGCCCAGGCATAGGCCGCCGCCGTTTCAGGCGTGGCATCGGGGCCCATCGGCACCTGTGCGATGCCCCATTCAAACGTATCACCCACCAATTTGCGGGTGTTGTCGATGTTCCACGATCCATCGACCCACATCGCCGCCATGCCCATGCCGAACACGTCCTGCTGGCGAACGCCTTCCAATTCCTGCGGGCGCGGCGCAAAGCCATCGTCGACAAGTGATGCGAGGAAGGCCAGCGCGTTCACTGCCGGTTGGGTGATGTCCAGCGCCGAACCATCGGCGGTGACATAGCGCCCGCCGTTGCGAAACACCCACGGATCGGTGTGGGCATAGCGACCGTAAACCCAATAGCCGTATTGTTCGGGCGTGCCGTCGGCGTTTTCATCCACGGTCAACGCCTCGGCTGCGGCGCGGAAATCTTCCCAGGTCCAGGTGGCATTCGGATAACCGACCCCCGCCGCATCGAATGCGGTGCTGTTGTAATACAGAACCGGCGCGACCCAGTTCTGCGGAAAGGCCACCTGTGCGCCGCCAATATTGCCGATGTTCACCGCGCTGGTGAAATACCCGTCAAGCGCGGAGTCACCGATATACGGGCTGAGGTCGAGCAGATTGCCCGCCGCGGCCCATTCCTGCACGAAGCCCGAAGACATCGCCATCACATCCGGCAGATCGCCCGACGCGGCCTGCGCCGAAACGCGCGGCCAATAATCGGCGGGCGGCATCGCCTGCACCTTCACCGTGACGCCGGGGTGGGCTGATTCGAAGGCGGCAATCGCCGGCGCCTCGATCTCGACCTGTTCGGGCGACCACAGCATGTAGGTCAGCGTGGTATCTTGTGCCGCTGCCGGCATGGCCCCCGCAAACATCCCGAATGCGCACAGCGCGGGCTTTAATCCAAATGCGCGCAGCGCTGACCTTTTCGTCGTCATGACATCCCCTTCGTCATCAAATCTTCACACGCCGCCGCATGGATAACCCCGGCGGGCCATGCGACACCTAGGTCAGTTCAATGATGGTTTCGTGACACCACCCGGTGCGCGCACCGGGAAAACGGAAAGACGAAATGACAGCGGATCACATATTGGGCCAACTGCCCTTTGCGGCGCCCGGCCGGTTCTGGCGGGGCAACATGCACATGCACAGCACCCGGTCGGACGGCGCCCATGGCGTGGCCGAAGCCTGTGCCGCCTATGCGCGGGAAGGGTATGATTTCGTTGCCATGACCGATCACTTCCTGCCGCAATACGATTATCCCATCACCGACACGCGCGCCTGCCGCACCGACCGATTCGTCACTCTGGCCGGGGCCGAACTGCATCAGGGGCGGCTGAGCAATGGTGAGCTTTGGCACATCACCGCCGTCGGCCTGCCGTGGAATTTCGCCGCCCCGACCGAGGACGAAACCGCAGCTGAAATCTGTACCCGCGCAACAGAAGCCGGGGCGTTTCTGGCGTTTGCCCATCCCGGCTGGTTCGCCCTGACGCCCGAGGATACGCGCACCCTGCCGATGGTTCACGCTGTCGAAGTGTACAACCACGGCACCGAAACCGGGCAGATGCGTGGCGATGGCTGGTATCTGACCGATATGGTGCTGAACGAAGGCCGCCGCCTGACCGCCGTCGCCAATGATGACATGCACCGCCTCGGCCTTGGGTTTGGCGGCGGATGGACGATGGTCAAGGCGGATGTCCTGACGCCCGAGGCTGTGCTGGCCGCGCTGCACGCGGGACAGTTCTATGCCAGCCAGGGGCCGGTCATTCACGACATCCGGATCGAGGATGACATGATGGTGGTGGACTGTTCACCGGTGGTAACCGCCGCGCTGGTGGGCAGCCGTGCCCGCCGAATCGCCGGGCAGATCACCGAAATCGCCACCCGCGTCCGCCTGCCGCTGGCGCAGGCAACCGAGGGTTACATGCGCCTGATCCTGCGCGACCGGCACGGACGCCACGCCTGGACAAACCCGGTCTGGCTGGACTGAGGCGGGACATGGCCAACGTCGCCTTTCGCGGAATCAGCCGCAACTTTGGTGCCACAAAAGTGTTGCGCGGCATTGATCTGGACATCGCGGACGGGTCGTTCACGGTGATCGTCGGGCCGTCCGGCTGTGGCAAATCAACGCTGCTGCGCATTCTTGCCGGGCTTGATGAACCGACGGCGGGCAATCTGCACATCGGCGGGCGCGATGTGACGGGGCTGGAACCTGTCGAACGGCGCATCGCCATGGTGTTCCAGAACTATTCGCTGTACCCGCACATGACCGTGCGCGCCAACATGGCGTTTCCGCTGCGATCACAACGGATGGGACGGGCCGAAACGGCGGCGGCCATCGCCCGCGCCGCCGAAATCCTGCGCATCCAGGATCTGCTGGATCGCAAGCCTGCGCAACTGTCGGGTGGCCAGCGTCAAAGGGTTGCCATCGGCCGCGCCATCGTGCGCGAACCTTCGGTTTTCCTGTTCGACGAACCGCTGTCGAACCTCGACGCCGCGCTGCGCGGCGAAATGCGCGTGGAACTGGCCGAACTGCACCGCACGCTGGGCACCACCATGGTCTATGTCACCCACGATCAGATCGAGGCGATGACCATGGCGCAGCAGATCGTCGTGCTGAACGCGGGCCGGGTGGAACAGATCGGCGCGCCGCTGGATCTGTATCACCGCCCGGCCACCCGGTTTGTCGCCGGGTTCATTGGCCAGCCGCGGATGACACTGCTGCCGGCCCGGGTTGTCACCGCCGATCCGCAGCATGTGCTGGCCCAGATCGAACCGGGGGTGCGTGTGACCGCCCTCGCCGATGGCCGCGCCCTGTCGCCCGGTGATGCCGTAGAGCTGGGTCTGCGGCCCGATGACCTGACGCTGGGGACAGACGGTGATATTCCCGTGCGCCTGACCCTGCTTGAGCGGCTGGGCCCGCAAACCGTGGTGCATGGCCGCACCGGCGCGGGCCTTGGCCTGTGTGTCGTGGTGCAGGGCGACGCGCGGCTTGAACCGGGCGCGGCAATGCATTTTGCCGCGCCGCCCGACAAGGTGCATGTGTTTGATATGGCTGGCCGCGCCCTGCCCCGCCGCGAGGGGGTTTGATGGCACAGGTTCGGATTTTACAGCGTCGGCTTGCCTCGGGGTGCGAGGTGCGGGTGGTTCGGATTGATCCACAGGGGTTTTCCGTACTGCCCTTGTTCACCCGTGACGCGCCATCGGACGAGACGCGCCTGGCCCTGACCCTGGCCGGGGCGCGGCTGGGCCTGCCCGTCGTGGCCGTGCCCCCCGCTGATCAGCGGATCGCCCCGCGCGAGGTGGACGGCACGCTGCGGCTGGCGCGTCGGGCCGGGCCACGCATCGGCGCGGCCTGTGCGCCGCTGCGCCTGTTGCGCACGGTCGCGTCGGGGCTTGGGCCGGATGAATTGCTGATCAACGCCAATCACTTCCTGTTCCTGCCCCCCGAGGTGGAAACCCCCTTTGATGCCTATGGCGATCCGATCGGCCTGACCCTGGCGGATGGCCTGATCGAAACCCCGCCACAGGCCCGGCGCGCCTGTCTGGTGATCGGCGCAGAGGGGCCGGCCATCCGGCGCATCGGTTTTGCCGACACCGGCATCCGCGCCGCGGATCAGCGCGCCTTTGTGCCCCATCCGTTCGGCCCGCCCGACCGCACCGGCCCCGGCACCGCCTTTGCGCTGTTTCACGGTTCGCACAACGGCGCGACGCCACCGGGCGCGGCGAACTGGGACGTAGCCTTTGTCGGGCGCCACCCGGTGGCGCTGTCCCAAGGCGGCGGACTGTCGATTCCGCGCGCGGGCTGTGTGTTGCGCTGCGCCACCCGCACCGAGGCCGAAGCAGTGGCCGCCGGCCCCCTGACCTATGTCCTCGCGGGGTTGATGCAGGGCGTTCAATCCGGTCCGGTCATTGTCGAAGACGGGTTGCCCACCGATACGGCCCCCGATGTTTTTGCCGCCGAGCTGATGTCGGGCACGGCGCCGCGTCCCGATGCGGTTGCCGTCTCGCCCCATGCCTGGGCGGCGGACTGGCACAAAACCCGCGCCGCGCGGATGGCGGCGGGTATTTCCCCGGACGGGCGGGTGTTCTTCTGCGCTGTCGAGGGCACCTCGTCGTTTCTGCGCGATGGCGCGGCCAAGGGTGCGACACTGCACGATCTGGCCTGCCTGATGATCACCGAAGGCGCCGCCCGTGCCATGCATCTGGACGGGGGCGGTTCGACGCAGGTGTTCTGCCACGGCGGCGGTGCCTTGATCGAACCGCGCGACGTGCACCACGCCATGACCGACAGCCCGGCACAGTTCGACCGGCCTTTGCCGCTTGGCCTCAGGTTGTTCTGATCTGCGGTGCGACGGACCGGCCGGCACATCTGCCGCAAATGGCGTTTCGCGTTTGACGTGAATCAGCGTTCATCGGACATCGGTCTTGTCTGACCGGGATGCCGCAAATTCTGACCCAGGTTCAACGCGAAACGCTTCAGCGTGCCATCCAACCGCCATCGACGCTCAGGATTGCGCCATGGATGTAGCGTGACGCAGGGGCGGCCAGAAACACCGCTGTTTGGGCAATATCCTCGGGCTGGCCCCAGCGGCCCGCCGGAATACGGTCAAGAATCGCCTGACGGCGGGCTGGATCGGCGCGCAGGTCGGCGGTGTTGTTCGTCTCGATGTATCCCGGCGCAATCGCGTTCACGCCCACGCCCCGCGCCGCCCATTCATTGGCCAGCAATTTCGTGATCCCGGCCAGACCATGTTTCGACGCCGTGTAGGACGGCACACGAATGCCCCCCTGGAACGACAGCAGCGACGCAATGTTGACGATCCGCCCTTCGCGCCCGGCCGCAAATGCCGCCCTGGCAAAGGCCTGGGACAGGAAGAACACCGCTTTCAGGTTCACATCCATCACCGCGTCCCAGTCTTCTTCGGTGAAATCGGTGCTGTCGGCGCGGCGGATGATTCCGGCGTTGTTCACCAGAATGTCGATTGCGTGACCGGCAAACACCCCTTGCCCCGCCATCGGATCGGCCAGATCCAGATGCAACGCCTCGGCGCTGTCGATCAGCGCCACGGTGTCATCACAGGCCGACCGCCCGGCGCAGATCACATGGGCGCCAGCCTGCCCCATGGCCACGGCGATGGCCCGACCGATCCCGGCATTGGCGCCGGTCACCAAAGCGGTCTTGCCCGCCAGGGAAAACGGGTTCATCGCAAATCCCCTATCGCTATCATATCCATGTCCTTGTAATCGACGTTGTCGCCCGCCATCGCCCAGCAAAAGCTGTAGCTGCCGGTGCCCACACCACAATGGATCGACCAGGGGGGCGAAATCACCGCCTCTTCGTTGGCCATCACGATATGGCGCGTTTCCTGCGGCGCACCCATGAAATGGAACACCCGCTGTTCCGGGTCGAGGTCAAAATACAGATACGCCTCCATCCGCCGGTCGTGGACATGGGCGGGCATGGTGTTCCACACCGACCCGCCTTGGAACATCGTATAGCCCATGACAAGCTGACAGGTCTCCATCACATCGGGGTGGATGAATTGATAGATCGTGCGGGCGTTCGCCGTTTCCGCCGCGCCCATCCTGACCTGCCGCGCATCGCCCAGCGTCAGCAGGCGGTCGGGCAGGCTCCGGTGTGCCGGGGCCGACAGGATGTAAAACCGTCCCGGCCCCTCGAAGGTGATCGGGCCCGCCCCCATGCCGAGGTACAGAACATCGCCCCGCCCCATGGCGTGGGTCTTGCCGCCAGCCGAGACCATTGCCGCAGCGCCGATGTTCAGCACCCCCATTTCGCGCCGATCCAGAAGCGATGGCGTGCCCGCCTCGGCCACGGCATCCAGAACCAGCGGCGCGTCGCCCGGCACCGCGCCACCGACGATCATCCGGTCGTAATGGGTATAGGCCAGGGTCAGGGCACCGCTGCGGAACAAATCGCCCAAATGGAAGTTGGCGCGCAATCCGGTGGTGTCCAGGGTGCGGGTCTGGTCCGGGCTGACGGCGTAAAACGACGTGACACGCAACATGGGGCGTCCTTTCAGAGGAAATCGGCGCGACGCGGCGCAAAGCAATCGATCAACGTGCCGGGGTCAAGACACAGACAGCCATGCATCGCCCGGCTGGCAACAACAAGGCTGTCACCCGGCCCCACCTCGGTTTCAACGTCATCGACCGTGAACCGGAACCGCCCGGATTCGACATAGGTCGATTGCACATGGGGGTGGTTGTGCGGCTGGCCCATGGCCCCCGCCTGAAACCGAAAGGCCACGACCATCAGATCGGGATGATCTGCCAGCACCTGTCGGGTGACGCCCGGACCGGTATCGACAACAGGAAACTGCGACATGGGTGCTGGCCTTTCTCGGAAAGATGAGAACGCCGCTATGTCAGCAGGTCAGTTTCGTCAATCCCGGATTTGCCCGGAGGATGCGGTCACAGATCGCGCAACAGCATGTCGTCGCGCAGCGGCACCGTCTGCCGCTCGATCATCCGGTGCACCACCGGCCCGCCCGCCCCCCGGTGCAGGGCGCGCAGCCGGTCGGCCAAGGCGGCATCGGCAAGGGTGCGCCTTTCGTTGTGGCGGATGTATTCGCCCCATGTCGGCACATGATAGCTTTCGCTCCAATGTTCGGGGTGCTGAAGATCGCGCAGCAGCACCCATTGTTGCGCCCCGTCGCGGATGCGCACGCGGCGCCGCTGGGCCATCGCTGACAGAAACTCGGGCACGTCCTGCTGGGCGATCTCGTAATCCACCATCACCAACACCGGCCCGCTGCGATAACTGAGATCGAACCGCAGCGCCGGTTCACGGAACCGGTTCAGCGGATCAAGGTTCAGCCCCGAAAATTCGGGCAGGGGCAGGCGCAACCCGATCAGTGCCCCCAACACCAGAAGCACCGCCGCCACGGCCAGGGCGGCTCCGGGCCCGCTGCGTTCGGCCATGAGGCCCCAGATCAGGCTGCCCCCTGCCATGCCGCCAAAAGTGCCCGTCTGGTAAAGCGCCAGAACCCGCCCGACCACCCAGCGCGGCGTCGATAGCTGAATCGTCACGTTGAACATCGACAGGACGATCACCCAGCACGCCCCGGTCAGCAACAGCGCCGCACCCGACGCAACCGCGCTGGGGCTGAACCCCAGAACAACACAGCCGACCCCATACAGCACAAAGGCGCCGCGCGTGATGGTTTCGTTGTTGAACCGGTCGCGCAACCGCGCACTGGTCAGCGCCCCCGCCACGGCCCCGAGGCCGAAACACCCCAGCAGAACGCCATAGACAAAGGCATTGCCCTGCAACGTTTCGCGCACCACCACCGGCAAAAGCGCCAACAGGGCAATCGCCGCCAGGCCGAACCAGAACCCCCGCAGGATCACCCGCAACAGGTTGGGCGACATGGCGACATAGCGCAGACCGGCGGCAAAGGCGCTGCCCATCGGCTCGCGCGGCAGATGCGTGTCGCGCACCGGGGCCTTCCAGCGCAGCAGCGCCAGGATGATTGCCACATAACTGAACGCATTCACCGCAAACGCCGCCGCCGCCCCGGCCAGCGCGACAATGGCCCCACCGGCCGCCGGCCCGATGCTGCGCATCAGGTTGAAGCCCATGCTGTTCAACGACACCGCAGCGGGCAGTTCTTCGCGCGTCACGATATCGCCCATCGTCGCCTGCCATGACGGATTGTGCAGCGCGGTGCCACAGCCGATCAGGAACGTGAAGCCCAGCAACAGCCACGGCGACAGCCACCCGTTCAGCGCCATGAAGGTCAGCGTGACAGACACCACAAACATGAACCCCTGGGCAATCAGCATGACGCGGCGGCGGTCGAAATTATCGGCAAACACCCCCGCCATCAAGGAAAACACCATGATCGGCAGGGTGACCGACCCCTGCACCAGCGCCACCATGCTTTGCGAGTTGGACAGCGATGTCATCAGCCAGGCCGCCCCCACCGCCTGTACCAGCCCGCCGAAATTCGACGCCAGCGACGCAACCCAGAGCGACCGGAAGGTCTGGTTGCGAAACAGGATCAGGGGCGACGGGCGATCGGGCACGGAAACACCTTTTTGCGCGGCGGCGGCGGCAGGCCGGGCCGCCACAACACCTGGCCAAGTGTTAGGGCCATTGCCCGCCGTTGGCCAGAGCCGGGCGCGCCCGCCCTGTTCGCCGACAGGATCAGCCGACGCCTGCCATCAAAGCCGGGTCAAGTGATCCAGCACCCGCCCCGCACAGGCGGCCGTGTCGCGCCAACCGGGCAGTTGCGCCCCCGCTGCCGCCGCTGCCCGTGCCATCTGACGCCGCAGCGCGCCATCCTGCAACAGGCTGTCGAGGGCACGGGCAAAAGCCTCGGGCGCATCGGGGGGCACCAGAAGGCCCGCCTCGGGCGGCACTGTGTCAGGCACGGCACCGGTGCGGCAACTGACGATCGGCAGGCCATGCGACAATGCCTCGTCAAACACGATGCCATAGCCCTCGTAGCGGGTGGCCAGTGCAAATATGCTGGCCTGCGCGTAAAGCCCTGCCAGATCCGCCGCCGAAACCCGCCCGGCAAACCGCACCCGCCGGTTCAGCCCCAGCGCCAGCAACTGGCGCGCCAGCGCCGCACTATGCGCCGCGTCATATGTGCCGCCGACAATCACCGCCTGCCACGCCGCCCCCTGAATCTGCGCCAGCGCAGCCAGTAAAACATCGTGCCCCTTGCGCGGATGCTGGATGCCCACCGCCAGGATCAGCGGCGGATCGATTGGCGCGGGCCGCACCATTGGCCGGTCGGTTCCAGGCCGGGCAATGGTGATGCGCCCCGGCGCAACGTCATATTGCGCCACAAGGGTGGCGGCGGTGTGCGGGCTGGGCACCAGAACATGGGCCATCAGGGCCAGATTGGCCCGTTCGCTGGCAAACAACTGGGCCCGCCGCGCCGCGCCCAGCCCCTGTTCCAGCGCCAGCGGGTGATGCACCATTGCCACCATCGGCGCGCGAACCCGGGCCAGCCCTGCGGTATCAGCCGCGCCCGAGATGAACCCATCGAGAATCAGCGCACGCGCGGGTTCCACCGCGCACAGCCGGTTGATGGCATCCTCCATGTCGCCCACCGTTGGATCGGGCCAGGACGCGCCCAGCTGGATATGCGCCACAGCGCGGCCCTGTGCGCGCAACCCTTCCAGCAGCCGCCGTTCATAGATGTAACCGCCGGTCAGGGTGGTCAGATCACCGGGAATCGCAAAGGCGGCGGCGCGCAGGGTCATGCCAACTGCTCGGGCGCATAGGTGCGCAGCACCCGCGCCTCGACCAGCCCCACCGCGCCATAGCCCAGCGCCGACAAGGCCGACACGATCACAACCGCGCTCCACAACATGTTGTAATCGGACAAGGACGCCGACAGCGCCATCAGGCTGCCGATGCCCTTGCCCGTTGCCAGCCACTCGACGACTGTCACCGCGAGGATCGCGGCGGGCACGTTCATCCGCGCCGCCGCGAAAAACGCCGGCGCCATGGCCGGGATGCCCACCCGCACCAGCCGCGCCACCGGTCCGGCGGCATAGCTGCGCATCACGTCCATCACCTGCCCCGGCGCGCGGCCCAGCCCGTGCAGGCAGGCGACAAAGGTGGGGAAAAACACCATCACCGCCACCAGAACGACCGTGCCCACCGCGCCCCGCCCCAGCAGCAGCACCACCAAAGGCGCCGTGGTCACGATCGGCACTGATCGCAACGCAATGGCCAGCGGCATCACCAGACCAGCCAGCCCCGGCACCAGCACCAGCAAAATCGCCAATCCCGCGCCCGCCACCAGCCCGGCCAGATAGCCCGGCACCAGAAACACCGCCGTTTCGGCCAATGCCGCAAACAGCGTGGCGCGGGTTGCCGCCGCATCGGGGGCGAGGACCAGCGCCTCAAACACATCAGCGGGGCGCTTGGCGAAAAACCGGCTGAGGCCCGCCCATTCCAGCGCCCCCCACCACAGCACAAGGGCAATGCCGGTGACGATTGCAATGTCACCCACCGCTGCGAACGGCCGGCGCGCCCCGGCCAGCGGCGGCGCTGCCAAAATCACCGGCGGATCATCGCGCAGCACCCGCCGCGCGACCCACCCAAGAGCCAGATAGGCGGCAATCGCCACAGCGGTGGCAACGCTGGCCAAGGCCCAGGTCATCGGCACGTCAAGGGCGCGCATTGCCCGGATGGTCAGCACGCCCATGCCCCGCTCGGCGCCGGTGAATTCACCCACCATCGCGCCCAGAAACGCCGCCGGCGCGGCAATCTGCAACCCGGCGAACAGATAAGGCAGCGCCGCCACCGCGCGCACATGCACCAGCGCCGACCACCGCCCCCGCCCATAGCTGCGCACCAGATCAAACCAGCTGGCCGGCACTGCCCGCAGCCCGACCAACAGTGGGATCAGCGTGGTGTAATACACCGCAAGCGCCGCCAACAGGATCTGTGGCCAGGGTCCGGGGCCGAAAAACACCCGCAGGATCGGCCCCGTCGCCACCAGCGGCAGGCAGAACACCAACAGGGCAAGGCCAGTCACCACCCCCTGACTGCGCGGCCACACCACGGCCACCGCAGCCAGCCCCAGCGCCGCCAGATTGCCCAGAAGAAACCCCACCGCCGCGTGGCCCAGCGTGACCGCAAGGGCCCGCCCCAACAGCCCGGCGTTGTTGGCGATATACACCACCACCTCGGACGGGGCGGCCAGAACATAAGCGCCACTCAGCCCCCGCGCGGCGGTTTCCCACAGCGCCAGAAAGCCGATCAGCGCCAGCGCCGTGGCAAACCCACCCCGCGCCGGGGCCGCCACAACAGCCGCCATCGTCATTGCGCAGCCAACGGCGGTTCGCGCGTCACCATGCCACGGGACAGGGCGGCAAACACCCGGTCGGTCAGCGCGTCAAATTCGGCGCTGCGCCCCAGATCGGGGTCGCGCGGGCGCGGCAGGTCCACCGCAATATCCTCGATCACTTCTGCCGGACGGGCGGACAACACGATGATCCGATCCGACAGCATAACCGCCTCGCTCACCGAATGGGTGACCAGAACGGTGGTGGTGCCCCGCGCCTCCCAGATCCGCGGCAGATCCTGGGCCAGTTGCTGACGCGTCAATTCATCCACCGCGCCGAACGGTTCATCCAACAGCAACAGCCCCGGCCCGGTGGCCAGTGCGCGGGCAATGGCAGCCCTCTGGCGCATTCCGCCGGACAAGGCCGCAGGGCGGACGTCGGCAAAGCCATCCAACCCCACAAGGCGGATCAGCTGATCCACATCCCGGTCCACCACCGGATGCCGCGCCAGCCCTAGGGCCAGTTCGATGTTGCCGCGCACCGTGCGCCACGGCAGCAGCGACGGATCCTGAAACGCCACCGCCAGACCGGCCCGTGCCAGCGTGTCAGCCGGCGGCGCACCGCCGATTTCAACGCGCCCGATGCTGGGCGTCTCCAACCCAGAGATCAGCCGCAGCAAAGTGGATTTGCCACAGCCGGACGGACCGACCAGCGCGGTGGTGTGGCCCGCCTGAAACGTCAGGTCGATCGGGCACAGCGCCGCTGTGCCATCCGGAAACGTCTTGCCAAGACCGGTGCAGACAATGCCCGGCGGCGGCCTGTCGTCACGCGCCATGAACCTCTTCCAAAATCGAACGGTCCCACAAGTCGGGCGTCACTGGGCGCCCCAGCAAG
>Ga0210015_1000340_pt1 | contig 49130 bp, 36 predicted proteins | sample CryGeymeta201522_FD_185471 | JGI IMG/M metagenome (GOLD analysis project Ga0210015, IMG submission 185471) | Groundwater microbial communities from Crystal Geyser aquifers in Utah, USA - Crystal Geyser metaG 2015-22 (SPAdes) (version 2) | ecosystem: Environmental > Aquatic > Deep subsurface >...
CCCTATTATGGGGAATGCGGAGGGTGCCAGTACCAGCATATCCGATATCCGGAGCAGCTCAAGATCAAGCAGGAGATTTTCGTGGATCAGACGAGACGGCTTGGAAGGCTGCCGGATCTTCCCTCCCCTCAGGTTGTCGGCTCAGAGACAAAGAGGATCCGGATGCGTTTTCAGGTCCGACAGGGGGAACTCGGACTGTTTCGAAAAAGGAGCCATACCCTATGCCCGATTCAGGAATGTGCGATTGCATCTGCAGACGTGAACGCAGTACTCAAGGGCCTAAGGACGTTCAGGAGCCGAAACCGGGCAGCGTTCAGCGGCACCATTTCCGTCCTTGCATCACCGGCCGGGGCGCTCGTTTCCCTTACACTTCTGGAAGAGGCTGCCCGGGACCTTTATGGTTTTCTCGGCCGGATGGTACAAGGGTGCACGATCGTGAATCCGGGGGCGAGGATCGTCCTGGGGGAGCCCTATCTGGCCATGCCGGTGCAGGGGCTCCGGATCTTTGTCCCCCCGGACGCGTTCTGGCAGGTGAACCCGGAGATCAACGAAATTCTGGTCGGCATGATCTGCGAGTTCATGCAGGGCTCGGACCGGGTGATGGATCTTTATTGCGGGTGCGGGAACATCACCCTTCCACTCTCTCGGGTCTGTGGCCATGTGGTCGGCATTGAGTGGGACCGTCCTTCCATCGAAGCCGCTCGTCATTCCGCATCCGAGGCCGGGATCGGCAATGCCTCTTTTTTCGAAGCGGATGCCCTAAAAGCGGAGATGCAGGATGCGGATGGAATGGTACTGGACCCTCCGCGTTCCGGACTCCCGGCAGCCTTGATCCGTAAGATCACCGGTCACAGGCCGCGTAAAATTGCCTATGTCTCCTGCAATCCCTCCACCCTGGCCAGGGATCTTCGCCTTTTTGTGGAGTCAGGATATAGGGTTATTTCGATCCGCCTGCTGGACATGTTCCCCCACACCCATCATATCGAATCCATGGTTTTTCTAACGTCCGGGTAGTCTTAAACAGTTAGCGTAGGTTGGGCTGAGCTTGTGAAGCCCAACGTTTCACCCGCTCGATATACCGATGCAGTGTTGAACACGGCCAATCCACCTCTCGGGCAACCCAGCCATGCCTGACCGGATTGAAGCGGATGTAATCTACATGCCAAATCAGTAAATTGGATTGCCGGTCCGCCAGATTCACCGTGAAGAAATAACTCCCTCCCGCCGTAACGGCCCGCCGGTAACGCATAGGTTCATTGACCTCCATTCATGTTGGGCTTCATAAGCTCAGCCCAACCTACACGGGCTTAAGCGTCCGCTCCCATGCTTGGTTCGGTCTTATCTCTTAGATCTTCAAGTCTCTTGCAAGTATCTCCCGCATAAAGTTGAGCGCGCAACTGCATGGGAGTTCTATACATTGGAAGATCAATATGTTCTCGCTTCCTTAAGACAAACCAAGCCGAAGCGTGAACGTATTTTGAATAGATGCCATAGAATATCTCGTACTCTTTCTCGACTCCAACTTCCTTGGCCATCTGAGACAAGGATGGTCTATCTGGCTTCAAAGACTTTCCATGTTTTCGCATCGTATTTCGAATCTGCTCAATGTGGGCATCAATAACCTTAATGTTATTTGGGTCTGTTTTATCGTCTGCTAACTTCTTGAGAGATTTGTAGATTGATATCTCGTCACTTCCGATTTGAGCGGCAAAATCATCCAGATGCTGGGTTGATGATAGGGAATATCGGAAAACAATATTAATCTCAAAGATAGATCTGCAGATATTAGCCGTTATCTCGATAGGTTCCTCGAAAAATCGGCCCAGCAAATCTAATTGGCCGGCGGTTGCCTCAGCGATGGCAGGAAAAACTCGGCAGCCTATATCTAGATCCATACGATGATAGAGTTCTTTGCCTACAGAGCGAAGACGTTCTGATTGGCGTTCAAGATTCACCCGGAAATTCTCATTTTCACCGAATTGTGTCTTATCTCTCAGTTGCATTTTCGTTGACCGAACGTAGAAGTCACCGGCGCTGCGCGGCTTTATCGCGCAGCGTCCGGTGGACTGCCGGGTTAGGGATGGCACTCAAAGCAAGCAGCAACATAGACGCCCCTATAAGCACAACCAGCAATGACCGCAGCAGCAGGCAAACGCTCAACCAACCACCGCACAAAAACCGCATCTACGGAGCGTTGTACGCTCGGATCACCGCAAGCCATTGGATCAAGGAGAAATTAGGGACAACCTCCTTTTTTCTTGGCAGAAGGCCTGCCGCGCTTACCCTGCTTCAACGATCTCCCCAGTTGCCTTTCCAGTATCTCCAAGAATGTCGAACTGCCAAGTGGTCGCCCCGTGGACGTGGCCCTTCTTACAGGGTCGTCTTCTCCCTCCTGGCTGACGAACGCCGCGTAATCGGTCCGCTCAGACTTGTCGAACCACTCGAAGAGGTTTATGACTTGATCCGGGACCCCATGTATATGAGCACGCCCGCTCGACCATTTCCAATCGTCCACCCTTTCTACTATCTTGGCCCTTACAGGATTTCTTTCAATATATCTGACCACTGACCAGAGATATTCATCCTTATTCACAGGACATGAGAAATATCTGTTTTCCCAAAGTCTCCCGCTTCGGCCATATTTACGATTAAAGTATTGTGCATACCGGAAGGTGGTTCCATGCAGGCATTTCCCAAGCCCCTCAACATCCAGCGGTTCCAAGAGCAAGTGAAAATGATTATCCATAAGACAATAGGCCCAGACCCGAGTCCCTGTTCTTTGAGTCCACTGACTTAACGTGTGGAGAAATAATATGCGATCCTGGTCGTTTAAAAATATACCGCTCCTATTGGTCCCCCTTTGGGTAATATGATGAGGATAACCTGGAGCAACAACCCGAGCTATTCGTGGCATGACCGGATTTTACAAACCGCCGAGCCCAGTGTCAACAAAAAAGGAGGTTGTCCCTAATTAGGCCACATCTCAGAAAAGACCGAGCTGCTGATTCTCTTTCTTAGGCGGCCTGCTCTTTTTTTTCAGTACATCCGCCTGAAACAGGGCCTCTTCGATATCCTGGAGAAAGGGGGAGGGTTCGCCGGGCAGGGGCGAGCCGTAGAGGATTCTTGTCCTCGCATGAAGCAGGTAGAGCTCTTTCATGGCCCGCGTCATGGCCACATGGAAGAGCCGCCGCTCTTCTTCGATCTCATCGGCTGAAGGGCTGCCGTCCCGAGCATACGGCATGAGTCCCTCTTCCAACCCGCAGATAAAAACCACGGGGAACTCCAGGCCCTTGGCGGCGTGCATGGTCAGGAGGGTTACGGCCTGCGCCCTGGGGTCAAAGAGGTCGCTTTCCCTGCCGAGACAAAGATCATGGAGAAAAGACGGAAGGGAAGTCCCCCAGGTCAGGTTAAGATAAGGCAAGGCCATGGCCTTGAGAGACCGCAGGGTGATCTCATCGAGATGGCAGATGCCGGAGAGTTCCCGGATCAAATCTTGGAGGGAACTCTGCTCCCTGGTCTTTGAAAGTGAAATCAGGGATGCCTTGAGCATTCCTGGAAGGACGGCATCCTTTTCAGGGCCGGCAAGGAACCGGAGAAGGGACCGGACTTGCCGCATATCAGGACGGCGGTCGAGCCGCTCCCCGCTCAGGAGCCTGCAGGGGATCCCGGCTTGTTCAAAGGTTGCTTGCAGGGGGCGGGCCTGGGCGCGAAGCCGAAAGAGCACGGCCATGTCCGAGAAGCTGTAATGGCCGGGATCTTCCCCGGCCTGGATGCGGTCCGTGTCGTGATGAAACATGCTGGTCCCGCCTAACAGCGTCTCGATCCGGGAGGCGATCCATCTCGCTTCCTGTTTCTCATCACCCACCTCCATGATCCGGATCCTCTCGCCGGTTTCTGCATCAGACCACAGCCTCTTCTCCATGCGGAGCGTATTTCTGCTGACCACCTGTTCCGCGGCCTTCACGATCACGGGTGAGGAGCGGTAGTTCTGCTCGAGCCTGAGGATCTCTGCCCGTGGATAATCCTTCTGGAAATTCAGGAAGTTTTCCACTTGAGCGCCCCTGAAGGCATAGATGGCCTGGTCCGCATCCCCGACCACGCAGAGGTTCTGGTCCGGCCCTGTAAGGATCCGGACAAGCATGTACTGCGGCGGATTCAGGTCCTGGTATTCATCCACCAGGATATGCCGGAACCGGTCCATATACCGATTGAGTATCTGGGGGGTTGTCTCGAAAAGGCGGAGCACGTGTAGGATAAGATCATCGAAGTCCGTGGCGTTTCTTTGCTTGAGGGCGGCCTGGTACTCGGAAAAGAGCGGAGGCGCCCCGGTCTCTGCACAGCGCCTGTTTTTGAATGCCGAGATCTGCTTCAGGCAGGCGTTGGCCTCGGGCCGGCTTTTCGCCCCGGCTTCTCTAAGAAGATCGATCTGTTCCTCTTCGGTCAGGATCACGAAGTCCCGGTCATAGCCGAGGACAGAAATCTCTTCGCGGAGAATTTTCGCGCAGACTGAATGAAATGTCCCGATCTCCGGGAGCATGAATTCCTTTTCTCCGAGCAGATGGGCGATCCTTTGTTTCATCTCCCATGCGGCCCGACGGGTGAAGGTGAGGGCCAGGATGTTTGCGGGGTCCACCCCCGCCTCACGGACCAGATAGGCGATCCGGCAGGTCAGGGTGCGGGTCTTTCCGGTCCCGGCCCCGGCCACGATCATGAGCGGGCCCTGAGTATGGCAGACCGCCTGTCTCTGCTGGGGATTGAGCTCGTTCAGGAATTCAAGGCTCATGTAAAAAGCCCCATCTGCCCGGAGGCCAAGGTGCGCTCTTCGGGTTCAAAGATTTTGATCTTCCCATATTCCCCGTCATACCCTGGGTCAATATGGACCTTTCCTTCGCGGACACGGCGGACCGCCTCGGCCAGCTCATTGGAAATCGCCTGTGCGATTCCGGTCACGGGGGTCGCGGTTAGGACCGTATATTCATTCCCCAGGGCCGAGAGGGTTCGCATATATTCCTTCTGGACCCGCTTGCTCCCAACCCCCACATTGAAAACCTCGGCGATGATCTCCTGCAGGGGGACCAGGCTCTGAAAGGGTTTCGCGGCCGGAGGCTTGTGATCCTTTGGCCGGTCCGAAAGCTCCTCTACCCGGTGAAGCACGCCCACCACGATTTTTCGTCCGCATTTCGGGCAGAGGCCGTTGTAGTCACGGGTCTGCTCCGGTGTTGAACGAAGCCCGCATGATCTGTGTCCGTCATAATGATATTTCCCCTCTTCGGGAAAGAATTCGATGGTCCCCAGAAAAGTTTTCCGGTTCCGGTCCGCCCGGAGGGACTCGCGCACCGCGGGATAAGAGAGGTCCGTATCAAAGATGTTGGCCTCGCGCATAAGTTTAGCCGGGGAATGGGCATCGGAATTCGAGATCAGGGTGAACCGGTCAAGATTGGAAAGCCGCCAGTTCATGGGGGGATCAGAGGAAAGGCCGGTCTCGATGGCCGGGATGGCTGACGCCAGATCCCCGTAGCACTCCTCAATGGATGAGAAACGGGAAAAGGCGCCGAGCACCGAGAAGTGCGGGGTCCAGGCATGGGCCGGGATCAGGATGTTTTCGCTTGAGGCATCGAGGACAATCTGCAGAAGGTCCCGGCTGTCGAGCCCCAGGATGGGGCGGCCGTCGGACTTGAGGTTCCCGATACCCGACAAGGCCTCATTGATTTTTCTCGCGGATGCGAGGTCCCGGGCCAGGATCAGGTTGTGAACCTTGCGCGTCTGACCGTCACGGGAATAGATGCACGAGACCTCGGCCGAAAGCATGAACCGGACCTCTCCCCTGCAGGATGCAGGGATTTCCTCGTCCTTACGGTTGCTTTCCTTGAGTGAAAAAAGCCCATCCTCCGCAGGTGTGAGCTTCTTTTCGATCTCCGCAAACCACGCCGGGTGGGTGAAGTCCCCTGTTCCCAGAAGGTTGATCCCCTTGAGCTGGGCCCAGCCATGAAGGTTTGGGAGGGTCATGGCCGGGCTCGTGGAGCGGGAGTAGGGAGAATGGATATGAAGATCGGCGATGAATTTCATGTTATAACACCCTGCAGACAAGGCCTTTGAGATAGCTCCCTTCGGGAAAGCTGAGCAACGTGGGGTGGTCGGGAGCCTGGGCGAGCCTTTGGATAATCTGGGCCTCCCGCCCTGCATCCAATGCCGCTCCGGCTACGATCTTCTGAAAGAGTTCCGGCGCCAGGAGCCCCGAGCAGGAGAAGGTGAAGAGCACGCCGCCGGATCTCAGGAGTTTGAATGCCAGCAGGTTGATGTCCTTGTATCCGCGGCCTGCGCTCTCGATCTGGCTCATGGACTCGGCGAACTTCGGCGGGTCCAGGACGATGAGATCGAACTCACGGCGTGAATCGCGGTATTGCCGCAGGACCTGGAACACGTCCCCGGCTACATTCTCAACTTGAGCAGCATTCAGACCATTCAGCTCGACGTTTCTCATGGCCAATGTCAGGGCATCGGAGGAGGACTCGACATTGGTCACCCGGGCCGCGCCGCCCTTGAGTGCGCATACACCGAACCCTCCGGTATAGGCGAATCCGTTCAGGACCTCCCTGCCCCTGGCATATTCGGCTGCCAAGGCGCGGTTGTCACGCTGGTCAAGGTAAAAGCCTGTTTTATGGCCGTGCAGGATATCCACCAGGAAGCGGCACTCCCCCTCCTGAATCTCGATCAGGTCGGGCGGCGCATCCCCTGCGAGGACCCCTGTGGATCGAGGCAGACCTTCCTTCTCCCGGACATCGAGATCCGAACGCTCGTAGATGCCTGCACAGGGGATCAGATCCTTGATCTGGGCAACGATCTCCTGCTTCCAGTATTCTGAGCCTGCGGCCATGAACTGGCAGACCAGGAAATTGCCGTAGCGGTCCACAATCAGCCCGGGCAGGCCGTCGGATTCCGAGTGGACCAGCCGGACCGCAGTCAGGTCTTTGGATTCTGTCAGGGTACGCCGGTAGGCGATGGCCCGCTTCAGCCGTTCACGGAAAAAAGCAGGCGTTATCTCTTCATCCGGATTAAACGTCCAGACGCGGACCGTGATCTGGGATCGGGGGGAATAGGCGCCCCGGGCAAGCCTGGTGCGTTCCTGAGCCAGGATTTCCACGGTTTCTCCGGATTTGGGCGAGCCTTCAACCGCTGCAATGGCGCCGGAGAAGATCCACGGATGGCGGCGGCGCAGGGCTTTTTCACGCCCGGATTTAAGAATGACCGAAGCCATGCCCATTCAGACACCCATTGAAAGATCCGATAGAAAAACCGTGACCTCCGGGATACTATAATAAGGGATGATTTGAAATCAAGGGTTAAACGAATTGCCCTGCACAGTAGCCTGAGGACCAGGCCCACTGCAGGTTGAAACCCCCGAGGTCACCTGTGACATCGGTCACCTCTCCTATAAAATAGAGGCCTTTGACTTTTTTGGACTCCATGGTCTTAGAGGAGAGATCATGGGTATCGACGCCGCCCAGGGTGACTTCTGCGGTTTCATACCCTTCTGTGCCTTTGGGTTTGACCTCCCATCGATGCAGGATATTGGACAGATGCTTGAGTTCCTTGTCCGGAATCTGATTTATGGGCCGGTTTTTAATCCAGAGATCACAGATCCGCTGGGCAAGTCGGGCAGGGAGGCGTTCCGACAGGATTGTTTTGATAGTGGTCTTGGGCCTGAGGATCTTTTGTTCTCCGAGATGCTCATAGAGATCGAGGCCCGGAAGAAGGTCGATGACCAGGGTATCGCCTGATTTCCAGTAAGAGGATAGTTGCAGGATGGCCGGACCGCTCAACCCATGGTGTGTGAAGAGGAGGCTTTCCCGGGCCTCCCTTTTGTTGCATGTCACCATCACATCCATGGACAGGCCTGCGAACCCTTTGAAGCGGTCCGCATCCTCACGGCTGAATATCAGCGGCGCCAGGCCGGGCCTCGGTTCTACCATATTTAACCCAAACTGTCTGGCGATCCTGTGCCCCAGGTCCGAGGCGCCCAGTCCGGGATAGGATAGCCCTCCGGCGGCCACGACCAGGGATTCGCACTCGAAGTCTCCGAGGCTGGATCGGACCTGGAAGAAGCGGTCTTTTTTGATCCTTCGAATGCGGCATCCCAATCGGATGGTGACGCCGGCATCTTTGCATTCTTTCAGTAACATGGTCACAATCTCTCTTGCCGATTTATCGCAGAAGAGCTGCCCGGATGTTTTTTCATGGTAGTGTATGCCGTGTCGTTGGACCAGTGCCATGAAGTCGTGCTGGGTATACCGCGCCAAGGCGGACTTGCAGAAATGTTCGTTACCGGATAGATAGTGTTCCGCAGAGATGTTCAGGTTGGTAAAATTACAATGCCCGCCGCCGGAAATAAGGATTTTCTTCGCGGCCCTGTCTGCGTGGTCCAGACACAGGACATTTCGCCCCCGTTTGCCTGCTTCCATGGCGCACATGAGCCCTGCAGCGCCTGCGCCGATAATGATGACGTCAACATCTGTCATAGGATGACAGCAACTTATTAAGGTTCTCATCATAGAAACGACATCATATCGAATTCCACAAGCGTCCATGTTTCACCTGTCTGCCATAGCCTGTCTGCCGCGCTCGCGGCGCAGGCAGGCACAGGCAGGTAGGTGACGCCGCCGCTCTTCTTGTTGTGACGACGCAGATCCATGTCGCCATTATGCCAAGGTGTGCTCTCCGGTGCAAGGGGGTTTTCTGAACTAACTGGATTTAAAAAGCGGATCGTGTCTGCGACAAATTTATGGGTAAATATTTCTCTAAGAGCGTCATTCCCCGATCCCCCGATCAGGCCTGTCCTCCGATCCCCCGATCAAGCTTGCCCTCCGACTTGATCGGAGGGTCGGAAGGCAAGCTTGATCGGGGGATCGGAGGACAGGCATTTTTGCCGCACACCCAGAGGATCTCTTGCCCTTGACATTGCCCGCCGATCCACCTAAGATACCTTCCGCCCATCAAAAGGAGCTTCTATGATCCCCGCTGTTTCCATCGTGGCCCGGAGCGGCACGGGCAAAACCACTTTCCTGGAAAAACTCATCCCGGTCCTCACGGACCGCGGCTACCGCGTGGGTGTGGTCAAACATGCCCACCACCGCATCGATATTGATCAGTCCGGCAAGGATTCATTCCGCCTGCGGAAGGCCGGAGCGGACGTGGTGATCATCAATGCCCCCAACCAGATGGCCCTGATCCGGCGACAAAGGCACGAACTCCCCCTCCGTGAGGTTCTCGATTATTTTCGTGACGTGGATTTGATATTGATTGAGGGGTATAAAGGAGAAGACCTTCCGAGAATCGAGATCTTCCGGACCGGGGCAGGGCGCCCCGAACCCTTCTTTATCAAGGGGATGTCTCCCTTTGCCCTGGTCACGGACGGATCGTTTCCCAAAACACCGTTCTCAGTCTTTACCATGGACAATGTCCAAGGGGTTGCCGACCTGATTGAAAAGGAATTTTTAATGTAAGTTCCTTGACAGAAGATCGTTTTTCTGTTTTCATACTTAACCATGAGAGACAAAACCGAGGGACATCTTCTATGAGCGATTTTTATCAGACCGGAGCGGTTGCGACCTTCCACCGCCTCGGCAAAAGCGACTTGGTGAGCCTGGAGTCAAAGCTGCTGGAAGCTTCGACAACCAGAGGGGTGACCCTGGTTCTTCCTTCTCTTTTTTCCGAAATTAAAGGAGAGGCGCTCAAAGAAATTTTAAGTGAGCTCTCGAAAGTCGAATATATCAGGGAAATCGTGGTTACGCTCGGTCCTGCAACTCAAGATGAGTTCCGAGAAGCCCGAAATTTTTTTTCCGTACTCCCCCAGTCCACCCGGGTGATCTGGAACAACGGCCCGAACATCCAGGCCCTGTACGAGACCATGCAGGGGTACGGCCTATTTCCCGGAGAGGACGGCAAAGGGAGAAGCGCATGGATGGCCTATGGGTATATCATCGCGGAGGGAGGAAGCAAGATCATCGCCCTTCACGATTGCGACATCCTGACCTATTCCAGGGAACTCCTGGGACGGCTCATATTCCCGGTCCTCTCCCCCCATCTCGACTTCGAATTCTGCAAGGGATTCTACAGCCGTGTGTCCCATAAAATGAACGGCCGCGTCACGCGCCTATTTGTCACGCCTCTGATCCGTGCCCTGATCAAGACGGTCGGGAGGCTGGACATCCTTCATTATTACGACAGTTTCCGTTATCCTCTCGCTGGAGAGTTCTCTATGCTGACGGATCTGGCCCGTATCAACCGGATCCCCGCCGACTGGGGTCTGGAGGTCGGGGTATTGGCCGAGATCTACCGTAACTGTTCAGTCAAGCGGATCTGTCAGGTCGAACTCTGCGAGAATTATGACCACAAACATCAGGGGCTTTCACCGGCCGACCCTGAAAAGGGCCTCAACAAGATGGCCATCGATATTGCGAAGAATATCTTCAGGACCCTCTCGGGCGAGGGAATTATTTTTACACCGGGCTTCTTCAACACCCTGTGCGCGACCTATCTCCGTATCGCCCAGGATACCATTGCCCGATATCACGGAGACGCCATCATCAATGGGCTGGAGTACGACCGGCACGAGGAGGGGACTGCCGTAGAGGTCTTTACTGAAGCCATCCGGAGGGCCGGCGAGATCATCACTCAGGACCCCCTGGGGCCGCCGCAGATCCCGGCCTGGAACAGGGTCTTTGCTGCTATTCCGGATTTTGCGGAACGAATTCTTGAAGCGGTAAGAACGGACAATCCATAAGACCGGATCAAACAATCCGCCGGTTTTATACATAGAGTAATAAATAAATTCGCATATAGGGCGATAGAACAAAGCAGACCGAGGCGCGACGAAGTCGAGGAGTGAGGCGTACTGATCGTACGCCGCAACGACGAGACGAGGAAGCAACAAAGGTATGCAAAGTTCTGTTGCTCTGTATAACCGGCGTTCTGAAACCAAAGGTATAAACGGTATCAAGAAATGAAGTTTGACACATCACTTCGGCCCTACACGGTCAAGCGGATCGAAGAGATCGACCGGGTTGACATTCTTGTGGGCATTCCCTGCTACAACAACGAAGCTACCATCCAGCATGTAATCCGGATGGTCTCCCACGGCATACGGGACCATTACAGGGACAAAAGAGCCCTGATCATGATAGCCGACGGCGGGTCCACGGACGATACCCGGGAGATGGCCAGGGAGTTCGAGATCCAGCCTTGGCAGGAAAAGATCGTCAGTGTATACCGGGGTCCTGCCGGGAAAGGGACGGCCCTGCGGTCCATCTTCGAGGCCGCGGACCGGCTCGATGCCGCGTCCTGTATGGTGGTGGATTCGGACCTTAGAAGCATCACTGTGGAATGGGTAAAATCCCTCCTGGATCCGGTGCTGAACCACGGCTATGACTTCGTCACTCCCATTTATACACGCTACAAATATGACGGGACCATCACCAACAACATCACCTACAACCTGACCCGAGCCCTGTACGGAAAGCGGATCCGCCAGCCCATCGGCGGGGACTTTGCCTTTTCACCGTCTTGTTTCCGTTACCTGCTGGCCCAGGACGTATGGGATACGGACGTGGCCCGGTTCGGGATCGATATCTGGATCACCACCAGCGCCGTCATCAATCCGTTCAAAATCTGCCAGGCACACCTCGGCGTAAAGATCCATGACGCCAAAGACCCTGCCTCACACCTTGCGGTCATGTTTCTCCAGGTCATCGGGACCCTCTTTTCCCTCATGGAGAAGAATGAACACTACTGGAAGCCAATCAAGGGTTCCACACCCACAGAGATCTTCGGCGCCCCCGGGAACGTCAAGCCCGAACCCATCCACGTGGACAAGGAACTTCTGGTCAGCCGTTTCAAGTCCGGATACCGCAACTTCGGCGTGCTTTACGAAAAGATCTTCACACCCGAATGTTTCCAGATGATCCGCAAGGCTGCCCGTCTTTCACCCAACCGATTCATGTTTGGAACCGACACCTGGGTCCGGACCCTTTATGAACTGGCTTCCACCTATCACAAGTGGGGCCACAACCGGCGCCGTCTCCTGGAACTGGCCATCCCTCTTTACTTCGGCCGCGTAGCCTCTTTTATCAACCGCACCTGGGAAATGGACTCTGAAGAAGCCGAACAGGTGGTCGAGGAGCAGGCCCTGCGGTTCGAGGAGTACAAGGGCTACCTGATCCAGCGATGGGAGGAACCCTTTGAAGAGGACGAGGCAGTCAACCACACGCTCCAAAAAATATAAACCGGCCGGCCCCGGCCCTCGGATCGTGATCTTCACAGACCTGGACGGGACCCTCCTTTCCGCCGAAACCTATGAACCCGGCCCATCCCTGGAAGCGCTCCGGCAGTGCAGGAAACTTCAGATCCCCGTGATCTTTGTCTCCAGCAAGACCCGGGCTGAAATGGAACGGCTCCGCAAGGAATTAGACAACTCCGACCCCTTTGTCTCTGAAAACGGAGGGGGCGTTTTTCTACCCAGGGAGACATGGGAAAAACCGCAGGGATTTGTGGAGGGTGGGAACTACTGGAGTCTTTGGATCGGCGTTCCGCACGCGGCCATCTTGAAGGCCCTCGATGCCGCAGTTAAAAGGTGTTCCGCCCGGATCGAGCGATTCTCGTCCATGAGCATAGACCGGATCATGGAACGGACCGGCCTCTCTCCCGATGAGGCCCGTCTCGCCCGGATGCGGGAATTTGATGAGCCTTTCCTGATTCCCGATCAAAGCGACAAGATCATCACCGGCCTCGAACAGGAAATCCGGAAAGCCGGATTCAATTTAACCCGAGGCGGACGCTTTTATCACGTCATGGGAGGGTGCGACAAGGGGAAGGCCGTGCGCCGGATCATGGATCTCTACAGGGGCCTGAATCCCGACGTCTGCTTTGCTGCGGTCGGAGACGCGGAGAACGACCTTCCCATGCTGCTGGAAGCGGATCTTCCGTTTCTGGTCAGGAAACCCGACGGAGAATATGACAAGGCCGCGGTCTTGAACCGCGTGATTATAACGCAGGGGATCGGGCCGCAAGGCTTTTATGAGGCTGTGAGAAACATCATAACTAATTCTTAAGGATTTGCGGCGGCATGCATCTTGCGAACGCCGTGCAGTAGATCAAAAAATCAGAAGGGGAAAAGCCCGGGACTTCCCCGGACTTTTCCCCCCTCCCAAAAAGGCCTTCTCCCAGGGCTTCTCAGGGTTAGATCCTTCTCTAATTTCTGTTTAGAATTCGCTTTTATTCAAATTTCCCAATAAAAAATTCATTATTCAGGAATTCATCACCCATTAACATATTATCTTCTAATATCTTTCTTTTTCACTTGCGTAAAACACGGACAGATGATAATATGTCAAATAATAATGGTGATCAAGATTATAAAATTGTCAAATTATTTTGTTCTGTTTTTATGACGTTTTGAGGCTTGGATATCATGAAGTTAAAAATCCTGACCTGTCTTATGATCCTATGCCTGTTCCTCTTCCCCTCATCCGGAAAGGGAACCGCTGATCTGGATGGAAGAACCGGTATTTTAAATGCTCGACATAGGCCTGAGGTCTCCCTTCAGGAAACCGGTTTACAGCCTTTTAAAAATGATACCCATGTTTCCGATAGATCCAAGGAGTACATTCCTGGATCCGTCCATGAGATGTCAGAGTCCTTGAGACAGAAGGATGCCCAGCCCGGCCGGATCTATGAACCGGTCCTCCTCTTCTTTCTGGGGTTCGGTCTGATTATCATAGCCGGGTTCGGGCGCAGGAAGCCGCCCTCCGGGTAGATTTTCAAAGCTCCCCTGGAAAATCCTTCCGGCTATTTCCCCTCTTTGTCGTAATCTCTGTAGTAGTAATAAGAATCCTGAAGGGACTCTGGTGCGGAAATCATGTTCAGGCAGATCCCAAGAAGCTTCTCCCTTTCTATCTGGGAGATGGCGCGCAGGACATACTCCCTGGGAGTGACCCCGTCCTGGACGACCATCAGGACCCCCTCTACCAGAGGAATAAGGATAGACGCATCGGTAAAAACATTGATGGGAGAGGTATCCAGAATGATAAAACGATCCTCGTACCGGGATTTGATCTCACGGATCAACTGGGACATCCTCTCCGAGCTCAGGAGTTCCGAGGGATTCTCCGGCGGTTGACCGGATGGGAGGAGGATCAACTTGGGAATCTCCGTCTTCACAAGAAGCTCAGGGATCTCCGCCTCACCCCGTAGAAAATCCACAAGGCCCTTCTTGGCTTCAATGCCCAGATAGGTATGAACGCCAGGTTTGCGAAAGTCGGTATCCATCATCAAGACCGTCTCATTCATCCCCTGAGCCACAGAGACGGCCAGATTGAGCGCCGTCGTGGTCTTCCCCTCCCCTCGGGTGGCGCTGGTCACCATCAGGGTGTTCTCCATTCTGCTTCTCATCTTTTTCATGACCTGCGTTCGCAGCCGTTTAAACTGTTCCGCGGCCAGCGATTTTGAATCGAGAATGGTCACCAGGTATGCGCTCAGCTTGGAAAAATCCAGGGACTTGTCGTTCCATTCCTTCTGCAGTTTGAATAGATCCGGGCTGCTCCTGGATTCCCGCTCGCGGATGGCCTTTTCCAGCCCTTTTTCGATACTTCTCATGGACTTCCCCTTTTAACTTTTACGGACGTTTTCCAGGTCCGAAATATTCAGGACCTCTTCATACGTGGTCACACCGCGGATCACTTTCCGAAGGGCATCCTGATAGAGCGATACCGTCCCTTTTCTTAAGATGGCATCCCGGATCTCTTTCCGTGAAGCCTTTTCCAGAATCAACTGCCTGACCTCTTCATTCAGAACGGAGAGTTCAAATATCCCGGAATGACCGTGGTACCCGGTGAATCCGCAGTCCTTGCAGCCGGTCCCCCGATGAAAGGTGATCTCCCCGGTATTCACAAGAGGCTGGATATCCTCCAGGATCTTCTTGGGAGGGATGAAGTCTCCGGAACAGTTTGGACAAATCCTTTGAACAAGCCTCTGGCTTAGAATGGCGGTGATGGCCTGAGAGATCAAAAAAGGCGGAATCCCCATGTCCATCAGATGAAGAACGGCGCCGGCGGCATCATTGTAATTAAGCCTCCCGAATACCAGGGTCCTCGACAGAGAGGCCTGAAGCACGTATTCGATAGGTTTGGCATCATTCATATCTCCGAGCATCACGACATCCGGGTCCTGCGCCAGGAGGGAACGCACACCGTCGGTCAATGTGAGACCGGCCTTCTCATTGGGCTGGCCTTGAAAAATTCCTTCGATCAGATTCTTGATCGGATTTTCAAAGGTATAGATGCTCCTCTCCTTCGTATTCAAATCATTCAGGACCGCATACAGGGTCGATGTCTTCCCGCTGTTGTTCGGCCCCACCAGCAGGATAAAGCCTCGTTTTAGGCTGATCAGACTCTTGAACTCCTGTAAAACCTCGCTCTCCATGCCGAGGGAGTCCAGATTGACGGCCTCCTGGTATTGCTTGTGAAGACTCAGGACCGCGCTCTCCCCATACCGGGTGGGGAAGGTGGAGACCTTGACATCCACGAAACGGCCCTTGGAACGGACCTGGAAATAGCTCTCCTGCGGAATATGATGTTTGGTGATATCCAGCGAACTGAGGATTTTCAGCCGGTTGATGATATTGACATGGTATTTCTTCGGAGGCGTAATCAAAGGAACCAAAATCCCGTCCGTCCTTAAGCGGATCTGCAGGCTCTCCATGAAGGGCTCGATATGCACATGAGAAGCCTGCTTGTCCAATGCGGTCAGAAGCATGAGATTCACCAGCCGGACAATGGGGGTATCCTCCGAAGACGTGATCAGATCCTCTATGTCGGCGCTCTCTTCATCCTCACGCTTTAAAATTTCTATATCCACTTCCTCCTCGGCTGCCAGTTCGGCCTCCCAATCCAGATCCTTTGCTTCCTCTTCCTCTTTCCGATAGTAAGTATCCAGGGCCCTCTGGATGGATATCTCCGCTGTAACCACGGGCGCGATTTTCAACCCGGTGATGAAGGACATCTCATTGGCCACAACAATGTCATGCGGGTTGGCCATGGCCACCGTAAGGAGCTTGTCTTTGCGCTGGACGGCGATCACCTTGTGTTCTCTGCAATATTTTTCCGGGATCAGACGGACGATATTCAGATCCAGCCTGTACTGTTCCAGACTGATGAAGGCGACATTATGCTGTCTGGCCAGAAGATAGTCCAGGTCCTCAGGGGTGAGAAAACCCATCTTGATCAGCACGGAACCCAGCCTCTCCTTGGTCCGCTTCTGCTCATCGAGGGCGAGACTCAACTGCTGGTCATCAACCACTTCGAGCTCTTTTAAAAGCTCCCCGATCTTCTGTCTTGAGGTTTCATCAACCAAATCCATTCCCCTGTTGCCAAAGAAACCCGCGCCTCACGGCGTGGAGTCTCAGTTTTTTTCTATGTCCATTTTCAGCGACATGACGATCAGGTTGGCCAGTGAGACCATCACCTGCATGTCGGGATCTCTCTCTTGGACTTGGGCGGTATCGGCATACCATAACGCCACAATCCTCCCCATGATCTCCACGGGATAAAGGAAATGCCACGCGGGCCTTTTTTCGAGAAACCGGTTCAAAAACTTATTGTACTCGCGCTCTTCAGGCGGCGGGCCGGCAAATATCCCTTTCCCCTCTGTATAGAGACCTTTCAGCAAGGGGATCTGATCAAACTCCACGGAGACACGTTTGACCTTATCTGCAAAATCGGCGCGTAAGGATGACCTCCCGGCATACCCTTCCAGATATTTTTTCTTCCAGATAAAAAGGGCCGTATGGTCGTATCGTCCGGCCATAAAATCCAGAACTTCTTCAATGGCTCGGTCGACATTCCCCTCTTTCACGAGCATGCTGCTGACTTCATAAAGAATTTTTTGAATCTGGGCATCTTCAATGACCTGCCCCCCGAGACGCATGATCTCTGTTTCTCTATGGTAGAGACCCTCGATCAGATCGTCCTCGACAAATTCGGCTCTCTCGATGAAATATTCCTGATAATATTGATGAATACTGATGTCGAGACAATAGACCAGTTCCGCAAGAAACGACTGGAAGATCTGTTCAAAGTTTTGAGATGAAATTACGGAAAGGTCCGGCTTGACCAGACAGAAAATCCCGCCTGAAAAAAGAATCTTTCTTCGCAGGTTGGAAATCGGATACGAGGTGCAGACCAGGATGGGAACTTCGGGATGCTTTTTATGGAGACTCTCCATGAATGACAGGCCCTCCAGTTTCATGGAGGCCTGTTCATGGGGGAACCCGATATCCGTGACCACAATCGGGCTGTATCCCTTCTCAAGCAGCCGATCGATCTCAAACCGCGCCTTTTCGAGGCTGCTCGTCCCCTTCACCTGAAAATTTCTTTTGGCCAGATCGTCCTTGATCATCATCCTCCATTTTGCATCCCCCTCCACCAGCACGATCATCATCTTCGGTTCAAAGACCTTGGCCCTTGAAAGGGTATGCTGAATCTCCTGATATAACCGGTGGTTGATCCTTGGATTCGGATGCGACTCAATCCTGTCCAGCGGGGTCTTGGCCGGCAACGATTTCAGTTCTTTAACCCGCTTTTTCTTCTCTTTCAGGATGGTGTTCGGCCGGATCAGCACCAGAGGCGGCCGTTTGGGGGGTATCCTTTCAAAAGTGAACCGCCCTTTTTCCCACATCATCAGATGAACGACCGCTTCCTCGATCTGCTGCTCTACCACTTGTCTCACCCGTTCCGGGGGGAGCAGATTTTTCTCAAAAAGGATTTCTCCCAGAGAACCATCATTTCCATTCTCCTGGTCGCGAAGAGCCTGCCAGAGATCCGAGGGATGAATAGCGCCTTCCTGAATCAGCCTCTGCCCGAGCCGTTCCCCGGCATAGGGATAGTCTGCAGAATAGATCAGACCGTTCTCGAATAAAACCTCTCCGATCCCCTGTTCGCTTTTCAGAAAAAGGGCCCCCGTCTGCTCTTCGGCCTCGGCCTGCTCCATGAGCGCATCCAAGGGGATATCCTGAATAAAACCTGCGATTTCCATACTGCCTCATGTCATCCGGCCGTTCCCCGTCAGCCGCTCATCCCTCATCCCTTGGAAACAGCCGGTTCCCGATGGGCCATGCCTGGAGAATTTCAAATTTCTTCTAAGATCCCTGCAAGATCTTCCGTATGATCCTGTTGAATCGTCTCCCAAGAGCCTTGTTTTCTCGATGAGAGTCTTCTGATTCCTGACCCGATGATGCTCTCACCATCGCGTGGAAAAAAACGGGGCCTCGGTCCCCTCGAGTCAAGGGCGCGTCCTTCCCTCCAATTCTCAAGATCATGTTCCTCAGTTCGTCAAGCTTTTTTTCGAGAAGCCGTTCTTTTCCCAGCCATGCCCCTGTGCCCGAGTCTTCTGCCGCGGCCTGAACCTCGAACGCCCTGAAACTTTTCTTGGATGCTTCAATATTTTTAAGGAGCTTCTCTTCCTTTTTTTTGAGTTGGACGTAGTTCTTGTCGATCCGTTCCATTCCGGTCGGGAGATCAGCCTCTTCCGCTCGAATGGTCTCCATGATTTGCTTCTGAAAATCAAGGGAGTCCATATCCGATTTCAAACTGTCAATCTGAGAAATCAGATCCAAAAAGAGTTCCTCCTTCAAATCAAAAGAGGCCTGATCTCCTGGTCCTGAAATTCGAACGGCGCCGGCCGCCGGCCGAGGGGTCCCCTTCTCCAGAAGAAGGATCTTCTCCGTGAGTTCTTCCTCTTTTCTTCGCACGGATTGCTGCTGCTTTTCCAGTTCTTTCAGACGATCTTCTATGGATTTGTCCTGACCGATGGCCTCCAGCAGAACCTTTTTGTTCTCCAACTCCTGAATGATCCCTTTCAGGTCCTCCATCTTTCCATCCAGCTCTTCTTCCCTCTCTTTCAGCCTCGCCTGGACCTCCCCCGGTTCTTCTATTCTCTTCTTAAAGATCTCCTTATCTTCAACACCCCCGCCGGCTGCTTCCGGTCTTCCGGAAGCGGGGTCCTCCTGTTCGCCGGATGGCGCGGGACGCAGCTCGGCCTGCTGTATTTTCTCCAGAACCTCGTTCCTCTTCTCCTCAATGCTCTCTTTCAGGGTATTGATTTCATCCAGCCGTTTGGAAACTTCGGATAATTTCTGGTGGATTTCGCTCTCCTTCCTGAAGAGCATCTGTTCACGATCCTGCAGGTTGAAGAGATTTCCCTTGGCCTGCATCTCCTCTTCCATATTCAGGAGCCGCTCGTAAATCAACTGATTTTCTTCCCCCTTCTGGATATAAACCTTCTGCATCTGATCGTACAGGGTCTGAAACTTCTTATTCAGCTCAATGACGTGCAGATCCAGAGGATCCGTCTCCGTGCTTTTACGGGGCAGGACCTGAGCGGCCGAGGGGCTGCCGATCTCCTGCAACTCTTGAATCACGCCGTCCATGATCTCACCGTCAACGATCTTTTTTTCTTCCACGTATCCGAGCCGGAGACCCGCATCGGATATCACATTGATCAACCGGGGGATCCCTTTTGAGTAGGCATAAATTTTCTTCAACGCCTCAGGCGTAAATATCTCGGATGGGCGTCCGATAGCGACCGATAGACGATGGTTCACATACAGGGATGTCTCTTCTTCGCTCAGGGGCGTCATATGGAATTGCACCGTCACCCTCTGCCTTAATTGTTCCAGATCCGGCAGATTCAGCTTGTACTTGAGCTGCGGTTGTCCCACCATCACGATCTGAACCAGTTTTTCCGTGCTGGTCTCCAGATTCGAGATCATTCGAAGCTCTTCCATGGCATCAATGCTCAGGTTCTGAGCCTCGTCTATGACCAGCAGGACCTCTCTCCGCTCCGAGTAGGCCTTGAGAAGAAGCTGCGTCAGCATGGAGATCATTTTGGGCTTGGTCTCGTCACGGGTTTCGATTCCGAACTCGTTGAGGATATGCTCGATCAATTCCTTGGCATTGAAATTCGTATTGATGATCCTGGCCACCAGACTGGTTCGAGGAAGGCCGTTCAAGAGGACGCGAAGAAGTAAAGTCTTCCCGGACCCCAGCTCGCCGGTGATGACCACAAAACCATTCCGGTCTTCCAGTCCGTACTGCAGGTGCGAAATGGCTGCGCGGTGCACTTCACTCATGTAGAGAAAACGAGGATCGGGAACCAGCTTAAACGGTTTTTCCTTGAGACCATAAAATTTCGTATACATAATCGAGTTGACTCACTCCTACTGCTCTTCACCTCAGAAAAACAGCAACGACCGCCGCCCCGATCAATAAGATAAAAAAAAGAACGGACCCGAAGATCCATCGCTTACGATTCATTTTTCTGATCTCTATCTCCCTTTCAGCCGTGATCACCGGAATCGCAGACAGCACCGGAACCTTGTAGATCTCTTCGGCCTCTCGCACGCCTCTTGTGGACGTGTCAAAATAGTCTTTTAAAAAAATCAAACCGATCCCTGCGGCACAACCTGAAGCAAGACCCGCGGCAAGAAAGTGAAGATAATTCGGTTTGATCGGCTTGAGAGGAACAATGGCCGGATCGATCACCTGAAAGCGCGTTCCCCCGCTGCTGAACTCAAGATACTTCGATATCCTCGCCTCTTCATACCGTCTCAGCAGCATGTCATAAATATTCTCGTTGACATTGTAGTCCCGCTGCAAGGCCGCCAGTTGCTGCTCCTGGCTGGGGATACTGACGACTTTCTGCCCGTACTCTGCGATCTTTTTTTCCAAAGCCCCTTTCTTGGCTTCAAGCGTGCCGATCGTAATACTGATGTTGTTGTAGTCTTCCTTTAATTTCTGGTGCAGGGGATTGAGGGTCGTTAAATCCCCGGACTTCGGCGGCGCTGGATCAGAACCTTTGCTCTGTTTGGCATCGGCTTCCTTCCTGAGATGATCGAGTTCCGTCTTGATCCGGACGACGTCCGGGTGTTTCTCCGTGTAATTGGCCAGAAACTGGCTCAACTGAAATTCCAGGATCTTGATCTTGTCTCCGGTGGATGAGGCCTCCCCGGTTGACATCGAGACCACCATCGGACTTTCGCTTGACATCTGTTTCTCAATAAAGCCTTTTCTCCCCATGGCCTCCTGAATGGCCATATTGGTCTCGGCCAGGGTATCCCTGAGCCGGTCCAATTGAACGAGATTGGTATTCTGCTGACCAGGCATCTCCCCGATATGCTCCTGTTTAAACTTCCGGAGCGCATCCTCGCTTTCTTCCAGTTTCGCTTTGTATATATCCAATTGTTTCCGGATGAAATCCACAGACGAAAAGGCCTCCTCCCTCTTGAGAGAAAGGCTTTCATCAATGAAAAGGTTAACAATGGTATTGGTGATTTTCATGGCCCTCTCGGGATCGGAGTCCTGAAACGAGACGGTAAAAAGTTCCGCTCCCTTCTTCATGATGGAAACGCCATCCCGGATGGATTGGATCAGTTTTTCCATCTCCAGATTGCCCTCCATCCCCTTGTCCAGATTCAGTTTCCGGATGGTCTCGATCAGATGGGGCCGGCTGAGGGCCATCTCCTGCAGGGTCTTGAGCTGCCCCTGAAGGTCTTCGTTGACCACTCTCCGGGTTTCAATAGGATTGGGCTGCGGTTTTTGAACCTTGATGACCGTGCTCGACTCATAGATCTTCGGGAAAAAAAGACTGCTCAATGAAACGAGAGAGAACACCAAAATGAACGGGGCAAAAAAGAACCTCTTGTTTCTGAGAAAGAGCGAATAATATTCCATGAAATCCATATTATGATGCTCGATCATATCCTATGCCTTATGTTTTGCAGTAGAGCTGCCGTCAGCCCGATCATCGGAACTTGAGATCCCGTGCGCTGATCCTAAGTGGTCCTGTTCGTAAATATGGTGACGTACCGAAAGGGTCGTAGGACGGGCTATCCGCGCGCGACTCAGCGCGTACCCCTCCGGTACACCGCAAGGAGCGGAACGCCGATGAGACCGCCCTCTTGTACTCGGTTTACCGGTAACGGCACCTGTCTGCCATGGCACAGGCAGGCTCGAATGCCACCGTATTTACGAATAGGGCCACTAAACCGGAGACAAGATCAAACCCCCTGAAAATACTTAAAAAATCATTTTTATTATATCTTGGAACCCTTTAGAAGTTCAAGTTAAATCTCATGACGGTATCTTCTCTGAGCTTTCCCGCCCTTCCGGTCAGCCGGTTCCACCTCCGGATTCCGGATCGGCAGGAAAAGGTTGACCCGGGCGCCTTTCCCCTTGGCGCTTTCGATTCCGACCTCCCCCCCGTGTTCTTTGATGACCTTGTCCACAAAGGAGAGCCCCAGACCGGTCCCTCCCCTACGCGTGGTGTAAAAGGGCTCGAAAATATGAACCATCGCCTCTTTGCCGATGCCCACGCCTGTATCGGAAAAAATGATCTCTATAAACCCCTTTCTCTTTCGCGCCGTTTTTGCGGAAATCTCAAGCTCGCCTCCTTTGGGCATAGCCTGGATGGCATTCAAAATGATGTTGAGAAAAACCTGCTTCATCTGCTTATGGCTGACCGGAATATCGGGAATGGATTTGGAAAACTCCTTCCGGATGATGACGTTCTTTTCTTTGGCCTGATAACGGATAAACCGGAGGACCTGATTGAGCAGGATCCGGATGTCGATCGGGGTGGTGACCAGATGGGGGACATTGCTGTATGAAAGAAATTCCGTGGTCATGTCCGAGAGACGTTCGATTTCCTGTCCCACCACATTCAGTTTCTCGGCAATCTTTTCTTTCTCGGGGGTCTCTTTTTCCAGCTCTTTTTTTAAGAGCTCAAGGTAGATCACGATGGCGTTCAAGGGATTCTTGATTTCATGGGCCACGCCGGCAGCCACGGTTCCCATGACGGAGAACCTCTCCATCTGCATCAGCCTGGTGTGAGCCTTGTGGAGCTGGCGGTTGGAATCCACCAGTTGGAAAATCTTCTCCTGCAGAACGGAGTAGAGCTTGGAATTGGAGATGGCCGTTGCGGCCTGATGCGAAAAGATACTCAGCATCTGCAGGGTGTCTTTTTCTATTTTCTTTCTGGAAAAGCGGTTATCGGCGATGATCACGCCGATGAGGGTTTCATTCTCAATTAGGGGGATGGCGACGAAACTCGTTGTATTTCCCATGGTCTTTCTCAAATCCGGATGGACCCGGTTCTTCTGCTCCCCCCGGTTCGCGACCACAACCGGCCCTTTCTCAAAGAGGGCGGCTACCGGAAATTTTTTCTTTTCCCGGGTCGGAAAGGAAAAAGACCGGGTGAGTTCATCGAACGGGGAGTTTCCTGTCTCGATCGGGATCCCCTGTTTTCGGATCTTCTCAAAGAGGCTCCTTTCGTCTTTTGCCGGCCGCTTCTTCTTCGTCATCAGGGCCTCTTCCTGCGTAGAAGGCCCCACTCCCATTTTCCCTTCCAGATGAGTCATGTTCTCGTTTAAAAGTAGGAGCATGGCCCGGCTGAACCCGAATCCCTGCGGCGCCGTGAGAGAGGTCAGGATGACAAAGAGCTTTTCATCCAGAGAAAGGGGGCTTTGCAGAATTTGATTCAGGTCATAAAGTGTGATCAGCTTTTCATTCTGCCTCTTGATGTGCCTGGTTGCCTCATCAATCTGCTGAAGAGTCCGGAGGTTCTCCGCCGAGGTCTCCGCAATCAGCTTCGCCATGGCCACCAGAAGCTCCATGGTCTTGCTGACCTCTTCTTTGGAAACCGTATGAATCCCTTCTATGATTTTCTGAGGGATCGCCAGATCTAAAATGGCCTGGCGGAACTTTTTCTGAGGAAACGGACTTCCATCATCGAGAAGCTGGCTCGTACAGCCGTTGAGCACCGCCACAATCCGGCTTTCAACCCAGACCGGGGCCGTGACCTTGACCATCCCGGCATGGCAGGAGAAGATGGAGGACTTCCCTTCCTCCATCACGCGCTTGTGCCCCTTGTACAGGCTTTCCCTGCACCGGAAACTCCCTTCCTTGTGGTCCAGGACATACTTGCAGAATGGAGGACGGTCCGGGGGAGGGGACGTAAGAAAATTCCCTTCGGTGTCGAGAAGAAACAGGGTCTGCCCCAGGCCTAAGGATGCTTTTTTCAGGATCCTCTCGAAAGAAAGAAGATCCAAATCGTAGATGCTCCACTCTTCATTGTGCTTTTTCTTTTTCATCAGGGATACCACCCATTCAAACGCCTTGAACGCTTTGAACCTTTCCCCTTTATGGTTTTTCTCCCATTTAGTGAGTAAAAAGGGTTACGCTTCACGTGCACCGCTTTTCTCTATTTTTGTCGTTAGATCCCGGCATCTCCTTGAATCTATTCTTGCCGGGCCGGGACCGTCTGCGACGGATACTACACTGAGGTATCTTGGGGTCGAGGATTCAAGGGGTCAAGGGGTCAAGTGAAATACTGAAACGCAAGCAAAATCTCCAGAGAAAAACACTGGAACCCTTGAACCCTATGACCCTCGGCCCCTTATGTTTTTAGCATTTCACTTGACCCCTGAAACCCTTATGTTTTCACTCACTATTTTGGAGATGATCCTCTATATTATCCCACTTCATCATAATAACGCACACGGAAGCCGGCCTTCAACTCTTCAAGAGCGATTTTCCGGCATGCCGGGATATCCACATCGGGAAGAGCAACAACGGTTACGTTGACCTCCGCCCCCTTTCCGGCCTCCAGAATAAACGCTTTGACCGCCCTGTAGGCGCCCGGTCCGAAAACCGGTTTGCAGATCGCAAGATACTTTTCCTCATTTTCCGCATTCAGGCTTACGGAATAGACGTCCACCAGACCATTGAGTTCAGGAAGGATGTTTCGTTTGTGAATCAGATTTCCCTGGCCGTTGGTGTTGATGCGCACCCGTCCGCCATGCTCCTTGATCCAAAGAGCCACCTCCTTGACCAGGTCGAGCCTCAGGAGCGGCTCCCCATATCCGCAAAAGACGACCTCCCGGTATCTTTTCGGATCGCCGATCGCCCGGATGACCTCGGGAGCAGACGGCTCCGTAGCCATCCTAAGATTGTGCCCCTTGACAAAGTCGCTGTAGAACCGGACACAGAACCCGCAGGTGTTGGTGCACCGGTTGGTCACGTTGAGATACAGGGACTCCCGGATCTGATAGGCGATCTTTCCGGGAGTTTCCATGGAACCCAGGGACAAGATCTGCATGGCGTTGTGACTCGTAATCCGGCTGATATCCTCGAAGCTCAAACCCTTGACCTCGGCAAGGGTCTCGGCCACGAACCTGACATAGGACGGCTCATTGCGCTTTCCGCGGACCTGCTGGGGCGCGAGGTAGGGGGAATCAGTCTCAATCAGGATTCTCTCGATGGGGACGGCCCTTGCCGTCTCGCGCAGGGATGCGGCGTTTCTGAAGGTCAGAGAGCCGGAAAAGGAGATAAAGAATCCCAGGGAGATGGCCGTTCGGGCCGTCTCGATGCCTCCGGAAAAGCAGTGAATCACCCCTCTGACTTCATCCGCTTTTTCCTCCCTCAGAATCTTGAGGATATCCTCATCCGCCTCCCTCCCGTGGACCATGATCGGGAGGCCCGCCTCCCGGGCAATCCGAATCTGCCGGCGGAAGGCCTCCTGCTGTACTGGGACCGGTGAATGCTGGTAGTGATAATCCAGGCCGATCTCCCCGATGGCCGCCACCTTGGGATCATGGCTCAACTCCTGCAATGCCCTGGCAGATTCATCGGAAAAAGAAGAGGCCTCATGGGGATGAACGCCGATGGCAGCAGAGATGCCGTAGTCTTCGTGCCGTCTTACGAACTCAATGACCGAAGGTCCTTCCTCCACGGCGCCCACGGTCAGGATATAACCGACTCCGGCCTCCCGGGCCCGATGGAGCACCTCTTCCCGGTCTTCGTCAAATTGCGGCATGGTCAGATGTGCATGAGAATCAATCAGCATTACCTGATCCTCTTCCCCGGATCCACTTCGCCGTCAAAACCTAAAAGGACCAGTCCCTTTCCCCCTTCAACCGCCAGGACCATGCCGCAGGATTCGACCCCCATGAGCCGGGTCGGTTTCAGGTTGGCCAGCACAACCACCTTTTTGCCCAAGAGAACAGAAGGGGCGTAGGATTGGGCAATTCCGGCGACCACCTGCCGGGGCTCAGCCTCTCCGATATCCACCTGAAGCCTGATCAGGCGGTCTGACTTCGGAACCGCCTCAGCCTGACGGATCACCCCGGCGCGGAGGTCAAGGCGGGCAAAGTCCTGGATCGTGATCTCCTCTCCGGCTTTCTGTTCCGCCTCAGCCTTGTGCGAAGATTCTTTCTTTTCCACCGAGGCCCTTTCCGGTTTTTTAACCTGAGACTTCTGTTCCATCCTTGGGAAGAGCGGTTCAGAAATTCCGATCCGGCGCCCTTTTGGGGTCTTGCCCCAAACCAGAAACTCCCGCCGGCGCCACCCTTGAGCAAGGCCCAGAATGGATGCGGCCTTTTCCCCGGTCTCAGGCATAAAGGGTGAGATCAGCAGGGTGACGATCCGGAGCGTCTCCACAAGATCGTACATGACATCCTGAAGCATCCCTGCCTGAGAGGGCTCCTTGGCCAGGGTCCACGGGGCCTTCCGGTCCACGAAGCGATTGGCGGCATTGATCAGCCCCCAGATCTCCTGCAGGACCCGGCTGAACGCCAGGTCTTCCATGTAACGGTCCACATCCTGAATCACGGCCTCGGCCTTGACTTTAAGTTCGCCGCCGCCGGTCGGCGCAGGGGTGATCCCGCCGCAGTATTTGGCAAGCATGGCGGTCACGCGGCTGAAGAGGTTTCCGAGATCATTGGCCAGATCGCTGTTGAAGCGGACCACCAGGGCGCTCTCGGAAAAATCCCCATCCTGGCCGAAGGGGACCTCACGGAGAAGAAAATACCGGAAGGGATCAGATCCATACCGGTCCGTCATGACCGAAGGATCCACGACATTCCCTTTGGACTTGGACATCTTTTCCCCGTCCATGGTCCACCATCCGTGGCTGAAAACCCTTTTCGGAAGGGGAAGGTCTGCGGCCATGAGAAAGGCGGGCCAATAGACCGCGTGAAACCTCAGGATGTCCTTGCCGATGATATGGATATCCGCCGGCCAGAAGGACCGGAAACGTTCCGAATCCTCCGGGTACCCCAGGGCGGAAAGATAATTGGTCAAAGCATCGAACCAGACATAGACCACATGCCGGGGATTTCCGGGGACCGGAATGCCCCAGGAAAACGTCGTCCGGCTGATGCTGAGGTCCCGGAGCCCGCCCCGGACAAACTGAACAATTTCGTTTCTGCGGCTTGCCGGCTGGATGAAATCAGGATGCTCTTCAATATGTTTCAAGAGCCTATCCCCGTAGCGGGACATCCGGAAGAAATAGCTCTCCTCCTTGAGCCGTTCCGGGGCCCTGCCGCAGTCCGGGCACTTCCCGTTCATGAGCTGCATTTCGGTCAGGAAGGTCTCGCATGGGGTACAGTACCAGTCTTCATATTCTCCCAGGTAGATATCCCCTTTGTCCGCGACCGTGGTCCAAAGCGTCTGCACGGCCTTCTGATGGCGGGACTCGGTGGTTCGGATGAAATCCTGATTGGAGATGTGGAGCTTCTTCCAGAGATTCTGGAACCGGCCCACCACCCGGTCGGCCAGCTCGGAAGGTGTCATCCCTTGCGCCGCGGCGGTCTTCTCCACCTTCTGGCCGTGCTCATCGGTCCCTGTAAGAAAAAAGACCCGGTCTCCCATCATCCTCCGGTACCGGGCTTCTGCATCAGCCGCCACCGTGGTATACGCATGCCCGATATGGGGAACATCATTGACATAATAGATCGGCGTGGTAATGTAAAAACTCTTGGTCATGGCCGATGACTCCTCATCCATGGATCAACGGTTTTATCTTATTTGTTTTCGGAGCCGTTGGGTGATGAACCTGGGGTTTTACCCCTGGAATTCCCATGGCGCCTGCGCCTGCGCCTCCGTCTTCTCTCGGTTCCCTGCGGGCCCTGGGCCACACCGGCGATCTTTTTGATCTTGCTCAAAAGCCCTTCTTTCCGGACTTCCTGTCTCTCCTGCTCTCTGGGCGGCGAGGGCGGCGCGGCGAGAGGACGCTCTTTCTGCCTGGGGGAAAAGAGAGGTTCTCTCCGCATCCCCTTTGCATCCGCCGCATCCTGCGGCAAGGCCTGATCCGATGGTTCCGGCGCAGGCTTCTCCTCAAGCGGGAGCCCCTGCCTCAGCCGGGTCAGGTCCGGCTCAAAAATTTCAATCTGCTTTCCATCCTTCACCTGAACCGTAATCGAATCCTTCTGTAAATTGTGGGAATAAACCCTGCCCGGCCCCTCTCGGATCATGATGGTCTTCCCGATCTTGGGAAGACCTTTTCTGAAACGGCAATAGCCCGCGTTTTCATAACTCAGACAGCACATCAGACGTCCGCAGGCGCCGGAGATCTTGGCCGGGTTCAGGGTCAGATTCTGCTGTTTGGCCATCTTGATGGAAACAGGATCGAACTCCCTCACAAAGGTCTTGCAGCAGAACTCCCTGCCGCAGGTCCCCAACCCTCCGATCATCTTGGCTTCATCGCGCACCCCGATCTGGCGCATTTCAATTCGTGTACGGACTCGGGATGCAAGGTCCTTGACCAGATCCCTGAAGTCCACCCGGCCGTCCGCGGTAAAGTAGAAGATCACCTTGGACCGGTCAAAAAGGTATTCCACGTCCACCAGCTTCATCTGCATGCCTCGGGACTCAATCCTCTCGTAACAGAATTTTTTGATTTCCTGTTCCAGGACGCGGTTTTTTCGCAAGGTTTCAAGATCCTCTTGGGTCACCGACCGAAGCACCTTTTTCAACGGCTCCTTGAGATAATCCAGGCTCACCTGCTGGCGGCTTCCGGCGACCATGCCGCAGACCAGCCCGCTTGCGGTCTCGACAATCACCAGATCCCCAACCCGGAGATCCAGATCTCCCGGATCAAAGTTATAAAGCTTGCCTCCGCTTCTGAACCTGATCCCGATAAATTTCGCCATATACTCCTGAGAAGGCCCTGCCTGCGGCTGGTTCTCTTCCATGTCTTTATTCCTTATCAGATTTGTTCGATGTTCCTTTATACTGAAGGAACATCGTATTTACGAACAGGACCACTCAGCCCGCGGTCTCTTTGCCCATCCCGATCAGGGCCGCTTCCAGGGCGAACCTCTGGTTGACATTCATTCGGAGCCTCCGGATGGCCTCCTCCAGAATGTCCGCATGATTCAGGAGTGCAGCTATATCCTTGTGCCGGGATTCCTCGAGCAGCTCCGTTATCTTATCCGCATGGGTCAGCATCCCTTTTTCCCCTCTCAATTTTATGGAAATAAGATCCCGGTTCCACGATGCAAGGAACTCCAAAAATTCGATGGAATCATCGGTGTTCTTTGAAAAACTCTCGGAAACCTCAAAGATAGACCCTATGTTCCCAAGGTCCCACTTTTGAATCCTCTCCATGAAACGGTCTCTTTGAGAAAGAAGGTCCTTCTCTGCGACGTTCAATACCCTCCCCAGGCTCCCCTGCGAAACCCTTGCCATGACCTTGGCCTTGTCTTTGGACAGGCCCATCTTCCGGATCAGGATCTCCTCCACGGAATCGGTGGACAAGGGTTTGAAGCGAACCGTTCTGCATCGGGATAGAACCGTGGAGGGAAGAAGGTCCGGAAATGAGGTGATCAGGATCAGGAACGAGTCCGGAGGAGGCTCTTCCAGGGTTTTCAGGAGGGCATTGGCCGCCTGGTCCACCATCCGGTCCGCATCATCTATCATAAAGACCTTCTTCTCCCCTTCCATGGGGCGCAGGGAGATCCCGGCCTGGAGGTCACGGATCTGATCAATATAAATTTTCTCTGTAGCCCCCTTGGTCCTGGCCTCAGGAACATAGAGCCGGACATCCGGGTGTACTCCGTGACTGATCTTCCGGCAGGAAAGACATTCACCGCAGGAGTCGCCGCGGACCCGGCCGCATTCAACCGCCATGGCGAAGGCAAGGGCCGTCTGTTTCTTGCCGATGCATCCCATGCCGCTGAAGAGATAGGCATGTGAGATCCGGCCATTCGACAGCTCTCGTCCTAAAATCTCCACCGCGCCTTCCTGACCGATGATATCTGAAAACGGCATCTCCTGCTCCTTCAACCCATCTATTCAAAACAGATCGGCCGCTAAGACACGAATAAATTGAAAATTAAAGATCAAAGATAAAAAATCAAAATGGCAAATCAAAACATAAAAGATGATTCTCTCTTACAGAAGCGGCTCCATCAGGGAAAGGATCTGCCGGTGGGATGCCTCCGGACTCAGGCGCCCGTCAATCACCTTGAAGCGCTCCGGCTCCAGTTCGGCCAGATGCAGATAGCCCGTCCGGACACGGTTGTGAAAATCAACAGCCTCTTCTTCGAACCGCCCCTCTGAATGACCGATGCCCTGGTCCTTGTTTCTCTTCCTTGCCCTTTCAAGACCGATCTCGACAGGGATATCGATCAGGAGGGTCAGATCCGGCTTGAGCCCATCCGTCGCAATCTGATTCAGTCTTAGAATATGGGACCGATTGAGCCCCCTGCCATCCCCCTGATAGGCAACCGTTGCATCCATAAACCGGTCGCAGACAACGAGAAGGCCTTGATTCAGGGCGGGAAGGATCCGGCGGGCAACGTGCTGGGCCCGGTCCGCAATATACAGGAGAAGTTCCGCCATATCCGAAAGATCGGTATTTTGCGGGTCCATGAGGATCTTCCGGATCTGCTCGCCGATCCGGGTCCCTCCGGGCTCACGGGTCCGGATGTATGCCTTTCCCCGGGAGTCCAGCTCATGACAGATCAGATTCATCTGAGTGGTCTTGCCGCACCCCTCGACCCCTTCAAACGTGATCAACTTCCCTTTCATAGACCTTTTCATGTCCTGTCCCTCACGGGCAGTATAAGCAAAACACCGGGAAAATTCAAGGGAAATGGTTCGATCGAAGGGGTCTGCGACAAGACTGATGGTTCTTTGCCTGGGAAATCCAGATAATTTTTCTTGATACTTTATCCCTGCTGAGGTAGGATTGCTCATCCTTTCGTGGGCGGACGTGTGCATAAAGCGAACGCTGGACTTAGGTATGAAATACATAAACGGACAGAAGGAATTTGTTGTTCTGTCTTGGGATGATTACATGAGGATTCAAGAAATGCTTGAGGATTATGAAGATTTGAAGGAGCTCAGAAGAGCGAAGGAAGAAGCCAAGGGACAAAAGTCCATCGCCTTTGAAAAGGCGGTCAAATCTCTGAAGCTAAAGAAATAGGCTGAGCACCGCGCTGCACCTGCCCTGTGGGTTCGTTTTGCATCCCGCAGGGGAGCGATGACGTTGTGATTGAAGAACAAGTGGAATATGGAAACTGCCCAGAGGGGGCTCATGAGAAAGAACGCGTGGAGAGAGAACAAGCGTAATTGGTATTTGAAGATGACCCTCGGAAGTTTCCTTGGACTTAAACTTTTTACTACCGACGGTCACTATCGGAACATACCCAAGATTATCGTCCACTGGTGCAACCCGTTAGAGCGCCCTCCGTGTCCCGTCTTCACTATGTTTCGAAGCACTCAAGTTCATCAAATGCAAACAAAATAGACCCTCGTCGGCTCCCCACATCGCCGTGCTGCGCGGTACCGACGTGAACCAGCCCAGGAACATGGCCAAGAGCGTGATCGTGGAGTGATTATTCCGCCTCAAAGATCTCATGTTTCTGTAAAATAGAGTCGTATACTGGAAAATACTGACTACTATACCTGGTGAATAACGTTGGAAACTCATCAGAAATCAGGATTCTCTTATCTTTTACTTCGTAGCACACCCTGGCCTGGTGCACATCGTGACCAGCTTACGGGCATCCAAGGCCGTAATCATGCCGTCCCCATCAAGATCTCTCGGGTCATTAGACCCATTTGCGGGCTGATTTCTTGCTGCAAGGATTATATTCAGGTCATTTCGGTCCACATCGCCGTCTTTGTCCAGATCTCCTGGAAGCACCGTAACAGTTACGGATGCCGTGGCAATTGCTGACAAGCCGCCATTGTCTGTTACTCGCAACCCCACGGTTCCACTGAACTCCACGTGCCATGTGTGAGTTATTGTGTCTGATGTGGTACTCTCATCATAGGTTCCATCATGATCCCAATCCCATTCGTAGGAAACTATCGCACCATCCGAATCATAGGAGCCACTGGCATTAAAGGTGATAGGTAAGCCAACGGTGCTATTGTATGGCCCGTTAGCGTCGGCAACAGGCGGCTGGCTCGCACCTTCAAAATCACGAAATAAATAGGGTTGTGTGGTATATACCGTGTTTGCAACCAACGACTTATTTCCTCTCCAGATTAACAGATTTCTCACATAATAGGGGCCGTCAACAGCATTCATTCCTATCATCTTCCCGTCAAAAGTCATTGCAATTCTGTTATTCCCCACACTCATCAAGTTTGCTCCAGAGATAAATTCTATCTCTTTGCTGTTCTTATCTACCAACCGAGCGCTCCATTGATAAGTGCCTGCTTCAAGCATGGCGACTTCAATCGATACAACAAGAGTATCGAATTTACCGTTGTTATCTGTATCGTAGGCTGCATCCGAATTGTTTCCGGTTAACGCTATCTGCATTTGCTCGAACTTGCTTAAGGAATAAGCCTGGGTTTGCCATTGATTCACTGTTTTATCCGCCAGATACCATTCATTATTTTCCAATAATTGAATCAGTGCTTTAGTAACGGTATAAGGCCCATCAACGCCGATTGCATAGACATCTTCTTTGAAAAAGTTGATCGGAATTAATTGATTGGCTCCTTGGGTCAAGTCCAGTATTGAGCTGACAGTTCTTGAAACGTTATTGCTTCCCTCCAAAGTGAGCGAGATTTTGTATTTCCCAGATGTATACACATCGATTCCCAAATTCAAAACAATGTATTCATAAAAGCCGTTTGCATTCGCATCGATTCCTTGATCATTGAAAGAACCATTAAAATCGGCCAAAGGAGACCGCACACCGAAAGAAGAAAAGACGTCTCGACTAAACGGTGTGCCGCTCCCGGTTACTCCATTTACTTCTGCCATAACTGCATAGTCGCCTGGGTTTGTTGGTATATAGCCTCCTGAATACATGCCATCTCCGGCCATGTGATCTGGACTGTTGCCGTCATCACTTAGAATGATCTTGTCTTCCCCACCAGATGTGAGGTTCTTCAGAGTGGCAAGGGCAGAGGCGCCAGTTATGGGACTAGAGCCATCGAAAACAGTTGCCATTATTAGAACCGGGGCATTCACAATGTATTGAGTTTCATTAGTGAGCAGTCCAACCTTTAACCTGTTTTGAGCAATAATGTTTACCAACGCCACTTCTCCAGCAGCCGGAAGATTAATACCGTTAATTTTGACTTTCCAGCTCCCGGAAGGCGGAGTCTGGAAAGAATAGGTGTAATGATATCCCCCTAAGAAAAGGGGATTGCCCAACGAGAGTGCGGATGTCTGAAGTGTGTATGAATTATAGGCCCCGTTAAAGTTTCCAACATTGCTTGGGGTAATTGTCTGTCCATCAGGGGCAACGAGCGTAACAGAAAATAAGTCTGAAGGACTGGCGACATCAACCAACAGAGATGGGCTGACGTCAACCTCAAAGGGAATCTCGGCCGCAGGATTTCCCGGATCAAGAAAAATTGGAGTCACACGGTAAGAAGATAATGGAACTTTCTCCGCAACGGCTTTTGAATTGATCGTGATGACTGACAAAAATATTGCCAAATAAAAGATCCTCCCCAATGCTCTCATATTGGTTAACATCGCGTCCCTCCAATCCGTTTAATAGTTGATAGTCATTAAAGATTTGTCGTATTCATTGGAAAATATCATCAGTCTCCGATCTTCCAGCCAGAACAACAGCTGCGGCCAGTAGCCATTCGAAAATGAAAGTCTCTTGGTCAGAAACAATCGTTCCCTTGTCTTGAGGTTAAATATCTCAAAACAATTCATTCCCATTTTGCGGGTTGAACCAGCAATCCAGCCAATCCCTCGTCCTCTCTTGTAATAACCTGAAAGACTATAAACATACATGTGCTGGCCAGAGGGACTGATGGAGTATTCAAGAATATGTTTCCCGAAAGGCTTTATAATCTGCTTGGTGTAGATATTCTTGAGATCTCCATTATCTTCGAGAAAATCTCCTGTCTTATGGTATGTAGCCTCAACTGCCGTTTCATGCTGAGCCTTGTTCCAATCTTCTTCGGAAGCAGCGTTGACTTTCAGGTTCTGGATATCAAGCAAAAAGGGCTTATTCTCTCGGCCTCTTTTTAAATACAGTTTGTCAGGTGAACCCTTCATGCTTCTTAGATAATAGAAAGCATCAGACATGAGCTGCTCAGTATCGATCACCCCGTTCTTATATAGATTCTCTATTGAAACCTCTCTAATTTCAGCACCCGCTGTCAACGGTGCTCTCAATATAAAAGAAGTCAACGTTACTAACAAAACAGGGCCTGAAAAAACCAGAAAATCTGTTCTTTTTCTATTGAGCATATTTTAAAAACCTTATAACAGAGAGCGCCACTTCACCATCCGCAACAGAAGCGTGGTTTTTGCTGAACTGTCCGATGAAGCTGAAGTTAAAGCTTGCACTGTTTATAGTGACCATCATGTCGTTTTCCTGAAAAATTGATGTGGGTGTTTCAACGACCTCCCATATGGGAGTGTAAAACGGCCATCCACTGTCTTGACCCGTTGGCCTAACCGTAACTGAAGAGAAATTTCCTAATGCCTGGTACATAGCGTTCATAGGTCCGTTCGCTATGCTATCCCAGAGATTCGGATGTCCGGCTTCATCCAGCATTTCCTGATATTCATTCCTTTCAAGTGTTCCATTGTCATTAATGTCAGCATCGGCACCAACAGAGTAATATTGAATGTTGCTGGGCAAATGATTGGTTACATTGAACCCTGCAGTCCACGTTGTTGTAAGGTTGAGATTCGCATTGAATTGATTCTGCGTGTAACTTCCGCTTAACCAGCTGGCCATTTTCGTTAGTGCATTTGGGTTATTCAGTCTGAAATTGCTAGTTAGCTCTACCGCTCTAATATAATCGGCACCTACGGAGCCTCGATGGGGAGTGCTTAAAGTTATAAAATTATTAACGCTTAGCATCTTGTTTTGCTCCAACAAGGGGTAATGAGAGTCAAGAAATTCGCGAGTATCAAGCCCCCCTTTGCTGTGGGCTACGATCTGAATATTCTGGACACCGAATCTTCTGGCAGTCGCCATTAGTTCATTCGCAAGAGTCGCACCGTTGTTGGTTACTGTGTCTGTTGGAAGGTTAATACTATTATCGTACGGAATATGATGATTCATCAGTACCTGCGTGAATCCCCGTCTGTCCCAGAAACCTCCATCAGAGTTATTTCCATGAATTAAAACAAGGGGAGGCATTGCATCAAGAGAAAGCTCCGCCCAATCTACTGCTACAGCCCAAAATTCACTAGTCCCATATTTTGGAATGTAATTCCCAATATTGTCTTGATCAATATAAATCGTGATCCGATTCTTTGCCGGCACAGGAGTGCCCGTCGGGCTTGTAACTCTAGCAGGAAATTTTACATAATCAATGGGAATCGTAAATTCGTTCTGTTTCCATGTATTGTCGTCGCCTTGCAGGTAAAATGGAGAAATATCGTAGCCATTAAAATAGATGCGGTCTCTTTCCGGCTTCACACCGTCTGCAATGAGTTGCGTTCTTCCAGATAGGTCATAATCTACGTCCCAGACAGGCATTCGTAATTTCGCCGTCCCGGAGACAACTCCATCTATAATCAGATCTCCAGAATTAATGAGATATCCTTCTGAGTCTACCTCTCCGACGTAACGAGTGACTTCTATATCGAATTCAATTGGTCCACCGCTGCGAAACAGGTATGTGTCCAATTTTGCCGCGGTATCAATCACAAATGTGGTGTCTGATGCTTCGGGGGGATCAAACGGAGATGACCCATTATGAGCCGCAAACACAGATGAAGGAAATAAAAGTATTATTATGAGTGATAGACAAGACAAAACATGAGATTTCTTTCTCATTACAATCCCTCCTTTTTGTGCGGTACATTTCCCGGTCTATTTCAGCGTCTCGTTCAGAATTATTTCGTTTTGTCTCGTATTTCCTTGTTCGTCCACAAATTCAACATGCCATATAAAGCCAAAGGAATCCTTTTGGTTTTCTATAGGAACTGAAACAGTGAAAGAATCTAGACTTTGCTCAGTAGCATAGGGACCCATTGATTTGATTGTGACCTCTGAATCCATAATAGAAAGTTTATCAGAGGCAGATCTGATGAAGGCCCGGATGTTTGTAAGTGTTTCCCCGGTCTTGTTCTGGATAATTAATTGGATTGTGCGAGTAATTTGAGATGCACTGGTGTTTGTGGCTGTAGTTACATAGTCTGAAATAGATAGTTCCTTCATTGAAGAAAGCTCGAGTATCCGAGAAGATGCTCCAGAAGTGAGAGAGAGAAAGAAACAAAAGAAACTTAAGACAACCAATCTATTCTTGAGACTCTTCATAGTGATTCCCCTCCTTGTCCGGTAAACGTGCTGTAAGTCGTTAACCCTTAGTTCGTCTCTTTACAATGACCCAAGTGCTTGATACATGGATCAAACCTGGGTCCAATAATTTTTCACCGCTCCTTCATGGTAAAACTTTAAGAAAACCGTAGCCATTATTCTTAAAACTCTCTCCTGGCAACAAGAAGCGAAATTATACGGAAGGCCCCTCGCTCCACTTGTGGTGCACTGACTGGCGGCCTAAATGATCTGTCCAGTTCTCGCTCCTATCATTTGTCCCCACGAGAAATGCAAAAGAAGTTCGTAGCGGGGTGGTTCTTAATCAAAAATTTGGAAAATTTGCCTAAGCTAATAAAGGCAGAACGCGAAACAACAGGGGCGTAAGCAAAAACTACGCCCTGCAAGCGTATACTTAAGTATTCTGTACTGATGAATAATCTCAGAGCGTGTAATCTTTACCCTCCGGAAATTATTTCCTTTGGCGAAAATATCCCATTCCAGCCAAACTGCTTATGGCGAGCAGTATGGCTGTAGAAGGCTCCGGAACCGGAGCGACACTGGCATTTTGGATGTTAGCACTCAGAGCGTTCCCGGCTGAATCTCCCAAGGCGTTGATGGTCAAACTAAGAGAACTCGTTCCTGTGGTGAGGGTATCAAAGGTCAAAGTAGCCAAAGTGAAGCTGTCCGCCTGAAACAGATCGAGATCCCCCGGCATATCAAGGGATAGTTCAAAGAGATTTAGAACTCCAGGAACAGAGTCATCAACACTTGTAATGCTACCGAGGCCAAAAAGATCCAATTGATCTCCCAATCCCGGATCGCCAAAGGTTGCGTTGTTGAAGTACAATATAGTTGAATCAAAGAGGATATTCAGATCAAATGTACCAAGAGACGGGGGTGTGCCATTACCAAGACCTGAGACATATAGATCTACACTCACAGGATTTCCCACAGGCACTGTTTGAAATGATGGAGTTAAACCAACCGTAAAGGCGTGTAAATTCGAATAAGGAAGTAATAGAAAAAACAACGCAATAACTACCATTACCAGTCTTCTCATTGTCTCCCTCCATTTCAGCAATGTTTAAGCATTTATTGTTTGCTCGAAAAAAAATGTAATGAACTCAAATGGATATATTTCAAGGAGCATGACGCTTTTTTAATCTATAATTTCATCAAGCAATTATTATGCCATAGCCTTATACTAACCAGAACATTTGTTGTAACATATTGATTCTTAGTAAGATAAATATAGCTTTTAAACATAATATATCTTAGTGGCAAGAGAACTTTGTCTTCTATAGTGTAAAAAATCTCGACAGTATTATTCCCATCCCCACCCCTAAGTATTAAAAATATCAGTAAATTCGAACAGTTAGCCATATAAAGATTTTCGACACAAATTATTCCCATTCCTACCCCTAAGATTAAAAATGTAATTAGATTCAAACAGTTAGTCATGTAAAGATTTTCGACGCCATTCAAAAATGCATTCCTTCAAATATGGGGCACATCCTCTTAAGACCTTGGTTCATTGCAAGAACCTATCAATCCGGAGGGATGGCCGCTTCAAATACAGGCAGAGGGTCAAAGCCTCCCGATGTAGAGTAGAGAGTTGGTTGCTGCCGCTAGGCTGGGCCTATCTGTCGCCGCTCCTTTCGTCTCGTATAAGAGATCAGAACAATATTTTAATTCTCATGGGGGGACGCCTCCGATAGACTTAGATAGGGTACAACCATATCCGAGAAAGGAGGCGCACCCCATGAGACTTAAAGATTATGCCAGAGACCAGAAGAAACGTAAAAAATTCGTTCAGCAGCCGGAATTGCTGATGATCGGAGTCGATATGAGCAAAGCCAAGCACGGTGCATCAATAGCCTCGCCGTGGTCGCCTTGGCTAGCCCTTCCTCAACCATGCGTGAGGTTTTCCCCGCATGCGGTTCGTCAGAAAAACCTTGCAAATATCAGGCGCTCTCCCTATAATTGATCTAAAAAATCATCGTGTTCAGGGCCTGAAATGAAAAATAAAATTAAAAGCCTGCTCAAAACCTATTTTATCACCGGACTTTTGGTCCTACTCCCTCTGGCCCTGACCTTCTGGATATTGAATGCCCTTCTCAGGAACATGGAGGCCCTGATCGGAGATCCGATCCAGCAATATCTCGAGATCTACATCCCGGGCATGGGGATTATGCTCCTCATTTGTCTGATCCTGCTGGTCGGGATTTTTGCCAGAAACCTGATCGGGCGCAAACTCGGACACCTGGGCGAGATGATCCTGAACAAAATCCCTCTGGTCCGGAACATCTACACCTCCATCAAGCAGCTGATCAACACCTTATTCCTCCAGGGAAAGGACAATTTCCGCGGCGTGGTCATGGTGGAGTACCCCCGCCTCGGCACCTATTCTTTAGGATTCATCACCGGAGAGTCCCGGGGCGAGGTCCAGCGCATCACCAACGAGATCATAGTCAATGTCTTCATCCCGACCACACCCAACCCTACCTCCGGATTTTTGCTCCTCTTCCCTGAAAAAGATATCATACACCTGCATATGACCGTGGAAGAAGGGCTGAAAATGATCATATCCGGAGGCATGATCACGCCGCCGGACCGTGAAGTCGCTTTGCCACCCGGATCAAAACGGTGAATCGTGGAAGAGTCCCGTCAAGAAAAAAACCCCTGTTCGGTCATCATCCTGGCTGCCGGGCTGGGCACGAGGATGAAGTCGGAACGGGTGAAGGTTTTACATCCCCTCCTGGGAAGGCCCATGATTTTTTTTGCTGCGGACCTGTCCCTTAAGATCGGCGCCGAAAAAACCGTCCTGGTGGTGGGCCATCAGGCCGAAGAGGTGCAGAAGGCCTTGGCGGGGAAGCCCGTGGAGTTCGCCCTTCAGAAGGCGCAGATGGGCACAGGCCACGCGGTCCAGCAGGCCATGCCTCATCTTCAGGAGAGCCGAGGGGCCGTCCTGGTCCTCTGCGGCGACGTCCCTATGCTGAGACCGGAAACCCTCCATGACCTGATCAGACACCATGACGAAACCAGCGCCGCGGTGACGCTTCTCACCACCCATCTCCCTTCACCTGCCGGATACGGCCGTATCGTCCGATCCCACTCGGGGAACATCCTGAAGATCGTTGAGGAAAAGGACGCCACGGAGCAGCAAAAAGCCATCCGGGAGATCAACACGGGAATCTACTGCTTTGACGCCGGGTTTCTCCGAACCTCCATCGCCTCTCTGACCAACCGCAACGTTCAGCACGAATACTACCTCACCGACTTGATCGAGATCGCCCAGTATGAACACAAGCAGGTTTCGGGCCTGACATGCCCGGACCCCGACGAGGTCATGGGGATCAACTCCAGGGACCAGATGGCCGAGGCCGAGGCCATCCTGAGAAAACGGATCAACCTCCGTCATATGAGGGACGGTGTCACCCTGCTCGATCCCTCCCGGACCTATATCGGGATGAACGTCGCCATCGGCCCTGACACCACCCTCTACCCCGGCTGCTATCTTGAAGGAAAAACCCGCATCGGATCCGGATGCGTGATCGGGCCCAATACCCGGATCGTCAACTGCGAGATCGGAAACCAGGTCGAGATCCGTGGGTTTTGCTTTTTGACCGGGTCCAGGGTGTGGGACCGGGCGGTCCTCGGTCCCTTCTCGCACCTCCGTCCCGGAACCGAGATCCATGAGGCGGCCCACATCGGAAACTTTGTCGAGGTCAAGAACTCCGTCATCGGGGCCGGATCCAAGGTCAATCACCTCTCCTATATCGGGGACACGGAGATGGGAGAGGGAGTCAACATCGGGGCCGGGACCATCACCTGCAATTATGACGGCATCCACAAGCACAAGACCGTGATCGGGAATCAGGTTTTCGTGGGAAGCGATACCCAGTTCGTGGCCCCGGTCAGGATCGGGGACCGCTCCATGATCGGGGCCGGCTCCACCATCACCCGGGATGTGCCCGAAGACGCCCTGGGCTTAAGCCGAGTGGAACAGAAAAACGTGGAGCAGGGGGCGAAGAAGCTCTTTGACCGCCTGCGAAACAAGAAAAAATAAGGATTCAAGGGGTCAAGTGAAATGCTAAAAACATAAGGGATCGAGGGTCATAGGGTTCAAGGGTCCCAGTGTTTTTCTCTGGAGATTTTGCTTATGTTTCAGTATTTCACTTGACCCCTTGACCCCTTGAATCCTCGACCCCAAGATTCCTCAGTGGAGTTTAATTATGTGCGGTATCATGGGATATATCGGAGAACAGGATGTGATTACGGTGATTGTGGACGGCCTGAAACGGCTTGAATACCGGGGTTACGATTCCGCCGGCATCGCCTATCTCAAGAACGGAGAGATCCAGGTCAGGCGCTCAGAGGGGAAGCTCCGCAACCTGGAATCCCTGCTCCGGGGCGAATCCACGGACAGCGGGATCGGTATCGGCCACACACGGTGGGCCACCCACGGGAGACCCTCGGAGGAGAACGCCCATCCCCACCGCTCGGGGGATACCGTCATCGTCCACAACGGGATCATCGAAAATTATCTCCCGCTCAAGAAGGCCCTGATTGAAGAAGGGGTCGCCTTTACGTCGGAAACCGACACCGAGGTCATGGCCCATCTGATCGAGAAGAGCCTGAAAGAGCAGGGCGGGGACCTGGTCAAGGCCGTCCGGTCCGCCCTGAAGAAAGTATCGGGGGCCTTTGCGCTCGGCATCATGAACAAAAATGATCCGGACAAGATCATCGCCGTGAAGATGGCGAGCCCCCTGGTCCTCGGACTGGGAAGCGGGGAGAATTTCCTGGCCTCGGACATCCCGGCCATCCTGAACCACACCCGGAAGGTCATCTTCCTCGATGACGGCGAGATGGCGGTCCTGACGCGGGAAGGCGTGACCGTCACCACTCTGGAAGGGAAACCTGTAGACAAGGAAATCCAGCATATCACCTGGAGCGCGGTCATGGCGGAAAAGGGGGGCTACAAGCACTTCATGCAGAAGGAGATCTTCGAACAGCCCCGGGCCATCCTCGACACCTTCCGAGGGAGGATCGGGAGGGAATCGGGAGAGGTTTTTTTCGAACAGTTTGATATCAGCCCGGAAGAGGCAAAGAAGATCCGGAAGATTGTGATGATCGCCTGCGGCACCTCCTACCATGCGGCCCTGGTCGGAAAATTCATGGTCGAAGAGATGGCGAGGATCCCCGTAGAGGTGGACATCGCCTCGGAATTCCGGTATCGTGACCCCCTGGTGGATGAAAAGACCCTGCTCGTCTGCATCTCCCAGTCCGGGGAGACCGCGGACACGCTTGCGGCCCTCCGGGAGGCCAAGGCCAAGGGGGCCAGGACCCTCGGGATCTGCAATGTCCTGGGGAGTTCCATCACCCGGGAGGCGGAATGGGTCCTGTACACCCACGCAGGCCCGGAGATCGGCGTGGCCTCGACCAAGGCGTTTACCACACAGCTTGTGGCCCTCTACCTCTTCTCCCTATATCTCGCGAGAACCCTGGACAGAATCTCTGCCGCTGATTCGGTGTCTCTCATGGAGGATCTGACCCATCTTCCCCATCAGGTGGAAAAGGTCCTGGAAGCGGAGGATACGATCCGGAACCTGGCCGGAATCTATGCGGACCGCACGGACTTCCTCTACCTGGGCCGTGGGATCCACTACCCCATCGCCCTGGAAGGGGCCTTGAAACTCAAGGAGATCTCCTACATCCATGCCGAAGGCTACCCCGCAGGCGAGATGAAGCACGGGCCCATCGCCCTGATCGACGAGAAGATGCCGGTGGTCTGCCTCCTCCCCAGGGACAAGGTCTTTGAAAAGGCCCTCGGGAATATCGAGGAGGTCAAGGCAAGAAGCGGGATCGTCATCGCCCTGGTCACGGGAAAGGAGCCCGAAGTCCGGCAAAAGGCCGATCATGTCATCGAGGTCCCGAACTCCAACCATTACCTCACGCCGGTCCTCATGACCGTACCCTTACAGCTCCTCGCCTATCACATCGCCGTGCTCCGCGGCACGGATGTGGACCAGCCCAGAAATTTAGCCAAATCCGTGACCGTGGAATGATGCCGCACGTTTAAGGAGAGACTTGCCCGAGATTTCGGAAAAGCGGGCTCACCAAGAGCATCAGGGATTCTGATTATTGATCCTGTTTTGCTCTCTGATGGCCCGGTTGGCCAAGGAGTCCGCCTCGGCATTCTTTTCCCTGGGAACGTGGAAAATCTCCACCTGTTCAAAACCGTGAATGAGTTGAAGGGCCTGATCGTAGAGTATTTTCAGGTGCGGTTTTTTTACCTGGTAGCGCCCGTTCATCTGGCGGACCAAAAGTTCGGAGTCCGATGCGATCCGGACCCTCAGCGCCCCCTGTTCCCGGGCTATTTCCAGCCCCTCGATCAAGGCTGTGTATTCGGCCGTATTGTTTGTGGTCTCGCCGATATAGCGGAAGCGTTCAAAGAGCGTGGCGCCCCCCGGGTCCTTGCCGATCAGGCCGATGGCCGCCGGCCCGGGGTTCCCCTTGGCCGCCCCGTCGATATGAATCAGAATCTCTTTCGTCAATGGGTTACTTCTCCGCGTAAAGGATCCGGCCGCAGAAGGAGCAAGTGATAATGGATTTTGCCTTGCGAACGTCGTTGTAGAGCTGGGGAGGAAGGGTCACATGGCACCCCTGACAGTTCCCGTCTATGATACGGACCAGGGCGGGGGGGCCCTTATGCCTAAGAATCTTGTTATAATGATTGAGGTATTTCGGGTTGATCCCGCCTGCGATCCCCTCTCTTTTTAATTTCAGTTCCTTGTGCTCCGAATCAAAATGAATGTTCTGGTTTTCCATCTCCTGTTTTTTCCTGAGGAAGGTCTCCTCTTCCACGCGGCACTGAGACAAGACCTCATCCTTCTCCTTCTGCAGCTCATCGAGGGCGGCCATCTTGCCGAGAAGATCCTCCTCCAGTTTACTTTTCTCCTTCTGCATCGTTTCGATCTCTTTTTGAAGGGCAAAATATTCCTTCTGGGTGGTGATCAGGGGGAGTTTGTCCCTTGACTTCTGAGTTTTGTCGCCGTACTCCTGGATGGATTGTTCCAGGCTGAGCATTTCCTGCCGGAGTTCGGGGATCCTTACGAGCAAATCATCCTTCCTCTCTTCCAGTTGATTCAGGGGGGCCCTCATTTCCTGAACGGTCTTTTGAAGCTCTCCCATTTTTTCTTCCACTTCCTGCAGACGGCTGTCAACCCCCTGGAGGTGGATGAGTCCGCTGATATCTTGGTTGATGTTCATGGCTTCACTCCAAAAAAAATGCACTTTAGATTGCTAAAGTGCATTGGACGTAACCCGGTAAAAACATGCTCTTGAAAAAGAAAATTAAACTCATCCTTTTATCTCTGTAAATGGTGGGCCCACCAGGATTCGAACCTGGGACCAACCGGTTATGAGCCGGTGGCTCTGACCAGCTGAGCTATAGGCCCCGTTGATTTTCCAATGGGATCTTCCGGCCCTATGTCATAAGCCTCTTTATTTACCGGCCGATAAGCCCTCTTCTATCGAAATGTAATAATTTATAAAAAAATCATCATTATGTCAAGAATATTTTCTAATCCGTTTCCTCGTATGCAATCCGCCTGTCCATGTTCAAGACCCGTTCCGAACCTCACGCTTTGCCATACGCGCAGCCCTGCCTGTGCTGCGGCAGACAGGTGAGAATGGAGACAAACTCCCGCTTTTTCAAACCCTATTCTTCAGGAGGCACGAGGAGGCGCTCCTCTGCAAGAGAATGAAGAGGCCGCTCCGAAGTGGTCTTGTACTTTTTAGGCGCCCGTTTACGCTCCAGGATGACCTCGGGTGTCAGCTCCCCCTTTTTAAGGTCGGTCTTCCGAAACGTTGTTTGAAGACTGCCGCTTCCTGTTTTTTTACGCGAGGACATTTTTTATAAGCTCTTTGCCGATTCTCTTCTTCTTTTCCAGGAAGGCTTCCATCAAACTGTTATGGCAGATGCGGTTGATGTCTCTGCAGACACCGCCGGTGCTTTTATAAATTTCCATGAAGGCCTCATCTTCAAATATAGGCTCCTTGCATCCGGCGCTTAAGAGCCTGAACTTGATATACTGCGATGTTTCATCAGGCCCCATGGGCAAAAGCTGAACCTTCAGATACATCCGGTTTCTTAAGGACTCGTAGGACGGGTGGGACAATCGTCTCAAAAAAAGGTCCTCTGCAAACAGGATGCAGGTGGAGAGCTTTTTCTGGGGGGTTTCAAGATTGCTGATGGTTCTAAGGATATGCAGGGACTCCGAACTCAGGAAATGCGCCTCGTCGATCAGGATCACGAGTTTCCGGTTCTGGCTGTATAGGTCGATAATCCGGCTGTGCAGCAGGTCGATGAGCGCCTGCGTCTGCGAAGGAAGATTGTCGTTTTCCTCGATCAGTTCTCTTAAAATCTCCTTCAGGAGGGAGGTCTTGCTCATCCCGGGAGTGACGAGGACCATCACAGTCCGGTACTCAGCAGGATTGAGATGTTTTAAGAGCATCAAACTCATCAGGGTCTTGCCGGTCCCGCTGGCGCCGTGCACCAGACCCAGGGAAATATCCTCCTGAATCGTCATACTCATTTTCTTAAACGCCGTCTCATGAACCGAACTCCCATAAAAAAACTCCGGGTTCACGGAATCGGAAAAGGGATGGGTCTCAAAACCAAAATATTCGAGTTGATTCACGGATGAGTTCTCCCGTGCGCCCTTTTCAGATTCCTGAGCTTTCAAATGGCTTTCCGATATTAATTCAGCGAGATCTTGAGAAGGGGGCGGGTCCTCAACCGGCTGGGCTGGAACCTCGTGCAAGGCATTGGACATTTCTGACATGGTATCTTCTCCTTTTCTTAAGTTGACCGGTCTGGTATAAAATCGATTGATCATAGAAAGGACGCCTCCAAGGGCACAAACAGTTCGAACAATTCGGTTTTCTTCCCTCCTTTCCATACCTTTTTTTTCTGAAGCAGTCTCTGTACGATCTCTTCAATGCAGAGGACGGCAGGGGAATCCGGACAGAGATTCACCAGGGGCGACCGGGACTGGATGGCCTTCTCCACATTGGAATCTTCAAAGATATATCCTCCTCTCTCCACATTTTTTCCCAGAAAGTCGTCCGCGCAGCCGATGACCTTGTTAAAAACCTGGTCCGCCTGAGATCTGCTTCGGACCCGGTTCACGATCAGGTTCATGTTTCCGGCTATTTGCTGCTGCACGGCAATCCGGATCAGTCCGAAGGCATCCAGGGTCGAGGCGATATTGGGCGTCGCAACCGTCAGGATTTCATCCGCAAGGCTGATGAATCGAAGGACATTCCTGGAGACTCCCGCGGAGGTATCGATCACCAGGACATCGGTCATTTTCCCGAGCCTGGTGATCTCATCAATGATGTGGTTCCGCTGCGATTCCTTAAGCTCGGCAAGCTGGAAAAGCCCGGACCCGCCCGGTATCAGTTTCATGCCGCAGGGGCCCTCCGTGAGGATTTCCTCAATGCTTGCACGCCGATTGAGAAGGTCGAGAATGGTATATTTTGGATTGACGCCGAGAAAGAGGTGGGCATTGGCAAGGCCGAGGTCCCCGTCAAAAAGCACGGTCCGGACCCCGTGCCTGGCGAGCATGACGGCCAGATTCACAGAAATGGAAGTCTTTCCCACCCCGCCTTTCCCGCTGGTGACGGCAATGACCCAGACCCCTTTGCCTCGCTCCAGGCAGAGACGCTGAAACTCTGATTTGATTTGGAAGATACTGAGGTCGGGACGATTGAGGAGTTGGTTGATCTTCTTTAAGATATTGATTTGTTTCCGAGTATAAAGCGTCGGGAAAGGAGATAGCCTCGGAAAACCGAAAAAGGCGCCGAACTCCCGTTCGATGAAACGTATCCGGCTTTTCTCCAAAACCAGGAAATGACAAACATCATCAAGAGTATAAAACTCTTTCTCTTCCATTGTATCCTGAATAGAGCCCGTGGTGCGATATGAAGTTAGAGGAACTCTTTCTTTAGGCTTGGATGATGATAGTACTAAATAAAAAAACATGATGCAAGAAAAAAATAAGCAGTCAAGAATATTTTTAGATGACATAATGCTATCGAATCCATGTTGTTTTCTTTATCCGCCTTTGCTAAAATCCGGACATGACGCGGCAGACAGAGGTTACAGAGGCGGGCATTGCAGAGGTCGTGGCGCCCGGTATTGACAGGATCTTTCATTACACGATCCCTGAAAAATTCAAGGTTCTCGCGGTTCCTGGAATCCGGGTGAGGGTCTCCCTGGGCCGCCGGACCGTGACCGGGTATCTCGTGGGAACAAAAGAAGAGAGCGATTATCCGAAGCTCAAACCCCTGAGCGATCTGCTGGATTCCGAACCTCTTTTACCTCCGCAAATGCTCAAACTGACCCGGTGGATATCCGAATATTACCTTGCCCCCTGGGGCTCGGTGATCCGGGCCGTCCTCCCCTCGGGAATGGATGAGGTCCGGACCGTTCGGGTCTCCCTAACCCAGGAAGGGAAGGCCTGCGTCCAGGCGGATCCCCTCTTCGATAAGATCCGAACCTCCCTTTCCGGCCATACGCTGACCACCAAACAGCTTGAAACAAAGACCGGCAAACGGAATATAAAAGCCCATCTCAATCAATATTGCAAACAAGGTCTTCTTCTCCTCCGGAAGGAGATCCGCAAACCGGTTCGGAGCAAGTCCGAGACGATCTACAGGCTCGCTGTAGATCCTCTCTTCCTGGAACAGAACCTTGCCGAGATTCAGAAACGCTCTCCTTCCCAGGCACGGATTCTTCAGGCCCTGCAAGGGAGACCGGGTCCATGGAGCGCCTCGGAAATCCGGGAGCAAACCGGCGCAAAATCCGGCGTGATCCGGACCCTCGTTGAGAAAAGCCTTCTGATCCGGGAAAGCCGGGACGTCTTTCGTGATCCTTTCCCCGGAGAGAAAATCGTCATGGCCGATCCCCCGGATCTTTCCCCCGAACAGGAAGCCGCCGTGGAGCCGGTTGCGGCCTCCCTGAAACATGGGCGTTTTGAGACCTTTCTCCTCTACGGCGTGACCGGCAGCGGAAAGACCGAGATCTATCTTCGTGCCATTGAAATTGCCCTCTCTCAACAAAAGGAGGCCATCGTCATCGTTCCGGAGATCGCCCTGACCCCGCAATTGATTCGCATATTCCACTCCCGATTCGGCAAAGAGATTGCCGTCCTGCACAGCGGGCTCTCGGACGGAGAGCGGTATGACCAGTGGAACCGGATCAGAAAAGGGGAGGTGTCCATAGCCGTGGGCGCCCGCTCAGCGATCTTTGCGCCCTTCACGCATCTCGGCCTCATCGTCGTAGATGAAGAGCACGATGCAACCTACAAGCAGGAAGAAGTGCCGAGATACCATGCCAGGGACCTTGCCGTAGTCCGGGGGAAGATGTCCGGCGCAACGGTGATTCTCGGAAGCGCAACCCCCTCTGTGGAGAGTTTCTACCATGCCCATGCAGGAAAGTACCAAATGCTCACCATGGAAAAGCGCATCGAGGATCGCCCCATGCCCGAGATCTGCCTGATCGACATGAAACAAGAAAGAGGCGCGGGGCTTCTCTCCCCGAAACTGGCCGAAGCAGTCAAACAGGGGCTTGAGCGGCATGAACAGGTCCTCCTCTTCCTGAACCGGCGAGGTTATGCCCCCTTCCTTCTGTGCTCGAAATGCGGATATGTCCACCGCTGTCCCAACTGCAGCGTGAGCCTGACCTACCACATGAAAGAGCAGGAAGTCTGCTGTCATCACTGCGGATATACAACCACGCTGACGAACATCTGCCCTGAATGCAAGGCCGAATCATTGGAGTTGAAGGGATCAGGCACGGAACGGATCGAGAAGGAGGTGCAGGATACCTTTGAGGGATCATCGCTCCTCCGCCTGGACCGGGACACCACCAGAACCAAAGGTGCGGCGCAAAAGATCCTGGACCAGTTCCGGTCCGGCCAAGGAAACATCCTGATCGGCACCCAGATGGTGGCCAAAGGGCATCACCTCCCCGGGATCTCCACTGTCGGTGTGCTGAACGCCGACACCTCCCTTAATTTTCCTGACTTCAGGTCTGGAGAGAGGACCTTTCAGATCCTGACCCAGGTGGCGGGCAGGTCCGGAAGAGGCGAATCAAAAGGCAAGGTTTATCTGCAGAGCTATACCCCGGAGCACTACTCGATCCAGGCGGCCAGGAACCATGACTACCAGGCATTCTTTGATCAGGAGATCCTGTTCCGGAAGGCCCTGAATTATCCGCCTTTTTGCCGTCTGATCAACCTGATTCTCTCGGCCAATTCCCTTCAGAAGGTCAAAGAGGCCGCGGCATACCTCGGAAAAATCCTCAGAGATCAGCCACTACACCAACACGGTGTCGAGGTTCTCGGCCCGGCCAAGGCGCCTCTTTTCACACTGAGAGGGAAGAAGCGCTACCAGATCCTCGTCAAAGGGAGATCTGTCCGAAGCCTCCACCGGATCGTGGAACAAGGGGTCACCCGGCTGACAC
>Ga0210015_1000352_pt1 | contig 48429 bp, 36 predicted proteins | sample CryGeymeta201522_FD_185471 | JGI IMG/M metagenome (GOLD analysis project Ga0210015, IMG submission 185471) | Groundwater microbial communities from Crystal Geyser aquifers in Utah, USA - Crystal Geyser metaG 2015-22 (SPAdes) (version 2) | ecosystem: Environmental > Aquatic > Deep subsurface >...
CCCGAAACGCTTGACCGGAAGGTCTCAAAGGGCTCTGGAGACCTGTCGGTCCGGGGAGCGGCGGGGTCAGGAGACCCTCGCCGAGCACATTCGCGCTAAGTACGGTTGTAGTATTAACCGGCTCGCCACTCACCAGCAAGTGGGCCCACACTTCGAACTCGGTCCAGTCCAAGATCGGGTTGACCATGAGCTGCGCAGCGATCTTGGAGTCGGCGATCACCGGGGCATACGACGCGCGGCGGAGCGACTCGTCCCGGCGCAGTCCGGTGACCGACAGGACACCCCGCCCGTCGCCCACGGCCCGCATGATGTTGGACAGCGGCGCGGTCTTGTGCGTGCTGCAACACCAGCGCTGTACTCGGCTGGGCGGGCCGATCTCCCGGCAGAGGTCGAAGAAGTCGCGGGCGGGTAAGCCGACGGCGAACGGCACTGCCGGATGCCGCTCGCGAAACTCTGCGAAGTAGGCGTAAGTGGACGGCGCCTCGATGGTGGTGTCGCCGAAGACGTGCAGCACTTGGGCGTCGCATAAGGCCTCCCGCGCAAGCAAGGAGACGACGGCGGAATCCTTGCCCCCGGACCACGAGACCACCACCCGCCGGTCGGGGTGCGCTTGTCGCTGTTGGCGCAGGAAAACAACCGCGTCCGCTTCCAGCCGCGCGAGGGCGCGGCGATTCGCCGCACGCAGGCGCTCGACAGACTCCGCCAGCGTACGCCGGAGCGTGGCTGGCTTCCGGCGCCTCCCTTCGGCGTGCAGCGTCCGCCACAGCTCCTGGTCGCGCACCCTGAGCGACGGGGTGCTTGCCCATCCCCCGCCGGTGACAGACGCCACTCGCTGCCCCTCGAAGTAGTAGTCTCGACCGTTCCGCCATAGCGCCAAGTCTGCGGCCGGCTCAACGAGGGGCCGCCCGGTCCATTGCTCGACCAGCTCAAGCTCCTCGGCGAACACGGGCCGCAGCCGCCCGCGCTCATTCAGCAGGCGCGTCTGCCGCCCACAGGCACCGCAAGTTGTCGTCGCTGTCGGCGTCTGGCACCGGCAGCACCAGAAGACTGGCATCTCCTCAACCTTCTCCAGTCTCGGCCCAGGGCCGAGAGGCGTATTCCGGTCTGCTCTCCGCGAGCACCCAGTCGAAGTACCGATCGAGACAGCGGGTCAGCACACTCTGGGTGACCCGGCCGATCTCCGTGCTGAGCTTGGCTCTCGGGAACGCGTGGGTCAGCGACCACACGCCGCCATCACGAGCTATACTCGCGAAGGTTAGGAATACACCGAAGCTATTGCACAAGTTCGACGCCTCTGCGTGCACAGCAGTGTGTTGGGTGCTCACCACACGCCCCCGGGTGAAGTTCTGCGAACTTCCACTTCGGTGTATTCCTAACCTTCGCGAGTATAGCTCCGGTTCATGTGAGCGCACGCGAACCAGACAAGCCTGGCCACCGCAGGCGGCAGCCCCGCCACATCGCTCTCGGTGATGCACGAGGCTGCCATGCTACTCTCCGAAAAGGATGGGCGGCTCGTCGTCGTCCCGCAAAGCGAGGATCGGCGTCTTGGTGGACTGGACAGCGTCCTGCTTCGCCGCCGTTCTCAGCGATTCCGCGAGGCGAACCATTCGGTTTCCCCACTCTCCAGAGACGACGAAACGCAGCGGGTTCTGGCTCAACGCAGCATTCACATTCAGTTCGGGCACGCCTTCCTCCGCCAGTTCCTCCAATACTTCACGGAGAAGCATCGGCTCTCCTTTGCTCTTCAGCAACTTCTCTATCCGGTCGGCGACCGTCAGGTGGCGGTCCACTCCCCACTCGGCAAGCCCATACTCGCCGCGCTCAGTGGGCACGAACTCGGTGTAGTTGCATAACCCGGTGTGCACACTATGGTCAGTGGTCTGGCCGAACTTGACGCTATGCTCTCTCAGGAAGGCACCGATCTTGGAGTAGTGGGTCGGCTTGCCGATCGCTCGCAGTGACGCGCGGATGGCCTTCCGCTTGGTCGGTCCATGCCGGATCGCCACCCAATCGGGATCCCAGATCCAGTCGCCGTCCAGCACCGGTGGTCGGATCTCAGCAAGGATGGCTTCGACATAGGCGCGCGGCATGTTGGCGCTGCCCTCGGCAGCGCCGCAGCATGGTATGACCGACCGGTCCCGTGGCCCGTCCGCCCAGCAACGCTCGCCGAGGGCCTTGTTCAGGTCGAAGACAAGATCCACGACGCTGATTTTCTCTCCGGTGATCGCACCCACCCTGAACACCACGAGGCACCGCACGCGGTTCTCCAGCGCCAAGCAGCGCCGCGGGTGACGCAGCGTACTCCCTTTGAGGCCGAAGTCACCAACAAGGTGCTGGAGCGCGTGCAGAGACATCGTGCTGGGGCTCTGCGTGCAGGCGAACTGCGCTTGGAGCGCCCCGGCGAAGGCGTGCGCACTGGCGAGTCCCAAGCAGCCGGAAGCAGCCGCGGTGACGGTCCGCGCCATGCCGTCCTTGCAGGGGTGGCGGCTCCACGCCTTCGGCAGACGGTCCGAGGCTTGGGCTTCCACTTGCCGCACTCGCTCTCGCGACAGTCCGAACCTGCCTGCGAACTCCTCTAACGTACGGCGCTTCGAGTCCGTGGTGCCGATTCCTTGGCGGCCGAGCCAGACCTCGGCTTCACGGCTGGGCAGCACCTCGTGCGCCAGAGCGTTCAGGAAGCTCTCCAGTCCCTCATCCTGAAGGAGCGCCCACCAGCGCCCCGCCTCTGCAGGGCGCTGCCCCCTGCGTGCCTGATACCGCAGCGTGCGGTACAGGAGCAGCAACGACTGCAAGCCGCTGCCAACGCTGTCCGCCGCCTCCAGCAGCTTTCGCTCGGGCCCCAAAGTGCCGTGGTCGTTTGTCGGGCCGAATGCCGTCGACAGCAGCTTCGCCTCTGCCGGTGGGAAGCCCAGCGTCACCCAAGGTGGGCGGGCAATGCCTTCCAGCAAGTCCACTTTGACGGCAGCATCGGCGTTCGCAAGGAGGGCACGTGTGAAGCATCCCGGCCGGAACATCCCCGATCCATCGATGGCGTCGAACAGTCGGGACAGACCCCCCGAGGCGGGGACGTGGGTACACAAGTACTCCAGCGTGAGCGCGCCGAAGTCGTCCAGGGAGTCCTCCGCCCAGATGCCAGCACCTCGTAGCTGTGCCAGGGAATCCCCGTCGAGTCCGAGTTCCGCTACGGTCATCTGGAGATCCGCGGCCCGGGGTTCGTCGCTTGGCGTCTGCCTCGCCGTACCGAAGAGCGCTCTAAGCGGACACCTGAGAACCGAGTCGACCGGCACCGGCCCCTCAGGCGGCGGGTGCTGCCTGAATGGGTGCTCACGCCCGGTTCCTGGGCGCACTGCCTCTTTCCTCTGAAGCCATAGACGAAGAGCGGCGAACTGCATCAACTTCCGGGTGCCGACCCCGTTCTGTTCGGCGAGGCGCCTGGCAGGAATGCAGAGGACCTCTCCCACGCGTTTGGCACCGGCTCGCCGCAGGCATGTGATCACATGATCACTGACGCCGAACTCGCCAAGCACCTCCATGTTCGAGGCGGCGTCAGGAGGTGGGAGCTTGTCCAACCCCCAGTTCGCGAGGAGCCGCAACGCGGCTTCGTCGTCGTCGGCCTCCGCCTCGGTCGTGGGCGGCTCCTTGTGGATCTGGGCCACCTCTGCGATGCCGACTTTGTCGATCGCCGGTGTGCGTACGTGATGCGGTGTCCCTGTGCCTCCTGAACTGGCGGCGGGCAGCCATCGCTGGACTTCAGATGCATTGGGTTTCGAGTTGACCAGTTCGAGGGCGTGCTCCAGACGTCCCTGGAACACCCTCAAGAGTCCATCCCAGTCTCGCCCCGGTGCGAGCGACTGGAACTCCTTGGGGTGCAAGGTCAGCACGTCCGCCAGGCACTGCGCCCCTGCCCTGCGCAGTGCCGCCAGGAAGTCCGGGCGGTAGTGGCCATGCCAGTACCGAAGGAATGGGGAGTCCTCGGTCACCGACTGGGCCGCCAGCTCCTCGGCAGGTGTGGGGGAGCGAGGCTCAACGGCGCCGTGCTCCGCGCCCTGCCCCTCGGGCTGGCTGCGGTCCACCGCGAAGAAACGCTGCACTGCCTCCCGATCAGCCTGAGTGTGACCGGCGAGTTGGAGGCGAGACGACAGGGGGCCATCTCCCCGCGCCACCCACCGGAGCACCAACTCGTCGAACTCGGCCGCGCTGAGACCCAGGCCGGCGGTGCACTTGTACATTAGGGCTTGCGGCTCAACCTCGCTCACTTCGGCCACCAAGCGGACCGCGGCGTCACGCGCCGCCGCCACTTGGTCCTGAGTGGTCGGTCGGCCACTCAGGACGCCCCCCAGGACCTCGAGAACCTGCCGGACCCCGGCAGGCGTTGATGTCTCCGTCTGATCCCCCGCCCGGTCGCCGCCATTGCCGGCGACCGCGAGTGGGCGCGGTGTGGCCCCCGAGGTCGGGCCCCCCATCGCTTCGGTTGCCGTTCCAGCCCCTGAGTGGCTATCGGCAATGCGTTCGGTAGCTCTGTTCACTCGACACCCCGGGACCTTCCCGGTCGCTGCCGTGCCTACTGGCGGCATTCCTACTGGTCTTCACCAAGTCCGTCGGTTCCCCTGCCTGCGGGTGGCACCACGACGCAAGCGACCGGATTGTAGCGCCTTTGGTTTGCAGTGACAATGCCGCGGACACAGCCCACTCGCTGGCGCGTCGCGCGATCTTCGCGCCTGCCGTCGCTGCGAGATTGGGAGCCGGGAACACCGGAGCAGGCGTTGCGCACTCGTGTCCGAGGGTCGTGGGAGTCTGCGGGCAGCGGCTAAGCGTTGCGGCGATCCAGCGGCTTCAGCCCAGCGTAGACGCGCAGCCGTCATTGTCGCCCCGGGCGCCCGCTTCGCCTGGCGCGAAAGAGCGTGGCTTGAGCCGATAGTCCCGCGGATCAATGCAGCCGTCATACGTCTGTCGGTCGATAGGGATCCAGTCGGTCTTGTCAGCGCCGCGCAGGTTGGTGCTGGTCGGGCTCTGGGGGAAGGCGGAGGCCAGCTTGATCCAGCGGTCCTGGGTGGCGGCGATCTTCCGTACTTCCTCGGCCGCCTCGGTGAGGTCCTGGTCCTGGCTGAAGATCAGCCCAACGTCGTACTTGTCGTCGCGGGCGAGACGGACGATGTCGAGCGCGATCCGCACATCGATCCCCTTCTCCTGTCCCACGAGCACCGTGCGCGGCTGCCCGTCCGGCAGGACAATGGTCTGGTTGCGGTAGCGAAGGGGCCGGGAGAAGACGTGTACCCTCTGGTTTCCCATCACGGCCAGCTTCGCACGCCAGAAGTGGCTCCAGAAGGGCTTGTCCTCTCGTCTTGGCACACCGGTGTAGAACCAAACCTGACTGACGGTCCAACCTTTGCCGGTGCAGACCGCGGCCGCCAAGGTTGGCGGGTCGTAGTTCGGGAACGTGTAGCCGAAGGCCTGCCTGGCGGCGTAGAACAGGTTCTGCCCGTCTACGAAGGCGATCGCGCGCTTGACCGCTGGCTCTGTGCGCATGCTTCACCTCACGTCCGGCCAGACAAAAATAACCCCGACCGAGGCCTTTCGGCGGCTGGGCCGGGGAGTAGATCAATGACTGCAAGTATAGTGCATCCGGCCGCGGCAGTCAAGCACCCGGCGTCTACTTCAGCCCGGCGTACTTCGCGTTCCATTCCGCCACCCGCTGCATGAGCAGCGGCTGCGCGGAGCCATGGGGGATGTTGAAGTCCTTGTCCTGCCAGGGGAAGTGCCAGACCCAGAGGGCGACCAGCGCGGCGCCCTCCTCGTCCAGCAGGTCGAGGGCGGCGCGTGTCCATTTGGCTTCCGGGTCGTCAGGCAGGTTGGGGTCGGTCTGCCCCAACTCGCCGACAAAGACGGGCGCGCGGGCGGCGTGGATCGCCCGGACTCTTGCACGCAGGAAGTCGAGCTGCGGTAGCTTGCAGACCTTTCGCGTGGTCGCGAAGTTGCCGTACATGTGAATGCTGAAGACGTCCAGCGGCTCGGGCTGCGATTCCAGCAGGTTCGCCAGGTGCTCCCGCACGGTGTCGTTGCGGTACTCAAAGTTGGGGAACGTCTCCCGGCGGGACAGGCTCTCCTCCCGCGGGCCGGAGTCGCCGCTGGTGACCAGGTGGTTGGAGTCGAGCCCTTTGATGAACGCCGTCATCTCCTTGTAGAACCGCACCAGCATGTCGAAGGTGAAGCTGTCTTCGCGGGCGTACTTCTCGCGGATGTCGGTGGCGCCCTCCGGGTACACGCCTTTGGGCAGCGCCGGGCGGTCCTTCATGTCCACATCGGCGGTCAGGAAGCACTCGTTGTCCAGTTCCCACAGCAACACGGTGGGGTCGTCTCTGTAGCGGGTGACGAACTCGCGGACGTAGCTGTAGGTGGCTTCGTGCGTCTTCGACTGCGGGTTCAGCACGGCGGTGCGCAGCTCGCCGTAGTCCATGTTCCACTTGCCGAACACGCCCAACGAGGGGATGAGCTTCACGTGGTGCTGCCTGCACAGGGCGAACAGCTCGTCCATGAGGCGCCAGTACTCGGCGGGGTCTTTCAGGTAGAGATCGGCGGTGTCTTTGGGGTAGCCGGGCGAGGCGAAGAACCGGATGAACGCCACCTTGCTCCGTTCGGCGTCCTCGATCGCCTCGACCATCGCCTGCCGCATCTTCTCTTTAGTCCCGTAGAGCTGCTGCCAGTGGAACCAGGTGCCTAAGTACCCCTGCGACAGGTGTGGCACGTTGACCCCGACGGCGCGGTATGGGTTGCCGTTGAGCATTAGCTTGCTGCCTTGGGCGGTGACGAAGCCGTCAGCGGCAGCCGGAGAGTGCAGCAGCAGCGAGACGACGAGGGACAGGGCGAGGAGTGTGGATATGGCGATCATGGTGTGGTCTCCAAGGGTGTGGGTTTGCGCCAGCAGCGTTCCGCGCCTCCTCGTTCCTTCGGTGCTCCAGAACGGCCGGGTTACTCGCTAGAAGGGGTGCCTGACACGCACCCCGCGAATGATCTGCCCGTCGTTCAGATCCTCGGTCCAGAGCTGGGAACACCGCGCGCTTTCGGCCGCGACGACAATGAGGGCGTCCCAGAACGAGAGCTGCGCAAGCAGGCTGCAATCGATCGCCTCGCCAATAAGGCCCGGAGTGATCGTCACGACCTCGTAGTGCCCGAACGCGCGGACCATGTCCTTCGCCTGGAGGGGATCAATGCCCAGCTTCTTGGTCGCCGTGACGTAGAACTCCTGGAGCACCTGCGTGGAGACGACTCCGGTTGAGTTCTCGGCGAGTTCCCTGAGGAGGGACCGCGCACGGCTCTGCTTGTCCGGCAAACTGCAATCCGCGGCGTACGCCAATACATTCGTATCGAGGAACGCCTTAGGCATCGTAGAGCTCCTCCCGCGTCCAAGTCCGGCCATCTGAGTGTCCGCCAACGCGGTCCATGAGCTCAAAGCACTCAGTCAGCCAGTCCTGCGAATCGCGTCGTGCGGTCTGGCTCAGCAGGTTTCGCACCAACGCGTTCACCGACGTGTTGTGCTTCCGGGCGTACTCGCGCCCTGCCTGCAGGCACTCTTCATCAATTGCCAGCGTAATGTTGGGCACAGTCCTCACCTCCGGGTGACCAGCGACATTGGGGTCCGATGGCGACCGATTACACATAGCCTGTGGGCACATTGTACGTGCTCCGCGCGTTCGGCGCAAAGGCTGCGGGTTCGGGCGGAGGACATCCGGCCGGCGCCCCGGCCCTCACCAGTCGCACCCAGCGCTCACTGAATCGCCGGCATCGCGATCCGCTCTCCCGCCAACTGCTTCGCCTGCTCGCCGGGACCATACGCGCCGTAGAACACCGCGTTGCAGTCGATCCACGCGGCGAGGCGACGGAGGTCGGCGGCGGGCAACTTCACTTGCTGGTGCCCGGCGCGAAGCAGCTTCAAGAGCTTGCTGCCGAGGGCGCCGTACATTCCGCCGGGAGGCGTGAGCTGAATCTGGTTGCGCTGGCCGAAGCGCGGGACCCAGGCGGCGGCCGCTGCCTCGGGCGTCATCTGTCCGCCGGTGAAGTCTTTGGGGGTGCCGCACAGCGACCAATACGACTGGGTGAACCCATTGAGCGGCGTGGCGGTGAGGTCCATTCCTTTGGCGGGCTCCTTGCCGCTGTGGCACTCCACGCAGTACTTGTCGAGGACGGGCTGAACGACGCGCATGAAGGAGAACGGCGCGCCGCCGAGTTCGCCGGGGTCCAGAGCCGAGGGCGGGCGACCCATGGCGGCAGGCGTGCCGGTCGGCGGGACGTCCTGCCGACGCTCATGGCAGCCGAGGCACGAGATGCGCTCACCGGGCTGGACGTAGAGCAGCGACCGCATGGTCTGGTAGGCGAAGCCGGCTTTGTCCAACGCTTGGAGCAGGACGGACTTTCGGGCCGGCAGCAGGAACCGCGCGGAGCCGTCGGGCTCGATCGGCACGGTGCCGAGGATCGCGCGGGCGTTCTCTTCGCCGGCCAGCCCGATGCGCGGGCTGTTGGCCCAGGGGGTCGTCTTCGGGAAGATCTGGACGACCCGCAACTGGGTGAGGCTGCCTCGCGGGACGTCGCCCAGCCCTTGGTACACGTCGGTCACGATCAGCTCACCGGTGGAGGAAGTGCTTGGCGAGGCTGTCCGAGGCAGCGCGGGCGGCGCCGGCCGCGGCTGCAGGGGCGTAGGGTTCATGCTGCTGAGCTGTGGGTCGCGGTAGAGCAGCTCGCGGTTGCCGGCGGCGTCCAGCAGGTAGATTCCCAGCGCGCTGGGTGGGTTGGGGCCCTGGCCCTCGTTGATCAACTGCTTGGCGCTGTAGGAAACCAGGAAGTACTGCTCCGACAACGGCCAGGGCGACTCGTAGTAGCCGGGCAGGGCCCACCCTTCGGCCTCGGGGAACGGGCCGGGGGTGATCCGGGTGACGGCGTCGAGGCTGTTGTTGTCGACCGCGGGATCGACCAGGCACAGCGGGCCGCCGGTGATGGCGTGGTGTGCCGAGGCGATGAACGCCAGTTTGTTGCTGCCGGGGATAGGGCGCACCTGGAAGGTGCAGTGCGGCTTGGGCGCAGCATTGCCCCAGACGGCGACTGCGTTGGTGCCATCGGGTCGCGTCGCCCAGAGGTTCTGGTGGGTGACGGCGTCGCGGTCGATGTAGTCCCAACGGGCGTACAGCAGGTCGCCGGTATTCGACACCGCGGGGAACCACTCGTTGACGTCGTTGCACGAGAGCGCCTGCAGGTTGGTCCCGTCGCGCTCAACACGGTGGAGCGTGTACGCATCCCACCGCTTGCTGAACTGCCCGCCGAAGCACCGCGAGTAGCCCTGCCGCCGGGTGGAGCAGAACGCGACGCCACCGTCCGGCAGGTACGTCGGCATGAGGTCGTCGTACGGGCCGCGGGTGAGCTGCCGCAGCCCGGTGCCGTCGACGTTGACCTCATAGAGATGGTAGTAGCCCTCGTCGGGGCCTTCTTCGTTGACGGTCAATTGCTCGGGCCGGTACGGCGTGTCGGGGCACTCAACGAACGAGAAGACGATCCGCTGGCCGTCGTAGGAGAGCCGCGGTTCGAGGACACTCCCGCGGGGCAGTTGGTCGCCAAGGAGGCTGCGCGTCGCCAGCGAGTAGCCGGGGTCCGCCAGCACGAACAGCCCCCCGCCCGGGCGCGCCCGCCAGCCGTAGTATTGCATGACGAGGTGACTGTATGAAGCTGGTTGCCGCCTGCAAAACAGCAGTTCGCCCGTGCCCAGCAGCGGGTTGCTCAGCGCGATGTCCCGCTTCAGCAGATGGCACTGCAGGTAGAGGGTGCGCCAGTCGGCGAGGCCCTGGTCGGCCCGGTTTGCCTGATCGGCCAGCCACTCCAGCCGCGCTGACTGGGCCGCGAGAAAATCGGCCGGCTCGCCTTCCTTGAGGGCCGACACAAGCCGGCGGGCGCGGTCGAGGTGATCGGCCGTTGCTGCGGCGTCCGACTCGGCCGTCTCGGTGAGCTTGTCGTCGCGCCGCCACTCTGTCTGGGCCAGCAGCAGGAGGTCCAGGTCGGGCTTGCGGGTCAACGGCTTTGTGGTCTGTTCGTACGCTCCGCTGACGGCGTGCGCGAAGGCATCCAGGGGGAGGGCGTCGGGCTTCGTCGTGACCAGCCGGTTGAGCAGCGGGAGGCTTCCCGTCCACGGTCCTTCGTGGGCCGCGAGCACCATCGTCGGCAGCGCCAGCTTCGCGCCAGCCGCGAGCGTCTGCGGCGCGTCGTTTGCGCCCACCCTCAACTGCACTTGCAGCCTCCCTTCGTCCGCAAGCTCAGCGCGCACCGACCACGGCCCCGTCGGGTCAAGCGCCAACGCCACGCCGGACGTCTCGGGACCGTCTTCCAACACCAAGAACGGCAACCCCTCCCCGTGCCCGATTGCGAACGTCGTCCCCTTAATGAGCGGCGACTCCCGAAGCGATAGATTCGCGTCGAGGCAGTACAGCGTCGTCGGTGGCGGCTCGGCTTCCGTCTCGGTGAGCCTCTCGTAGAACCAGTTGCCGTTGCCCTGCTTGTCGGCAAACGCGTCTGTCGCGGGGAACGCCTCGCCGTCGGCATAGGTGATGACCGGCTCCCAGCCGGTGGTATCGCACGCGATGGAGCCGCGCTTGTGGCAGAGGAACCGAATCGCGTCGCCTTTGCGCACGTCGACCTTCAGGTTGGGCTCGACGCCCTTGTCGTCCTTGCCGTCCAACTCCGCCCGCCACAGCTCCTCATCGCCATGGCGGATCATCACCCGCACGCCGTCGCCGTCGAGGTGGAGCTTGAACACGCGACCGGTGACCGTCACCCGACCGTCGCGCGGGGCCCGGAAGCAGCGCACGCTCAGCGTGTTCTCGCCGGGGTGGTGCCAGTCTTTGCCGACCCGCGTCCAGTCCGGACCGGTCCAGAAGGTGGAGCCGTACCACTCCTCGTTGCGGTAGGTCAGCCTCTCGTAGGGCGCGTCTTCTTTGCGATCGCGGACGCGGAACGTCAACGTCAACGCCGGGAGCGCCCCAACCTGGGCCGCGGCCTTGCCGCCGTTGGTCACCTCACCCTCGATCAGCAGCCCGGGGAGCTCGGGCACCCACCGGGACCTCCGCGTGATCGCAAGCCCGGTACCCGAACGCTCGCGACCGGCCGCCGGCTCGAGCTTGCGGATGAGGGACTGCTCCGGCGCAGTGGCGAAGTGGGAGGCGAGGTCCTCCGCTGCGGGCGCGGTCAACGCCGCCGACCCAGTCCCGACCGCCGCAAGGCAGGCCAGGATGAGCCGGGCGGCTCTGCAACAAGGAAAGTCGCTCACGTTTGCTCCTCACACACGCCAGGTCGCGCCCTCCGTCCCTATTCTGTTCGAAAGGCAGCCGCGGTGCAAACCAGTACAGACTGTGCACCGGGGGGCAGCCGGCGCGCAGCCCTCGACAATACCCCTCGCACCGAAGGACGGCCAGAACGGTTGTGGAATAGAGTCCGCTGCCGCCGAGCCAACGAGGCTCCGGGAGTCAGTCGAGCGATGCCCCCCCACTGCGCCGTCTCAATCATCATCCCTGCCTACAACGAAGCCGACCGGATCGGCGACACGGTTGCCGCTGTGCTCCGATTCGCCGGTGTTCGCGAGGTCGTGGTCGTTGACGACGGGTCACCCGACGGAACAGCGCAAGTGGCGACGGACGCCGGCGCCTCGAGCGTGTTGGTCAACGAGAAGAACCTGGGCAAAGGGCGGTCGCTCATGCGCGGAGTGGAGGCCAGCAGCGGCGGCGTTCTCCTCTTCCTGGACGCCGACCTCGGCGACACGGCCTCGGCGGCGGAGGCGCTCCTCCCGCCGGTCGTGTCGGGCGACGCGGACATGACTATCGCCGTCTTGCCGGCCGCGAAGAAGAAGGGCGGCTTCGGCTTCGTCCTTCGCACAGCCGCCTGGGGCATCCGCAAGTGCACCGGCTTCGAGGCAAGGGCGCCGATCAGCGGACAGCGCGCGATCCGCCGCAAGCTTCTCGACGAACTCGGCGGCTTGGCCGACGGCTACGGAATCGAGGTCGCCCTCACCATCGACGCCTTGCACCACGGCTTCCGCATCCAGGAAGTCGACGTGCCCTTCGAGCACCGCGAAACCGGCCGTGACCTGGCCGGATTCATGCACCGCGCGAAGCAGTTGCGCCAGATCGCCCGCGCCCTGGCGCCAAGGCTGATCCGAGCCAAGAGACTCCCGTCCGGCTCGTCCGGCAGGTGAACCAGTTTGCAGTGAGGAAGCCGCCCGATCCTGGCGCCCAAACTGGTTCACCTGCCGGACGAGCCGGACAGGGGGAACCACATTCCCGAAGGAGCTTCCCCGACGATGACCCACCCCGAACTCCGCTACCGCCAGATCCATCTCGACTTCCACACCAGCGAGGCCATCGAGGGCATCGGCGCTCAGTTCGACGCCGAGGAGTTCGCCGCCACGCTCGACAGGGCGCGCGTCAACTCCATCACCTGCTTCGCCCGCGGGCACCACGGGTGGATCTACTTCGACACGCAGCGCTTCCCCGAGCGGCGGCACCCGCACCTGAAGTGCAACCTGCTCAAGGAGCAGATCGACGCCTGCCACGCCCGCAACATCCGCGTGCCGATCTATGTCACCGTGCAGTGGGACCACCTGACCGCCCACCAACACCCCGACTGGCTCTGCCTCGACCCCAGCGGGAAGATCCAGGGAACGGCGCCGTTCGACGCGGGCTTCTACCGAAAGCTCTGCCTCAACACGCCCTACGTCGACTTCCTCAAAGAACACGTTGAGGAGATCTTGCAGACACTGCCGTGCGACGGGTTCTTCTTCGACATCATGCAGCCCAACGACTGCTGCTGCGCCTACTGCCGCGACGGCATGAAGGCTCAGGGGCTGGAGCCCTCCGACGCTGACGCGCGCCAGCAGTACGGGTTGCAGGTCATCCGCACCTTCGAGCGCGAAATGACGGAGTTGGTGCAGCAGCACGCGCCCGAAGCGACGCTCTTCTACAATGCCGGTCACATCGGCCCGCGCCACCGAGACGAAGCCGACTACTACACGCACTGGGAACTGGAGTCGCTGCCCAGCGGCGGCTGGGGCTACCTGCACTTCCCCGTCACCCAGCGCTACGCGCACACCCTCGGCAAGGACTGCCTGGCGATGACCGGCAAGTTCCACACCTCCTGGGGCGATTTCCACTCCTTCAAGAACCCGGCGGCACTGCAGTTCGAGTGCTTCCGCGCGCTGGCGCTCAACGCCAAGTGCAGCATCGGCGACCAGCTCCCGCCCCTCGGCAAGATCTGCCAGGCAACCTATGAGCTGATCGGTTCGGTCTACAGCGAAGTCGAACAGAAGGAGCCTTGGTGCCGCGGCGCCAAGGTGCTCTCCGACATCGGTGTCATGACGCCCGAGGAGTTCACCGGCGGCCGGACGCCGGAGCCGGCCGGCGGTGCGGTGCTCATGCTGCAGGAGGGCGGGTACCAGTTCGACATGATCGACTCCGCCACCGACCTGTCGAACTACAAGGGGGTCATTCTGCCTGACGTGATCCCCGTGGCTGACGAGCTTGCGGCGAAGTTGGGGCAATACGTAGCCGGTGGCGGCGCGCTGATCGCCAGTCACCAATCGGGGCTGAACCCGGAGAAGACCGAGTTCGCGCTGCCCGCCCTCGGGGTGCGGCTGAAGGGCGAGGCGCCATACAGCCCCGACTTCCTCGTGCCCAAAGGCGAGGTCGGCAAGGGGCTGCCCGAGACAGAGCACGTGATGTACCTCAAGGGCACCGAGGTCGAGCCGGCGCCCGGCAGCGAGGTACTGGTCGGCACAGTGGTGCCGTACTTCAACCGCACCTACAAGCACTTCTGCTCCCACGCGCACACCCCCTCGGCCGGCGAGGTCGGCTACCCGGGCATCGTCCGGAACGGCAACGCGATCTACTTCGCCCACCCGCTGTTCACTCAGTACCAGGCCAACGCCCCCAAGTGGTGCAAGACGCTCCTGCACAACGCCCTCGACCTGCTCCTCCCCGACCCGCTCCTCCGCCACGACGGCCCCAGCACCGTCCTGGCGACGATCAACGAGCAGCCCGCCGAAAGCCGCCAAGTCGTGCACCTGCTCCACTACCTCCCCGAGCGCCGCGGCAAGGCATTCGATGTGATCGAGGACGTGATCCCGCTCTACGACCTCAGAGTATCCGTGCGCGCGCCCAGAGCCGTCACAGCCGTCACCTGCGTGCCTGAGGGCGGGGTACTCGCCTTCGAGGCGAAGGACGGACGCGTGGAGTTCGTGCTGCCCAAGTTGATGGGGCACCAGATGATCGCTGTTGAGCTTGGGTAGCGGCGGCTCCGCCGGGAGCGTAACCGTGATGCCTCCCGACTGCCGAGGCACGGGGCACTCGCCCACCGGACGGAGGTGGCCTACAATCCCCCAACGGAGGTGTCCCGCATGGCGATAGAAAGCCAGACGGCAGCAATGCCATTCAACAGGATCGTGGAGCTGGTCTGCCGACTGTCGACCTCTCAGTGGGTGGAACTCTGCCGTCGGCGAGACGAGAACTGCCGAACGGCGGTGCGGCCGGACCACAGCGCCAATGCCCCGGGCGAGGAGGATGTGGACGAGTGGCTCGACGAACTGGAGGCGATGTTGGCGGACGAGGGGTGTGACGTGTCCACTGTCCCGAGCCTCGACGAGGTCCGGACCGGGCTTTCGGGGATCAAAGGAACTATGGCGGAGGCCGTCAGGGAGGAGAGAGACCTGCGGGGATGAGTGCTGACTTCCTTGATACGAGCGCGTTGGTCAAGCGCTACACATCCGAGAGCGGGACGGCCAAAGTGGACGGGATCTTCGGAGACCCGGAGAAAGACATCCTGATCTCACGCCTGGGCGCAGTCGAATGGCACTCGGTTCTTGCCCGCAAGGCACGCGCGGGTGAGATCACCCGGGGCGCCTACCAGAAGGCCCGGGGTCGATTCTACGCCGACGTGCGCACGCGGCGCCTCCGCCTCGCGGGATGGGACCAGCAGTGCTTCCGTCGAGGCATCCGGTTGCTCAAGCAGTGGGGACTTTCCCGCGCGCTGCGGACCTTAGACGCGCTGCAACTTGCCGCCGCTCTGATCCTCCATGAACGCGGTGAGCTCGACCGGTTCGTGTGTGCGGATGCCACGCTCTGCGACATAGCTCGGGCCGAGGGACTGAGTGTACTGAACCCGGAGGACTGACGGCTGTCGGCCCAACCGCGACATGGACAACGCCACCTTCCGGCAGAGGGTTGCGCAAGTCAACTGGAATTCCCTTTGGCTGATGGCTGATCGCTGACCATTCCCCCCGAAAGGACCTTCTCCCCATGCACTGGAAAGACGGCAAGCGTTGGGTGTACTCAATCACCTACGACGAAGGCTGCGCGGCGCTACTGGAGCATGCCGTGCCCCTCCACCGTGAATACGGCATCCCCGGGCACGTGTGCTTTGTGGCGAGTCAGGTCGGTGTCGTGCGCGACGTGCCCGGCAGCAGCTACGATGGGATGATGATCCTGTCGAGAGCGCAGATGCACGAGCTGGCGAAGGAGGGTTGGGGCGCCTCGTGCCACGGCATGACCCACGCGCACATCACGGAAGACAACGTGGCGTTTGAGGTCTACGAAAGCCGGACCCGGCTGGAGGAAGCGCTCGACCTGCCGGTCGCGATGTTCTGCCTGCCCGGCAACAACGACCACTGGCCGGTGGTGCGCGCCCACGCCGTCGCCGCCGGATACACGTCGATCCTGACCATCTTCGACGACGTCAACACCGGCGACACGGACCCGCTGCGGCTGTGCCGCTGCCCCTTGCACACCGAGTACCCGCCGCCGTTCTACTCCCGCTTCGACCCCTACAAGCGCCTCCACCAGGCAATCGACCGCGGCGGCTGGGTCATCGACTACGCCCACTGCCCGATGCCCGATAAGCCCATTCACCCGGCGAAAGACTGCACAACGGCGGAGCTTGCCCAACGGTTCGAGACGGTCCGGCGGGTGGGTGGCGATGACGTGTGGCTGGCTGAGCCGAATGAGGTGGTGGAGTTCCTCCTCGCTACTCAATAACCAGAACCCCTGAGATCGGGAAGAAGAAGTTCTGGATCAGCAGCCAGGTGAACAGCACGAAGCAGTTGCCCAGGATCATCCCGATGGCAACTGGGCGGCACTTCCGCCAGGCGCGCATGCCGCCGATCCAGACGACAGCCATGCGCGCGATCCAGCCCAGGAAGATCGAGTAGCCGTAGCGGCCGCCGACGCCACCGAAGAACGTGCCCACGAAGCCCAACGGATGGAACGGCCACCAGAGGAACCGCTGGCGCATCCATACCAGGAAGACCGTCGTGAGCCCGCCCTGGAACATCCAGCCGATCTCGTCGGACTCGAACGAGTTGGGTCGCACGAGGAACCCGACGATGGAGTTGGGCAGCGACCGCGCAGCGCCCTTTGGCCACCAGCCCATGTGAGGGACGCCGGTCTTGTACATGACGTTGAGCGCCGGCCAGTGGCAGGCGAACACAGCCACGGTGATGCCGAGGCACATCCACCAGAACAGCTTGCGCTGAGAGAGGCCGATGGTCTGGGCGATCTTCTGCCCTTGGAGCGCGTTGGGCCAGATGTTCGAGGCGCTGTCCTGGATCTGCCAGCCCACCATGCACAATGTGGTGACGTTCCGGGCGCCAAGCCTGGTGCTCGTCAGGCTGTTGATGACAAACTCCTGCGGCGAAGTCGGCAGCCAGAAGACAAACAGGCCGGACTCCGACACCATGCGTGTCAGGATCAGGATTCCGCCGAAGTACGCCCCGAACAAGAACAGCGACCCGGCGAGGTTCATCCCGATCGCCTGGCACCAGAGCAGGAGGACCGCAAGGGACAGCAGCCCCCCCCAGAACATCCCCCGGTGCGACAGCGGCTCCTCCGCGTCGTCGGCCGAGCGGGTCCACGTGAGCCCGGCCTTCACAATCGCCCAGAGGTGTGCGCGCATCACCCACAGGTAGAAGAGCGCCAGCACGATGAACCCGCCGATGGCATTGTGCTGGAAGAACTCGTTATCTCGCTGCAACCCCATCCACGTCCGCCCCACCATGAGCAGCCTTTGCAGCGCATAGAAGAACCACAGGCTGAAGCCCATCTCCGTGGTCAGCAAGTAGGTGATGCCGATCATGTCGAAGTACCAGTTCAGCGGCATCCAGTTGAGCCGGTACCAAGGGCGCGTGCTGAAGAGGTTCTCGGTGGTAGGGTAGAGGTTGATGTCCCGTACCTTGGGGTAGTAGAAGTGGAGCGCCTTCTGCGTGTAGACCCACACCGGGAGGAGGAAGAACACCCACATCAGCCAGTTGCGCCACAGGGGCACTTCCTGCTCACCCGCCGGCACCACCTCGGTCATCTCCAGCGGAATCTGCGCCAACGGGAACAGCAGCTGCTCGCGCTCGACCCACTGCTTCCGCACAACGGCGGCCAGCACAACCGTCAGGAAGAAGACCGCCAGGATGAACGGCGTCCAGAGGAGCGTCGGGCCGACCCACTGCTGCCACGGCATGGACCGCCCCTCGGGGAGCGACTCGAAACACCACCGAACCACCGGCGCGTCGGGGTCCATCGACGGGAACAGCCACGGCTTGAGGTACTGGAAGAAGAACTCCTGGAACCGATTCTGCGGGGTGGCGTAGTAGATCGGGCTGACCAGGCTGAGGTACCAGTAGGTGGCGAACTGCTGCCCCGGAATAGAGCAGGTCACCAGGATCATCGAGTAGATAAACATCAACTCCGCACGGCTGAACCAGCCCCGCTTGAGTTCCTCCGGCGTGCGGCTGCGCCCAAAGAACCGCAGCACCGGCGGCCGCACCCAGCGAGCCACCCCGTTGACCGCCAGCAACACCATGACCGGCCACAACGCCGCCCGTGGCAGGTGCCCGGTGCCGATCAGGTCGTACCGCAGAAACGCCGAATAGCAGCCAGCGATGGAACTGCCGATGATGCAGCCGAAGGCAACGACTGCCGACTTGACGGTAAGGAAGCGATGACTGCTGTTGTCCACGGGGCCCTCTGATTCGCCGTCTGCCGTCGGGGTCTTTCTCGCCAGGGCAACGCGCGCGCTGAGAGGGTCGCTGGACCGGCCTTTTCCGAGGGCTCGCCTTTCGGCTCCCGCTTGCAGTGCAAGGAAGTCCTCAGGTACCATTGGCGGTATTGCCAAACGGAAGCGCGCCCGCGAGTTGCCTGTCGAGCCATCCGCTACGCCCCAAGGAGGCCGCCGTGAACGAACCCTCGATCGCTGTCTTCATCGACTTTGAGAATCTCGCCCTGGGCGTCCGGGAGCTGAAGGGCGCGAAGAGCTTCAAAATCGAGCTGGTGCTCAAGCGGTTGCTGGAGAAGGGCCGCGTGGTCTACAAGCGGGCCTATAGCGACTGGACGAACTACCGCGGCGAGATGCAGGAGTTCCACGCCCAAGGCATCGAGCTGGTCGACATTCCGCAGAGCCGGGCGAGCGGGAAGAACTCCGCCGACATCCGCATGGTCGTCGACGCCATCGATCTCTGCCACACCAAGGACAACATCAACCTCTTCGCCCTGGTGTCGGGCGACAGCGACTTCTCGCCGCTGGTGTCCAAGCTCAAGGAGAACAACCGACGCGTGATCGGCTGCGGCATCAAGAGCTCGACCTCTCAGCTCCTGGTCTCCAACTGCGATGAGTTCATCTACTACGACGACCTCGTCAAGGCGACCTCGGAACGGTCCCGCTCCGCCCCTAAAAAGCAGGGAACCGCCCGCCCCGCCAAGCAGGCTACAACAGCGCGGAAGGCCGGAGCAGCGCACGCCCCGGCCGAGGAGCAGTCTGCCGACGAGAAGACCGAAGCGCTGGTGAAGGTCGTCGAGATCATCCGGTCGCTGCAGGCCGACTACGACCCGCTCTGGGGTTCGCTGGTGAAGCAAACAGTTCGGCGGGTGCATCCCGGCTTCCAGGAGGCGCACTACGGCTTCCGCACCTTCGGCGAACTTCTCCAGGAGATCGAGGGTCTGGGCTACATCGAACTCGAGTACGACGCCGACCGAGGGAACCACAAGGTGGGACTGGTCGCAGGCTGAGTGACTGCCCGGGGGGGCGCCGCCTCACCCCCCGATCCGGAACGCCTTCACCTCGCCCTTGTTTGTCGCCACCACTGCCAGGGGTCCCGCGTCGGTCTGAACCGCGGTGAGATGCCACGCGCGGCCACCGGCTTTGCCGAGCTGAAGCAGAGCGCCTTTTCCGTCCAACGCCGCCACCGTGCCGTCCTCGCAGGTCACCACGGTCCAGGGCGTCTTCGCGCCTGCCGGGACGACGCACTTCAGCGACACTGGCGGGCTGGGCAGCCGCGTCGACCACAGCTTCTGGCACTCGTTGCTCAGGGCAACTACCAGTCCCTCGGCGAGCGCAACCACGATCTCCTGCTTGCCGTCGCCGTCCAGATCGGCGACCTCCATGTCCCGCATCTGGGCTCGGAGGGTGTTGCTGGCGCCGGGACCGAATTGGGCATTGTGGAGCGGCGCGCCGTCTTCGGAGTAGACCGTCACTCGGTTCCAGGTGCCGTTGATGGTGGTGGCGACTTCCTTCTTGCCGTCGCCGTCGAGGTCTTCGAGGAAGAGACCGGTGCGGTTCTGCGCGCTCCAGCCGCCGACGTACGAATGCCCGGCGGGGACGCCGTCGTACCCTCGGCCGGCATCGGCCATCGTCTTACTGTTGACGAGGACCAGGGTGTCGTTGCCATTGAGCCAGCGGGAGATAAGCAGATTCCTGCTGCCGTCTGCCGCATCGGTGAGCAGGAACATCCGCCCCGGTCCCCAGAAGACCGGCGTGCGTTTCACCAGCGTTCCGCTCTTGTCGAGGATCTCCAGCGTGCAAGCGCTGCCGACGAAGCAGCGGTCCTTCCCGTCGTCGAAGGCGCCGGTGTACAGCCCGTGGATGCCCTCGTGACCGGGCGCGCTCTTGAACCAGTAGGTCTTGGCGGCTTCGAAGACGGCCGGGTCCATCTCGGAGGTGAAGATCCACTTGCGCTGTCCGCTCTCGTCGAAGGCGATGACCTTCTCGTCCACGCAGCCGGCAAGCAGCAGCTTCGGCGCCTCCCACCAGCGGAGCACGCGGATCTTGCCGTCGGTCTGGAGCGTGCGGATCTCTTTGCCGGCGGGTGTCAGCACATGGATGTTGGCGCCTTCGGCGACGCAGAGTTGCGTGCCTTCGGCGGAGGGGTGGGGGATCATGTCCGCCACCGGGCCGCCCACCTGTGCCGTCATCGCCGTCGGCAGTTCCGGGACGTTCGGCTGGGTCCGTTGGCCGGCGGCCGTTAGCGCTTCGGCTCTCTGCTTCTGTCCCTGATCCAGCAGTGCCTGCAGGCTCGCGACGAGCCCCGCCCCGCCGCCCGTCGCCGGCACGGCGCCGGTGAGCACGTGGCGGCCGGCTGGCAACTGGAGTGTCGTGAGGCCCTCGGCGAGCCGAGCCTTCGCCGGCTGACCGGCTGCCTGCAGCTTGGCGGCGGCCGTCAATCGCAGACTGAGCGTCGCGGGCGTCTGGGTGACCACGTTCACCACGCCGCTGGCGAAGTCCCAGTCGAGCTCAACCGGCACGTCGCTCGACACAAGGGCGCTCTCCAGACCGGCGCTGATCAGTGCGTGCCCGTACAAGTGGTCTTCGGCCAGCACAACCAGTTCGCCCTTCACTTGACCGTATTCCCCCACGACGGCCAGGGCCGGCTGCGGCAGCGCCAGGGCTGCCGCATTGTCCGCAAGGCGGGCACACGCCAACGGCGTCGGCGCTCCCGCCGCCGTCTGTCCCAGCAGGTAGAAGGCCACGCGGTGCTCACCGGCCTTGACTGCACCGTCCCAAGCCATCGTCACCACGCCGCCGCCGCTGGTGGCTTGAGCGTCGCTCGAGCGCAGCTCGAAGCCAGCAGTTGCAGCGGGCGCGGCCGCCCCCTCCGGGCGAATGGTCAACCCGACCAAGCCGACGTAGCACTTCTCGGTACCCGTGTTGTTGCCCACTACCTCCAGCCGCAGCCGGTGCTCGCCAGCCGGCAGCTTCAGGCGTCCCAAGGGCAGCCGTCCCTCGGTCACTCCTTCGGCATGGTTGTCGTACACGTTTCCAAGTTGTTTCCCGTCGAGGGAGGCGCGCACCACGCCGCGGTCTACGTAGTTGAGGAAGTCGACGAAGCACTCGCCTTCGGTCTCCCGGTCCAGCGCGAAGGGCATCTCGATCCAGGAACCAGTCTCCGTCGCTCGGAGCAACAGGATGCCCAGGCTGTCCAGCGCAGCCACCGAGTCAGGCTCCGCCGGTTTGCTTGTGCACTTCATGTCCAACGCCCGGAAGCGCGTCCAGCCGGGCATCACCACTGGAGAGCCGGCCGCCGGAATCCGGACGACCTGCCCCTGTTCGTCCCAGGCGCCGCCGGTCACCTGCCACGAGGTCGTGACCTTCATGTTCTGGCTGTCGGTGCGGAACGTCAGCTCGTCCACGACGAGCGCGTAGCGGCCGGTCCGCTGCGCCAGCGTGCGCCGCCAGTTGCAGAAGGCAGCCGCGGGGACTTCGCCCACGGCCGTTGCCGTCGGGCCGAGCACCTCGTGGTAGCGCAAGGCGGCGTCCATGGCGACGGCCGGCTCCACCATCCCGTCGGCGCTGGTCAGCACCTGGTTGTGGTAGCCCTGCAGCAGCGTCTGACCGTTGAGCCGCAACTCCAGCACGTCGAACGTGTGGTAGGGGTTCCGCGAGGCGCCGTTGAAGCCGTCCAGCAGAATGTAGTCGCCGGTGGCATCGGTGGCGCTCCGGTAGCTGCCTACGTAGAAGGACTGGTCGAAGGGCAGACCGCTTGCGCGCGAATCCCAAGCCGGCTTCGGCAGCGACAGGATGTTCCACTTGCCCACCAGGTCGGTGGCCACCTTGGGTTGCAGGGACTTGTCGGGCCAGAACGATTGGCCAAGCCGGAAGAGGTCGGTGTCGACGCCGGTCCGCTCGCGGTACGTTAGCCAGCGCCCGTCTCCGGTCAGGTAGGCGGCCTTGTTCAGGAAGCCCATCGAGGCCGAGTTCAGTGCCCAATCGGGGACGCGTCCGGAGATCAGAACCTCCTGACCCCTCAATAGCGTCGCAACGACGCCGTTCTCCAACGGCTTCCGGTCGCCGGTAAGCGTCAGGTACGTGAATACGGGAGCGATGCCGGTGTTGTACCAGAAGAGGTTGTCGCTTTCGCCGGAGAGCCAGGCGTGCTCGTGCAGCGACTGAAACGCCAGTTCGCCGCCGCGGACGCACTGCGCCCAGACTGGGTCGGGGTAGTACTTGTTGAAGTAGCGACCCAGGCAATACAGCGAGATCGCCGCCCACTGCCCGTGTCGGGAGCTGACCCCGGCCGGCGGCCGCGTGAGGGTGTACACGCCTTCGTCCTTCCGGTGGTTGAGCTGGCGGGCGAAGGCATTGGTGATCTTCAGCCGCTCCTCGTCGGTGAACACGGGGCTCTCCTCGATGAGGTCCCAGAACAGGAGGGCCTTGTGGGCGTTGTAGTGGTAGAACCCGGCCAGCGGGTCGTGCTTGTTCTCGACGCGCTCGCCGTCGAGCTCCTCAATGTCTTTGAGCGCCTGGGCGTCGGGGAAGGCGAGGCGCACGAACTCCCGCGCGCTGAACTCGTCACCGGTCATGTAGTACATCGCCATGCGTTTGCTGAGGCTGCACCAACCGAAGTAGCCGATGGAGCCATAGCCCTTGGAGGCTTCCCAGGTCTCGAATTCCTTGAGGTCCGTCGGGACCTTGACGCCGTTCCCGAGTTTGGTCTTCATCGTCCAGCCCAGGGACAGTTGTCCCTTGGCGGCCGGCGCCGCAGTCAGAACTCCGGCGAGCGCCTGCGCGCCTTCACTCACGCCCGTCGCGTCGCTCCCGCCGACGACAACGACGCTGCGCCCGTCACCGAATGGGTTGTGCACGGTGCGGATCACGTAGCCTTCCGGGCCGGGGTACTTGAGGTCAACCAGGCAGTAGTAAAGGTCGTAGAGGGCGTTGAGCGTCTTGTTGGTCGACCGATTCCCCAGCACGATCACGTTGCCGTTGAGCGGCACTGCCGCTTCGGGGGAGTCGTCGGCCACGATCGGCAGCTTGACCCCAGTTCGCTTCTCGACGGCCTGCGCGATGGAGGCAGCGGCGGCTTGGTACTCACCGGAGGCCGGTACCACGAGGGTGGCCGCAGGCTTGCCGTTTGCCGCCAGCGGAATCTGCAAGTGCAGGTCTTTCAGCTTGTCGTACTGCGCCGGCACGGGTGGCGGAGGCGGAGGGGGCGGCGGCGGAGGGGCGGGCACGCCGCCGACCACCTTGACCTGAGCCACGATGACCTTGGGCGTCGGCTGCGCGTGGGTGTACAGGTAGATGATCGCGGTCGTGGTGCCGGCAGGCGCCGTCGCAGTGACGGAGACTTCCTGGAATGCCTCAACGGAGTTGCTCCACAGGCCGGTTTGCGCGAACTCGTTGGACGGCAGGAAGCGGAACTGCAAGTAGGACCCGGCCGGCGACGCGCCCTCCGCAGCCTTCACTTGCACGCTGGCCCGGTACGTCTCGCTCTCCTTGAGAGGGAAGGTCTGGTTCACCCCGATCTCCGCGGCGGCATCGCCATCGGCAATGAGCAGCGCCTTCCCGCCGTCGGGACCGTCCACGATCTCCAGCGACTGGTTCTTCCCGGCGCCGGCATACTTCGACCAGCCGACCGGAACACCGTTGTCGCCTACGCCCTCTGTGAATGCTGGGTTCTTGAGCGGAACGTCGAACACTTCTTCTCCCCTTCCCGGCAGCGAGACCAGTACGAGTGTGGCAGCGATCAGTGCGCCGTGCAGGTATGTCAGCGTCTTGCTCATGTCCGCCTCCCTGAGTGCATGCCCCGAAAGGAAGGAGTGTAGCACCGGGCGGCGGTGAAGTGCAACGAAGTGCCGTGCGCGCCCTCGGAGCAGGCGCGAACGATTTCGCGGTGTGTTCTACCCGCGAAGGTTAAGAACACACCGAAGTTCCGGTGCGACTTCGGCTCCGTCTGGGAGAATACCCTCTGTCCTCCGTCTGCTGCACGCCTGCCGGGGAAGTTCCGCGAACTTCCACTTCGGTGTGTTCTTAACCTTCGCGGGTATCCTAGGCACATTGTCGGAATGCCGCCGGGCGCGTTCGGGTCTACTGGCCAGCACCCGGGTTGGGCATCTGGTGGGGCGACTTCCCCAACCGCAAGTACGGCATGGTCGAGTTGCTCGGCCACGAAGGCACCCATTCGTGGGTGCTGCCGTTCCCCGAACCGATGTGGAACGAGGGTCTCGCCACGTACGTGGGCATCCTGCTCGGACGTGACCTGGGGCTCAACGACGAGGCCGACAAGACGCTGGCGAACTGGATCGACGGCGCCAAGAAGCATGACCCCGAGATGACCAAGCTCGACCTCGCCACCGGCAAGGCCGTGCCTCACGTCGTGGCGATGGCGAAACCCATGTGGATCTTCGAGCAGCTCCGCAACGAGAAGCCCGACGTTGTCGCGCGCTACTTCCAGGCAAAGCGCAAGCTCGTCGACCCGGCGAAGGTCAAGCGGTACCCCGCCGACGACTCCGTGGCCGTGCTGAGCGTGGCGATGGGACGCAACCTGTTCCCGTGGTTCCAGTCGCTGGGGATCAAGGTGGATTCGGCGAGGACAGCGATCTCCGTACCGTAACTCGGCTGCTGCTGCCCCCCGATGGCTTCGGGCTGACCTACTTCAGACCCGTCTCGCTGCACGGAACACAAAGCCGCTTGCCGCCTGCGTCACGAACCCGCGTCGCCATTGTCGGCTCCCCGCAAGTGTCGCACTGGACCGAGTCGTGGATGCTGGCGCGCTCAGGCAGTTCGAGGGGGACTTCCTGGATGTCGAACAGCTCGTCGAGGGGCGCGACCAGCATCCTCCGCGAGCGTTCGTCCTTCGACGCCGGCTCGCCCTCCCCTCGTCGTTTCGGCTTTGCCGAAATGCCCGCCTTCCCATCGCTGCGGCGGGCGACAGTGTACACGTGCTTGCCGTAGTCGCGGAAGAAGAAGTTGCCCTTGCCAAAGGTGCAGCCGGTCAGCACTTGGACGGCGTCCACACCGCAGGCGTCGTGCTCGACGAGGGTGACGAGTTCTTCGTCCTCCGCGCGACCGGTTCTGAGTCGCGCCAAGGCTTCGTTGGCTGCGCGCTAACCGATCACGATTCCCGGACACAAATGCCCGTGGAACTTGATGACCGCCTGCAGGTCGGCAGGGAGGTCGGGGTAGGGTTGCATGTTGGTTACCTCAAGAGGGTCAACGCGGCTCCGTCGTATCGGGCTCGCCCACATGAGGATAATCCACCACTGAGTGGTGAATCATCATGGACGAACGGCGGCCGTGCCTCCCTCACCGCTCCGCTCCCTCTGAGTCACCCGCCTCGGTCTTCGGCGCCACGCGCTCGGACTGCTCCACCCGCAGCACCGGGTCGAGCTTCAGTGAGTGGCTGGACAGGAGGTAGAGGGCGTTGGTCTGGCGGAACTCGCCGTGGCGGGTGAAGTAGTAGATGAAGCTGCCGGTGTCGGGATTGCGCTCGAGGAACTTGTCCTGCTCGGACCAAGCGCGGGTTACCTTGCCCTGCACCTCGTCGTGCAGGTGGACCGCGCCCGACGGGGCGAACAGGTAGATGTGCTGCGTGGCCGTCGGGTTGCGGTCCACCAGGATCTGCCGGCGGCGGCGGTTCATCTCCTCATTGGGCAACACCCACACGCGCACCACGAAGAACGCCACCACGAGCACCTGCCCAAAGCCAGGCCAGCAGTGACACCAGACCGGAAAGGCTGATTCCCGTGATCGCGGCGATCCGTTTCGGCATCTCGACTCACCTCCGTAGTGCTACTGGCGAACAGGCACGGTGCGGAGCCACTCGCCCACGGCGCGGAACTTCTCGGCCGGACAACCGGGCGGGGCAACGCCGGCGGTGGTGAGGACGGTTCGGCGGTTATCGGGGCAGGCTTCCAACTCGGCGGCGAGGTACTGCTGGAGCTTCTCCAGCGGCCACAGCCAGACGTTGACGTTGGTCCCGCCGACCAGCGTCTTGCTGGGAGCGTCGGTGCGCCCGTCGACGAGGCGCGTGTTGCCGAGGGTGGGCGAGGTGTAGGCCTCGATGCTCGCCGCGGGGATCGTGTTGATCTCCCGCAGGAGCACCCGCGTATGTCCGCACATGTGCAGCTCGTGCAGCTTGCCGGCGGCCTTGATCTCGCGCCCGTAGTCGCACAGGTGCTGGTACGAGTACTCCCGGAACTGCGTTGGGCTGATGAGCGTGGTCGAGGTGTTCTCGACAGAGCAGACGATGTCCGCGGCGGTGTTCCGCGCCACCGTGCGGACCAAGGCGACGTTGGCGGCGTGCATCAGGGCGAGCAGCTCGGCCATCTCGTCGGGGTGGTCCTGCAGCATCAGGTGCACGTTGATGGGGCCGATCACGTGCTCCACAAGGTGCATCAGCGGGCTGGTGCCCCACCCGCACAGCGTCATCCCGCGCTCACCGACCTGCTGGCAGTGGGCCCGACTCCGAGCGACGGCTTGCTCATTGGCCGGACACTCCAAGTCGGTGTAGACCCAGCGGAAGCAGGCAAGGTCGGCGAGGGTCTTCACCGGGAACTCGGTCGGGTGCCAACTCGCGGAGTCGGGATCCCACGTCCACTGCTCAATCAGGTCGCCGTCGGGAGTGTGGGTGACGCGCGTCTCGACGTTGCCCTCGGTACTGCGCTCCGTGCGCACGTGCGGGCGGACAACGCTGACGCCGTGTCCCACGCCAACCAGCCCGTCGGCGTGGAGGTAGTCCAGCAGCTCTTCGTTGGACCAGTTGCGCACAGGCTCCGGCTGGGCCGCTCGCCACGTCGGGTTGGTGACCTTCGCCCAGTACGGCAAGCGGTCCACCTCTTCGCCACGGTACGCGGCCAGCAGGCGCTGCCGGGAAGTCAGTTCGTCGTCGGGGAAGACCTTGCCGTCGATCTCAGACACCGCGCGTTGCCTCCCATCTTGCTCTGGGCGAGTGCGCTGATTGTACCGCCAAACCAGCAAGCGCGGCGCGGGGGCCGTCGGCCCGGGCAGGTACAATGGAGCGGCGTTGCATCGACCCGCACCGGAGGAACCGATCCGTGCTTTCATCACCCAAACGCCCCCTGCTGCTCCCGGTCTCTGCTCTCGCCTTCCTCGCCATCGTGTCTCGCCACTCCAGCGCTGCAGACCAGCCGCAGTGGGGCGAGCACTACTCGCGGAACATGGTCTCAACCGAGATCGGGCTGCCGGACTCCTGCGACCCGGGGACCGGCGCGAACGTCAAGTGGACAGTGCCGCTGGGGGCGCAGACGTACAGCACGCCGATCGTCGCTGGCGGCAAGGTGCTCATCGGCACCAACAACGAGCCTCCGCGAGACGCGCGGCGCAAGGGAGACCGCACCGTCCTGCTGTGCCTCAATGAGGCAGACGGCAGCTCGTGCTGGCAGCTCGTCGCGCTGAAGCGAGGAGGCGACCCGTACTTGGACTGGCCGAATGTCGGCATCTGCTCGCCGCCGACGGTTGACGGTGACCGCGTGTACGTGGTGAGCACGCGCGGTGAAGTGCTGTGCCTCGACCTGAACGGCCAGGCCAACGGCAACCAGGGCTTCCAGGACGAGCGACACTTCCTGGTGCCGCCCGATTCCGAGCCGCTCGATGTAAGCGCCACCGACGCCGACGTGCTGTGGGTGTTTGACATGGTGAAAGAGGTCGGCGTCTACACGCACGACTCGGCGCACACGTCGATCCTGATCGACGGGCAGTGCCTCTACGCCAACACCGGCAACGGCGTGGACAACACACACCGCGCAATCCGCGCGCCGGAGGCGCCGAGCCTCATCGTGCTGGACAAGGGAACCGGCCGGCTCGTCGCCCGCGACGGCGAGGGTATCGGCCCGCGCACCTTTCACTGCACGTGGTCGTCACCGGCACTGGCCGAGGTGGCCGGACACAGGGCGGTCTTCTACGGCGGCGCCGACGGCGTGTGCTATGCCTTCGACGCCTGGCAGTCTGCAGCGACGGACACCGTCGGCAAACTGACGAGGCTCTGGCGATTCGACTGCGACCCCACCGCGCCCAAGGAGCACATCCACCAATACGTCGGGAACCGCCGCGAAGGGCCGAGCACCATCAACTCGATGCCTGTCTACCACGACGGCCGGCTGTACGTGGCCGCCGGCGGCGATGTGTGGTGGGGCAAGACCCACGCGACGCTCAAGTGCCTCGACGTGGCCTCGGCAGTGGGCGACGCCGGCCCCAAGGAGCTGTGGTCGTACGCCCTCGACGAACGCACATGCTCTACTCCTGCCGTCTACAACGGGCTCGTCTTCCTCGCCGACTGCGGCGGCCGAGTGCACTGCCTGGATGCCGACACAGGGCAGCCGTGTTGGGTGCACGAGGCGGGTGCCGAAATCTGGGGCTCGACCCTTGTCGCCGACGGCAAGGTCTACGTGGGCACCCACGGGGGCGAACTGTGCACCTTGGCTGCGAGCAAGGAGAAGAAGGTGCTCGCCACAGTCAAGCTGGACTCCATGATCCACGGCACCCCAACCGCCGCCAACGGCGTGCTGTATGTCGCCACAATGAAGCAGCTCTACGCGCTAGCCGTGACCCGGTGACTACAGAGCCCGCCGCTCCTCGCGCACCGTTCTCGACTTCCTATCCGTTGCCGACCTGAATCCGCTGGGACTATCAGGGGCGTGTCCCAACGGATTCGGGGCGGCAACGGATTGACGGGGCAAGGGCAGGGCTGCTGGGACGGTTCACGGCCGCCAGTCCAGCATGTAGACGGCGCCTTCGAGGTGTGTTCGTTGGCGCGGTTCGCCACCTTCGGCGGGGATGAGGTGCAACTGCGGGTACTTCCCGACGAACGACCCGAACGCAATCCGGCTTCCGTCGGGACTCCACTTGACTCGGCCGCACGCCCCCGCCAAGTGCGTTAACTGCCGCTTGTCGCTGCCGTCGAGCTGCATCACGTGGACTTGCGGCACCCCGTCGACGCGGGCGCAGTAGGCGATCTTCTCGCCGTCGGGCGAGAGGGCTGGCGGGTCGGACGAGCCGTGGAGATCGTCTTTGCTCAGCCGGCACTCGACGCACTGGTTGCCCTCGGTCAATCGCCGCAGGTTGCGCCCGTCGGGCTGCACGCTGTACACGTCGCCGTCGCGACGGAAGAAGACGACGGTGCTGCCGTCCGGCGTGAACCGGCCGCAGTAGGAGTCCGGGTGGTCGGGCGTCAAGCTGACGAGACCGGTGCCGTGGCCCGCGAGGGCCAATCCAGCGTCTCGAGGTCGCGGGTCACCAACACCACGCCGCGGGTGTGGAAGAAGGGGTGTTTGTCCACGGTGTCTCCGTCGGCAATGATCGCGGCGGACGTCGGCGCGGGTAGGGTACTCGGCTAAAATGGGTGTCAGTATGAATCCTCTCTTGGGCCTTCTGCTTTCTGTCGGGCTGTTATTGGCCGGCGTTTCCGCGGGCGGCGCTGACGTGCCGCTGATCTTCCCCAACGCCAGCTTCGAGGAGTGGGCGGCGCTCCCGCAGGAGGAGCCGCTGTGGGACCTGCGCGACCGCTCGTTCCCGACGGGCTGGACGCCGGAGAGCTACACGGGCCGGCCCAGCCTCGCTCGACCGGCGCTCAACGCACCGGAAGACGTGGGCGAACGCGGGCAGCGGTGTCTGTACCTCGACGGTCAGATCGCCTCCGCCAAGCTGTGTGCTCCGCTGCCGACGTCGCTCAACCGCACGGTGCTGCTGACAGTACGCGCCGGCGGCGCCGGCGGGCATGTGCGGGCGGCCGTGCGGGCCTACGGTTGGCCGCCAACGGAGCCCCTATTCTATCAGACCGAGCTCCTCAACGCCGATACAGAAGAGCGGTGGCGCACCTAGAGCGATGTCGTCTTCCTCCAGTACGGGCGCGGCATGCACGAAATCACGGTCGAGCTGGAAGGCCGGAGCGTCTTCGTGGATGATGTTCGACTGACGGCGCTGGACGTGGAACCCGCCGGCGCCCCCTCGGAGTTGAGCCTGCCCAGTGTTGAAGAGGCCCCGACCATAGACGGTGTCGAGACCCCGGGCGAATGGGAGCACGCAACCTGGCTCACGGGCTTCGCCAACCTCAGCACCGGGTCGCTGGTCTTGCGGCAAGGCCGGGTGGGGTTGTCGAGCGACGGCGAGAAGCTCTTCGTGTGCGCCCGCTGGCTGGCGCAGCATGGCACTGTCGTCGGCGCGTCGCCCTCTCCCGGCGCCTCGGACAGGATCGTCCGCGCCCAGAGGTAGGCGATGGGCGTCGCGCCATCGGGGTCCTTGGGGTAGAACTCGGCGAGTTCCTTCTCCGCCCAGCGCCTCGTGCGCCGCCTGGGTCAGCGCGCGGCTCGTCTCCAGATAGGCAGGCACGGTCGAGTTGTCCCAGTTGGCGAAATCGGCGATGAAGTCCAGCAGGAGGGAGCGGACCGAGTTGAGGTGCTCCGGGTTGTCGGCCCGCAGCCCGTCCTTCAGCTTCGCCAACTGCTGCCAGCGTGCCCAGGTATCTTCGGAGCAGGCCGCCGCCAAACCCTTGTCGGACACGCACTTCCCGGCGAAGTCGGTGCTGATCTCAACCGCCCGCTCCCGGAACGCCACCGGGCAGTGGGCATCGGCCGGATCGGGCTACAGCGCCGCACAAACCACCGCCCGGCACGCCGCCAACGGCCGCCGCGCCCATCAGATGTGCAGGGTCGAGATGGGCCCATGCCGAATGCTCTTCTCCCGCCGCGCGTGGGCAGAGATCTTCTTGATCGGGAGGTCGACTTCGATGAGGCGTTTGGGGTAGGGGGTGGTCATGGGGTTGGTCCGTCGAGTCCTTCGTAGGGTAAAGCTCCAGCTTTGCCGCCCTTGACCTTGACCTGCTCTTGCCCTGACGTCACGTCAAGGTCAAAGTCAACGTCAAAGTCAACGGCGGCAAAGCTGGAGCTTTACCCTACGGGGGGTGTTGCGTTGCCTCAGGCCTCGGCCCAGTTGTGTTCGGCCACCCGCTCCCGGATGTCCGCCTCGAGCGCACTGAACGCCGGCAGTGTCCGCAACGGCGAGAAGTCCGCGATGAACTGCGTGACAAGCTTCGCGCAGGCCCGCACGCGGAGTCGGCGGCGCCGCCGCCCCGTGAGTCCGCTGGCCTCCCGCAAGAGCTCGTGCAGGTCTCCCTTGGGGTCGGGCCTCTGCTCAACGTCGGCGAGAGGCGGAAGGGCCATCGGCATCCGACCGTTTGGGTTGGCTGCCGCCCGCCGCAGAGCCGCTTCATCGAACAGCAGCCACGCCTCCTGCATCCGAACCGGCACGACACAGACGGCCGGCGGAACTGCTGTTGACTTCACGGCGGCGGTCAACGCGTCCTCAATCTCCGCGACGCGGATGGCAGGGGGCTCCCGTTCGGCATCCCGATGCACGAACACCAAGTCGCAGGGATACAGCTCGATGCTCCACTGAATGCGAGCTGGCAGCGACTTCGGCGGCCTCTGGAGTCGGCGAAGATCGGCCCACTCTGCCTGGATCGCGCGGCTCACCCGGTTCTGGCGCAGGAGCCAGTTCAGGAGGGGGAGCAGGGCTTCATCTGAACTGCCATCGGAGACTAGGGTGTAGCGAAGGTCAGACATCAGTCGCCTGTCACCTCGGCGAACGGAAGCAGGGCCTGGAGGTCAGGTCGGTCGGCGACGCGGCGCTTGGGTGGGACTAGCGCGCGCGCCTTCGAAGGCCCCTCGTCCCCGCTCTCGGGCTCCTCTTCGGGCGGCCCGATTGGGTTCAGGTAGGCAAGGAGCTTCCCTCGGGGCACGATCTCGACGGGCTCCGCCCCCTCCTCACGCCAGGTGCCGGGCAGGCAGGCGAACGAGACGCGGCCGAATCGGTCAGTCTCGCCAACCGTCTTCAGCGTCTCGGCGACGAGAAGGCTATCCTCGGGAACCTGGCCGACCACCGCCGGCGAGTGGGTGTTCACGATGACTTGCCGCAGTGGATTGTCGGGGCCGATTGGTCCCCTCGGGTCGACCGCGATGTCCTGGAGCAGTTGCAGCATTGCAGGGATGCGCTCCGGGTGGATGCCGTTCTCGGGCTCCTCGAGGCAGATCAGTCCTTCCGCCTTCGGGTCAAGCTCGAGAACTGCCAGGGCCAAGAACCGGAGCGTGCCGTCTGACAGGACCCGGGCTGGGTGAAGTGTGTTGTTGTGGTCGGTAGCGATGAGCGTGAACAACTCCCGCTTCGGGTCTTCGTCAACGGTGATGTCCCTCACGTCGTCGATGAGCCCCGACAACCGGTTCGCCACTTGCGCATAGACTTGCATCTCCTCCTCTCCGAAGTCGAGGGTGTCGGGTGAAGAGAGCGGTCGCGGCCTTCCCTGATGGGCCAGGTGGAAGAGCGCTGCGGCGAGGTGGGAACCATCGGGCCCCAGAACTGCGGGCGCGCGGAAGTCGTCGGGACCTCGAAGCGCCGCCGGTTCCAGTTGGAGGAGTCGCCACGACTGCATCTCGCGCCGCGCCATGAGGACCGTGGGGCTCTCCGCCGCGGTGGCAGCCGACAGCACGCTCCGCGGCAGCTCGCCTGCCGAGCGTAACAGGGGTCTGCCCTGCCGCCCGTCCTGATGGAGCTTGATGACCGGCCGGCTGCCCTCAATGACGGTTGAGATGAAAGGCGAGGCCGTCCGCCGCCCCGCGACCGCAGACCCTCGCCACTTTGCCGCGTGCGGGAACAAAAGGTGCGCCGTTGCCTCCTTCTGGTTGATGTGCACCAGCTCTTCCTTGCGGATCTCGAGGGGATCGGCCGCGCGACCGCCATTGCCGTCACGACGCGCGATGGTCAGCGAGTACCGGAGGAAGGTGATGCTGGCTTTGGCTTCTTGTCCCAGGTCATCGACGCCTGTCCGGGGCACGATCATCTCCGCCTCAAACGACATCTCCTGGGCATGTTTGTCGCCGACGTGGTGGAAGAGGCTCCGAACGTCTGCTGTGCGGCCCGACTCGCCTCGAACAGACGACGCGGCATCAATCAGGGTGTGGTCGGCCAGTGCGCTCAGGAAGCCGATGGCGTCGAACAGGTTCGACTTGCCGGTGGCATTAGCCCCGGCAATGCACGTGAACGGTCCGAACCGCACGTCCACCTGGACGAGGTTCTTGAAGCCGTTGACCTTGAGACGTGTGAGCATGGTGCTACTCCGTCGAGTCCGTCACTGTGCTCTCCATGATACAACCTGGGCGCCACGAGTGTCAGCCTCACCTGCCCGTCGTAGGGTAAAGCTCCAGCTTTGCCGCCCTTGACCTTCAGTGGAGGATGGCAGAACGGCGACGGTCAAAGTCGAGGTTAAAGGGCAGGTCAACGGCCGCAAAGCTGGAGCTTTACGCTACGGGTGGCTGTGACTTCAGGATCTCATTCGCACCGACATGGTAGTGCTCCACGGTGACGACGGACTCCCAGCCCAATCGCACCGGGTCCTGGAGGGGGTGGACTTCCGGCACGTCGGCGCAGTTGAACACCACGTAGAGCCAGAAGTCCTTCTTCAGGCGCTGTGCCGTCTTGTACTCGTTGGTGGTCAGCGCCACCTCGCCCACATGCGCGCGGCCCTTGACCTCTGATGAAACGCACTTCGACGGCGATGTCGGGGTCTTCGGGGTGCGGACGCCGGGAGATGAGGTCGAAGCCCCGGTTCTCCTGCTCGACGCTCTCGACGCGCCAGCCGCAAGCTTCTTCGTGCTCGCGGACGGCTTCGACGGCAATCCATTCGATCTCGGGGTCGCTCACCATCAACCTGCCCGAGGGCGTGTCGCGCTCGGGGTGGGGCAACACCCAGGCGGCGCCCAGGTGCTGGATGTTGCTGATGGTGCACTGCTGTTCCTTCTCCAGGTCGGCACGGCGCTGCTCCAGTCGAGTGTTCAGCTCGTCCAGCTTGTCTTCCAGGATCTTGATCCTGCCGTCCAAGCCGGTCTCCTGGAAGCGCGCCTCCTTCTGGTTCAGCAACTCGGCGAACTGCACCTGTGCCCGGTCGACGATGGTGTTGAGGCTGATCTCCAGGTGCTCCGAGAGGGTGCGGACTTCGCGCTCGCGCTCGCGGCGCACGTCGTCGAGCAGAGGCAGGAGCGCCTGGCGGTGCAGTACCGCTTCGGCGGCTTCGCGGTGTGATCGGTCCGATCGGTCGGATCGGTCGGATCCGTCGGTGCCCTTCGGCGCCAACGAAAGATCCAGGAAGATCGTCGGCTGCCGCACGTCGATGGTTCCGTCCTGGCTGGTGTGGGTCACGAACAGCCGCTTGTGGAGCACGTGCCCCAGCCCGTCGCGGATTTCCGCGGAGAACACGTCGAGCTTTGCCGGGTCTGTCCGGTGCAGGTCGTAGAAGACGGTGCCGCGCTGGAGGTCGCCCTGCGCCTGGTCCTGGACGAACTCACGGACGCACTCGAACAACGGATGCCCGGGCGTCACCCATTCCAGCGTGGGGTCGCGGGTCAGCAGTTCCTTGTCGAAGACGATCTGCCGGTACTCGCGGCCGAGCTTGCCGAACTGCGGCTCCAGGCGGTCACCGTAGGGCAGCACCGTCCGGGGCAACCTGCCCACCCGGTAGATGTGCTCGTTGGTCCGGTCGGGGCGAGGCGTCAAGCCAGCGAGCGGCGAGGCATGCACGAAGAAGTCCTCGATGACCTCCGGCACCAAGCGCCGCTCCTTCGCCTCTTCCGACTTGCCCACGATGGCGGAGAGGTTGAGGTCGCGCTTGGCCAAGCCTTCCAGCGTGGACTCCGTGATGCGCCGGAGTCGGTCGGTATCGACTTCCTTGACGATGCGGTCCTTGATGACGGCTTCGGTGAGGTTCCGGGCGTACATCTCCCGGAGCATCCGCTCCAACTGGTTTGCCGGGAACACGTCGCCCAAGACGTTGAACACCTTGCCCGTGCGGTTGGGGTCGAGGTCGTTCTCGATCTGCTCGATGCGGTCGAACAACTTCTCCAACACCCGCCCTTCCCGGGTGTTGACGCTGACGAAGTTGGAGATCAGGCAGTCCTTCTCCTGTCCGTAGCGGTGGATGCGCCCCCTCCGCTGCTCAAGCCGGTTGGGGTTCCACGGGATGTCGTAGTTGATCATGTACCAGCAGAATTGCAGGTTGATGCCCTCGCCGGCCGCTTCGGTGGCCACCAGCACTTGGCAGTCTTCCCGGAACTCGCGTTCGGCGTAGATGCGCGTCCCCGATCTCCTCGCGGAGGTCGTCGGGGTCGATGGAGGCGACCACGTCTTCCAGCGCCGCGAGGATCTCCTGCTGCTCGTCGTCCGGGAGGTCGTCGAAGTCGTCCGGCACGCGCTTCTTGATCTGCTCCTGACGATAGGCTTCCGGGTCTTCCAGGATCTTCTCGCGCTTGGCCTTCATGCGCTCAAGCGTCCGGCGCACGGCGTAGACGCTGGACGCGAACCGCCGCTGGAGCATGGCCCTGGTGAACCCGAGGGCACGCCCCCGGGCGGAGTCGTCTTGCGATGCCTTGATGGACTGGTCTTCGACGTAGCGGGTGAGGCTGTCGTAGAAGTCCAGCTCCTCGTCGTCGATCTCGAAGCGGCACGTCTGCACGGTCCGCCGAGTGAACAGGCTCTTCGCCTGGCCGGTGTCGGGATCGGGGAAGGTGACCAGGGCTTCCTTGACGCGGCGCAGGTAGAAGGGCGCGCTTCGGGCGTCCATCGCCCGTTCGAGGCTCTTCACATCGCCGTACACGTCGGCGTCCAAGAGCCGAAGGAACAGGCTGAAGTGGTCGGGGTCGCCCTTATGCGGCGTCGCAGTCATCAACAGGAAGTGGTCGGTCATCTGCGAGAGCGACTCGCCGAGTTGGTAGGCCAGCGTCTTCTTCTCTTCGCCTTCCTCGCCGGCTTTGCGCGCACTCATCTTGTGCGCCTCGTCCACAATGATCAGGTCCCAGTGGCTCCGCAGGAGGCTGTCTCGCGCGTCGTCGACGCGAGACACCCAGGAGACGGAGGTAATGCACTGGTCGATATCCTGCCACGGATTGGCGCCGTAGTTCGCGCGGAGCACGTCGCTGCGGAGGACCTGGAAGTGCTCCCGGAACTTGTCTTTCAGCTCGCGTTGCCACTGAAACGACAGGTTCGCCGGCGTGACGATGAGCACGCGCCGAATCAGCCCGCGAACCTTCAGCTCCTTGAGGAGCAGCCCCGCCATGATGGTCTTTCCGGCGCCCGGGTCATCGGCAAGCAGGAACCGAATCCGGGGCAACCGCAGGAAGTAGTCGTACACCGCCTCCAACTGATGCGGCAGCGGATCGACCCGAGCAATGGACAGGCTGAAGTAGGGGTCGTACTCATACGCCAACGCCAACCGCATGGCCTCGATGCCCAACCGGAACCGTTCCGGGTCGCCCTCGAAGGGCTCCGCGTCCTCGGTGGCAGTCAACGCTGCAAGCTGTTCTGCATCGAGGATGGGCTCGTGGACCCGCCCGGTCTGCAGTCCCTTGCCGACCAGCTTGATCGAGTCTCCCAGAGGCGCGGCGACAATGACCTGGACCGGCGCGGGGAGAACCGGGCCGGTGACGACTACGTTGGGTTTGAGTTGGTTGGGATCCAAGCCCGTGTTCCGCGCGCCCGGCTACGTGTGGGTCTACAGACGCTATCTCTGCGTCTCGATACGCCGCCCTTGTATTCGACGCCACGTAGTTATACCCGCGAAGGTTAAGAACACACCGAAGTGGAAGTTCGCGGAACTTCCCCGGCAGGCGTGCAGCAGACGTAGGACAGAGGCTATTCTCCCAGACGGAGCCGAAGTCGCACCGGGACTTCGGTGTGTTCCCAACCTTCGCGGGTATAGCGCTACAGCCCGCCGGGGCGTATGAGTTGCGCGTGCACTACCGCTACCGGCCTGCCGAAGACGCAGGCACTGCCCATGCGGTCATCGGGCCGGACTTCGGCATCCGCGTATCCCGGCTGGACGCGGAGGAGGGCGACCCACGTTGGCGTGAAGAGCGGCTGCACTTCGTCGCGCCCGACAACGCAGCGACTGCTCCGGTCCGCCTCACTCTCGGCCAATGGCAACTGAAAGGCGCGTCGGACTTCGATCAGGTGGAGCTGTACCCCGTGAAACTCAGTCACCGGGGGTATGGCGGTGGCGTCTTGGGCGAGGGGGAGAGCGTGACTGGACCCAACTACCTCTTCGCCGCTCCGTTGGACACTTGGCGCACGGTCAGCCGTCCGTTGGCCGGCTTCACGGCGGTCTTCCACGACAACCGGTGGCGGTTCATGGCGGACGGCCAGTACGTGGTCTACAGACACGCCGTCGCCGGACGCAGGCTGGTGACGGCGGCCGTCAACCCTGGGGTCTGGTTCCACGAGCCAAGCAGTTTGCGGCTGAAGGGGGAGGTCTCCACCGACGGGCAGAGGTACCGTTCCCTTGGTGAGGTCCGCCACAGCGCGCCAGCGCCGTCCTTCGCCGTGCCGCCAGACCTGCTCCCGGCCGCCGAGGTCTGGGTGCGGATGAGTTGTGACGCGGCGGACGCGTCACCGCCGACGTTCTTCCAGGTCAACGGCTACGAACTCAGTGCGACACTGGCGGGGGCGCCGCGGGACGGCGCGGGGCAGACTACCGCGTTGACGGTCCTGGGTGAAGTCGAACGCCGGCAGCCAGGGCGGCCAGTACTCCGGCTGCTTGCCCTCGGGGAGCTTGAACGTCAGCCCGTCGAGGTGCGGAGCAGCACGTTCCAGCTCGACCAAGTGGTCCCGCAGGTACGATGGCGTGGGCAGCGCCGACGCGAAGGCCACGAGCTTCTTGTCACGCGCGACGAAGTTCGAGGGCTGCCACGCGGACAGGTCAACGGCGACCTCCTCAGCGTGGGACACGGGTGTCAAGGCTGCAAGCGGCAGCAGTGCCAATACGCCCCAGCCGAACTCCATGGTGAGATGACTCCTCAGTCTGCTCGCTAACGGCAGAGCAGTACAACAAAGTCTCCAGGATAGCGCGGGAAGTGCGACACTGTTTGGCGGTACAATCACGCAGTCCATGTCGTCATTGCCGGGGCCGCTCTGTGACCTTCGCGGCTCGGATCGATTGCGCATTCACAGAGGAAGCCAAAGCATGCAGCTCACTCTTGCTCTCTGTTTCACCCTCCTCACCCTCGGCGCCGCTGCCAGTGCGGCCTCCTCGCATGGCGTGCCCTTGACTCGCAAAGGCCAGCCCGTGGCGAGCCTCGTCCTCGCCAAGCAGCCGACGGTCGCAGCGAATTTCGCGGCTCTGGAGCTGCAGGCACATATCCGCAAGATCACCGGGGCGACGCTCCCGATTGTCGATGAGGACGCCAAAGTGGGCGGGCCACGAGTCCTCATCGGCGAGAGTGCGGCAACCCGGGCCCTGCGGGTGACAACGAACAGCCTCAAGTACCAGGAGTACCAGATCCGCTTCCTTCCGGACACCGTGGTGCTGCTGGGGAGAGATGCAGAGACCACGATCAAAGACGGCGGCTTCCCCCGCGCGCCGGGGAAGTTCGGGCGAGCGTGGGAGTGCGACGGCAAAACGGCCGCTGCCAGCATCGCTGAGCCGGGCTTCAACGATGAGGTCGGCACGCTTGAGGCGTGGGTCTGGATGCCCGCGGCAACGAGCGAGAAGCACGGCACGATCCTGCGCCTGGACGGGGCCGACCCGTGGACCTATCACATCGTTCAGCGCGACATGAACTCCAGCGCAATCACCTACACCACCTACGACGGCAAGGAAGTGCACTGGATCGGCTCCCCACCGTTGGCCGAGGGGTGGCATCACTTGGTTGCCACCCACGACCTCGCCGCCGGGAAGACTGAGTTGTTCGTCGACGGCAAGAGCGTCGGCGCCGCCCCCTATGTCAAGTCCACCTGCAGCCGCGCGCCGCTCAACCTCGGCGGGCTGCCTTCGGACACCGGGTCGCTCGGGAACCCCTTCGTGGGGCTGATTGACGAGGTGCGCGTCAGCAAAGTCGTCCGCAATGTCACCCAGGACGCCGGGGGTGGTCCCTATACGCCGGACGCCGACACTTCAGTTCTGCGGCACTTCGACGAGGAGAGCGGCCAGCCCCTCAACGTCGCCGGCGCGCCCACTGCCAGCGCCCCACTACCGGGCTCCTACGAGGACCGGGGCACGCTCGACGCGACCTACGACTTCCTGGAGCGCTACTGCAACGTCCGCTGGTATGCGCCGACCGACCTCGGCACCGTCTGCCCTCGGACTCCCAGCTTGACGGTGAGCGGCAGCGAACTCCGTTTCGCCCCGAAGATGATCCACCGCTGGATCACGCCCACCTCTCTGTACCTGCCCGGACCGCCGGATACCGTTCCGGCGCGGGACGTCGCAGTCTGGAAGCTGCGCATGCGGATCGGCGGCCAGCCCTTCTGGGTTTGTCACTCGTTCCAGGGCTACTACGACCTGTACCTCAAGGATCACCCGGATTGGTTCGCCCAAGGCTACCCCGGTCAGCCTCCGCAGTTGTGCTACACCAACCCGGAGTTGATCGCCCAAGTAGTCGAGGACGCGCGCAACTACTTCAACGGCAAAGGCGCTCCGCCCGGCGCGGCGGCCATGGGCGACGTGTATGGTCTCGTCCCCATGGACAACAACTCGTGGTGCAAGTGCCCGCAGTGCCAGGCCGAGCTGAACCAGAGCCAGATGAGCAACCTGCAGTTCAACAACGGCAAGGCCAGCGACTACCTCTTCGGCTTCGTCAACAAGGTTGCGCGCGAGGTCCGCAAGACGCACCCCGACAAGTGGATCGGCGCACTGGCCTACTCAGACTATGCGTACTACCCCGAGAGGTTCAAGGTCGAGCCGAACGTCGTCATCCAGACCTGCCTGCACACGCGCAACTGGTGGTGCCCGTCCATGGAGGTAAACGACCGCAAAGTCCTTGACGACTGGCGCCGCCAGGACCCGCAACGCCCCCTTTACCTGTGGCTCTACTACAACTTCCCGGCCCTCAATGCCCTCTACGGCGAGTGGCACTACTACCCCGGCTACTTCGCCCACACCGTCGTCGAGCAGATGAAGTGGTACCGCAGCCGCGGAATCCGCGGCATTTTCATGGAGCACTCCAGCGAGTTCCGACAGAGCTACCTCATGGATCAGCTCGAGTTCTACGTGACTCTCAAGCTCGCCTGCGACCCCAGCCTTGACGGCAACAAGCTCATCGACGAGTTCTTCTCCCGCTACTACGGGGCCGCTGCCAAGCCCATGCAGGCACTCTACAACCAGATCGAGGAGACATTCTCCAACCCGCGGAACTACCCCGTTGACATCCAGAAATCGCCCGGTCACCAGCACCAGACCGAGGAACTGGCGTGGGGCTCGCTCGGGACCGAAGAGCGCATGAGCCAGGGACAGAAGCTGATGGATCAGGCGAAGGCGGCGACGGCGACCCCGGAGGAGAAGCAGCGTGTAGCGCTGTTCGAGCAGGGGCAGTGGCAGTACCTGCTGGAGGGGCGCAAGGCCTACGCTGCCCATGCTGCGAATCGCGCCCAGGCGCCTCCGCAGGTACAAGCGCCGCGCGTGACCGGGAACGCTGTCCCCGCCGTCGGCAGCGACGCCAGCCAGTGGATTGACTGGTCACAGGCGAAGGACCTGGGCGGCTGGGGGACCCTCAACGGCGACCCAACCCCGCGCAAGCTCTCCACCCGCCTCGCGCACGACGGTGCGTTCTTGTACGTTCAGCTAACCGAAGAACTCGACCCCGCCAAGCTCGTCGCCACGCCGATGATCTATGACGGCGACGATTGGGAGGTCTTCATTGCGCTGCAGCGGAACGCCGGCCGGCGGCAGGTCTGCGTCAGCCCCACCGGTCAGGTCGTCTCGGTGCCCCATGGCGAGGCAGAGGGCACGTGGGACGGCGGCGCCGTCGTCGCCTCGGACACCAAGGACGGGCGCTGGACGGTGCGCCTCGCTCTGCCGCTGGATCGGCTCCTCCCCGGCGGTCTCAAGCCCGGCAGTCTCTTCTACGCCAACTTCTACCGGGCCTCGCCGAGAGCCAGCAACCTGCTGTCGTGGACGCCCACCTTCGCCAGCGGCTTCCACGACACCTCGCATTTGGCGGAGATCAGTCTGGCGCCGTGAGGGGTGCTGCAGGTCCGCGCGGTCGCGGCGGGTCCGGCTCCGGCTGCTACTCCTTGAACCAGCGCTTCAGCAGGCGCTGGCTGTTCTCGGGCAGCGGCGGAGACGGCGGCGGGGCTCTTCGCGGTGCCGAGAAGCCCGCGCACGGTGCTGAACTTCGACCCGGGTCAAGCGGGAATGGGGCGAAGCTGCGCTGCTCAAGCAGGCGCATCCGTCAACCGGCACCCCCTTCGGGTCGTGGTGGACTCCGGACCCTGCCGTCACCGCCGGTCTATGCTCCTGCCCTTTTCGGTGGTGCTCCACGCTGGTATAGTGACTTCTTCCCAGCCGCCGTCAAATCGACAAGGATGATGAATGAACATGGCAACCATTACCTGGACGAAAGTCGATGAAGCCCCCGCTCTGGCCACCTGGGCCCTGCTGCCCGTTCTCGAAGGCTACCTCAAGGGCACCGGGGTCGAGATCGAGACGCGGGACATCTCGCTGGCCGGACGCCTCATCGCGAACTTCCCGGAAGGGCTGACCGAGGACCAGAAGATCCCCGACGACCTGAGCGCACTCGGCGAGCTGGCCAAGACACCGGCCGGCAACATCGTCAAGCTGCCCAACATCAGCGCTTCCGTGCCCCAGTTGCAGAAGGCGCTCCGGGAACTGCAGGCCAAGGGGTACGACCTCCCGGACTATCCGGAAGAGCCGGCCACCGAGGAAGAGCGGGCGCTGCAGGCGCGGTTTGCAGTGGTGTTGGGATCAGCCGTCAACCCGGTCTTGCGCGAAGGCAATTCCGATCGCCGTCCGGCCGCCTCGGTCAAGAAGTTTGCGCAGAAGAACCCCCACCGCATGATGCAGCCCTGGCCGGAGTCGGGCTCCAAGGCGCGGGTGGCGCACATGACCGAGGGCGATTTCTACGGCAGCGAATGCTCGATCACGCTCGACGAGGCGTGCACCGCCAGGATCGAGTTCGTCGCCGCCGACGGCGCCGTTTCAGTCCTCAAGGACAAGCTGCCCCTCCAGGCCGACGAAGTCCTGGATGCTGCCGTGATGAACGTCGCGAAGCTACGAGACTTCTACGCCGAGACCATCGCAGCCGCGAAAGCCGAGGGCGTCCTGCTCTCGCTCCACCTCAAAGCCACGATGATGAAGGTGTCCGACCCCATTTTCTTCGGTCACTGTGTCTTGGTGTACTACGCCGAAGCGTTGGACAAACACGCCGCGGTACTCAAAGAGATCGGCGCGAACGTCAACTTTGGTCTCGCCGACGTGCTGGCGAAACTCGACCGGCTGCCGGCGGAGAAGCGCGCCGAGATCGAGGCCGACATCGAGGCGGTCTACGCCACGCGCCCTGCCCTTGCCATGGTCGACTCACGCAAGGGCATCACCAACCTGCACGTGCCCAACAACATCATCGTCGACGCGTCCATGCCCAACGTGGTCCGGGACGGTGGGAAGATGTGGAACCTCAACGATGAGCTGCAGGACACCCTCGCTGCCATCCCCGATCGCTGCTACGCAACCATCTATCAGGCCATAATCGAGGACTGCCAGCGTCATGGACAGTTCGACCCCGCCACCATGGGCAGCGTCTCCAACGTCGGGCTGATGGCGCAGAAGGCCGAGGAATACGGCTCCCACGACAAGACGTTCGAAGCCTCCGCCCAAGGAACGATCAGGATTGTGGCTACCAACGGGCGGGTGCTTCTCGAGCAGACTGTGGAGCCGGGCGATGTCTTCCGCGCTTGCCAGGCGAAGGACCCCGCCATCCGCGACTGGGTGAAGCTCGCCGTCACGCGAGCGCGGGAGTCGGGAGCGCCTGCCCTGTTCTGGCTGGATGCCAACCGCGGCCACGACGCCCAGATCATCGCCAAGGTGAATGCCTACCTGCCCGAGCACGACACCGACGGTCTCGACATTCGCATTCTCCCGCCCGTGGAGGCCATGGCCGTCTCCCTCGAGCGAATCCGCAAGGGCGAGGACACCATTTCTGTCACCGGCAACGTGCTGCGCGATTACCTGACCGACCTCTTCCCCATCCTCGAGCTCGGCACCAGTGCCCGTATGCTCTCCATCGTGCCGCTCATGAACGGCGGGGGGCTCTTCGAGACCGGCGCCGGAGGCTCGGCGCCGAAACACGTGCAGCAGTTCGTCAAGGAAGGCCACCTCCGCTGGGACTCCCTCGGCGAATACTGCGCGCTCGTCCCCTCGCTGGAACTGGTGGCGAAGCAGACCGGCAACAGCAAAGCCGCTGTCCTCGCCAGGACGCTGGATCAGGCCATCGGCGCCTACCTCGAAGCAGGGCGCCTGCCGTCACGCAAGGTGAACGAGATCGACAACCGCGGCAGCACCTTCTACCTCGCGCTCTCCTGGGCGCAGGCCCTGGCGGAGCAGACGGACGACGCCGAGCTGCAAGCCCGGTTCGCTCCGGTGGCAAAGGCGCTGACGGAGGCCGAGGAGCAGATCAGCCAAGAGCTCCTCGAAGTCCAGGGCCCCCCAGTCGACCTCGGCGGCTACTACCTGCCCGATCCGGTCAAAGCCGAAGCCGCCATGCGCCCGAGCGCGACTTTGAACGCCATCATCGACGCGCTCTGAGAGCGCGGACCGCAGACCGGCAAGCCACCAGTCTCTCCGGTTCTCACTCGCAAAGCCGCTGGATCTGGGGTGAGTCCCAACCACCGGGCGGGCATGAGTGGCTGGTTCTCCACCGGATTCCGGGGCGGGACTACACTCGTTAGCCTGAGCAAGCGGAGGCATTCCTGACGGCGGGAGGGAATGCTGGAGCGCGTCGAAGGTCGCCTGTGCGCGGGGGCTTCGACTTCCTCCACTCCCTGAGCCTGAGCCGGGGGCATCTTGGCGGAGAGCCTCTGCTGGTTGAGCGTTCGGCGGCGCGCCCAAGAGCTGATCGACCTCGCCCAGAGCCTCCCGGCACGAGCGGGACCGGGCGGATACGCCGGGCAGGACCGTTGAATGCTGCACCGGCTAACGCAGTAACCGCAGAGAGGTCAGTATTCGGGGCGTGTCGTTGACGGCCTGGTCCAGCCAGAGGCACCCGTTCTTCAGGGCCAGGCGGCTTTCAATACCTTCAGTACAGGCAATGACCTCCTGTTGGAGAACCGAAGCACCCAACGACTGGAGCAAGGTGAACGGCGATGACAACCACTGATCGTGCACCCAACAACGACAACCCCGCGTGTCCGCCCGCCCCTCCGGCAGCTTGGATTGACGGCTACGTGCTGGCGAACGGTATCCGGATCCACTACTGGCGTAGCGGTGGGAGCAAGCCAGCGCTGCTGATGACGCACGGCTTCTCCGACGACGGGCTGTGCTGGACGAACTTCGCGAAGGAGTTCGAAGCAGACCTCGACGTGATCCTGCCTGACGCGCGCGGGCACGGACTGTCCGATCCGCCAACTCCCGCGGACGGTCCGGACGCGCAGTGCGAGGACCTGGCAGGGCTGATCCGCGAGTTGGGACTGCAGAAGCCGATTGTGATGGGGCACTCGATGGGAAGCGCCTCGGTGGCGTGGTTCGCCGCCCGGTACCCGGACGTTCCTCGCGCAGTGATCCTGGAAGACCCCCGGCTGACCCCTTGGCTGGCGGGCGGTCCTCGCGGCCCGGCCACCGACGCCGAGATCGACAAGCGGCGCGCACGGGTGCTGGCACAAAACAACCGTTCCCAGGACGAGCTTGTCGCCGAATGCCTGCAGCAGAACCCGCACTGGGGGCGTTCGGAGTGCGAGTACTGGGCCCGGTCAAAGCGGCTCCATCACCCGAACACCGTAGCAATGAGTCCCGGCAAACGGCCGCCGATGAGCGAACTGCTCACCCAGATCACTGCCCCGACACTCATTCTCAAAGCGGATGCCCAAGGCGCTGATCGGCAGCAGAACGAGGAAGTCGCTGCGCTGCTGGCAAAGGGGCAGCTCGTCCACGTCGAAGGCGCCGGCCACTGTGTTCGCCGCGACAGGATGGAAGGGTCGCTCCGGGTGCTGAGGGCGTTTCTCGAAGAGGTGTGAAGTGACCGAGCGCCAACCCCCTCGCACTCAGGGACACTCCGTGTCCCCCCTCACTCGTTGCGCAATCCCGCCGCCAGGGGTACGGTACTCTCATGAAACAAGGACTGCGCCTCATGGTCTCCCTTGCCGTCGTCGTACCTCCCGCCCCAGAGAGCGAAGCTCCGTACCCGCCGACCGTTGGTCTTGAGAGCATCGCTGCACTGATTGCCCAAGCACCCAAGACACACCCGCGCCTGTTGGCCACTGCCAAAGACTTCGCCGTGCTGCGGCAAATGGTGAGCAAGTCCACTGCCCACAGAGCCCTGGCGGAAGGGGTCATCGCTGAAGCCCGGGCTTTGCTGACGCTGGCGCCCGTGACCCGAGAGCTGGAAGGTAGGCGGCTGTTGGGGCAGTCCCGGCGCGTACTCAAGCGAACCACCACGCTGGGGATGGCTTACCACCTGACCGGTGACGAAGCGTTCGCCCGACGCTGCGAGGAGGAGATGGTTGCCGTTGCGGCGTTTCAGGACTGGAACCCCAGCCACTACCTGGACGTGGCGGAGATGACCTTGGCGATGGCGATTGGCTACGACTGGCTCTACGACCAGCTCGATCCTGCCAAGCGCGTGCTGATTCGGGACGCGATCCTCGACAAGGGCGTTCGCTTGCCGGTGGAGAACGACCGTTACGCCGGCCCCATGCAGGCCAGCAACAACTGGGGACAGGTGTGTAGCGCGGGGATGGTTGCGGGGGCATTGGCCACGTACGAAGACGAGCCGAAGCTGGCAGCCACCCTCGTTCACCTGGGGATCCATGCCGTCCCGCACTCGATGAAGGCATTCGCACCCAACGGCTGCTACCCCGAGGGACCTGGGTACTGGGGCTATGGGACCAGCTTCAATGTGGTCCTGTTAGCTGAACTGGAGAGTGTGTTCGGCACGTCGTTCGGGCTCACGGGCGCCCCCGGGTTCGCCGAAACGGGAGCCTTCCCCGCCCTCGCTTGCGGACCGAGTGGCGAGTTCTTCAACTACGCCGACGGTGGCTCGGGCCGCGGACCGCAGGAAGCGCTCTGGTGGCTGGCGCAGCGCTTCGACCGCCCCGACTACTTGCTCGGCGAGCGGGCAATCCTTGCGCGACAAGTCGACCGCATGAAGACGGCCAGCAGTGCCGGCGGCAGCTCCGGCCGACTGCTGCCCTTGGCCCTGCTGTGGATGGACAACGACGACGAGCCAACCAACATCCGCATGCCGCTGCACTGGAACAGTGGCGGTCCTGTGCCCATCACCATCCACCGCAGTTCCTGGACCGACCCCAACGCCTCCTACATTGGGCTGAAGGCGGGCTCCCCTTCCGCGCCGCATGGTCAGATGGACACCGGCTCCTTCGTGCTCGACGCCGACGGCAAGCGCTGGGCACTGGACCTTGGGGCCGAGGGATACAACGGCATCGAGTCCCGCGGCATGAGCCTCTGGAGCAGCGCGCAGGGCTCGGACCGATGGACCATCTTCCGCCAGGCCAATGCGGGGCACAACACGCTGGTGATCGACGGCCAGCTCCAGGTCGCCAAAGGGACAGCCAAAGTCGTGCGCTTCTCGGACGACCCGGCGGCTCCTCACTCGGTGATCGACTTGAGCGCCGTCTATGGGGGGCAGGCGAAGCGCGTTCTCCGCGGCGTGGCAAGGATGCCCAGCGGCGAGCTCCTGATCCAGGACCAACTCGAGGGTCTCAAACCGGGCGCCAAAGTCCGGTGGGGGTTCCTCACCCGAGGAAGCTGCCCGCCACCTGCCGCTGCCGCCGTCACCCTCACGCAGGACGACGCCACGATGAGAGTCACGCGCCTCAGCCCGGACGAAGCGCCTTGGACGGTCATCGACACCGAGAAGCCGCGGAACGAATGGGACTCGCCAAACCGGGGCACCCGGATGTTGGCGTTCGAAGCGGCGGCACCGGACTCGGGCGAACTGACTTTGGCTGTGCTGTTCACGCCGGGGAGTTGCACGACCAGCGCAGCCGGGCCGATCAAGCTGCGCTCGCCCTTGGAGTGGTGAGCGCCTGGCGTGGCAGGCGGTTCCTTGCTGGTCAGTTGCGGCAGAGCTATACTCCGGCCCCTACTCAAACAAGAGGTGCAGTGACATGTGTGCAGTCCTTTTCGCCGAAGGGCGCGCGGCCGGCGCCAAGCCCCTTCTGGTCACCTGACTTAGCCGGCGGAGTTTCCGCGACGGCAAGCTGCAGGACAGCCTGGGACCGTACGCCGAAGCAGTGCGGGAACTGGCCGCCAGAGAGAATGCCCCGCTGGTGGATCTGTACGCGCGCAGCACGGAAGGGGTTGAGAAGCTGGGTCAGGAAGCCGCCGATGAATTGGGTCCCGTCACGGACGGCAAGCCCGATCGCACGCACCTGAATGCCAAAGGCAGCGACGCCATAGCGGAACTGGTCGTCGGGGAGTTGCGCAAGGCCGTGCCCGAGCTGGTGCCGTCCCTGAAGTGAGGGCACGCACAGCAGTCCCAAAGGGACACGATCCTTCCAAGACCCAGCCTCGCTCACAGGATGCGAGCCCGTCTTTCTCCGTTGCTGGAGAGGGTGGGGACGTGTAGCGCAAAGTGGCGGTCTGCGGAACCGCCCACGGCGGCTGGAACGGCTCGCGCCACGAGGAAGCTGAACAGGTGGTGAACTTCCCAAACGATGAGTGAGTACCAGTACTACGAATTCCAGGCGCTCGACCGCCCGCTAACACGTGACGAACAGGCGTACCTGCGCGCCCTCTCCACCCGAGCGCGAATCACGCCTACCAGCTTCACCAACGAGTACAACTGGGGCGACTTCAAGGGCGACCCGCGGAAGCTGGTGGCGCGCTACTTCGACGCACGTACGTGTTTAGCGTCGTGCAAGCAGCCGCGAGCGGCTGGCGCGGTAGGCTGGTGCAGCGGGAGCGGCTCAGGAACCGGTGAAGAGAGGAGGTGGTGACAGCCCGAGGGCGACCCCCCTGGAGACGAGGTCGGTGAAGCGACGACCCTGGAGTCGGCTGGTGGCCGCCAAGCTGGCCAGCACCTCGAAGGCGAACTTGCCATTGTGCGTCTTGTTCCCGCAGGAGAGTTTGCGGGTGATCACGGCCGGTCGGAGTTCCCGTTCCGCCCGGTTGTTGGTCGGCTCGACGTCCCACCGCTCCAGAAAGGTGAGGAGCTGGGGACGCTGCTTGCGGAGTCGGTTGGCGATCCGCTCTTCGTCCCGCAGCCAGTAGGTGGGTGCCAGGAGTTCGTCCAGTCGCTGTTGCAGGTAGCCCACCCGCAGACCGTACTCCGCTTCGGCCATGACGTCGCGGATGCGGTAGAGCGTCAGTGCGGTGTTGAAGAAGCGGCGAATGTTCGCCAGGAAGGTGCTTTGCGGGGCCAG
>Ga0210015_1000353_pt1 | contig 48212 bp, 35 predicted proteins | sample CryGeymeta201522_FD_185471 | JGI IMG/M metagenome (GOLD analysis project Ga0210015, IMG submission 185471) | Groundwater microbial communities from Crystal Geyser aquifers in Utah, USA - Crystal Geyser metaG 2015-22 (SPAdes) (version 2) | ecosystem: Environmental > Aquatic > Deep subsurface >...
CTTAGATTATTTGGTTTGGAAACTTAAACAAGCCCATATTAACGCTGTAATTACACCTATTGCGTTTTGGGGCAATGGTTGGCCAGAGCCAGATACCAAATCTCCAGGGTTTTCAGCTAAATATGGGAAATCAGACTGTTTAACAAATCCTGATGCTATTAAAGCTCAAAAAAATTATTTAGAGCAATTTTTAAACCATGTGAATCCTTATACAGGAATAGCTTATAAAGAAGACCCAAATATCATAGCTTTCGAAATTAGTAATGAACCACATCATAAAGGCGAAGGAGAAAAAGTAACAGATTTTATTAAAGGAATGGTTGAAGCTATGAGGAAAACTGGAACGCAGAAGCCCATTTTTTATAACATGAGTCATGCGGTTCAGTTTATGGAAGATTACTTTAAAGGACATGTGCAAGGCGGTACGTTTCAATGGTATCCTACTGGTTTGGGATATGGCAAAGAGTTATCGGGTAATCTGTTACCAAATGTGAATGATTATCATATGCCTTTTGATAGTGTTTTTAAAGCATATCAAGGAGCAAAACTAGTGTATGAGTTTGATGCTGCCGATGTTGGGCGTTCTTATATTTACCCTGCCATGACAAGAAGTTTTAGAGAAGCAGGCATTCAAATAGCGACTCATTTTGCTTACGACCCAACGTTTTTGGCTCCATATAATACCGAGTACAATACCCATTATATGAATTTAAATTATGCGCCCCAAAAAGCTTTAGCCTTAAAGATTTGTTCAGAAGTTTTTCATAACATCCCCATGTATTCTGACTTTGGTTTATATCCAAACAACACAAGGTTTAGTGATTTCAAAGTGGACTATAAAAATGATTTAGCTGAATATAATTCAGAAACAAAATTCTTTTATACAAATACCACAGATTCTTCAGTGAAAAACCAATCAAAACTTAAAGAAATTGCTGGTTTTGGAAATTCTTCCGTTGTATCTTATGATGGTTTGGGAGCTTACTTTTTAGATGAAATTTCTAATGGCGTATGGCGATTGGAAGTTATGCCCGATGCTCTTTGGGTTGATAATTTATTTGGCAGAAACAGTCCAAATAAAACCGTTGCAGTTATTAAATGGGAAACCCATTCCATGCAACTTCATTTAGAAGATTTGGGCAGTAATTTTAATGTGGAAGCCATTAATGAAGGCAATGAATTTGTATCTGAAGTAAAGGATAAATCATTTCAAATAAGACCAGGAACGTATATAATCAGTAAAAAAGAAGCAGCAAAAAATTGGTCGAAAAATGATGATTTCAAAACTTATAAACTGAATGATTTTTTCGCACCAAAATCAAATGTAAAGTCCTTGTATTTTAAGCATAAACCTATAGAAACAATTACTGAAAACAATCCGTTTTCGTTGGAAGTTTTATGCATTGACCAAGAAACTCCAGAAAGATTAAGCTTATCTGGTTATAACACAAGTAGTCAGTACTTTAATTTACCGTTTGAATATCTAGGCAACTATAAATACAAAGCAACTATAGATTCTAAATATATTCAAAAGGGATTTTTAAATTACAATATCATAGTAAAACAAAAAGATGGAAATGAGATAACCTATCCGTCGGGAAAAACCGGCAATTTATATGCCTGGGATTTTTACGACAGAACATCTTACAAAGTAACGGTTGTACCAAAAGATTATCCTATGTATTTATTTAATGCCATTGAAGATACAGATGATTTAGTAAAAACTTGGATGCGTTCTTTTAAATTGGTTCCAACCGAAAATTTTGGAGAAGCAGCCTATCAAATGAATGTGGAAAAGTTATTTGTTCAAGACGAAGAAAACTCAAAGGCCAAACCTATTTATGATTATTCATTCAAGCATTTTATTTTAGACCAAATTAAAGATAGAAAGACAGATTTGTTATCAAAAGAGGCATTAATATTTAAAGGATATGCTTTAAATAATAAACCATGTAAACTCCAAATAGCTTTTGTATTAGATGATGGTTCAGCTTATGGGAAAGTCATAGACATTGAAACAATTTCAAAAGATTACACCATAAAATTAGATGAATTAAAACCGGTCAGAACAGTTATTTTGCCAAGACCATATCCAAGTTTTCTGCCTTACTATTTAGAACATAATATAGTATCTGATTTTGATATTAGTAGAATAGAAAGTTTGCAGTTTTCTATTGGACCGGAAATCCATAAAAATGAGATTAATGATCCTCATGGAATTGCTATGATTAGCGTCTATTTAAAATAAGAAAAGTTTCTTAAAATTCTTAAGAAACTTTTCTTTATAAAAAAACACTTATAACTTTACAAGTTTAGAGGTTAATGATTGTTCTGAATCATTTTTAATTTTTATTAAATAAAGCCCTTGTTTTAGGCTTGAAATATCAAATAAAAATCCTTTCCTTAAATTTCCGTTAAAGGATTTTACAAGTTTTCCTGTAATATCAAATATTTTTAAGTCATTAATAGAGTGGTTTATTTGAAAGCTTGTAAACGTTGGGTTTGGGTAAGCAGAAATCATCCTTCCATTTCTAAATTCATTATTGTCAAGGGTTATGGCGTAGGTATATTCAGTGGTTGGTTTCCAAAAAATATTTTCATTTGCAACACCATTCCAATCGTCAGCAAAATAGACAGAATATCCTGTAATATCTTGATTGTTTAAAGTGATATTGAAAATTTCAGCACCATCATTAATGGAAACCGTCATAGTTGTTGCAGTATTTAAGGTGAACTTAAACTTAAAATCAGCAAAACTTGTTGAACCACCAATACTAGATGCATTTATAGTTCCACCATTTGAAACCACTTCCCATGGATCATTAGCACCGCTATTTCCATTTAAATTTACTTGTACGGCATAATTGTTTCTTCTATCGGCCCAAGATATTGTAGAAGTTGGACTTGAAAGTAAAGCCAATCCAATAACACCAAACGATGCCTGTGTGGCAGAAACTGTAATAGTGAAACTATCACCTACCGCCATGGTAGATGGTGTCCCCGACGTAGTACCATCTTCTGTAAAGTTTCTCCAAGCAACAGATTGTTTCGCTCCACCACCATTAGCCCACATACCAAATTGATCAGTTCCTTGATCAAAATTACCGCCGTTATCAGAGAAAAATGCACTATAATTAGCAACTCTCTGAGGATAGAAAATTGTTGTTTGTGCATTTAAAACAAATGCAGTAATTAAAAATAAAAGCGTGTAAAATTTCTTCATAGTTTTAAAGTTTAGTTAATTAATAATCGCTTTGAAACAGAAGTGGATTCAGTTTTAAAATTTACAATGTATAGACCTTGGGTAATATTAGAGATGTTAAATTCGTGATTTTTTTGGAAACCACCTTTAAAAGTTGAAATTAATTTTCCTGTAGTATCAAAAATAGATACAGTCTCTACAGATTTATTAATGCTAAATGAGCTTTTTGCTGGGTTTGGGTATAACATTAAATCATCTGCGAAAAAGATATCATTATTACTTAATGTAGAGGCAGCATTTCCATAAATCTTAAAGGCGCCAGAAGCTAAATTAATTGGGCTTGTGGTATTAGTTACATTAATGGATGTGCTTCCAGTTTCGTCCATTAAATCGTACCAAGTTCCAGTAAAAGGAAAATCGGGTGTGATGTTTTGAGATATTGTATTAAAGTTGGCCAAAATCACCACATTCTTTAGTTGAGATGATGGTAGTGCATCATCCCAAATAAATATTTTAGGCGTACGAGTATTGGTAGTCATTGAATAATTGCCTTCAAAAACAGCTTCATTGATTTTTAAATGGATCATTCGCGACCAATCGCTGTAAATCTGACTTCTATTGGGATCTCCCAACCAATTCTCTGCCCATTGTGGTTGCGGTTTGGTATCTAATTTACAGTCGCCATCATTATTGCCGTCAAAATCACTATTTACCACGCCATTGGAACAGGTCCAAATAGAATCGTCCATTCCCAAATCGGCAAAATGCCAAACCATTTTAGGTCCTGGAACAGTTAAAAAAACGGCACCCAAAGCTGACATTCTGGTCAAATCGGTATTTAAGTTGCCAGAAACACCACTAACACCAAATTGAAACATCTCGTACATAATGCGATCTTTGTCATGACTTTCGGGATAGCCTATAGTTCTTTTTCCTGTAAAACCATGAGCTGTATGTCCAATTCTTGAAATATCGATAGAACTGGATTGCCCTTGCGCTAAATTTTTGTAACTGTTCCACATTTCGCTCCACATCATGATCCCTTTGCCTTCACCAAGTCTATAATTGGCCCATTCCTGTTCTTCGGCATCGCCACCCAAATGTTCAAAAATCACATAATGCTCAGGATCCAATGACCATGAATGATCGGCATATTCCTTTAAAACGGCCACACGATCAGCTTGGAAAGAATCGGTACAATTAAAATCACTTTCGGAACAATTTTGGGTAAATCCCTTGGTCAAGTCCCATCTAATACCATCTATTTTAAAATCTTCTATCCAATGTTTTAAAGTGCTTTTTACAAAATTTTTGGTAAACGGATTGGAATGGTCAAAATCATTACCAACACTAAAGCTATGCTTTGCGGTTTCATTAAAATAAGGATTTTCAATACTGGGTTCTCCCCATCCATCGCCATCGGGATCATTCATCCACATGCGTACCATAGGGTTACGCCCAAAAGCATGGTTAAATGCTAAATCCAATATAACAGCTATACCATTTTGATGAAATGTATCAACCAATTCTCTGAATTTATCTTCCGTGCCATAAAATTTATCCAAGGCTCTGTGAAAAGCAGTATTATAGCCCCAGCTTTCGTTGCCTTCAAACTCCATAACTGGCATAAGCTCTATGGCATTAATGTTTAGGTTTTTGAAATAGTCAACTTTGTCAATGAGATCTTGAAAATTTCGATCGGCATCGAAATCCCTAATCAAAACTTCATAAACTATTAAATCTTCTTTTTTGGGTTTGGCAAAATTGGTGACTTGCCAATTATAAGGTGTTTGTGCGGTTTGCAAAACGCTAACTTCTCTATCTTGGCCTATAGGATAGGCTGGAAGGTTTGGATAGGTTGATGATGGAATAAAGGGATCATCAAAAGGAGATAATACTAATGTAGAATAAGGATCGGCTGTCTTTACTAATGAAGGGGAATTTGCAATAGGCGTTTTATCGACCACCCAATATTGATAAGTTTCAATTTGTCCTGATGTCAACCCCGTCAATTTAATCCAAAATTTATTGTTTCTTGTAAAATCGCGTTTCATGGCATAACTGGCGTTTGGCTGCCAATTGTTAAAGCTCCCAGCTACATACACAAAATCTTTTCCAATGGCAAAAAGAACCAATACCGCTTCTGTATCGTTTAAATAGGTAATGCCATCTTGGTAGTCCGTAGGCATAATTTCAAAGGCGGTTACAGGATCAATTAAGACCGAAAATTTTTTAACGATGGTTGTGGATGCCAAGGTTACTTCCAACTCGTAATTTTGATTACTTGTAAGGTTGGTGTGGGTAAAAGAATAAGAAGCTATATTATTTTGTGTGTTGATAGTTGTTCCATTGGCTTTTAAAACATAATTGGCATTTCCATTGGTATTTGAAGCTGTGATACTCAAATTCCCTCCTGAGCTTATAATGGTTGTTGAGTTTACTGTTGGAGAAGTTAAACTAACTTGAAAAGCCCCCACATTAATCTCTAAATCACTGGTTTGTTGGCTTCTGTCTGCACTTCTAAGAACAATATTTATAGAGGTAATGGTGCCTATGCCAGCATAGGAATAAAATTGTTTTATAGTTGGAGTTAAATCGAGTTTATAGACATTGCCAGAAACTAATTGTAAAGCAGGTTGCACACCATTATCGCCCCAGTTTCCAATGACATTTTGCCAAGGCGTGCTGGCATCAATGGTAAGTCCGGTATGGGCATAAATCGTTCCTGAATATGATGCTAAACCTGTGCCTGTTTTATCAAACAACAGGACCGCGGAGTCGGTTTCTTCCGGTGTAATTCCACCTTGCCATGATAAAGTTTGGGCAAAAGAAAATGTTGAGATAAGCAATAAGAATGTAAAAGTAATTTTTTTCATAACGTTATTTTTAAGAAAAAAAGGCTGACCTACACTAGATTAGCCTTTTTTATTCAATCAATTAATCTTAAACACAAAATTTAATTCACTTTGTTTATTTGATAAGTTGAACTGGCCAGATCTAATACAATTCTGTAGTTTCCAGTGGTTACAGCAATATTGGTTCCTCCAGCATCTAAAGTACCGTCTGCACTACTATCGCCAAAATCTCCTAAAGGATGATTCCAATCTTCGTTATATCTAAACTTAATTTCACCATCAATTAAAGGAACGATTTCTGCAACCCAAATATTATTGCTTAATGGGGTAAAGCTAAAATCTGGTCCATCGGCACCCCAGTTATTAAACCCAGAGCCTATAACGCCCAAAACATCGGAAGGGACAATGGAATAAAGCCCATTTTCAAAATCGAGTGTTATAACGTAATAACCAGCAGTAACAGCAATGTTATTTCCGCTGGCTAATAAGGTTCCCCCTGAACCACCGAAATCTCCTAAAGGATCATTCCAGTCATTATTAGCTCTAAATTTAATATCACCATCAATTAATTTAACACCTACCTTAAACGTATTAGTTACATAATCATAGGTAAATTTTGCATCTGGGCCATCTGTACCCCAATTGTTAAAACCAGAACCAACAATACCCCATGAAAATTCTTCAGTAGTATAGGTATTGTCATTAAAGTTTAGAGTTATTTTGTAATTACCTTCGGTAACAGCAATATTAGTTCCACCAGCATCTAAAGTACCATCTGCACCACTATCGCCAAACTCGCCTAGTGGGTCGTTCCAGTCATTATTGGCTCTAAATTTTATTTCACCAGTGACTAAGGAAACGTAAGCTACATATACATTTGGAGTGTCCGTTGAATAAAACTTGGCATCTTCAAATGCCCCCCAACTATTATAACCAGAGCCTATAATGCCCCAAGGTGATACTGTAGGGCCAATAACTGGTTCTTCTAGGGTTATGGTCTTACTGGCTGTATCAATTTTCATGTTATAAAAACCAGCAGTACCTACAAATTGGAAGTTACTATCATTGTCGTTTGCATTGACAAAGTTTACATCAATGGTATAACCTCTATCTTCATACCATGTAAAATTATAGCTTGGAGAATCCCATTGCAATGAGCTGTCTGTAAAGAATCTAAAATTACCACCGTTATCAGGGCTTAAATTTACATTTGCTGAGTAAACAGTTCCTTGTAATGAAAACTCAATAGGAGAAGCCCATCCCCAACCTGCATCGGGCATGCCAGCTCCTACACCCCATAAAGTAGGAGGTAAGGCAGTTTCGTAAGTAGTTAAGGTAATTGTTATTGGATCGGATATTCTTATAAGATTTCCAACGGTCATTTCAATGACTGAACGAACTCGTATATCAATGGTGCCAGCTGTTTCTGGTTCTAAACCTAAGGTTGCAGCAATATCATTCAACTCGGCATGGGTTAAACTAAAAGCTAGTTCTTGAGTATTCCCTATTTCTCTAATGGAAGCAAAATCAGTTCCTGCCGCAGCAGCTTCAACAAAATATCTTACAGTTGTTGAGGGGTCTTCGGGTGTAAATGGATCAATCCATTCAACCGACAATGCTGTTTCATTTTCTGTAATATCAGATAAAACTACTTCAAAGGTGCTATCTGGACTTGTTATTTGTGGGTTTTCAATAGGGTAAGTGGTAACCAGATATAAAATGCTATTACTATTAACACTTCCGGCTTTAACCCTTAAGTAAACCGCTATATCTCTAAACGTTGCTGCTCCAGCGTTTCTTATGGCTGTGTTTAAATCTTCAACACTAATTGAAAAAGAGTTTGTGTTGGCTGTGCCAAGAGTTACTGGCGCGGTAAAGGCATCGTCCAGAGACATTTCAACATCGTAAGAAGAACTGCCTGTTAATTCATCATTCCATGTAATTGTAAACGCATTGTTAGCTGGCAAATTAAAGTTTAAAAATACGCTACTAATTCCAGGTTCTTGTAAAGTAAATGCTGGATCTGGTGATGTTATCTGAAAACTTTCTTCAGTGTCACAACTTACTAAAGCAAGTGTGAAAGCAAGTAGAAAAAAGCTTATTTTTTTTATGTATAGATTCATGTTCTTTAGTTTTTAAATGATTATAAATTTACCGGTATCATAATATAACGACCAGTTAAATCGTTATACCAAACATCATAATCGTCTTCAACAACTACAGGAATATTTCCTCCATTGGCAGTAGCTACTCCAGAGAATGATGTAGTGCTACCCCAAGCTGTTCCATCTACTGAAAACGTAAGATCACCAGGAGTTAAACGCACACTTGAAGCGTACCAGATATGACCATCAAAGGCTAAAGGAGCCATAGCAGTTGTTGTAACGCTGGATCCTTGTATGGACAATGAAACAGGACTGGTAATTCCTGTAGCATTAAAAGGCTCAAATGTAAAAGTTTTACTTCCAAAATCTATTGTAAATGTGTAAAAGCCAACTGGGATACCATCGCCACCACCAAAAGGAAATCTTTCAGGTTCAGGTGATGTATTTGTTTCTGTTGTCCCCCAAAACGTTGTTCCATCATCAGTGCCATATTGCGGATGCCATAAACCTATGGTTTCAAGAACTTTAAAATGTCCATTGGCAAAGAATCCGGTATAATAATACACATTGCTGTTATTCTCGTCTCTATATAAAGCGGGGTTATTGTTATTATTGTTCCACCCTGGTGCTGTTGCATCTCCTACAATGTAAAAATCATTAAATACATAGTTAAAGAATGGAAATACACTAAAACTAATACTGTTTGAAGGTACAGGTAATCCGTTTTGAGTTCCTAAATTTGAGACAACCCTTGCATAAAGGGTGGCCCATTCAAATGGATTTAAACCAGCATTTCCTGCAGCAGTGTTTAGTTCAGCAACAGAGAGTGTTATCGTATTATTACCATTTATGGTTGCGGGAATTACACTATTGGTAAATGTCTCATCAGCAGATATTTCTAATGAATAATTTACAGAGGCTTGTTTTCCGTAGTCGGCTTCTGTCCAATTAAAAGTCACGGCTGGGTTATTTGTATTAACTGCATCTAACTCAATATCTGCTATGGTTAAATCTGATAATATAACAGGACTGGTCTCTAATACCACAAACTTGTCAGTGGTATCATTACATGAACTTAACAGCAATAAAGAAAATGCTGTTAGCATAAAAATTGATATTTTTTTCAAATTCTTCATTTTTAATTCATTTAATAATTAATACCCTGGGTTTTGAGTAAGATTTGGGTTGGCGGCCATACTAGCTGTTGGTATTGGATATACATTAAAATGTGATGGGAGTGAAATGCCATTGCTGCCATTTCCTTTCCAAGCCCAGTTGTAACTGCCACCAGTATATTTACCAAACCTTATTAAATCTTGTCTTCTATGGGCTTCCCAATAAAGTTCTCTTGATCTTTCATCCAAGATAAAATCTAAGGTTAAATCTCCGCTAGAAATTAAATTAGAATTGTTGGCTCTGGTTCTTAAAGCATTTATATACTCTAAAGATTTGTCCATAGTGCCACCACCACCTCTTAAAAATGCTTCGGCATACATTAAGTACACATCGGCCAATCTATATAAAGGAAAATCGGTATCAACAAAAGTTTGATCAACGCCAAAACCACCTGTGGAAGTTGCATTTGAATATTTTTTGACAATATAGCCTGTATCTCTGTCTGAGATATCTGTAATATCAATAGGGCGGTTTTCTAAAATAATTGTATTTCGTTGATCATTGGAAAATGAATTATCCCAAAGATTTGCAAACTGTTTTCTAACTCTAAGAGCACCTCCCCATCCGCCGGCACTAACACCAACTTCGGTGCCATTTACTTCCAAGCTTCCTACAGAACCATTTATCATAACAGTTGTTGGTCCAAAATTTTGGGTTGTTAAACCATCAGATATTATGGGGAAGATAATTTCATTTTTAGCAGAGTTTGTATTATTGTCTGCCATAAAGTTGTATAAATAATTTGTAGCTAACGAATAACCTCCTGAAATAATTTTATCGCAATAGGTAATGCAATCTGCATAATGGTCTGTTCCTATATAAACTTGTGCGTTTAAATATATTTTAGCTAAAACCATATAGGCAACAGCTTTATCTGCTCTTCCATATTCATTTTGTCTAGGGTCCACTAGGTCGGCATCAATATCTTTTAATTCACTTTCAATGAAGGTGAAAAGTTGAGCCCTATCAAAAACTTCTGGTTGAGAATTAAGAGGTGTGTCTTCGGTAGTAAAGTTAGCTTTTCCAAAGATATCCATCATATAATAATAGGCCATAGCTCTCATTAATCTGGCTTCGGCTCTATAAGCAATTATGTCGCTTCTGGTTGAAGCAGATACATCTCTGGAATCTAACTTTTCATCAGCAGTTTCTCTTAAAAATGCATTGGATAAAGCAATTGATAAATGCGCCCTGCTAAACATTCCCAATAATAATGGGTTTTGGGCGGTCCATATATTTCTTTGAAGTTCTCTAGTGCCGGGGTCATTTTCATAAGACCAAATCATTTGGTCCGCTGCAAGTGTTTGAACGTATAAAAGGACACGTCCAAATTGACTGGTTCCGGCATCGATGTTTTTTAGATTGGAACTTCCTGCTCCGTCTGTTCCGGTTAATGCTAAATTAGCATAAATACCGGCTAAAACTTGTTTGTAAGCTGTTTCTTTTTGAAATAAATCTTCACTTAAAACAGTTTGATCATCATTGGGTACTATATTCAAATCATCGGTACAAGAGAATATCAATGCAACGATAAGAAGACATATAAAACCAACGGATTTGTTCATTTTAAATATTGTTTTCATAGTTTTTTTTTAAAATTTAAAATTAACTCCAGCTAGAATGTTCCTAGATCTTGGATAAATGATATTATCTATTCCATCAAATACTTCTGGGTCTAAACCACTATAATTAGTGATGGTAAATACGTTTTGAACGCCACCCCATAACCGAATGCTTTTTAAATTTCTTGATGATACATTTTTAAAAGTATAGCCTAAGGTAATATTATCCATTTTTAAGAAAGAGGCATCTTCTACGTATATATCAGAAATAATTACGTCTGAAGTTCTTTGAAAACCTGTGCTCAATACAGAGGTTGGTAAGTTAGCAAGTACAGAATTATCCAAGATTCTTTCATATTGAGCCCTTGAAGAGTTTACGTTATTATAAACATAGTTCCCTAGGTTTGCCCTTAAATTAAATGCTAAGTCGAAGTTTTTGAAGTCAATGGTTGATTGGAATCCTAGAATGACATCGGCTCCTGGGTTTTCTTTTAAATAACGATCGTCATCGTTTATAATGTTATCGCCATTTAAATCAACATAAGCGCCTTCAATAGCATTTCCGCTAGAATCATATAATTGCTTGAACACGCTAAAAGAGTTAGGAGCTTCATTTTCTCTTAACAGTTGGATGTTATTTCCTGTACCACCAGCAATCCCACCGGTCCTTACATCTTGTCCTAAAGCCAATTTTGTAATTTCTCTATCTAAAAATGTCGCGTTAAAGTTAAAGTTAACATTAAAATCGTCTTTTTTAATAACGTCTGCGTTTAATGAGAATTCTAAACCTTGAATTTGCAACTCCCCAATGTTTTGGATTATACTGTTGGAAAAGTTTGTGCCATCGGCAACAGAAGCTACAAACAACAAGTCGTCTGAGTTTTTTTGGAATAGGTTTAAGGAGCCTGTAAGTTTTTCATTAAATAAACCGTAATCGAAACCTAATTCTATGGTAGTTGTTTCTTCCCATTTAAGATTTGGGTTGACTTCTGAGGCAATTAAAGATTGGATTGGCACATTATCAAACTGGTATTGTGAGTTTTCATTACCGCCTCTAAAACGGCTCAAAAAGATATCCTTTTCACCAACATCTTGTTGCCCAGTAATACCATAACCAGCTCTTAATTTCAATGAAGAAATAACTTTTGAATCTTTTAAGAAGTCTTCATCACTTATTTTCCAAGCCACAGCTGCAGCGGGGAAATTCCCCCATCGGTTATCATTACTAAAACGAGAGGTGCCATCACGTCTGTAAGTAAAAGTTAATAAGTATTTGTCAAGCACGTTAAAATTGGCTCTTCCAAAGAAACCAATCAAAACCACATCTGGATCAGCAAAACTACTTGCAAAACTGGTAGGGTTAAGTGCATTACCTGTATCGTTTCCATTAAAAGTAAACTTTTGATAAGAATATCCAGCGGTAAACTCAGTATTAAATTTATTGAAATCTTTAGTATAAGTTAAATAACCATCAAATAATTTATTGGTTCTTTTTTGGAAACCAAAAGATCGGTTACCTCTAAACTGATTGGTTGAGGCCTCTAACGGAGAGGTGAAATTTGCTGTTTTACCTTCGGTTTCATCTATACCAAGATTTAATACAGCTCTTAAATCTGGCAAGAAATGAAACTTATAATCTAAGTTAATATTTCCATAGGTTCTTTCAGAATCTCCAGTATTGTTAGTTTGTAATAATCTTGCCACCGGATTTTGCCCGCCACTTGCTAATATATTTCCAGTTCTATGTTGGTAAAAACCACCAAAAGGAGAATTAGGGTCAAAAACAGGATGGGTAGGGTCATACTGTAATGCCGCGCTAATTTGTCCAGAATCACCAAATCGGTTATCCTCATAAGCTAAATTAGCATTGATGTTTACTTTTAAATGGTCATCAAACAAGGTTGGGTTTAATGCTAAACTTAAATTTCTCCTTTCAAATTTTGAGGTTAAAACAGCACCTTCTTGGTTTGCAACACCAAAAGAAAATCTTGCAGGCAGTACTTTAAAAAGAGATCCTTGTAAAGATACATTGTGTAATGTTGAGGTTGTTTGCCTAAAAATTTCATCTTGCCAATTGGTGCTATCTGTACCTAATAAACTTGTATTTATAGTGGTACCGTTAAGTGGCTGAGAAGCTATTAGTTGTCTGAATTCATCTCCAGAGAAAACATCTATTCTGTCTGTTAACTCTCCAAAACTGTATTGTACATCATAGGAGGCACTAAATGTAGATTTCCCTTTTTTGGTAACAATGATAATAACCCCGTTAGAAGCTCTAGAACCGTAAATGGCCGTAGCAGAGGCATCTTTTAATACAGAGAAAGAATCTATGTCATTAGGGTTAATACTTGCCAATACTCCTCTAGATCCTTGTACACCACTATTTGTAATTGGCAATCCGTCAATTACAATAAGAGGATCGTTGGAAGCATTGATAGAAGACCCTCCTCTAATTCTTATTTGTGAACCAGAACCAGGTGCCCCACTTGTGGTAATGCTAACACCAGCTATACGGCCGCTTAAAAGATTTTCGGGGGTTACAATATTACCCTTTGTAAAGTCCTCAGAAGTTATGGCTTCTACAGAACCTGTAGCGTCTTTTTTAGTGGTAGAACCATACCCAATAACCACCACTTCATCAAGTTGTGCTGTGTTTTCGGTAAGTTGTACATCCAAGGTTTGTTGTCCTGTGTAAGTCATTTCTACATTGTTGTAACCAACATAGGAGAATATTAAGACATCTCCGTTTTTCGCGTTAATTTGATAATTACCATCAAAGTCTGTTGCCGTTCCAGTTGCTGTACCTTTAATAAGAACATTGACTCCTGGGAGCGGTTGTGAACTTGATTGTTCTGTTACTGTTCCTTTAACTGTTGTTTGTCCAAATATCCACATTGGCGCAAAAAGCATAAGAAACAGTAAGCTGTTTAAAGTTGTTTTCATACAATACTTTTAAAATTAGTGTATTAATTAGTTTATATTTTCACTTCTCGGGTAAAAAACAACGTAAATTTAATGTTATGATTTAACAAATAATTATGAAATCCTCAGCGAAAACGTTTGCGTGTTAACAACTTTTGCATTATTCTTAACGGAAACGTTTGCGTGTTGACAACTTTATTATTTTTATAGGTAGGTTGATTGGAAATTGTTAAATTAGCTAGAAATACCATTTTAACTTACTAAAAGTACTAATTTTTGTTGTATTAAGCAAATTTATAATGAAACGTAAAGTCACCCTAAAACAGATCGCTAAAGAATTAGATGTTTCCATTTCTACCGTTTCAAGAGCTTTAAGTAACAGTAAAGAAATTGGCGAAGAAACTCGCCAGAAAATACAAGCGTTCGCAAAGTTTTACAATTACAAACCAAATAATATTGCGTTAAGTCTAAAAAACAGAAAAACAAAAACCATAGGTATTTTAATACCAGAAATTGTTCACCACTTTTTCTCAACGGTTATTAGAGGTATAGAGATTGTTGCAAATCAACGAGGATACAATGTGATTATTGGCTTGTCAAACGAGTCTTTTAGTAAAGAAGTTATCAATATGGAAATGCTTGCCAATGGCAGTATTGACGGATTTATTCTTTCCATTTCCAAAGAAACCTTATTGCACCAAGATTATCATCATTTCATAGAAACCATGAGTCAAGGCATTCCTATTGTTATGTTTGATAGAGTTGTAAATGATATTGACTGCGATAAAGTTATTGTAGATGATTTTAAAGGATCGGTTAATGCCGTAAAAAAATTAATTTCAAATGGATGTAAAAACATTGCATTAATTACTACCATGGATTACGTGAGTGTCGGTAAACTAAGAACTCAGGGATATTTACAGGCTTTAGAAGAAAGCAAAATTCACGCAAAAGGAAGTTTAATTTTAAAATTGGATGATAGTTTAGCTTTAGAAGAACATTTGGATGTTTTAGAAAATGAAATCGAACAATTTTTTAAGAACAACCATAAAATTGATGGCGTTTTTGCGGTGAATGAATTATATGCTGTGACCGCTATGAAAGTTGCCAGAAAATTAGATTTAAAAATTCCTGAGGATATTCAAGTTATTGGTTTTACAGATGGTGTGTTGTCTAAACATGCCAGGCCAAGTTTAACAACAGTAAGTCAGCACGGACAAAAAATGGGAGAAGAAGCCGCTCATTTACTGATAGATAGATTAGAACTTGATGATAAAGAAGATGATGCAGAGTTGGATAGAGAAATGAACTTTAAAACTCTGGTAATTGAAACAGAATTAATAGAAAGAGATTCTACCAAATAAAATTTTTTTTAGGAAACATAGGATTATTTTATATCTTTGACACAAATCAAAACTTATATTTTCACTTCTCACATTAAGTTTTGATAAGTTATTTGCTTATCAAATAGTAATTATTTAAGTTTACTATTTATGGAAAAGCGTCGATTAGGTTTCTGGGAAATCTGGAACATGAGTTTTGGTTTCTTAGGAATTCAAATGGGTTTTGCCCTTCAAAATGCTAATGCTAGCAGAATTCTTCAAATTTTTGGTGCCGATGTTCATGAACTTTCATGGTTTTGGATTATTGCTCCATTAATGGGCTTGATAGTTCAACCTATCATAGGTCATTACAGCGATAAAACATGGAGTAGGTTTGGAAGAAGAAAACCCTACTTTTTAGTCGGTGCTTTATTAGCCTCTATTGGATTGGTGTTAATGCCACAAGCTGACATTTTTATTGCATTCCTACCGGCACTTTGGGTTGGTGCAGGCATGCTCATGATTATGGATGCTTCGTTCAATATTGCCATGGAGCCTTTCCGTGCTTTGGTTGGTGATAATTTAAGAACAGACCAACGTACTTTAGGGTTTAGTGTGCAAACAGCACTTATTGGTTTTGGCGCGGTTATAGGCTCTTGGTTACCTTATGTGTTAAATCATTGGTTTGGCGTTTCAAATGAAACTTCAGAAGGCGTTGTTCCTTTTAATTTAATTCTTTCATTTATCATTGGAGCCGTTGTTTTAATTGGTTCTATATTGGTTACCGTTATTTCAACAAAGGAATATTCACCCGAAGAACTAGAAAGTTTTGAAGATGAAAAAGCACATTCTGAAGCTATCAAAAAAGACGGCGAGAAGGAAAAATCCAGCTTGCTTGATGTTTTTGAAGATTTCAAAAAAATGCCAATAACCATGAGACAATTAAGCTGGGTTCAGTTTTTTTCTTGGTTTGGTTTGTTTGGCATGTGGGTTTTTGCAACACCTGCCATAGCCCAACACCTTTATGGGTTACCATATACCGATAGCAGCAGCAAAGCTTACCAAGATGCTGGTGATTGGGTTGGAATTCTTTTTGGTGTTTATAATCTTATTTCAGCATGTTATGCTTTCGCTTTGCCTTATATTGCAAAGAAAATTGGAAGAAAAAGAACGCACGCCATGTCGTTAATCATTGGTGGTTTAGGCTTACTTTCTATTTACATCATGCCCAATGAAAACTGGTTGATTGTTTCCATGGTTGGTGTTGGAATTGCGTGGGCAAGTATTTTAGCAATGCCATATGCAATTTTGGCGGGTTCAATTTCTCCAAAAAAAATGGGCGTGTACATGGGAATTTTTAATTTCTTTATTGTAATTCCTCAAATTATTAATGCCTTAATTGGCGGACCATTGGTTAAATATGCCTATAATAATCAGGCCATATTTGCATTAATGATTAGCGGTGTGAGTTTTTTAATAGCTGCTTCATTAGTGTATAAAGTAAAAGATGTTGATGACGTAGTACAATTGTAAATTATGAAGAAAAAAGGATTTATTTTTGATCTAGATGGTGTTATTGTTGATACTGCAAAGTATCATTTTTTAGCATGGAAAAAATTAGCCAACAGCATTGGGGTTGATTTTACCGAACATCAAAATGAACAATTAAAAGGTGTAAGTCGCATTGAATCTTTAAAAAAGATTTTAAAATGGGGAGATATTACACTCTCAGAAGAAGACTTTAATAGATTGATGGCTGATAAAAATACAAACTACTTAAGCTATATAGATAAAATGGATGAGTCAGAAATCCTGCCTGATGTCATTAAGGTAATACAATTTTTAATGGATAAAAAGCAACCTATAGCATTAGGTTCTGCAAGTAAAAATTCAGTAGAAATACTTAATAAAGTCAATTTGTTCAGCCAGTTTGATGTTATTGTTGATGGCAATGCGGTTACAAAAGCAAAACCAGACCCAGAAGTATTTTTAAAAGCAGCAGAAGCCATTCAAATAAAACCAGAAAACTGTATTGTATTTGAAGATTCTGTTGCTGGGATTCAAGCCGCAAATAAAGCTAACATGATTAGTATTGGTATAGGTGAATCATCAGTACTCAACGAAGCAGATGTTGTGTTTAGCAATTTTACTGAAATGAGTTTGGACTTTCTAGAAAAATTATTGACAACAGAAAAGAGCCAATTAAAAGAAATATAGTTGTTATTATTGCAGTAATAATTAAAAATTAACATGAATCAAGATTATATTAAAGCAGATCATTGGTCAATCATTGAAGAAGGATTTGATGTCAATCAGGTTAAATCATCAGAAAGTTTATTTAGTATTGGTAACGGTGCCATGGGGCAACGCGCTAACTTTGAAGAAACTTATTCAGGGCCAACATTTCAAGGTAATTATATAGCAGGCGTTTATTATCCAGATAAAACCAGAGTTGGTTGGTGGAAAAACGGCTATCCAGAATATTTTGCCAAAGTACTTAATGCACCCAATTGGATAGGAATACATGTTACCATCAACGAAGAAGTCTTAGATTTATTCAAATGTAAAAAAGTTGAGAATTTTAGAAGAGAGCTTAACATGAAAGAAGGTTGGCTATCCAGAAGTTTTAAAGCCACACTTCAAAATTCCATTCAAATTCAGGTAGATTCAAAACGATTTTTAAGCCTTGATTTTGATGAGGTTGGTGCTATCCAATATCAAATCACGCCATTAAACAATGATGCCCAAATTAATTTTTCACCTTATCTGGATAATGGCATTACCAATGAAGACTCCAATTGGGATGATAAATTTTGGGACGTTTTAAGTGTTGATCATCAAGATCATCAAGCTTTTATTGTATCGCGTACTATGAAAACACATTTTAACGTGTGTACTGCTATGCAATCTCATGTGTCATTAAATGGAGACGTTTTAAATCAAGATAAAACAGTTTTTGATACCTCAAGTTTTGTTGAGTTTCAATATCAAAATCATGTAAACAAAGGCGATACCATAACGCTCACAAAATTTGGAGGTTATATTACCGATAGAAATCATGATAAAAATGAATTGATTTCTGTAGCCAAAGAAACCCTTAATAAAGTTTCAGATTTAGGCTTTCATGCGCTTTTAGAATTGCAAAAAACGGCTTGGTCTAAAATTTGGGATAGAGCAGACATTACTATTTCTGGCGATGTTAAAGCACAGCAAGGCATTCGTTTCAATATTTTCCAGTTAAACCAAACCTATTTGGGTACAGATGCACGATTAAATATTGGACCAAAAGGATTTACGGGAGAAAAATATGGCGGTAGTACCTATTGGGATACCGAAGCCTATTGCATTCCATTTTATTTAGCAACCAAAAATCAACAAGTAGCCAGAAATTTATTGGCCTATCGTTACCATCATTTGGATAAAGCCATAGAAAACGCTGAGAAATTAGGGTTTAAAAATGGAGCAGCTTTATATCCTATGGTAACCATGAATGGTGAAGAATGCCATAATGAATGGGAAATTACTTTTGAAGAAATACACAGAAATGGCGCCATTGCATTTGCCATTTATAATTATCATCGTTTTACATCAGATTATAGTTATATCACTGAGAAAGGTTTGGAAGTTTTAATTGGAATTGCTCGTTTCTGGCATCAACGGGCGACATTTTCTGAAGCAAAAAAGCAATATGTCATTCTAGGCGTTACAGGTCCTAATGAATATGAAAATAACGTCAATAATAATTTTTATACCAATTACATTGCTAAATGGTGCATTAATTATGCTGCTAAGAATATCGATATTATTGAAAAAGACTATTCTTCAGATTTTACAAGAATTATGAACAAGGTGAAACTTTCCAAAGAAGAAGTTTCTCAGTGGAAAGCCGTTGCAGACCATATGTATTTTCCTTTTTCTGAAGAAAAAAAGGTGTATTTACAGCAAGACGGGTTTTTAGATAAAGAGTTGATTACGGTCAAACATTTAGGTAAATCTCAAAGGCCTATCAATCAAAAATGGTCTTGGGACAGAATTCTACGTTCGCCTTATATTAAACAAGCCGATACACTTCAAGGGTTTTACTTTTTTGAAGATGATTTTACTATGGAAGAACTAGAAAGGCATTTTGATTTTTATGAACCCTTTACCGTTCATGAAAGTTCACTATCGCCCTGTGTACATAGCATTCAAGCGGCAAAATTAGACAGAATGGAACAAGCCTATACCTTTTATTTGCGCACGTCAAGATTAGATTTAGATGACTACAATCACGAAGTCCATGAAGGCTTACACATAACCAGTATGGCTGGAACCTGGATGAGTATTGTGGAAGGATTTGGTGGCATGCGTGTTAAAAATAATACCTTGTCATTTACACCTAGAATTCCTGAACAATGGGAAGCCTTTTCATTTAAGGTTAATTTTAGAAATCAAATACTAAAAGTAATTGTTTACCAGAATGAAACTCATTTTGAGTTGGAAGGAAACGCCGTTTTAGATATTTTAGTTAATGATAAATTGGTTTCTATTAACCCAAATAGTTTGGTTACCGTTTAATCTAAATATAATAATATGAAGTATTTATTAGGTTGTATTTCAATGATTCTTATTACCTTTTGTTCATCATGTAAAAAGGAGGGTTCCATTAAACCAACAGACATTATGACTTCAGAATCTTTTACAGAATACCATGAGATTGAAAAAGTTGAGCCTGAAAATTGGTGGGTTGGGTTTAAAGACCAATCCCTTCAGCTATTGGTTAAAGAAACGGGTATTTATGAGGCATCTGTTAGTTTATCCTATGAAGGTGTAACCATCGAAAATGTAACAAAAGGAACAAGCCCTAATTACTTGTTTATTGATTTAAAGATTTCTGAAACTACCAAACCAGGAGCATTCAATATTGTTTTTTCATTTGAAAATGGCGAAAAGAAAACGCAAACCTATGAGTTAAAATCAAGAGTAAAACCAGCCGAAGATTATATAGGGTTTAATAGCAGTGACGCTATTTATTTAATTACTCCAGACCGATTTTCTAATGGCGATGAATCTAATGATATCATTCATTATTTAAAAGAAACAACCCTAAATAGAGAAGATGATTATGCTAGACATGGAGGCGATCTCAGAGGCATCATAAATCATTTAGATTACATCCATGATATGGGCTTTACAGCCATTTGGCCTTGTCCTGTGTTAATTAATGATATGCCAAGATCATCCTATCACGGCTATGCCATGACAGATTTTTATCAAGTAGATCCTCGTTTTGGAACCTTACAAGAATATAAAGAACTAGCTGATAAAGCAAGAAGATCAGGAATAAAACTTATTATGGATCAGGTAGTAAACCACTGTGGAAGTGAACATTGGTGGATGAAAGATCTACCATTTTCTGATTGGGTAAACCAGCAAAAATCTTTTGAAGATCACGAAAATTTAAAGAACTCCAATCACAGACGTACCAGCAATCAAGACACCTATGCATCAGAAAAAGATAAGCATGATATGAGTGAAGGCTGGTTTGTTTCGGCAATGCCAGATTTAAATCAAAGAAACCCTTTCATGGCAAAGTATCTCATTCAAAACAGTATTTGGTGGGTTGAAACCTTAGGTTTAGGAGGCATCAGACAAGACACTTATCCATATTCAGACAAAACGTTTTTATCTGAATGGGCTGGTGCTATTATGAACGAATACCCAAATTTTAGTATTGTTGGTGAAGAATGGAGTTATAACCCATTAATAGTAGGGTATTGGCAAGATGGCATGCACAATAAAGACGGTTATAAGTCCAATTTAAAATCGCCTATGGATTTCCCTATGCAGCGCCAAATTGTGGATGCTATAAATGAAGATGAGCAATGGGATACTGGTTTTGTGAAAATGTATGAAGGGTTGGCCAACGATTTTCATTATGTAAGTCCTAATGATCTTATGATTTTTCCTGATAATCATGACATGAGTAGAATTTTTACGCAAATGCATGAAGACATTACGAAAACAAAAATGGCTTTAAGCTATATTTTTACGTTACCACGAATTACCCAGTTTTATTACGGCACCGAAATCTTGATGAGCGATGCAGCAAACCCTGGAGATCACGGTTTAATTAGAACCGATTTTCCTGGAGGATGGAAGGGCGACGCGGTCAATGCATTTACTGGCGAAGGTTTAACCGAGGCTCAAAAAGATATGCAGCAATATGTTAAAAAACTTCTGAATTACAGAAAAAACAGTAAAGCCATCCATGAAGGTAAAACCATCCATTTTGCACCAGAAAATGGCGTGTATGTGTTGTTTAGAATCGTTGATAATGAAATAGTCATAAACATTTTAAATAAAAACAAAACACCTATAGCAATAGATTTAAAACGTTATGATGAAGTTGGTCTAAAAGGACAATCAGTTAAAAATATTATAACAAATGAAGAGTTTGTTTGGGAAGATACGTTGCATTTAAAGGAACATGAAAGTATGTTGTTGAGCACAAAAAAGTAAAAAAGGATCATGACATTTAGTTCGTTTGCTCAAGTAACTTTTATGCTCAATAAATTTCCTAAAGATCTATCAGAAATAATATGTTCCCTTCACTTTCTCTTAGGGAAATCTGTTTAAAAAAAAGTAAAATGTCTAAAACTTATAAATATTTATTCTTAGTAATTTTAGGAACTTGTTTTGCTTGCATGAATTCTATTAAAAAAGAACCTGAATCAATAATGTTAAAAGAAAATAACAAACGAAAGGAAGTCATCTATCAAGTGTTTACCAGACTTTTTGGAAACACCAATACAACCAACAAACCTTGGGGAACCATTGAAGAAAATGGAGTAGGTAAGTTTAATGATTTTACAGAAAAAGCCCTTAAAGAATTAAAAGATTTAGGAGTTACTTATATTTGGTACACAGGCGTTCCTCATCATGCCGTGATTAGAGATTATACAAAATATGGCATTTCAAATGATGATCCAGATGTGGTTAAAGGAAGAGCAGGTTCTCCTTATGCCGTTAAAGATTATTACAACGTCAATCCAGATTTGGCCGAAAATCCAGAAAAAAGACTAGAGGAGTTTAAGGCTTTAATAGTAAGAACTCATAAAGCCGGAATGAAAGTCATTATAGACATTGTGCCCAATCATGTGGCTAGAAATTATCAAAGTCTCACAAATCCAAAAGGGACAGAAGACTTTGGAGCTAGTGATGACAAAACAGTTGTTTACCATGTGAACAACAACTTTTATTACAATCCAGGAGAAGCCTTTAAAGTGCCAGAAGGCTTAAAAGATTTTAAACCCTTAGGAGGAGAGAATCACCCATTAAATGATGGGGCTTTTCAAGAAAATCCAGCAAAATGGACAGGAAACGGTTCTCGAGCATCGCAACCAGATATCAATGATTGGTATGAAACCGTTAAAATAAATTATGGAGTTTCACCCAATGGCAAAAAAGATTTTGATGAATTACCAGAAGGTTTCGAAAATGAAGATTACACCAAACATTTTGAATTTTGGAACAATAAAACCGTACCAAACTCATGGATTAAATTTAGAGATATAGCCTTATATTGGTTAGATTTTGGTGTCGATGGCTTCCGTTTTGATATGGCAGAAATGGTGCCTGTTGAATTTTGGAGCTATATGAATGCTTCTATAAAAACCAAAAACCCACAAGCTCTAATCATTGCCGAGGTTTACAATCCTAGTCTTTATAGAGATTATATTAAAAAAGGAAAAATGGATTATCTGTATGACAAAGTGCAGTTATATGATACCATAAAACACATCATGCAAGGTCATGGAAGCACCGACCATATTCCTCATATTCAAAATGATTTAAAAGATATTGAACACCACATGCTTCATTTCTTGGAGAATCATGACGAGCAAAGAATTGCAAGTCCTGAGTTTGCAGGTTCTGCTGAAAAAGGCAAGCCAGCCATGGTGGTTTCTGCAACGATTAGCACCTCGCCAACCATGATTTATTTTGGACAAGAAGTTGGCGAACCTGGCGCACAAGTTGCTGGTTTTGGACAACCTTCAAGAACCTCCATTTTCGATTATATGGGTGTTCCTCATGTACAACGTTGGGTAAATGATAAAAAATTTGATGGTGGAAATTCAACAAAAGAAGAAAAAGAGCTCAGAGATTTTTACAAACGATTACTCAATGTTACAATAAACAGCACCGCATTGGCTGAAAATTATCAAGATATTCATCACTATAACAGGCAACATACAGAATGGTATAATGACCAAGTATTATCATTTGTTCGCTGGAGTGATGATGAAAGGTTAATGGTGATTTCAAACTTCAATCCCGAAAACACCTATGGTTTTGAACTCCAATTGCCTGAAAATATTATTGCAGAATGGGATTTGAAAGATGGTGATTATCACGCAAAAGATCAATTATATAATCAATATCAATCTATCTTAAAAGTTTCAAACCATCAAGCTAAAATAAGAATTGATATAAAACCTTTAGAATCGTTTATTCTTAAAATTAATTAATTATGAAAAAGGTTCTGTTTTTTTTAGTTCTTTTACTGCTTTTTAATTGCAAGTCTAATTCTAGCAAAAATGAAGTGATAAAAAAAGAAACCCCTTTTGTCTGGGAAGGCGCAAACCTTTACTTTTTGTTAACCGATAGGTTTAATAATGGAGATTCGCTAAACGACATCAATTTTAACAGAACCCAAGAAGCAGGTATTTTAAGAGGGTTTGAAGGTGGCGATATTAAAGGCATTACCCAAAAAATACAAGAAGGATATTTTACAAATTTAGGCGTTAATGCCATTTGGTTAACACCAATAGTTGAGCAAATTCATGAAGCAACAGATGAAGGTACAGGTATTTCTTATGCATTTCATGGATATTGGGCAAGAGATTGGACAGCTTTAGACCCAAATTTTGGAACCAAAGAAGATTTAAAACAACTGGTTGAGGTAGCTCACAGTAAAGGGATACGAATTGTTTTAGATGCGGTTATCAATCATACAGGTCCAGTTACAGAAGTAGATTCGGTGTATCCAAATGATTGGGTAAGAACGGGTACCCCATGTACCTATCAAAATTATGAGAGTACGATTAACTGTACGCTTGTTAAAAATTTACCAGATATAAGAACTGAAAGTAATAATAATGTAGAGTTACCTTCATTCTTAGTTGAAAAGTGGAAATCAGAAGGGCGATATGAACAAGAAGTAAAAGAATTAGACGCATTTTTTGAAAGAACTGGATATCCAAAAGCACCTCGTTTTTATATCATGAAGTGGTTAACTGATTATATTACAGAATTTGGAATCGATGGCTACAGAGCGGATACCGTTAAGCATACAGAGGAATATGTTTGGCAAGAGTTTAGAGCACAATGTGATTATGCTTTTTCAGAATGGAAAAAAAATAATCCTGATAAAGTTTTAGACAACAATCCTTTTTATCTGGTAGGCGAAGTGTATAATTACAATATCGTAACAGGGAAATTTTTTGATTTTGGCGATAAAAAAGTCAACTATTTTGATGATAGCTTTCATAGTTTAATAAACTTCGGATTTAAATATGATGCTCAAGCTGATTATGAACCATTATTCTCAAAGTATTCAACTATTTTGCATAATGATTTGAACGGCTTTGGAACCCTAAATTACCTGACATCTCATGATGATGGCAGTCCGTTTGATGCCGCCAGAACAAAGTCATTTGAAGCCATATCCAAATTATTACTTTCACCCGGAACCTCTCAAATGTATTATGGCGATGAGTCTGCAAGACCATTAATAATAGAAGGCGCTCAAGGCGATGCCAACCTAAGGTCTTTTATGAATTGGGAGGACATTGAAAACAATGAAAAAACTAAAAACCTATTAATTCATGCAAAAAAACTTGGTCAGTTTAGAGCCAATCATCCAGCTATTGGAGCAGGAACTCATCAAATTATAACAAAACAACCATACCTGTTTTATAGAAGCTATTATAAAGATGATTATAAAGACATTGTGGTAGTTGGATTAGAGTTACCAATAGGATTAAAAACGCTGGATGTTTCAAAACTATTTAAAGATGGAGATTTGCTACACGACGCATATTCAAACCAAGACGTGGAAGTTATTAATGGAAAGGTTACACTAAATTCAGAATACTCAATAGCGCTTCTTGAATTAAAATAAAAGGTGTATTTTATACCTTATAAACAAACTAAATATTATGAAACACCTCATGAAAATGGCATTCAAACCCACGAGGATGATTATTAAAGGTGTTCCATCTGACAACTTAAAAACAATAAATATAAACAGATGAAAAAAATAGCATTCATTCTTTGTGCTACCATGTTTATGGTATCATGTAAAGACCAATCGTATCCATTAAATGCTGAATCTCCAAACAGCAAAATCAACATTCATTTTAATTTGAACAACGAAGGACAACCTTATTACACGGTTAATTTTAATAACAAAACCATCATTGATACGTCGTATATGAGTTTTCAGTTTAAAGACTTACCAACTTTAAAAAATGATTTTAAAATTGTAAACTCAATAGTTGGAACTGCCGATGAAACTTGGCAAATGCCCTGGGGAGAACAATTAAATGTTCGTAATCATTACAATGAATTGGTTATAAATTTAGAAGAACAATCAGAAACTAAAAGAAAGCTAAACATTCATTTTAAAGTGTACGATGATGGGTTAGGATTTAGATATGAATTTCCAGAACAAGACCATTTAAAAGAGGTGTTAATAACCGATGAAAACACAGAGTTTAATTTAACTGGTGACCATAAAGTTTGGTGGATTCCAGGTGATTGGGATATTTATGAGCATTTATACAACGAAACTAAATTTTCTGAAATTAATGCGCTTTCAAAACAAAATAACCCCAATTTAAATGCAACCTATATTCCAGAAAATGCAGTAAATACACCAGTAACCATGAAAACAGATGAAGGCGTTTATTTAAGTTTTCACGAAGCCGATTTAACCAATTATGCAGGCATGACCTTAAAAGTTGATACTGAAAACTTAAATATGGTTAGCGAGTTGGTTGGTTCAGATATTTTAGGAGGTAAAGCAAAAATTTCCATACCGTTTAATACGCCTTGGAGAACCATTCAAATGGCTGAAAAGGCGGGCGATTTAATCGAATCTAAAATGATTTTAAATCTTAACGATCCCAATATCATTGGAGATGTTAGTTATTTTACACCTATGAAATATGTTGGAATTTGGTGGGAAATGCACATTGGAAAATCTACATGGGATTTAGAAGGTAGTCAAGACATGAACACCTTTACTACTGGAAAAGTGGGAACATCTCGTCATGGAGCAACTACTGAAAATGCCAAAAAATATATTGATTTTGCTTCACAAAATGGCATTAAAGGCCTTCTAGTGGAAGGTTGGAATACTGGTTGGGATAAATGGATAAGCAATGAGCGAGAAGGCGTTTTCGATTTCATGACACCTTATTCAGATTATAATTTTGAAGAAGTTATGAGCTATGCAAAAGAAAAAGGCGTAGAAGTTATCATGCATCATGAAACATCAGCAGCACCAAGAACGTATGAAAAACAAATGGATGTGGCTTACGATTTTATGAAAGCCAATGGAATCAATTCTGTAAAAACAGGCTATGTTGGTAAAATCATTCCGAAAGGAGAATATCATCATGGTCAATGGATGGTGAATCACTATCAAAAAGTCCTTGAAGAAGCTGCTAACAAGAAAATTGCTGTCAATGCACACGAACCTATAAAAGCCACAGGAAAACGTAGAACCTATCCTAATGCCATTTCTCGTGAGGGCATGCGTGGCCAAGAGTTTAATGCGTGGGCTACGGACGGTGGAAATCCACCAAGTCATTTACCTACCGTAGCTTTTACAAGAATGCTTTCTGGACCTTTCGATTTTACGCCAGGCGTTTTTAACATTAAATTTAATGAGTATAAAAAAGACAACCAAGTCAATACCACATTGGCTCAACAATTGGCATTATACGTCGTCATTTATAGCCCCATTGAAATGGCCAGCGATTTACCTGAACATTATATGCTTCATGGAAAAGTGCATCCAGCATTCCAATTTATTACAGATGTTGGGGTAGATTGGCAACAAAGTAAAGTTTTAAACGGTGAAGTTGGAGATTTTGTTACCATAGCAAGACAAGAAAGAGAAACAGGAAATTGGTTTATAGGAGGCATTACCGATGAACATTCTAGAACCATAGAACTTAGTTTTGATTTTCTTGAAGAAGGACAAACCTTTCAAGCTGTTTTGTACAAGGATGGAAAGAATGCGCATTGGAATAATAACCCAACAGATATTGAAATAGAAAATTTAACAATAAATAAAGACTCAAAATTTACCATTCAACTTGCAGCTGGCGGAGGTTTTGCAATAAGTTTAAAAAAGTAGTTTTTAAAGATTAATAATTTAAGATGGTAAATTTTAATATAAACTTAGGATTCATTTTTTAGGAAAACCAATCGATTTTAATAGCTTTATAAAATTAAAATAAAGCAGAAAAATGACATTAGTTCAAGACTTATTAAACCTTTTAGTTTTAGAAAAAATAAATGAAACTGAGTTTAATGGCGTGAGTAAAACCATTGGCGGTCCAAATGTTTTTGGAGGTCAGGTGTTGGCTCAAGCCATTAATGCAGCCAGTAGAACCATTACCAATAAACGGGTACTACACTCCATGCATGCTTATTTTTTAGAAGCTGGAAATTTAGAATTGCCCATTACTTACAATGTTAGTAAAGTAAGAGATGGAGGCAGTTTTTCTGTTAGACGGGTAACAGCGCATCAAAAGGAAACCACTATTTTCATTTTGTCAGCGTCTTTTCATAAAAAGGAAGATGGCTATAATCATCAAATTCAAATGGTCTCGGGTTTAAAACAACCTGAAGACTTATTAAGTTGGACCGATATTTTGCACCAGTTTGGGGATTTTTTGCCCAAAAGTTTAAAAGCATTTTTTTCAATTGATCGACCTGTAGAATTTAAGCCTGTTGAGATTGTTAATCCTCTAGACCGTAAAGATCTGCCTTCTTTTAGTCATGTGTGGTTTAAGTTAAAAGGAGATGCCTCAGGTTTGGATTTAGCAACAAAACAACAAATTTTAACGTATATTTCAGATTATAATATATTAGTTTCCGCTCTAAATCCTCATGCTAGCAAAGCCCATTGGGGCAATACCCAAACGGCAAGTTTAGATCATTCCATGTGGTACTTTAGGGATTTCGATTTCGATGATTGGTTATTATATGCTATGGAATCACCCAATGCTTCAAATGCCAGAGGATTTGCCAGAGGAAACATATTTACCAGAGACGGAAAATTGGTTGCGTCTGTTGCACAAGAAGGATTAATGCGTCCTATAAAATAAACATGAATCAACGAGATGTTGTAATAATTGGTGGTGGCGCAGCAGGTTTTTTTGCGGCCATAAACATTGCTGAACAAAATCCAAGGTTAAAAGTAACCCTTTTAGAACGCGGAAACGAAGGATTACAAAAAGTAAAAATTTCTGGTGGAGGACGTTGTAATGTTACACATGCAGAATTTATTCCATCTGAATTAATAAAAAATTACCCAAGAGGCGAAAAGGAATTATTAGGGCCATTCCATCAATTTATGACAGGCGATACCATTGAGTGGTTTGAAAAGAGAGGTGTTGAATTAAAAGTTGAAGACGATGGCAGAATGTTTCCTGTCACAAATTCATCACAAACCATTATCGATTGTTTTTTAAATGAAGCCAAAAAACATCAAGTTGAAGTGTTATACAACCATTCGGTAACCTCTATTAAAAAGGAAGATAACCTTTGGAAACTAGAAACTACACAAGAAGGATTTATTGCTGGTAAATTAATTATTGCTACAGGAAGTAACCCAAAAATATGGAATCTCTTAAAGGGTTTAGGGCATACTGTTTCAAATCCTGTACCATCTCTTTTTACTTTTAATGTTAATGATCCACGGATTCATGATATTCCTGGTGTTGTCGCTAAGGAAGTAGAAGTAAAAGTTTTAGGAACTCATTTGCATAGCGAAGGTCCATTACTAATCACCCATGTGGGATTGAGTGCTCCGGCCATTTTAAAATTATCGGCTTTTGGAGCCATTGAATTGGCTGAACTCAACTATAAATTTCAAATTGAAATCAATTTCATCAAACAATCATTTGAAGATTGTTTAGAGGTCTTAAAAGAAATAAAACAAGGTATTGCAAAAAAAACGGTTTTTAAATCAGCACAATTTGATTTGCCAAAACGGCTTTGGTGTTCCTTGGTTTTAGCTTCTGAAATTGATCAGGAAACACGTTGGGCAGATTTAAATAAATTACAATTGGAAAATTTGGCCTCACAACTTACAAAAGCAATCTTTAATGTGAATGGAAAAAGTACCTTTAAAGAAGAATTTGTTACTGCTGGAGGCGTCGATTTAAAGGAAATTAACTTTAAAACCTTTGAAAGCAGGTTACACCATGATTTGTATTTTGCTGGAGAAGTGATTAATGTGGATGCTATTACAGGAGGATTTAATTTTCAAAATGCATGGACTGGAGCTTATATTATAGCTAAAACCATTTCAAAATCATGAAAACCTACGTAGCACTTCTAAGAGGTATTAATGTTGGAGGACATAAAAAAGTGTCCATGGCAGAATTGCGTGAATTGTTAACCAATGCTGGTTTTCAAAACGTTCAAACTTACATTCAAAGTGGAAATGTTATTTTTCAGTCTTCTGAAAAAGCCAATGTTTTAGAAAACATCATGCGGCATGTTATCATGAATCATTTTAAATTTAAATTACCGGTTATCATAAAATCAAGGGACGAACTACTTTCAATTTTTAATGCCTGTCCATTTGAAAAAGAAAATCAGGAAAACAGTTATTTCATTATATTTAATAGAATTCCAGAAAGAGAATTGATTGATAAGGTGGATGAAATAGCCTTTGAAACAGATGAAATCATAATCATTAAAGATTGTCTTTACCTTTATTGTTCCTTAGGATACGGACAAACAAAATTTAACATGAATTCTTTTGAACGAAAGCTCAACGTATTAGCTACCTCAAGAAACTATAAAACCATGGTAAAACTATTATCTTTGTCATCAGAAAATTGAAAAATGACTGAAAAAGATTTTATTTCAAATCCAAGTTTCCAAATTTTGGATAGCGGAAAAGTAACTTGGGAATCGCCAAGTAACATAGCTCTGGTCAAATATTGGGGAAAGAAGAAAAACCAAATTCCAGAAAACCCATCCATTAGTTTTACCTTAGAGACTTGCAAAACCATCACATCACTTAGTTTTATAAAAAAAGATTCCACAGAAGGATTTTCTTTTGATGTATTTCTGGACAAGGTTAAAAAGGATGATTTTAAGCCAAAAATTCAAACTTTTTTTGAACGTGTTGAGATGTATTTGCCTTTTTTAAAAAGGTATCATTTTGTGATTGAAACTAAAAACACATTCCCTCACAGTTCGGGAATTGCCTCATCAGCTTCTGGAATGAGCGCTTTGGCATTGTGTTTAATGAGTATTGAAAAGCAATTAAATTCTGAAATAACGAATGATTATTTCAACAAAAAAGCTTCGTTTTTGGCCAGATTAGGTTCAGGAAGTGCTTGCAGGAGTATTGAAGGTCCTCTGGTGGTTTGGGGAAAAACGGATAGTATTGAAGTTAGTAGTGATTTGTTTGGAATGAAATATCCATATAAAATACACAATCATTTTAAAAATTTTCAAGACACCATCTTATTGGTTGATAAAGGCGAAAAACAAGTAAGCAGCACCATTGGACATAATTTAATGCACCATCATCCGTATGCTAAAATCAGGTTTCAGCAAGCTCATGAAAATCTTGAAAAACTAAAAAACATTTTAGAAACAGGTCATTTAGAAGCATTTATTGCACTTATTGAAAGCGAAGCCTTAACGCTGCATGCTATGATGATGACAAGTATGCCGTATTTTATTTTAATGAAACCTAACACCTTGGAAATTATAAACAAAATATGGCAATTTAGACAGGAAACGAGTTTGCCGATAAGCTTTACTTTAGATGCGGGCGCTAATGTGCATGTGCTGTATCCAGAAAAAGATGCTACAAAAATTTTAGAATTCATTAAGAATGAATTAGTTGCATATTGCGAAAATGGACATTATATTTGCGACAAAATTGGTTTTGGCGCAAAACAATTAACAATGTAAAATTGATAATTGACAATGAAGAGCGAAAATATTATTAAAAACAAAAGCTATCAATTTGCCGTTAGAATTGTAAATTTGTACAAGTTTTTAATTGAAGATAAAAAGGAGTTTGTGCTTTCAAAACAATTATTGCGTTCAGGAACATCCATTGGTGCAAATGTAAGAGAAGCAGAACATGCAGAAAGTAAAGCAGATTTTGTTCATAAATTGTCAATTGCTTTGAAAGAAGCGAATGAAACAGAATATTGGTTAGATTTACTTAAAGGGACAAGTTATTTAAATAATTCTGAGTACATTAGTATTCAGGATGATATAAAAGAAATTTTAAAACTTCTTACAAGTATCATAAAAACATCAAAACAAAAATAATTATCAATTATCAATTGTTAATTATTAATTGTAAAAAATATGAAAGGACCTCTATTTTACTCAAAAATATTACTCTTTGGAGAATACGGAATTATTAAAGATTCTAAGGGTTTATCAATTCCTTATAATTTTTATAATGGTGCGTTAAAAAATGACGGAAATACTTCTGAAAACGCTATAAAATCAAACGAAAGCTTAAGTCGATTTGCAGCTTATTTAAACAGTATAAACTCTGATTTGGTAAAATTTGATATAGAATCACTTCAAAATGATATCCATTCTGGGATGTATTTTGATTCATCCATTCCTCAAGGATATGGGGTAGGAAGTAGTGGCGCATTAGTAGCTGCTATTTATGATAAATATGCTTTTGATAAGATTACGGTTTTAGAGAATTTAACCAGAGAAAAGCTCTTAAAATTAAAAGCTATTTTCGCTGAAATGGAATCCTTCTTTCACGGTAAGTCTTCAGGATTAGACCCTTTGAATAGTTATTTAAGTATTCCCATTCTTATAAATTCTAAAGATAACATTGAAGCTACTGGCATACCTTCACAAAAGATTGAAGGAAAAAACGCTGTTTTTTTGTTAGATAGTGGAATTATTGGAGAAACGGCGCCTATGGTAAGTATTTTTATGGAAAGTATGAAACAAGAAGGTTTTCGTAACATGCTTAAAAATCAGTTTATTAAGCATACAGATGCTTGTGTTGATGATTTTTTAAAAGGCGATATAAAATCGTTATTTAAAAATACAAAACGATTGTCTAAAGTGGTATTAAATAATTTTAAACCTATGATTCCTCAAGAGTTTCATGAACTTTGGAAAAAAGGCATTAAAACAAACGAATACTATTTAAAGCTTTGTGGCTCTGGCGGTGGCGGGTATATTCTTGGTTTTACAGAAGATATTGATAAGGCTAAACAAGCACTTAAAGACTATAAGCTGGAAGTGGTTTATAACTTCTAATCTTTTAATGACTAAAAGCAACTACTTGCAGATTTGCTAAAAAGTCATGAACCATTTTTTTTATGTTAAGTAGAAAACAGAAACATATTCTAATTCAATTTTTCGGCATGTTTTCTGTAGTTAGAGGCTATAACATTCTCATTATTGTTTTGGCTCAATATTTAACCTCCATTTATATTTTAGCGCACCATAAACCATTAAGAGACGTTATACTCGATCTCAATTTGTTTTTGATAGTTTTAGCTTCAGCAGCAACCATTGCCGCTGGTTATATCATCAATAATTTTTACGATTCAGAAAAAGATTTAATCAACAGACCCATTAAATCTAAACTAGATAGATTGGTTAGTCAAAATACTAAATTGTCGTTTTATTTTGTGCTAAATTTTATGGCGGTAATATTGGTCAGTTATGTGTCTTTTAGAGCTGTCATGTTTTTTTCACTGTACATTTTCGGAATCTGGTTTTATTCACACAAATTGAAAAAACTACCCTTTATAGGAAACTTAACTTCGGCCATTTTAACAATTACCCCTTTTTTTGCCGTTTTTATTTATTACAAAAATTTTGAAACTGTCATATTTGTTCATGCTACCTTTTTATTTTTAATAATATCCATGCGTGAACTTACTAAAGATTTGGAAAATATTAAAGGCGATTTAGCACTAAACTATCATACAATTCCTGTGGTTTACGGAGAAAGGGTTTCAAAAGTTATGTTAACAATCTTGTCGGTTTTAGCATTGATACCAACGTTTTTCTTATTGTTTAAATTTAAAATAGGCCACATGTACCTATTTTTTTATTTAAGTATAGTTTTGCTTGGACTTTTCTTGTGGTTACTTTGGAAATCTAAAACAAAAATTCATTATTTAATCCTTCATAACATTTTAAAGTTCATCATTTTACTTGGTGTTTTTTGTATTCTTTTAATTGATGTTGACGTGGTATTAAACAGATTGTTTTAAAATTAAAATTCAAAATCAGTTAATACTAATATATAAAGTATCTTTGCACAAAATAATTAATAATGAGTAGACATCAAGATAGTAAAGGAAATGGAAAAGCTTCAGGAAGAGGCACTAATACCAGTCGCTCAAAAAGTTACGCAAGAGGAAATGCTCCAATAAAAAAGAATGCTTTAAGTACAAAACCAACTGAGGTTGTTAAAAAGTCTCCTGTCAAAAAGGTAGCTACTGATGACATTAGATTGAATAAATATATCGCAAATTCTGGTGTTTGTTCAAGGCGTGAAGCAGATACGCATATAGCTACTGGATTGGTTAGTGTTAATGGAAAAGTCATTACAGAAATGGGCTATAAAGTAAAACCAACTGATGAGGTTCGGTATGATGGCGCCAGAGTTAACCCAGAAAAAAAAGCTTATGTTTTATTAAACAAACCTAAGGGTTTTGCTACAACAACAAGCGAAGGAAAAGGTAGAACCGTGATGGATTTGGTTGCCAACGCTACAGCTTCTCGTATTAAACCCATAGGAAGATTGGGTAGAAATTCAAAAGGATTATTGTTATTTACCAATGATGAAGTTATTGCAGAAAAATTTACTAACTCTAAAAATGGTGTACCCAGATTATTTCATATAGAACTGGATAAAAATTTAAAACTAGAAGATTTGAAAAAAATTCAAGCTGGTTTTAAAATTGAAGGAAAATTATTTGCTGTTGAAGAAGTTAGCTATATAGACGGCGCTTCAAAAAATGAAATTGGTTTAAAAATGAAAAATACCGGCAATACAATCATTAGAGCAATCTTTGATTTCTTAAAATACGACATTGTTAATCTTGATTGTGTTGCTATAGGACATCTTACCAAAAAAGACTTGCCTAGAGGCCATTGGAAACATCTTACAGAACAAGAATTAAATACACTTAAAATGCTGTAAGCCATAGTTTTATAATTTTTTCAAAAAAAATAAAAAAAAGGTTTATAATTCAATTTTTTATATTTCATTTGTATTGCATTTAGCTGAACAATATTGAAATATGTTTCTATGTTTGGGCTTTTGAACCTTAGGAAGTCAAGTTCAAAAGCAGCTTTCAGATTAAGTAACCAAATTTTAAAGCTAACTTCCACGTATTCAATTATGTCAAGCCAGTGTTTTTCAGGTTTTGTATCTTCAACATGTATTCAAAAAAGAATTTGATTTTCTTAGAAATTTTCGATTTTATACTCACAATTAAAATATTTTTGAGAAATTTATACCTTACATAAAATAATGAATACAAAATATATTGATTTAATTAGCCAAACGTTTGACTTTCCACAGGAAGAATTTAAGTTAGAAGACAAAACTTTACAATTTCATGATATTGATTTAATGGAATTAGTTGAAACGTATGGAACCCCTTTAAAATTTACCTATTTACCACAAATTTCAAACAACATTAAAAGGGCAAAAGGATGGTTTGAAAAAGCCATAAAAAACAACAAGTATAAAGGAAAATACAACTATTGTTATTGTACCAAAAGTTCTCATTTTAAACATGTTTTAAATGAAGCCTTAAAAAATGATATTCATATTGAAACATCCTCTGCCTTTGATATTGATATTGTTGAGAATTTAAAAAAGGAAGGCAAAATCACCGATGATACTTACGTTATAAGCAATGGGTTTAAACGTGCCGAATACATTTCAAATATTGCCCGTTTAATAAATAATGGACATAAAAATTGCATTCCCATTATAGATAATTATGAAGAAATAGATTTACTGTCCGAAAAAATTGATGGTAAATTTAGTATTGGAGTAAGAATAGCATCTGAAGAAGAGCCGAAATTTGAATTTTATACCTCTAGATTAGGCATAGGCTATAAAAACATTGTACCTTTTTACAATAAACAAATTAAAATGAATAAAAAAGTTAAGCTGAAAATGCTGCACTTTTTTATCAATACAGGTATTAGAGATAATGCGTATTATTGGAACGAATTATCAAAATGTCTAAAAGTATATACGAGTTTAAAAAGAATATGTCCATCTTTAGATAGCTTAAATATTGGAGGAGGATTTCCTATTAAAAATTCGTTAGCGTTTGATTTTGATTATGAGTATATGGTAGATGAGATAATAAATCAAATAAAACTGGTTTGTGATGAAGAAGAAGTGAAAGTACCCAATATATTTACAGAATTTGGTAGTTTTACAGTAGGAGAAAGTGGTGGTGCCATTTATGAAGTGCTCTATCAAAAACAACAAAATGACCGTGAAAAGTGGAATATGATTAATTCATCCTTCATAACAACCTTGCCAGATACTTGGGCTATTAACAAAAGATTTATTATGTTGCCGGTTAATAGATGGAATGATACGTATGAGAGAGTTCTTTTAGGGGGATTAACCTGTGACAGCGATGATTATTATAATAGTGAACAGCACATGAATGCTATTTATTTACCAAAATACAACAAAGAAAAACCTTTGTACATAGGCTTTTTTAACACAGGAGCCTATCAAGAAACCATTGGTGGTTTTGGAGGCTTGCAACATTGTTTAATTCCGTCGCCAAAACACATTTTAATTGATAAAGATGAACATGGTAATCTTACAAATGAATTATTTAGTGAACAACAAAAAAGTGAAGACTTACTTAAAATATTAGGGTATAATGAACAATAAAACGTATGCGGGAATTCCTGAGGAATTTTCTAAGTTAGAACAAGCAAAAATAGTGTTAATTCCTGTTCCTTATAACGGGACTATCAATGCACAAAAAGGAGCTAACAAAGGACCAGAAGTTTTTTTAAATGCATCAAAGCATATTAATCTTTACGATATTGAAACAGATACAGAAGTGTATCAACAAGGCATATTTTTAGCAGATGCCTTAACAGAAAACACAGTGGCAAAAGCTATGGTGGATGAGGTTCATCAAACCACCAAAAAGTACATTAAAAAAAATAAGTTTGTAACCCTTGTTGGTGGAGACCAGGCTATTTCAATAGGCGCTATAAGAGCCTTTAATGAATGTTTTGATAGTTTATCAGTTCTTCATTTAGGAGCACATACGAATTTGTTAAAAGACTATGATAGTTCACCATTTCATAAAAATTGTGCTTTGCATGAAGCTAGCCAAACCACTAACTTAATTCAAGTGGGTATTCGCTCCATGACTGCTAAGGAGAAAACGGTTATAGATGAAGAAAAAGTGTATTTCGCTCATGAAATGGCTGTTGATGACTCTTGGATGGATTCTGCAATTGATCAAATGACCGATAATGTATTTGTTACCTTGGATTTATCTGCTTTAGATATTTCAATCATGACATCCGTTTCAAATCCAGAACCAGGCGGTTTATTTTGGTATGAAACCTTAGAATTTTTAAACAAACTGTTGCAAGAAAAAAATATTGTTGGACTAGCCTTGGTTGGTTTATGTCCAAATGAATTTAACGCATCTTCAGATTTTTTAGCAGCCAGATTGTACTATAAAATACTGAGCTATAAGTTTGCTGAAGAAAACATTAATGATGATTATGATAATTCATATGAAGGTCTAAATAAAAAGAATAATCTTTCTAAATTTGATGAAGATGATGAATACTAAAGGAGCCATTTCTAATTTTATTGAAAAGTACTATTTGCACTTTAATGCAGCAACCGTTGTTGATGCGGCCAAAGCCTATGAAGCGCAATTAAATAATGGCGCAAAAATGTTAGTATCCTTAGCTGGCGCCATGAGTACGGCAGAGCTTGGAAAAATATTTGCAGAAATCATTCGTCAAGATAAAGTTCAAATAATTTCTTGTACAGGCGCTAATCTTGAAGAAGATATTATGAATTTAGTTGCGCATTCCCACTACAAACGAGTCCCTAATTACAGAGATTTAACACCACAAGAAGAATGGGATTTGTTAGAACAAGGCCTAAACCGAGTTACAGATACTTGTATTCCAGAGCATGAAGCATTCAGGCGTTTGCAAAAGCACATTTTTAAAATATGGAAAGATGCAGATGATAAAGGAGAACGCTTCCTTCCTCATCAATTTATGTATAAACTATTACTTTCTGGGGTTCTTGAAGAGTACTATGAAATAGATTTAAAAGATTCTTGGATGTATGCAGCCGCCGAGAAAAATTTACCAATCATTGTTCCCGGTTGGGAAGATAGTACCATGGGAAACATATTTGCCAGTTATGTTCTTAAAGGAGAGCTTAAAGCTAGCACCATGAAATCTGGTATTGAGTACATGACCTTTTTAGCAGATTGGTACACAGAAAACTCAAAAAACGGCATTGGCTTTTTTCAAATAGGAGGAGGCATTGCTGGCGATTTTCCAATATGTGTTGTGCCCATGTTATATCAAGATATGGAACGTACAGATACACCTTTCTGGAGCTATTTTTGTCAAATAAGTGATTCAACAACAAGTTATGGTTCTTATTCTGGAGCCGTTCCAAACGAAAAAATAACTTGGGGTAAATTAGATATAAACACACCGAAATTTATTATTGAGAGTGATGCAACCATAGTGGCGCCACTTATATTTGCCTACCTATTAGATATGTAATTATGAACAAGAAAGACAACCGAAAACGAGTCATAGTTGACTTTAAAAAACTAACCCCCGAAATTTTAGGCCTTTTAGTCGAAAAATTTCCTGAAGGTTATGATGAAGATGATATTATTTCCTTTAGAAATGCAAAAAACGAATTGGTTGAAGCTGTAGAAGTCAACACAGAAGACACCAAATACCTCATTAAAGTAAGTACAAAATTAGTGAAGACTATGGAAAATTATGATGAGGATGATTATGAAGATTTTGATAGCGATGATCCAGAAGCAGTTCAAGATCCTGATATAGAAATTGAAGAAGATTCAGAAGAAATGGATTTAGATTAAACAGGATTGCAAGATGGAAGAGGCTGTTTTTATGTCATACAAAGACGGTTATTACAAGTTTTTGTTTGATGGTGGTGAAGAAATGGTTTTTGAAGAAGTTCACCCAAGAGCATTAAAGCAATTTGATTTAAAAAACGATAAGAGTTTAATTGGCAAATCATTTAGAGTGTCATTTGTAGAAATCATTGAAGATTCTGACGATGATTTTGTTATTTACAGAATAGAAAGTTTAAAACCACTTTAATCTAAATTATATGAATGCGCCGTTTCACATGTCATTACCATGTTTGAGCGTAAAAGGAACTAAAAACTTTTATGTTGATTGCATAGGTGCCACTTATGGTAGAAACACCCAAAATTGGGTAGATATAAACTTATTTGGACATCAAATAACATTTATTAAAGCTGTAAAGTTCAACTTTAACAATCCAAATTACATTTTTGAAGGTAAAATTTTGCCGTCCTTTCATTTTGGTGTTATTGTAGATCTTAATTCTTGGAAAGAAGTATATGACAAACTTCAAACAATGGAATTAGATTTGGTTACAGAATCGGTTTATTTAAAAGATAAACTTGGAGAACATCAATCCTTTTTTGTTAAAGACCCCAATGGTTACATGTTGGAGTTTAAAAGTTTTAAAAAACCCGAAGCTATTTTTGAAAAATAATTAAAAGTCTCAATACTAAACAAGTTGTTGGAATCTGTTTTCTGCCTCAGAATCCTAATAAAATATAAAGAAGCTGTTTTTATAAGTTATGAAATAGCTTCTTTTTGTTTAAAAAAACTTCCCAAATAAAGACAGCATACACTATTATATATTCTAAAGCTATCATCCAAAGGTTTTCAGTGTTGTTAGAATTGGCATACGCTAAATAGCTCAGAATGCCAATAAAACTCCAAACCAGAGGAAACCTGTATTTAGTGAAAATGCTTAAAAATAAAAGAGATGCTATATACCAAGGATGCACCGTTGTGGCCGTAAAATAATAAAATGTCAGCACCAATAAAAATGCAGAAATCAATTCAATCATGGTTTTGTTTTTTCTAAAAAAGGCCATGGTCATTACAAAAGCAATAACCAGTAATGGAATAAATTTTCCTATAATGGCAATTTCGTTATACCCTCTAAAGGAATAACCAATAGCTCTGGCAACATAGTATAAACTAGCATTAAACTCAAATCGTTGAAACCAAAGCCTAATAGTTTCCGTATAATTTACTATAAAATCTTTATGGATAAATGGAATAAAAGTACTGATGGTCAATAGCCCAACGATACTATAAAACCCAATACTTTTTTTCCAAGCTAATTTTTGGAACAGAACCGGTAAAAACATGAGAGGTATTAATTTTACAGAAACTGAACAAGCAAAAATTACAGCAGCAAATTTCCATTTTCCTTCATTTAGTAAATATAAACTCCATACTAAAAAGAAAATCATAACACCTTCAAAATGCAAATTTCCGGTAAGCTCAATAATAATAAAAGGGTTAAGCAGGTACCAAAAGATATGGTTAACGGGAATGTTTAATTTTTCAAGTAATTTCTTCCCAAAATAAAGGGTTCCAAAATCTGCTATTATAATAATCAACCTAAGCATAATCGCGGAGCCTAAAATACTTTTACCGGCAAACAATCCTGCTATGATAAAACAAAGCTGATTTAAAGGTGGGTAGTTAGTAAAGTGACTGCCATTTAATACACCCATACCATCATAAAGTTCTTGAGCTTGAAAAATGGGATAACTAGCCTTTAAAATAAAAGATTCTGGAGTGTATAAATAAGGGTTGAACCCTTGAATAATCATGCGTCCATCCCAAATAAATCTGTAAAAATCTTGAGAAAGGTTTGGAATAGCAAACAAAAACAAAAATCTAAAGCCAAATGCTAAAACAACCAGAAGTGTAAAATTTTGCTTGTATAACTGTATAAGTTTATAAAACAGAATAAACAACGCTGTATATAGAGACATTAGTTTTATATAATCATGCCGGTTTAAATCATAAGCAAAACTTAAATAAAACAGAATGGTTATTAAACCAAAAAGCAAGGTTGTTTTATGAATTTTAAAAAATAAATGGTTTAAAAGCATGTTTCAAAGATAAGATTTATTGGTTTTATTGCTTTAAAAAAAAATCAACCATCTACATCGTTATAGTTAATAAGTATAATAAAAAAGAGCGATTACATGACTTGTGTCATGAATTTAAAAATATACCTGTTCTAATTTTGACATATATTAATTGATAAAATTTCTTATTCATGAATATTTCACATATCGAACATATAGGTATTGCGGTTGAAAATTTAAATGAGTCCATCAAGTTTTATGAAGATGTTTTAGGATTGAAATGCTATTCCATAGAAGAAGTAGCAGATCAAAAAGTAAAAACAGCCTTTTTTATGGTTGGTCAAACAAAGATTGAATTATTGGAAAGCACCTCACCAGACGGGCCTATTGGAAAGTATATTGATAAAAAAGGACAAGGTATTCATCACTTGGCATTTGCGGTAAACAATGCTACCGAAGCTTTAAAATTAGCTGAAGAAAAAGGGGTTACCTTAATAGATAAAGAATCAAGAAAAGGAGCCGAAGGATTACATATTGGTTTTCTACATCCAAAATCCACACACGGCGTTCTTACGGAGTTTTGTTCCAAAGAAGTATAATTAAAGACATAGAATCAAGATATAAAACTAAGGTTATGGCAAATCAAGATAAAATTAACGAGCTCATTGAAAAAAGAATTAAAGCAAAGTTAGGCGGTGGAGAAAAACGAATAGATTCTCAACATGCTAAAGGAAAACTAACGGCTCGAGAAAGAATAGAGATTCTTTTAGATGACAATAGTTTTGAAGAGTTTGACATGTTTGTTACCCACAGATCAAAATCTTTTGGATTGGATAAAGAAATTTATTTATCCGATGGTGTCATAACAGGTCATGGTACTATTGATGGCAGAATTGTATATGTGTTTTCACAAGATTTTACGGTCTTTGGTGGATCACTTTCTGAAACATATGCCTTGAAAATTTGTAAAATCATGGATATGGCCATGAAAATTGGTGTTCCTGTAGTGGGCCTAAACGATAGTGGTGGCGCTCGTATTCAAGAAGGTGTAAGGTCACTTGCTGGATATGCAGAAATTTTCCAAAGAAATATCATGGCTTCTGGAGTTATTCCTCAAATTTCCTCCATATTAGGACCATGTGCTGGTGGCGCTGTTTATTCGCCTGCTTTAACAGATTTTACCATCATGACAGACCAAACAAGTTACATGTTTGTAACGGGTCCCAAAGTGGTGCAAGCAGTAACGGGTGAAATTGTTACCACCGAACAATTAGGAGGCGCAACCATACATTCTACAAAATCTGGCGTGTCTCATTTTTTAGCAGAAAATGACGAAGAAAACCTATTACTAATCAGAAAATTATTAAGCTATTTGCCTTCAAACAATCTTGAAGACCCACCAACCATAACGACGTCTGACCCTATTGATAGACTAGATGATATCTTAAATACTATTATTCCTGAAAACTCCAATCAACCTTATGATATTTTAGATGTTATTTCCACCATTACAGACAATGGAGAATTTTTAGAAGTTCATAGAAATTATGCTCGAAACATTGTTGTTGGCTTCGCTCGTTTTAATGGACGTTCTGTTGGTATTGTTGCCAATCAACCTAAATATTATGCCGGAGTTCTGGATTGTGAAGCATCAAGAAAAGCGGCCAGATTTGTTCGTTTTTGTGATGCTTTTAATGTGCCAATAGTAACCTTAGTTGATGTGCCTGGTTTCCTTCCAGGAACAGGACAAGAATACGGAGGTATTATTTTACACGGCGCAAAACTACTATTTGCATATGGAGAAGCTACCGTTCCTAAAGTCACTATTACACTACGTAAATCTTATGGTGGTGCCCATGATGTCATGAGTTGTAAACAACTTCGAGGCGACTTAAATTACGCATGGCCAATGGCAGAAATTGCGGTTATGGGAGCAAAAGGAGCTGTTGAGGTTTTAGAAGGTTCCAACATTAGGAAAATTGAAGATACTGATGAAAAGCAGCTCTACATTGAAGAAAAAGAACATGAATATACTACCAAATTTGCTAACCCTTATGTAGCAGCCAAATATGGCTTTATTGATGATGTGATTGAGCCAAGAAACACGAGGTTCAGAATTGTCAGGGCTTTAGAATTGTTGGCCAATAAAAAAGACGTAAATCCACCCAAGAAACACTCAAATATACCACTATAATGACACATTTTCTAGTATTTACAGATACGCTAAGTGAAGGATATATTATCCTTGTTACTGGTTTAATAATTGTTTTTAGCGGATTGTTACTGTTAACGGTATTTTTTAAATACGGATTGCCCATAATGCTGTATGTATATAAAATAATAACCAAAGGCAGAGATAAAAAGGTTAAAGAGATTTCACCAAGGGTTAATAAAGAGTTTACAGGCGAAATTGCTGCGGCTATTTCTGTGGCCATTCATATGTATTTGGATGAAAGACATGATAAAGAAAACGCTATTTTAACCATAAAACAAGCTCGTAAATTATATTCTCCTTGGAGTTCTAAAATTTATGGGGTTTACAACAATAGATTTTAGTTTTTAAGAATCTTTACAAGAAACACAAACAACATGAAAAATTTCACATTCAAAATAAACGAAAACAACTATAGTGTTAAAATTGTTTCACACGAAAACAATACCATAGACTTAGAGGTAAACGGAACCAGTTATTCTGTTAAATTAAAAGAAGAAATAAAAACATTAAAGACACCAACCCTAGTTCGTAAGCCATCCAAAGCGGTACCAATGGAGCCTATAAAAGTAAGCCCAAGCTCATCTTCAAAAACTAAAATTACAGCACCTATTCCTGGCATTATACTGTCTCTCAATGTAAAAGTAGGAGATACTATTAAAGAGAATGATGCTTTATTGGTGCTTGAAGCTATGAAAATGGAAAACAGTATTGTTTCAGAAAAATCTGGTGTAGTGACTGCTATCCATGTGAAAGTTGGACAGCAAGTTTTACAAGGCGAAGTCATGATAGAATTAGAATAAAATCAGAAATGTTTTTTGAAGTATTTAGAAATATTTTTAACAAAGTTTGACTCATCTATACATCGTAATAACCAAAAGAAAAAACAATGAAAAAAGTAATATTAATATTTTTAGTTCTATCGTTGCTGATTTTTATCCGACCTGTTCTTGGATTTAATTCAAATATTTCAGACACTATAACCCCAACGTCATTAAACATAACCGATACAATAAGTGAAGGAGGCTTTGTTTCTGAAGCTATTAATGGGATAAAACAATTTTATCATTACACAGGTTTTGCAAATGCAGAATCGGGTAATATTATTATGATTCTGATAGGAATTATTTTTATATATCTTGGAATAAAATTTGATTACGAGCCACTGCTTTTAATTCCAATAGGTGTTGGAGTCATTATTGGCAATATTCCTTTCGTTGCAGGCAATCAAACCGGCATTTATGAAACAGGTTCCGTTCTAAATTATCTTTATTTTGGCGTTGTAAAAGGGATTTATCCTCCTTTAATTTTTTTAGGAATTGGAGCTATGACTGATTTTTCATCGCTCATTGCCAACCCCAAGTTAATGCTTCTTGGAGCAGCAGCTCAAATTGGTGTATTTGCAACTTTTTTAGGAGCACTTTATTTAGGTTTTAGTTTGCCTGAAGCGGGAGCTATTGGTATTATTGGTGGCGCAGATGGACCAACAGCCATATTCCTGTCTTCCAAATTAGCCAATGGTATTAATATCTTAGCAGATGGTACAACGGTTAAAAATTTAATTGGCCCCATAGCCATTGCAGCTTACTCGTATATGGCATTAGTACCTGTAATCCAACCGCCAATAATGAAGTTGTTAACTTCAAAAAAGGAGCGATTAATTCGAATGAAGCCACCTAGAGCAGTGACACAAAAGGAAAAAATGATTTTCCCTGTAGTGGCATTATTATTCACAACCTTTATTTCTCCAAGCTCTTTACCACTACTAGGTATGTTGTTTTTTGGTAATTTACTAAAGGAATCTGGTAGAACAGAACGTTTAGCAGACACAGCACGTACCAAATTAATAGATATCGTTACCATACTTTTAGGAGTTACGGTAGGAGCATCTACTCAGGCAGACGTGTTTATTACTAAAGATTCAATGATGATATTTGGCTTAGGGGCTATCTCATTTGTCATTGCAACTGCAGGTGGATTGCTTTTTGCAAAATTCATGAATTTATTTCTTAAAGGAGATAATAAATTAAACCCACTTATTGGGGCAGCTGGTGTTTCAGCAGTTCCGGATAGCGCAAGAGTTGTTCATGCCGAAGGACTCAAAGCAGATCCACATAATTATTTACTCATGCACGCTATGGCTCCAAACGTTGCGGGCGTTATTGGATCAGCCATCGCTGCCGGTATTATATTAAGTTTTTTAGGATAATATAAAATTGAAAAAACACTATTTGTTAAATATTAGATGATGAATATACCGAATAAAATGTCAGCTCAAGAGGCTGTAAAATTTATAGAGTCAGGCGACAGAGTTTTAATTCAAGGAGGCTCTGCAACACCACAAACACTCATTAAAGCCATGGTAGCTCGTGCTCCAGAATTAAGAAATGTAGAAATTGTTCATTTACATACCGAAGGAGAATGTGGTTATGTAGCGCCAGAATTAAGAAACAGTTTCCACACTAGCGCCTTTTTTATAGGTGGTAACGTGAGAAAAATGGTGGGAAATACGGTAGATTATATTCCTATTTTTTTAAGTGATATTCCAAGTTTATTTCGCCAAGGGTACATGAATTTAGATGTGGTTTTAGTAAATGTTTCCCCACCAGATAAGCATGGGTTTTGTTCCTTAGGGGTTTCTGTTGATATTGTTATAGCAGGAATTGAAGAAGGGAAAAAAGTATTGGCACAAATTAACCCCAAAATGCCTAGAACCTTTGGAGACGCACTAGTACATCTGGATAACTTTACAGCTTGTGTTGAAGTAGATGAAGACATTCAAGAAATGAAATTAGTTGCTCCTACCAAGGAAGAGCAAGCCATTGGTAAAAATATTGCCGAGATTATTGATGATGGGGCAACCTTACAAATGGGTATTGGAGGCATTCCAAATGCGGTTTTAAGCTTTTTAACCAATCATAAGAATTTAGGGGTTCACACCGAAATGTTTTCTGAAGGCATTGTTGATTTAGTTGAAAAAGGCGTTGTAAATGGTTCTAAGAAAAAAACAAACCCTTATAAAATTGTTTCTGGATTTGCTATGGGAACGCGGCGATTATATGATTTTATGGATGATAACCCAGAAATTGAAATGAAAGACATCGCATACGTAAACGATACCGCCATCATTCGTCAAAATCCAAAGGCAACAGCGATTAACTCAGCCATTGAAATTGATTTCACAGGACAAGTTTGTGCAGATTCTATAGGTACTCAGATGTTTTCAGGTGTTGGCGGGCAAATGGATTTTATGAGAGGTTCTGCATTATCACATAAAGGAAAACCAATTATTGCCATAACTTCTAGCACATTAAAAGGAGTTTCTAAAATTGTGCCTATGTTAAAACAAGGTGCAGGCGTTGTAACAACAAGAGCACATGCAAGGTATGTAGTTACAGAATATGGCGTTGCTGAACTGTTTGGTAAAACTTTAAAACAACGCGCCAGAGCGCTTCGAGATATTGCGCATCCAGACCACAGAGAAACGTTAGATATGGCAATTTTTGAACGTTTTGGAAACAGTATAGTGATTTAATATTTAAGGTAAACTTAATATAGATAGCATGAATACAAATAATAAAACGCTTTTTTCTGAATTCAAACCTGTTACTAAACAGGAATGGATTGATAAGGCGAACATAGATTTAAAAGGTGAAGATTTCAATGGAAAATTGGTTTGGAAAAACCTAAATGATATTAATTTACAACCATTTTATCATATGGAAGACAAACTAGATTACTTAAACAATACTGGTGAAAACTCGCAAGTTTTGATCAATTATAGAAGGATTGAAGTGTCTTCCGCAGAAAACGCTAATAAACAAGCTTTAAAGGCGGTTATTGAAGGTGTAAACGGACTTCTTTTTAATATTGAAAAGAACGTTTCTGTGACAACACTTTTAAATGGAATTGATTTAAATCAAATCGCTGTTTCATTTATTTTAGCAAAGGATGCGACTTATTTTTCACAAGAGTTTTTCAATTTTGTTGAAAATAAAACTGTTGAAAATAAAAAACTTAAAGGTTATTTTGATTTGGGAATTATTTCAAATTATCTAACATCAGGACATTTGGATAAGACTCAATTTCAAGTCTTAGAAAACCTTGCTAAACTCTGGAAGAATTACCCAAATTTTAAAACCATAACAGTTTCGGGAACTACTTTTTTAGATTCAGGTTCTAATCAGGTTCAAGAAGTGGCTTACACTTTAAATGCTTGGGTTTATGTAATAGAACAATGTTTAGAAAGGGATATTGATATAGAAACCATTTTTAATAATCTTCATATACAATTGGGTATAGGCTCCGAATATTTTATTGAAATCGGTAAGTTTAGAGCCTTTAATAGCTTGCTGCACGAGATTGCGAACTCCTATGGAGTTTCAAAATTTAAACATACGCTAACGGCAAAAACAGCTGTTTGGAGCAAATCGGTTACCGATGCGCATACCAATTTATTACGTGCTACAACCGAATCCATGTCGGCCATTTTAGGAAATGTCAATGGTATTTTAATGGATGCTTATGATAAGGAGTTTAATGAGCCATCTGATTTTTCCAATAGAATTGCCAGTAATATTGCAATTATTTTAAAAGAAGAATCTTATTTTGGAAAAGTTGCTAACCCAGTGGATGGGTCGTATTATATTGAAGAAGTCAGCACCAAAATAGCAGAAAAAGCTTTAGAACTTTTTAAAGCTATTGAAGAGCAGGGCGGATTTTATAAAGCTTTTGAAAGCGAATTTATTCAACAACAAATTGCTGAAATCCGACAAGAGAAAATAACATTAATAAGTCAAAGACGGTTACCAATGGTTGGGGTTAATAAATATCCAAACCTTATGGAATCAGTACCATCAAAAGTGCTTTCAGCCGGAGCTAAAGTGAATTCTAAAGTACTAATTCCTAGAAGAGCATCTTTAGAGATTGAAGCCATAAGAAAGGTTACAGAGCAACTCGTTGAAGAAACTGGGAAACGGCCTATCGTTGAATTTGCAACTTTTGGAAATTTAACCATGCGTAAAGCCAGAGCTGCTTTTTCTTATGATTTTATGGGTGTTTCTGGTTTTGAATTTTTAAAAGAGCAAAGCTATGAAGATTTTGAACTAGCGGCAGAACGAAGTGCTCTATCAGAATCAGATGTGGTTGTTATTTGTAGTTCAGACTCCGATTATACAGAAAGTGCTTTATTATTTGTTGAAACCTTTAGGGATATTAATACAGATAAAGTACTTTTATTAGCAGGAAACCCAACACATATTATAGATACTTTACTGGCATCAGGTTTAGATGGATGCATTCATTTAAAATCGGATGTGATACACACCATTTCAGGTGTTCAGGAAAAAGTTCAAAAAAAC
>Ga0210015_1000359_pt1 | contig 47809 bp, 52 predicted proteins | sample CryGeymeta201522_FD_185471 | JGI IMG/M metagenome (GOLD analysis project Ga0210015, IMG submission 185471) | Groundwater microbial communities from Crystal Geyser aquifers in Utah, USA - Crystal Geyser metaG 2015-22 (SPAdes) (version 2) | ecosystem: Environmental > Aquatic > Deep subsurface >...
ACTACAGGCATTTGCAACGATTGTCATTCACCCAGCCGGATATGCAATTATACTGTGATTGTAGAGCACCAGCCAAGCCAACGTATTCAGGTAGTACTTGTTGGGCAGAGGCTGGGATACTAAATTTTGACTTCAGCCTTTATGCCATTTACAATAAAGGGGTGCCGGGGTGGCGGAACTGGTAGACGCGGCGGACTTAAAATCCGCTTCCCGTGAGGGAGTGTGGGTTCGAGTCCCGCCCTCGGCACCAAATTGCACAACTTTTCTCATTGTTTGCCCCTTCCTTGTGAAACTCAGACTTCATTGACTCCACTTATATTGACTGCTAAAGTTAAGAAAATCAGCTAGTGGATTTTGGGGAGGCAAATATGAACGAGAAGAAAGGGAAGGGCAAAGCTGGAGCCAAAGAATAGCCCAGCCAGGGAATAAGGTGCTCTAAAAACAGCTTTAGAAACCAAACAAGCGGTGTGAGGAAAGAACTAATCATTGAAAGGGGATTGAAATAATGAAAGCTCTAAAACTAAGGAGAGGTTCAAGGGTGGTGAAAGCCCAACAGCGGGCAAGGGGGAAAAGGCTAAGGAAGGCACGAAAACTGGGGAAAACCTGAATCGTGGCTTTTGCCCTAATTGGATTAGGGTGAGGTACATCATATGGATAGCCCAGCCAGCGGATTCGGAGAGAGCAATGCAAAAAAGGAACTATACTATCTGCCAATCGTGTGGCAAGAACCTGGAATATACTGACTGCTCTGATAGACGTGCTCCCCCTGAGGATGCCCGTTGCAAAGTGTTGAGCGGCTGGTTATCAGTTTCACATTGGCAGGGTATGGAGGCTGTTAACCACTACGATTTTTGCTCCTTTACTTGTCTTCAAAGGTGGGTAGAATCTCAAATTCCCAAGGTTCCTGAAGTATTCCTCAAAGCGCTAGAAGGGGAATGACTTTGGCCAGCCAGTGGATTTGGAGAGGGCAGTGACAAAGAGGAGCTTTTATCCGAGATTGAAAAGTATGGGGGAAAAATTGAGTTGAATAAAAGGAGGAAAAATTGAATAAAGCAATAGAATGGCACACTAGGGTAATGTATCTCCTGGTTGCCCTGGCTCTGGTTGCTGGCTTGGCTGTGATGCAGGGAAATCAGGTTGCTGCTGACCCTTTTTTTAAAGCTGGATTTGTGGCTGATAAGACAGACATGTCCCTAGACGATGCTACGGTGACCTTCACCAACCTGACTACCGGTGGCAAGCATCCCTACACCAAGGCAGAGTGGGACTTCAACGCTGATGGTGTCTTTGACTTAACTCTTACTGGCAGTGAAGCTAATGTCATGAAGTCAGTAACCTACACTTACAATAAAGGGGGTATCTACAATGTGATATTGACCATGACTGACAGCACTCCTAGCTCCAGCTACGTGGAGAGGCTTAACTACATTCGTGTGGCTGGTCCTTGTGGTCCTTTCTGGAATTGTCCCATTGGCGGTCAGACTCTGATTGCTCCTTACCCCGGTGCGGGGAGACCCTTCTTAAGTGTGGCTGCCCCTTGCTCAGGGATAACTGTGTCTGAGGGTGCTGAATTGTGGGGTATTTACTACTTGGATGAGACTACTGGGACCTGGCTTTACTACATTCCTGGCTTTGCTAGCAGTACGCTAGCTCAGCTTGAGCCAGGCAAATACTATTATGTGGTAGTCTCGGCGGCTTGCACCCTGACAATTCCGCAGTAGCACTTTAAGTTGTCGATTTTTGGAGTTAAAGGGATTGGCACTCTGGACAAAATTTTTGGGGTCATATATTTCCTTAAGGACAAGCTGTTTCAAGCCTCCGATAGAGCCTCAAGCTATCCTCAAACCTTATGTTTCTTGTGTGTTGTCTACCAGGCTGTTATAATATCGCAAAGGGAATTGCGTTTACTAGGAGACGGATGGCTCAGAAGAAAATAGCCAAAAAGACAGGAAAGAAAGAGCACAAGAAAGCCTCTGAATATCTTCGGAAGGGCCCGAAGAAGAGATGAGATAAGGGTCGATTTATTTGCAATCTTGAGCGGATTCTGTTTCATTCTTGCCCTACAGATAGCAAGGGAATAGATGAACACAGCTATCTGGACATCAATTCAAGGTTTCGATAAAGCTTCAAGCTATCCTCGAACTTCACTGAGCGGGTGTATCCGAGTACCATGTAACATTATGTGTAGTTCAAATTTTATGATAGAAATTTCCTAAGGGGTAAGCGGTCGAAGAAGATGATAAGGCTAATAAATTGGTATGGGTGAATAATAACTAGGTGAGGTTCATAGGTTAATAGATAGATGATAGATAAAGTCGATTGTCGATTGGTATAGTAGCAAATGGGCAGTAAGTCGGGCAGGCAGTAGAAAAGGAATAGAACAAATGTAGTATAATCACCGAAGCTGTATATTAGCAGTAGTAAGGAGGAAACAAGAATGACAGGGGAAGATTTCGACGAATTGGTCAAACTGCTTCGTGACCTTAGGAGAAAAACAGGTATTCTTGCTGAGCTTTTCCCGGTAGTATCCCTGTGGCAGAGAGAGTTTACATCTGAGCAAAAGAGAGCTATCAAGGATGTTGATGAGGCGTGGGAAAAGTTCCATCAGAAGGCTAGGGTCTTGGGTGGGTTAGTAGACTAGAATGCCTCGCTCATTTTAATGAACTCAAATTTGGGTCAAGCAACGCTAATGAAAACTTGTTTTTTATCCTACCGCTTTGCAACCAACTAGATTCAGCAGGAGGTAGTGTCCGAGATATAAGCCTAGCCAAGCGGATTTGGAGAGAGTGGCAATGGTAGCAGCTATGCTAGTATTGTTCAGTTACTTGTTGGGGTCTATCCCCTCTGCCTACATTGCGGGGCGGGTGCTTAAAGGGATAGACATTAGGAAGGTTGGAGACGGAAATGTCGGGGCAGCTAATGCTTATCGGGAAATAGGACCTATTGTTGGTGTGGCAGTTTTCATAGCTGATGCGTGGAAAGGAGTAATCGCTGTCATGGTTGCACAAGCCTTCGCTTCGCAACTTGTAGCCTTCTTCACTGGTTTCGCTGTGGTGGCAGGTCACAATTGGCCTCTCTACATCGGTCTCAGAGGTGGTAGGGGAGAATCGACAACCATAGGTGTGCTATCTGTCTTGTTGCCCCAAGCTATGCTTATACTGCTGGCAGTGTGTGCAGTGCCCTTCTTGGTCACTCGCAATACGATGCTGGCTGGTGCCATCCTCTTTGGGCCTTTGTGGTTAGTGGCTTTGCTTATGGGAACCTCGGGTGCTCTTGTTGGTTATAGTATTGGGCTTCCCTGCTTTGTTGGCTTAAGACACTTCTTCACTACGAGGCATTTGCCAGATGACGTGAAGCGGAGAGCCACTTATATGCGCTAGGATGCGTGGAGCCTGAGAGAATTGGAGCACTGTGCACTCTGGTAGCCTAGCTAACCGATTTGGAGGTTAGCCCAGCCAGTGGGTTTGCAGCAACATGGGAAATTTGGAAGCAAGAAGGAGGATACAATGGTAACAGCTTATTGTATGAAGTGTAAGAAAAAGGTGGAGATAAAGTACCCAAAGCAAATCACACTCAAAAACAAAGCACTAGCAACACAGGGTATCTGCTCTGTTTGCGGGACGAAGGTATTCCGACTAGGGAAGGCATAGATGCTCACTGAATAGCCTAGCTAGAGGATTTGGTAAAGGAGAGCCTTAGTGGTAAGTTCGGACTTTAACCGAGAAGATATAGAAATTGCTGTTCTCAGGGCTGTTATAGAATTAGGTGAGAAAGCTGACATCAAAGAAATATACCAAAGGATTAGCTCTCACCTCCCTAAGCTTAGTCAGCAAGAAGTAGACAAGGTAGTAAGATGGGGCAAAGAAAGTCTTGTTCAGAAAGACGAACTCCGCTTCAATCCATTAGGGAGCTATGATATTACCGACAGTGGTAAGCTTCGGGTTAAACAATCTTCGCAAACGTAATAGCCCAGCCAGAGGATTCGGAGAAAACAACAAAATAAAAAGGAGGCCTTACAAATGTGCCAGGTTACACTTGTCATCCATGCTCCTGATTACAGTGTCAAATACGGTGCAAAGAACTTTGAAGCCGTCCTTGCAGATGGCGTAGGGAAAGGGTACGCAATCTACCAAAAAGATATAAGCAAACTTCCCCCAAATTCTACTGTTGTGTTGCTTAGGAAAGACAAAACAAACGACGTGCAGAAGGACTTCTTGTTAAGTTGGTTCCAACAACCAAGAAGGCTCCCCAAGGAATACAGCGATATGACGTCCACATTAAGAATCTGACAGTGGTTCCTTACAAGCCAGAGAAGCTTAATCGCTATGGTGTTGCTGTGTTTTGTAGCAACTGCTAAAACTGCCTATGAGGACTTACTGAGTTTTTGAATACTTGTTATTAACCCAGCCAGCAGATTTGGAGCGGGCAAACGAAATCTGAGGAGGTGTGCCATGCCAAAGCTCAGGGAAATGTTGGATGTGTTGTCGTTAGACGAACTCCGAGTTGCGACTCAACTAGCCAGACTACCACACAGCGGAAATAAGCAAGACTTGATTCGAAAACTCACTTCGGGTTTAGACGAGTACAGTATTCTGGAAAACCTAGGGAACCGAGAACTCCAAAAGATTCTGAGATATTACGGGCAACCGACAAGTGGAACGAAGGATGCTTTGATTGAAAGAGTGTTTCACATTCTCAGCCCTGAAAAAGTAGGAACTAAAGAGGGGACAAAGAAAAAGTGCGAGGTGTGTGAACATCTATATGACGAGAGACTATTAGAGAGACATCACTTCATGCCTAAGGCCATGGCTGGTAAGTGGGTCGGAGGCACAATTTTGTTATGTCCTACCTGTCACAGGGTTCTGACTAGGGCTTTGGAAAACGAAAGAAAGAAGAAAGACCGTGACTTGCTAGATGATGAGGTAAAGCGGGTCTTTAACCGTACGAGAGGGGATGTGCAAGCTGGCAAGTATGGCGCATATGGTAGGAAGTAAAATCCGCTTCCCGTGAGGGAGTGTGGGTTCGATTCCCGCCCTCGGCACTAAATTATTTGATATTTTCTTAGACCACTTTTCTACCAATTATTGCCTGGTGGAGGTACCAACTCTGTACAATATTAGCTACCTCGGACGGGTCATCACAGATCCTCACCAAATCAATATCCTTTTCAGAGATACATCCCTGAGCCAGGACGACTCCCCGTAACCAATCAAGGAAACCGCTCCAGAACTGGCTATCAAACAATATCACAGGGAAAGGCTTTATCTTGTGGTTTTGAATTAAGCAAAGCACCTCAGTTAGCTCATCCAGGGTACCGGTTCCCCCAGGCATAATTACAAAGGCAGTGGCATACTTTACCAGCATGACTTTACGAACAAAGAAATGATTAAAGGTAATTGACCTTGAGGCATAGACATTACAATGCTGCTCTTCGGGCAAGGCAATATTCAATCCAATGGATTTAGCCCCAGCCTCTCTAGCTCCCTTGTTGGCTGCCTCCATTACGCCTGGGCCGCCCCCGGTTATAATGGAAAATCCCAATTCCCCTAATCGTCGAGCAATTGCCTCAGCAGCGATATATTGCTTATGTTCCTGCCCTACCCGTGCTGAGCCATATATGGTTATTGCTGGTTCTATACCAGAAAGTTCGTCGAAGCCTTCCACAAATTCGCCAATAATCCGGAACATACGCCAGGACTCTTCTTTTGCCAGTTCGTTTATCTCATATCCATAGGGCATGTCTTTCCTCCTTCACGAATTAAATATTATCATACGGGCAAGAATTACCATGTGACCAGTAAAATCACCCGCTGTCACAAATATATGCTATGATATGCTAAATCAAAAATATCTGAAAGGAACCGCGAAAAAGTTGCCGGTGTTGTTTGATGCTTACCTTGATATTGAGAGCACAGGTTTGTGTGTCTTTTACGACGAAATAACTGTTATTGGTATCTGCTTGGTTAATGGCGCTGGAAACAAACTAATTCAACTTGTTGGCGGTGATGTAACCAGGCTTAACCTGCTCAGAACATTACGCGGCGTGGGTACAATTTATACCTACAACGGCAGTCGTTTTGACTTTCCCTTTATCAATTCCCGTCTGGGGGTAAATCTGGAAAGGCAATATCATCATCACGACCTAATGTATGACTGCTGGAGAAATAATTTATACGGTGGCTTCAAGGCAGTGGAGCGGCAATTAGACATTCCTCGAAGGCTACAGGGTATTGGTGGAGCCGATGCGGTAATATTGTGGTGGAGATACCAGATTGACCATGATAGAAAGGCACTGGATTTGCTGCTGGAATACAATAAAGAAGATGTAGTCAATCTGAAAGCACTGAGGGAAAGGCTAGAAAGGTTCCGGAGTGGACCCCGTTGAGGGTGGCTTGTGGAGAAAATAATAGGGTGATAAGATGAGAAGAATTTGAAGCCACAGTTAATCGCCATAGATGGTCCTGTAGCGGTGGGTAAGAGCAGTGCAGGTTCGTTGCTAGCGAAGGGATTGGGCTATGTTTTCTTTGATACCGGCACAATGTATCGGGCATTTACCTGGAAAACACTCAAATCGGGGAGTTCCCTGGAGGATGAAACTAAGCTTTGCCATCTTGTTTCTACTACTACGTTTGATTTCGTGACATCTAAGGAAGGATACCTCTCTGTCCTTATTGACGGTGAAGATGTTTCTCAAGAATTGCTTTCCCCTAGAGTAGAGAGAAGTGTTTCCCTGGTATCAAGAATAGCTGGAGTGCGTCACATCATGGTAGTCGAGCAGCGAAAATTAGCCCAACGAGGGAAAGTGGTAATGGCAGGTAGGGATATTGGCACAGTGGTTTTACCCTGGGCAGAATTAAAGATTTTTCTCACTGCTTCCACAGAGGAGAGAGCCAGGCGCCGCTATAAGGAGCTCCTGGAACGGGGAGAGAATACCAGCTTAGAAACCGTGCTTGCCGATTTAAAGAACCGAGACGAAACTGATATCAATCGAGCTATTTCGCCACTCAAACCAGCTGACGATGCCGTGATTATCGATACCGAAAACTTTACCTTGGAGCAGATTGTGGATAAAGTATATGCTTTAGTTACTGAGCTCGAGTTTCGCTCAGGGTAGAGATTCTTCCCCTGAATCTAGTTCAGGGCTGCCCTGAGCGCTACGAGATTCTTCGTGGAGTTTACCCTGAAGTTTCGCTCAGGGCTCAGAATGACAGGAAGCGAAGGGGCTCAGAATGGCGCCGGAGAAGCAATAAATCAGTGACTCTATCTCAAAAACTTGTTTTAGCTATAATTAGACTCCTTTGTAAAATTTTTCTTTCCTGGGAAGTTAAAGGAAAGGAAAATTTATCCTTAAGCGGTCCATTTATTGTAACAGCCAACCATGTTCATCTATTAGACCCGATATTGCTGGCAGTCAGCTTTCCGCGATGGATCAACTTCATGGGAAAAGAAGAACTTTTCCGTTCCCCCTTCTTGAGACTTATCATCCGTTGGAGTGGAACTTTCTCGGCGCACCGTCAAGGTACAATCAAAGAGAAACAGAAGGTACTTAGGCAGGCCAAAGATATACTGGATAGAGGGCTAATTCTAGGCATGTTCCCGGAAGGCAGTCGAAGTCGTGATGGCAAACTCAGGATGGGCAAACCAGGCTCCGCGGTTATAGCCTCGCAATCAAGCATCTTCATTCTTCCTGTAGGTATTGTTGGTACAGATAAAATCAAGGGCATGAGCTGGCTATGGAAGCGTCCTAGCATAGTTATCAATGTGGGTGAACCCTTCAAGCTTCCTCCGATTGGAGGTAAACTTAACAGATCTCAAAGGAAATCATTGACTGACTTAATGATGAGGAGGATTGCGATTCTTTTGCCACCAGAAAGTCGCGGCGTCTACTTAAACAATAAGGCAAATGGAAATTGATAAGGCTGAGGAAATTGGCTTATGTTTTGGTGTGAGACGAGCTGTAAAGCTACTAGAAGAGGCAGCCAGTAAATACGGAGAGATAGAAACTCTGGGACCGGTAGCCCATAATCAACAACTTGTGGAGAGATTGATTAAGGCAGGAGTAAAACCGGCAAGGCATCTTAACCAAGTTCAAAGCAAAATCCTGGCTGTCACCACCCATGGCACAAGCCCCAAGGTGTTATCTGAAATCAAAACTCGCCACATTCATATTATTGATACCACTTGCCCTATAGTTCGTAAAGCACAAAATACAGCTAAGGAGTTAGCTGAAGCTGGTTTTGATGTCATTATCTTTGGTGAAGCAGAACACTCAGAAGTTCAAGGGTTGCTTGGTTGGGCAAAAGGTAATGGCATAGCTACTCTAGATGCGAAACAAATTGGCACACTCCTGAAACAGGTTCAGGATAAGAAGCCATACCATTTAGGCATTATTTCCCAAACCACTCAACTACAGCCGGCATTGGCGGAATTTGTGGGACAGGTAGCTACTTTTGCTGCCAAATCCAAGGAGATTCGATTTATCAATACTTTATGTGGAATAGTGCAAAGGCGACAGGAGGCTGCGGTAAAATTGGCTAAGAGAAATCAGATTATGGTAGTAATAGGGGGACATAATAGTGCTAATACCAGGCGACTTGCTGAAGCTTGTTCACGCATAGTAGAAACCCATTTGGTAGAAACGGCAAATGAGGTTGATAGTAATTGGTTTGCTGGCAAGCCACATGTTGGCATTACTGCCGGTACATCCACCCCAAACGAAATCATAGACGAAATCGTCACCAAACTGAAGTCTCTATGACCATTCTAGCCAAGCTGATCACTAAGTTTCCTGCCACCGAGAAGGTGTAAGTGGAGATGAGGTACCACTTGTCCTCCCTCACAGCCACAGTTTATCGTCAGGCGGTAGCCGGTTCTCGCTATATCTTCCTGTTCAGCCAACTTCTTAGCCAACATGATAAGTCTACCCATGAGTTCCTGCTCTTTCTCGGTAAGTTTTGTAACCGAGGCAATGTGGACTCTGGGTATAATGATTACATGCTTAGGTGTCTGAGGATGGATGTCTCTAAAAGCGAAAAAATCTTTATCCTGATAAACTACCTCGCTGGGAATGTCACCGGCAGCAAGACGACAAAAAAGACATCTTTCTGTCATGACTTGACCTTTTTAGTCAATCACACCTTCTTTTCTTAAAGATTCAATCTCTTCCTGGTTAAGCCCTAACCCTTGTAATATTTCGTCAGTATGCTCACCAAGAAGAGGGGATAAACTCCTTACCTTTCCCGGAGTGTCTGACAATTTTGGTGTTATGCCTACTTGCTTAATCTTACCCAAAGTGGGATGCTCTACTTCTATCACCATCTGCCGGTGAAGCACTTGCGGGTCACTAAATACCTCATCTAAGGTATAGACTTTGCCTGCGGTTATGTCGTTTTGAACCAACAATTCAAACCATTCATCTCTTGTTTTTGTCAGGAAGGTTTGCTTTAAGAAAGAATGTATTTCTTCCCATTTCGTATCCTCTGGTTTTTGCACAAAATGCTCGGAAGAAAAATGGTAAGAGATATAATCTTCCCTCCCCAAAAGTCGGCACAGATTTTCCCAGAAATGCTCCTCAATACAACCAAGAGTAATATATTTGCCATCTTTAGTTTGGTATACACCGTAATAAGGATAAGCACCGTGAAGTGCTGTTTCACCTCTCTTCGGGATTATGCCATCCAGGAAATAACTGGTAGTGAAGAAAGTCATAAGTGATATAGCTCCATCCATATAAGCTACATCTACATATTGCCCCTTGCCTGTCTTGTTTCTGGCTAGCAAAGCTGTTAAAATACCTATAACTCCATGTAAAGAGGCACCAGCGAAGTCAGCCACCAAATTCAAAGGAATAACCGGAGGTCCTTCGGGAGGACCAATTAAGCCGAGAGCGCCAGCAAAGGAGATGTAATTGATATCGTGGCCGGGAAAGGTGCGATATGGTCCATCCTGACCATAGCCACTAAGTGAGCAATAGACAATCTTTGAGTTTAATTTTTTAATAGTGTCGTAATCTATTCCTAAGCGTTGGGCCACTCCAGGTCTAAAACCCTCAACAATAACATCTGCCTGCTGGGCAAGACGATAGAATATCTCACGCCCCCTTTCTGCCTTGAGGTTAAGCACTATGCTTTTCTTATTGCGATTAAGAGCAAAATAGGCCGCTTGCTTTCTATTCTCTTCTCCCTTGGGTGAAATGGATGACCCAACAAATTCCGCAGGTCCAGGTGCCTCAATTTTGAGTACCTCGGCTCCCAGATCGCCTAAGATCATGGTACAAAATGTACCTGGAGCTACCCGAGTTAATTCCAAAATCCTGACTCCTTCTAAAGCTAACATATTTTCCCTCCTGAAGTGATTTCGACTATTTTACCTTGTCAATTTGATAATTGTCTAGGAAACTCTATTCTAATGTCAAGACTCCGATTTAAATCATCTAAAATGTAGTCTCTTCCAATACAAGATGAGCCTGAGAAGATGAGGCAACTCGTTTATGATTGGGACATGCAACTGATCATGAACGACAAACAATTACAGACGATAGAACAAGTTAAACAATTTCTAGAGGGGACTGAGGCACTAGAGTTTAAGGGGCTAACTACTGAAGAGAAATACCGATGGATAAAGGAAGTGCTGATAAGATTTAAATATCATCGTCCTGAACTTAATTCAGGATGAGAAAGGGGTGATACGACGGTATATCGAAAGAATTACAGGATATTCCAGAGCACAGGTATCCAGATTGATAAGAAGATATAAACAGACAGGGCAGCTGAAGAAAATGGAATACGGAAGACACCGGTTTCCCAGGAAATATACCCCATCAGAAGTTGGACTGTTGGCCAAAACAGATGAATTACACGAGTGGTTAAGTGGACCAGCAACCAAAAAGATTATGGGGCGAGAATACGAAGTATACGGACACCCTGAGTTTGGAAACATTTCCCGGATATCTGTGGCCCATTTATACAATCTGAGAAAAAGGTAACACTTATCGGGGTATGTTCAGACGATTTACCGCGACGAAACCTGTTGTATCCAGGATTGGAGAGCGAGCGAAGCCGCATCCTAAGGGGCAGCCTGGTTATATCCGAATAGACACGGTTCATCAGGGGGATTTCAATGGTGGCAAAGGAATATACCATATCAATGCTGTGGATGAGATAACGCAGTGGGAAATCGTAGCCTCGGTGGAAAGGGTATCTGAAACCTACCTGGTGCCAGTACTGGAAAGCATGTTAATTCAATTCCCTTTCGTTATCCGGGGATTTCATTCCGATAATGGCTCAGTGGTGCACAAAAACTTGGGATATGCTCATATCCCGCAAGCATGCGCCGAATTGCTCAACGGGTATCACAAAGGCTTCTTAAATCCGTATATCAATTTCCACCGGCCTTGTTTCTTCCCGGTGTTTGTTATCGACCACAGAGACAAATTGCAGAAAGGATGGTGAATGCTCGTTCCAATTCTCTAAAAACGCTGGAAAGCCCCTTTAAAAGAACGACCAAATTATGAGTCCTGGGGAACTCGCCTATCCCCTGAATCAAGTTCAGGGCTTACTCTGTTACACATGCCGTCATCCCTGCTTCAGGGCCCAGTCATAGGGTATATCATTGTCAAAGGGGTCAATACGGAATTCGTCAGGCTCTTTGTGGTTATAGTGTTGAGTGACGGTGTTTACCACATAGGCAGGCTCGGAGCTGTAGGCTTTGAAGCCATGGAGAACGAGGGCAGGGATGTGTATGAGCATGGGGTTGTCCTCGCCCATGAAAAACTCGTTGACCAGTCCTTTGGTGGGAGAATTCTCTCTCTGGTCATAGAGGGCAACTTTTGCCATACCTTTAACCACCACCATGTTATCGGCTTGATTTTGGTGATAATGCCAGGCTTTTACTACGCCAGGATAGCAGGTAGTGACATATACCTGACCAAATTTCTCAAACATGGGGTCATCGCAGCGGAGCATTTCCATAAGCTTCCCTCGCTCATCGGGTATCCACCTCAGTTGCTTTACCTGGACGCCGTTTATTAGTTGCTTTGATTTGGCTTCAAATTTTTTGCCTTTAGCTATCATGACTAGCCTCCTTTGTACTCCGCGTCGGTTAGATACGCCGTTCCAGTCTCTCGTAAAAGTTTTCCCTAGAGCCGACCATAATAAGTATAGCCGATTTGGCTGTCTCCGAAACCTTGTAGACAATTCTATATTCGGTTCCCCTGTAGGAAAAAGTATATTTACGGAGGCCTCTAGATTTTCCTCGCAGGAATTTGCTTTGGTGTGGATCGGATTTAATTGATTCAAGGTGCTTGTTTGCTATTATCTTTTGAAGCTGGCGTGGCAACTTCTCAATGTCCTTCTCAACTGAGCGAGGAATAACAAGTTCATACATTTACTTACCTAATTTGGTCTGGAGCTCCCCCAGGGTTATAAACTTTCCTTCTTTAATCTCCCCGGCTACTGCATCTTCACTCTTAGCCAACATCTCGAGAATCTCTGGGGCATTTATCCAATCCTCTTCTTTCTCTTCCTCCACCAATTGGTGATAAGCCTCTCGAATCTGCTTTGGGGTTAAATAAATAGTTACAGGGATCATCTTTTCTTCTTGTTTAGCCATAGCTCATTTTGCTCCTTCCTCTAAATTTTATTTGATATATCCTTTGCTTATCATATAGTCTTTGAGAGCTTCTTGCCAGGGTCTCATATCATCCAGACCTAAAAGCCTGAGATGATAGTTGTCGAGGACTGAAAAGCTGGGTCTTTTAGCTTTTTGGAGATACTGGTCTGAGGTTATGGGAATGATGGGGGTTTTCAAGCCTGCTTGCTTCAATATCTCTTTAGCGAACTCATACCAGGAACAAGAGCCCCTGTTAGTGATATGGAATATACCATAATATTCAGTAGTTATAAGCTGGGTTATCTTTGTGGCTAAATCTTTGCTATAAGTAGGGGAGAATATCTGGTTATTTACCACCTTCAGTTGATGCCGCTCTTGAGCAAGCTTCAGTATGGTTTCCACAAAGTTGCCGCCTTTGCCACTGGCGCCAGCGGCTCCGAAGAGCCCTGAACTTCTGATTATAAAGTGCTTCTGACAAAGATGCCGTACAAAGTCTTCTCCAGCTAGCTTGGACTTGCCGTAAATGCTAATTGGAACAGGCGTGTCGAATTCGGTGTAAGGAATGGTGCGAGGTTCAGCTTCACCGCCAAAGACATAGTCGGTGCTTATGTGAATCAGCTTTGCTCCAAGCTCCTGGGCTGCCACGGCTGCATTCCGTGCCCCTAAGGCATTCACCTGAAAGGCTTTATCTTGTTCCGTTTCACAGTCATCAACTCGGACATAGGCAGCGGTGTTTATAATTGTGTCAGGCTTATATTTACCGAACACCTGTTTGACCGAGTTCATATTGGTGATTTCGATATCGCTATGGGTAAGCGGGATGAGCTGGAAATGTTGGAGGGACTGGCAGAGGTCAGTTCCTAGTTGTCCATTGGCGCCGGTGACTAAGACTTTCATCTTTGAGAATACATCTTATCGTAATATTTGGCGTATTCGCCGCTTTTTATCTTACGCCACCAAGGCTCGTGATTCAGATACCAGTCAACGGTAGCTGCCAGCGCTTGCTCAAAGGAATAAAAAGGCTTCCAGCCTAGCGCCTGGGTTATTTTACCAGCATCCAGGGCATAGCGACGGTCATGGCCAGGGCGGTCAGCGACAAAGCTTACCAGGCTCCGTGGCTTACCCATTATATCCAGAAGTTGATGAATGAGTTCTAGATTCATTTTTTCCTGATTAGCCGCAACATTATATATTTCTCCGGGCTTTCCTCTCTGGATAGCTAAATTTAAAGCTCGGCAGTGGTCGGCAACATAAATCCAGTCCCTTACATTTAGTCCATCTCCATAGATAGGAATTGGCTTATTTTCCCAGGCCTTGGTTATAGCTAAGGGGATAAGCTTTTCCGGGAATTGGAACGGTCCCAAGTTATTAGAGCATCGCGTGATGATTACAGGGAGTTGATAAGTTTTCCAGTAGGCATGGCATAAGAGGTCAGCAGCGGCTTTGCTGGCAGCATAAGGGCTGTTGGGAGATAGGGGCGATTTTTCCGTGAATTTGCCATTTTGTATAGAGCCATAGACCTCGTCAGTAGATACCTGGATAAATCTTCCTACTCTGTATTGGCGTGCTCCTTCAAGCAATGTCTGGGTGCCTTTTATATTGGTTTCGATGAAAGGCGTGGCATCTAGAATACTGCGGTCAACATGAGACTCAGCCGCAAAGTTTACAATTGTGTCATAGCCACCATGTAAAAGGTTATTGATTAATTCTCTATCGGCTATGTCACCTATGACAAAGTGGTATCTGGGATCATTTTCAATATCCCTCAAGTTCTCCAAATTCCCGGCGTAGGTGAGCTTATCCAGATTTGTTATTTCGCAATTGGGATGCTCGCTAAGAATATAATGAATGAAATTGCTGCCGATAAAGCCGGCACCGCCAGTTACAAGAAGCTTCATTTTTATAGCTCTACTTTAGCATCATCGCCGAGGAAAAGCCTCAGCGCTTTGAAAGTCTGCTCCTCTTTTATGACCTCTGTGCCCTTACCGATAATACTATCAGCAAGGCGCTCTATATTGATTATATGACAATCCTGCAAAATCACTGAGTGCTCTATGGAGGAGTTCTGAATTACTGTACCAGCACCGATGCTGGTGAAAGGACCGATGAAGGAGCTCCTAATCTGGCAATTCTCGGCGATAGACACCGGACCTCTGATAGTGCTGTTTCCTATCTTCGTTCCTGGTCTAATCTCAACTCTGCCCACTATCTGGCTCGCAGTATCAATTTCACCTTTTATATCGCACTTCAGGAGATCATCAAGGACAACCCGGTTGGCTTCAAGAAGATCATCCTTTTTGCCAGTATCAAGCCACCAGCCATCCAGGATGTAACTTTGAACATTTTTCTTTGTATCAATAAGCCTCTGAATAGAATCGGTGATCTCCAACTCGCCACGCCAAGATGGTTTGATGTAAGCAATAGCTTCATGAACAGCGGGGGAGAATATATATACACCAATAACTGCTAGGTTACTTTTGGGATGCTTTGGCTTTTCCTCGATACGATACACCTTTCCTTTTTCATCCAGCTCAGCAATACCAAAAAGATGAGTCTCCTTAACCACTTTGAGTAAAATGAGAGCATCAGGGGAGCTCCTATTAAATTGCTCCACAAATTGGACTATTCCTCCTTGAATAAGATTGTCACCAAGGAACATAAGAAAGGGGGAGTCACCCAGAAAATCCTGTGCTGTTTTCACTGCGTGAGCGAGCCCCAAAGGCTCAGGTTGCAGGATATAGGTAATTTGAGCATTCCATTTTGAGCCATCTCCTACAGCCTCTTTTATATAAGAGCCAGTTTCTGGAGAAATGATAATGCCTATGTCTGTAATTCCTGCTTCCTTAATCTGGTCCAATACATAAAACAGAATTGGTTTATTGGCTACGGGAAGCAGTTGTTTAGCAATAGTATTAGTCAGAGGCTTGAGTCTTGTGCCCTTACCACCAGCTAAGATTAAAGCTTTCACCTAACTCCCTGTTGTGGTTTTGTTACATTATGCGCTTTAGCCTGGGGTTGGGAGTAATGCCGGGCATTCTGCCTCTTTTGGCAATGGGTTTGCCTGCTACTTCGTGAAGATCCGCGGTAAAATCAATTGGCTTGGCATCACTGATATAGTTACCAACAGCTAAGATGTCGACAGGAGCTCCTTCATTGATAAAGTATCTGATGCGTTCGGGGTCAAGTCCACCACTGACAACTATTTTCACGTCCTTAAATCCCTCAAGATCCAGCCAGGCTCTCACTTCTTTGACCAAATCAGCAGTAACCCTACCCCTTTCTGAGGGAGTATCTAATCTTACGCCTTGTAACCTTCTTTGCATTGCTTTGGCGACAGTAACACTTTCTCTAACCTCATCCTCAAAGGTGTCCACCAGAGCAATACGTGGCACTTCAGGAGGCATATACTTATCAAAGGCAATAGTAGCCCGTGCGGTGCTGCCCAGGATGATGATAAGGGCGTGGGGTATAGTGCCTGTGGGCTGGATGCCAGCGAGTTTTGCCCCAGCGCTACTGGCGCATCCAGTACAGTCCCCAACAATGGCAGAATATTCCATAATGCCGACCACTGAAGGATGAACATGGCGGGCACCAAAGCTAATAACTGGAATGCCTTGAGCGGCATCAACACATTCTCGGGCAGCAGTGGCCCAACCACTGCAATGAGAGAGCATGCCCAGATAGGTAGTTTCATAAGCTCCGTAGCTTTGGTAGGGAGCTCTTATTCGCAGAACCACCTCTTTTCCAGCAAAAGACTCACCTTCAGATAATGCCCAGACTTCACGATTACCCTCCGGAAGAACTTTGGCTAGCAGAGCTTTGACCTCCTCTATGCCGCAGAGGATGCCAGCTCGCCTGGTAAATACTTCCATGGTAGCTACGGGATTGACTCCTTCTCTCTTAAGTATTTCTACGGTGCGGGGAAAATAGACATCGGCAGTCTCTCCACTCAACCAAGAATCAGGAATTTCGAAACGAGGCTGAGACACCTTAATTGTTGGTTTGATAAGCTTGGCTCCAAGCACTCTCTCCATGTAGTCCAGGGCGAAGAGGTGAGCCTTTTTGTCGAAGGAAGCAACACAATCAACGGGGACTTCAACTTCATATCCTCTGTCTCTGGTATCAATTACTGCGTGCAGGACACAAATATGGGTGCATACACCACAGATGACTATGGTTTCGGGTTTAATTGCCTCTAGTTTCTTCTCTAAAGAAGTGTTGTAGAAACTGCTAAAAGTTCTTTTTGGTATTATTTCACCCGGATATTGCAAAAGCTCGGGTATGAGTTCAGCTTCCTCAGTACCTTCAATGCAATGGGATGGGAACATTCTGAATTCTGGGTCGTCAGGTGTATGGTGGTCACATAAATAGAAGATTTTTGAGTTCTGCTTTAACTCTCGCTCCAGTAATTTCTGGACATTGGGTATGATACTCCGGGCCTCGATGCCGCAGTAAAGTGGATAGCCCTCCTCGAGAAAGCCACGTAGCATGTCTAATACGATTACTACTCTAGCCATACCATCACCAATGGTCGGGCTCTGGTCTATAGTTTTCCTGCAGGTAGGCAATATAATCCCCTAACAGGGAAGCTGCCCTTCTATTGTTATTCGCGCTCAAAGCCTCCAAGATATTCTGGAGCATCCCTATTTCATTGTCTATCTGTGACACCAGGTTGCAGATATTGCCGCAGCAAGAACCCCACTCAGCCCTGGCTAGATGAGATTGCTTTATCTCTATCATATTTTCTATATCAGCAATACACTCTGCTTCACTTCCTTGGTGAGCTAACCTATCTTTAATAGCAATAACGCTCTCCATAGCTTCCTTGCTTATCATTAACATTATAATTCACCCTCACCTAACCTCTCCCTTGAAGGGAGAGGAATTTTTACCGAAGTTAGTGTCTGAAATGGCGAACACCAGTGAATACCATAGCAACGTTGTGCTTATTCGCTATCTCAATCACCTCGCTATCCTTTACTGAGCCACCAGGCTGGATAATAGCAGTAACTCCACCATGTATTGCCAATTCAGGGCCGTCGCTGAAGGGGAAGAAGGCATCGGAAGCAAGGACGCTGCCCTTTGCTCTATCACCGGCTCTTTCTAGAGCTAGCTTAACACTTACCACGCGGCTTGGCTGCCCAGCCCCCATACCCAACAATGTATTGTCCTTAGCGATAACTATGGCATTGGATTTTATGCTCTTAGCCGCTTTCCAGGCAAAGAGCAAGTCAAATAGTTCTTCTTCTGTCGGTGTGCGATTGCTGACTACGCGAGGCTGAAACTCTGATTCGGTTAGGAAATCTGGACTTTGGACCAAGAAGCCGCCTTTAACATAGCGAAAATCAAGGTGCTGTTTATTTAAGTCTGGCATAGGCACTTTAAAAAGGCGTAAACTCTTTTTACTCTGCAATAGTTCCAGTGCTTCTTTTTCATATTCTGGCGCCATAATGGCATCATAATGAGTTTTATCTATTTCCTCGGCGGTAGATAAATCTATGGCTCGATTGGCAGCAACTACACCACCAAAGGCAGCCACAGGGTCCCCTGTGAGAGCCCGGCGATAGGCTTCAGCTAAGTCGTCATGGGAAGCAAGTCCGCAGGAATTATTGTGCTTCATTATGGTAACGGTGGGGGCAGCGAAGTCACTCAGTACGTTTAAGGCAGCGTCTAAATCGAGCAGGTTATTGAAAGAGATCTCCGGTCCACTAAGCTGGATGAGGGAAGCTAATCCTTCTTGTCTTTGCTTCACATTTTGTTCAATGTAAAAGGCAGCTTGTTGATGGGGATTCTCTCCGTAGCGAAGGCTATAGCCTTTTTTCAACGCTATGGTCATTTCTTCAGGAAAAGTCTCTTCACTAAGGTATTGGGCGATAGCAGTATCATAGATAGCTACATGCTGGAAGGCTTTTTGCGCTAATCTTTTTCTCTCTTTTAGGTCTATATCACCCTTGTCACTGCGAGTCCTTCGCTCCCTGTCATTCTGAGGGAGCGAAGCGACCGAAGAATCTTGCTCAGGGTAAACTCCGCGAAGCAATCTCAGAATCGGGTCATAATCTTTAGGGTCAACAATTACCAGAACTGAAGGGAAATTCTTGGCTGCCGAGCGGAGCATAGTCGGACCACCAATATCAATATTTTCCAGCGCCTCATTGAGGGAAACATCTGCCTTGCTCACTGTTTCCACAAAGGGGTAGAGGTTTACCGCTACTATATCAATAAGCTCAATACGGTTTTGGCTTAGTTCAGCTAGGTGTTGGGGAAGATCACGCCGTGCCAGGATACCTCCGTGTACCGCGGGATGCAAAGTCTTCACTCTGCCATCAAGGATCTCAGGAAAGCCAGTTAGTTCCGAGACACTGTGCACTTTTATTCCCGCAGCCTCGAGGGACTTTTTTGTGCCCCCAGTGCTAAATATCTCAATGCCCAGTTCTTGTAGGCCTCGAGCGAAATCGGCTATTCCCGTCTTATTGGAAACGCTTATTATGGCACGCATAATTCCTCCTTAATCAAATGTTACCCCTTCTTTCCCCTGCGTCTTGACTATCTCGCCAATAACTCTGGTTTCAGACAAGGTGCCAGTAAGTTTGTTTGCTTCCTGTGGTGAGCAGATGATTACCATACCTATCCCCATATTAAATACCCGGTACATCTCCGCCTCATCTATATTGCCTTTTTCCTGAATAATATTGAAGATTGGTGGAACATCCCACGAACCCTTATAAAGATGGGCAGCAAGACTTCGAGGCAAAACACGAGGTATGTTACCGATAAAGCCACCGCCAGTGATATGAGCTAAGCCTTTAATCAATGGCAGAACCGTTTTGAGTTCCTGATAGTAGCAACGATGAACCTGAAGTAATTCCTCACCCAGAGTTTTCCCTAATTCGGGGTAGAAGCGATATAGGCAAGTTGAATCTTCCTCGACTCTAAAAATATGTCGTACTAGCGAATAGCCGTTAGTATGTAAGCCGGATGAGGGCAAGCCCAGGATAACATCTCCAGCGACAATAGGGCTGCCATCAATTATTTCCCCTTTCTCTACCACCCCTACGATGAAGCCAACCAGGTCATAATTTCCGCTGCAGTAGATGCCCGGCATTTCGGCAGTTTCGCCACCGATTAAAGAGCAACCAACCTCTTTGCAAGCCTTAACCATGCCGGCAACCATAGCCTCTATTTGCTCGGGCACCAGTTTTTCCATAGCGATATAGTCAAGAAAGAAAAGTGGCCTGGCGCCACAGCAAAGAATATCGTTAACACAGTGGTTGACGATATCCATGCCTACGGTATCATGCTTATTTAATAATGAAGCAATCTTGAGCTTGGTGCCAACACCATCGACACTTGAGACCAGAACTGGCTCATTATATCCTTCGAATTTGAATATGGAGCCAAAAGAGCCAAAATTTAGAACAGAAGAACAAAGGGTGGAGGATACCTGCTTGGCGATGTTTTCTTTAATCTTATTAGCTACATCAATACCTACACCGGCAGCAGCGTAAACTCCTTTAAACTTTGCTGCCACTGAACTCCTCCTTTTGAGATACTTCCAAAGCCAACTTATCCATCCCGATTTGTACTGGGATGGGGTATTCGCCGGTAAAGCAAGCAAGACAGAAAATATCTCTGGGCAAGCCCACAGCACGAATTAAGCCATCAAGGCTAAGATAGCCAAGTGAATCAACATTAAGGAATTCTTTGATTTCAGGAACAGTTTTTCTCGCGGCAATTAGTTCCCATTGAGTCGCCATATCTACGCCGAAGAAGCACGGGTAACGGATAGGCGGGGCACAGATACGTAGATGCACTTCAGCAGCACCAGCTTTCTTAAGTAAACTAACCACTCGAGGAGTAGTGGTACCGCGAACAATGCTGTCGTCAACAACAACCAATCGTTTCCCGGAAATTACCCGGGAAAGAGGATTGAATTTCAATTGCACGCCAAGTTCTCTTATTCTTTGGTCGGGTTCAATAAAAGTACGACCAACATAGCGGTTTTTTAACAAGCCTTCGCAGTATGGGATGCCTGAGGCATTGGAATAGCCAATGCCGGCAGCGATAGCCGAGTCCGGAACGCCCATAACCAGATCGGCGTCAACCGGGTATTCCCGTGCCAGCATCTCACCCATAGCTAGTCTGGCCTGGTAAAGCAATTTTCCTTCAATCATACTATCAGGACGGGCAAAATAAATATATTCAAAAATGCACAAAGCCTTTTTCCCACTTTTACCTTTGAAACTCCTTACTCCCTCACTATCAATAATGATAATCTCCCCGGGCTCAACTTCCCGAACGAGGTCAGCACCTATATGATCTAGGGCACAGGTTTCTGAGGCAATGGCCCACCCTCCATTAATGCTTCCCAAGCAAAGAGGGCGCACACCCATAGGGTCACGAACTCCAATTAGCTTGTCCTTCGTCAGGATTGTCAGCGAATATACTCCCTGGAGACGGTGCATGGCATATTCAATCTTTTTCTCTAAATCCTTAGCTGGAGAAGCCAAAATAAGGTTGGCAATGACTTCGGAATCAGTGGTGCCACAAAAATTGCAGCCATGCTCTTCAAGCTCATCATGCAGCAATTTAGCATTAACAATATTGCCGTTATGAGCTAAGGCAATAGTCAAACCGTCTGATTTTGCCATCACCGGCTGGGCATTGGTTAACTTGCTCGACCCTGTAGTAGAGTAGCGGTTGTGCCCAATACCAATGTATCCTTTAAGTAGAGCCAGGTCATTTTCAGTAAAAGCTTGAGAGACCAATCCCATATTGGTATGCACTTTTATGTCATTGCCATTAGCCACAGCAATACCAGCACTTTCTTGCCCACGATGCTGTAAAGCGAAAAGGGCGAAAAAGATAATACGAGCAATATCTATGCCTGGACCATAAATTCCAAAAATACCGCAACTTTCGTGCATAAAGTTGCCTTCGGTATAATTATAGTATATTCTAATCTTTCGGGGCAACTTCTATACAATAATTTTATGGTGTGGTATCATTTAGGACGTTGTTGAACTGAGGAGCGATATGTTAGAAAAGGAAAGCAAAGGAGAAATCGTAGAACAATTCCGGCTTAAAGAGGATGATACTGGTTCTGTAGAGGTGCAGGTAGCGTTGGTCACTGAGCGGCTAAAAAGGCTAACGGAGCATCTTAAGTTATATTCTCATGATTGTCATTCTCGACATGCCCTTCTTAAATTGGTGGGAAAGCGGAAAAGGCTTTTGGCCTATCTCAGTAGGACGGAGCCGGAGAGACATCAGTCTCTTAGTGCTAAGCTGAATTTAGTCAAAGGTGGCCCACATCCACTCGACCCCTTATCTGGCGAGGGACCAGGGGAAAGGAGGCCCTCCCCTCAACCCCCCTTATCTGGCGAGGGACTATAGGTACTATGTCTCAAGTTTTACAGCGTTTAATAGCTGGAAGGTTACTTTCTTTTGAAGTAGGGAAACTAGCTCAGCAAGCAAATGGCACTACCACTATTCGCTACGGGAATACATTGGTTTTGGCTACGGCCTGTGCTGGTCGTGAGCCATTGGAGCGTGGTGATTTTCTGCCTTTGACAGTGGATTATGAGGAAAGACTCTACGCTGCGGGTAAGATACCGGGCAGCTTCTTTAGACGAGAGGGACGCCCCAATCAAGAGGCAACTGTAACTAGCCGGCTTATAGATAGAACTTTACGTCCTCTTTTTCCTAAAGGATTCAATCATGAGATACAGATTATAGCTACAGTGCTCTCTGCTGATAAGGAAAATGATCCTGATATCTGTGCTCTTATTGCTGCTTCGGCGGCTTTAACTTTATCAGACATTCCATTCCTCGGTCCTGTATCGGCAGTGCATGTTGGCTACATTGATGGAAATTTTACCTTAAACCCCACCCTGTCTCAAACCGAGAACAGTTTGTTTGACATAGTTGTTGCTAGCACTAAGGACGCTATAGTGATGGTAGAAGCAGGTGCCAGGGAAGCCCCGGAGAGTTTGGTACTGGAAGCAATCAAATTCGGGCACGAAGCTAACCAGGAAATTATTAAGTTCCAAGAAGAGTTGTGTCAAATTCAGGGCAAGCCCAAGATGGAAATTAAACCACGAGAAACTTCTTCTGAACTCTTGAACCAAATTGCCTCCTTGTTTGATAGCAAACTGGATGGGGTTCTGGAACAAAGAGGAAAATTGCCACGGGAGCGAGCTTTAGATTCCTTGAGAGAGGAAATAAAACAAGCGTTAGGAAATTCTTTTGCGGAGGATAAAATTGAGCTTGCCTTTGAAAGCCAGCTTAGGGTGGAAGTAAGGAGGAGAATATTAAGGACGAGAAAGCACATAGATAGTCGTGAAGCTTGCGAAATTCGTCCCATTTCAAGTGAAGTTGCTCTCTTGCCTTGCACTCATGGTTCGGCATTGTTTACTCGGGGAGAAACACAGATTTTAAGTGTAACTACCCTTGGCTCCGTACGTGAGGAGCAGGCATTGGATGGGTTAGGTTTGGAGAAATCCAAGCGTTTCATGCACCATTATAACTTTCCTCCTTTCTCTACTGGAGAGGTAAAGCGAATAGGAACGCCGGGAAGACGAGAAATTGGGCATGGTGCTCTGGTAGAGCGCGCTATTATCCCTATATTACCCTTGGAAGAGAACTTTCCTTACACCATTCGTTTAGTCTCCGAGGCTCTTAGCTCTCACGGGAGCACATCTATGGGCAGTGTCTGTGCTTCAAGTCTTTCCTTGATGGACGCAGGAGTGCCTATCAAAAGGCCAGTGGCTGGGATAGCTATGGGTCTTGTTACCGGGGAAGGGGGAGACTATGTTATCCTAACTGATATTGAGGGTATGGAGGACGCCTATGGCGATATGGACTTCAAGGTTGCTGGTACATCTCAAGGGATTACTGCCTTGCAACTTGATATCAAACTTAAAGGCGTGAATGAAAAGATTTTAGCTGAAGCGTTAGAGCAGGCTCGCCTGGCTCGCCTGGAGATATTGGGCAAGATGGGGCAAACCATTAGTACCAGCCGTTCTGAACTTAGCCCCTATGCTCCAAGAATGTATGAGATGACTATTGACCCAAACAAGATTGGCAGCGTTATTGGTCCCGGGGGTAGAACTATCAGGTCCATAATAGATGAAACTAAAGCCACGATAGATGTAAAAAGTGATGGTACTATTATTATTGGTTCCTCAACTGAGGAAGCAGCCCAAAAAGCAATAAAAATAATAGAAGATTTAACTCGAGAAGCGAAGCTAGGGGATATTTATACCGGGAAAGTAACTCGGCTGCTAAACTTTGGTGCTATGGTAGAGGTCTTACCGGGAAGGGAAGGCTTGGTACACATCAGCGAACTTGCTGACTACCATGTCGCCAAAGTCGAGGATGTGGTAAAAGTCGGAGATGAGATAATGGTCAAGGTAATCGAGATTGACAGTCAGGGGAGAATAAATTTGTCACGTAGAGCGGTACTTGAAGGGCTTTCTCGCTTGCCTGGAGCTAGGGTGAGAGATACTTTAGCTCCTAAATATCAGGGGCACAACAGTAGGGATGCTAAGCCCTAATTAGCCTCCTTTGAAGGGGGAAGATTAAGGTGAAGTAACCGTTCACCTGAGTGCCATCCTGAGGGAGCCCTTCGCTTCCTGTCATTCTGAGCCGAAGGCGAAGAATCTCAGAGACCCTTCGCTCCGCTCAGGGTGACATAGGGAGTGGGTGAACGCTTACAGGCGAAAGATGGAAATCTTAAGGGTAGTTATTAACGGAGCTTTGGGCAAGGTGAGTCGAGAGGTAACCAAAGCGATAGATAGCGAGCCCGGGATGAAGATAGTTGGTGCTACAGAGAAAGAAGTAACTCAATACTATTTCGCTCTGCCGGAAACATCAGAATTAGTGCCTTTTTCCTCCGATTTGGATTCCCTACTGAAAAAATGCCAACCAGATGTCGTGGTGGATTTTACCAACGCCGAAGCCTCTATGGCGTCTGCTCGTATTGCTCTTAAACAAAAGGTTAATATGGTTATAGGCACCACAGGCCTTTCTGAGGAAAATTTAGCCGAGATTAGTGAGTTATGTCACGCTTATGAAGTTGGAGCCGTAGTGGCTTCTAATTTTTCTTTAGGAGCAGCAGTCCTAATTCGTCTATGCAAAATTGCAGCCAACTTTTTTGCCCATGCTGAGATCATAGAAATGCATCATGACAAGAAAATTGATGCTCCTTCAGGTACAGCTATAGCTACGGCAAAAGCTATGTCACAAGCACGCTCTGAGCAAGGCGAAGAACCTCCCTTCATTTATCATAAAGCTGAGAAGGAAATTATTAGCGGTACCCGGGGAGGGCAATTGGATGGCATAGCTATCCATAGCCTGCGCATGCCCGGATTTATGGCCTGTCAGGAAGTAATATTTAGTGGAACTGGCGAGACTTTGAGCTTGCGGCATGAAGCTATAAGTCGAGAGTGTTATGCGCCAGGCGTCATTCTGGCAATTAGGGAAGTGGTAAAACACAAGGGGTTGATTTATGGATTAGATACCTTACTTGATGTAAAATGAAGGAATTCAATGTAGCTATCGTTGGGGCTACTGGGCTTGTAGGGCAGGAATTCATTAAGATACTGGAAGAACGGGATTTTCCCGTAGGTTCAATGCGATTATTGGCCTCGGAGCACTCCTCAGGGTCAAGTCTCTTCTTTAAGCACCAAAGGATTCAGATTGAGGAAGCTTTGGAGGAGAGTTTTCGTGGTGTTGACATTGCCCTATTTTCTGCTGGTGCTGATGTCAGTCGGCGTCTATCACCTTTGGCTACCCAGGCGGGAGCAGTAGTTATTGATAATAGTGCCGCTTTCACAATGGAACCATGGGTTCCATTGGTAGTTCCTGAAGTAAATCCCGAGGACATAGAATGGCATAAGGGAATAATCGCCAATCCCAATTGTTCCACAATCCAGATGGTGGTAGCTCTTTATCCTTTACATAAGGTTAATCCCATAAAGCGAATTGTGGTCAGCACATATCAATCGGTATCCGATTGTGGAGCTGCCGCGATGAAGGAAATGATCAGTCAAACAAGGGCAATCTTGGAAGGGCGGCGTGTTTGCCCCCACATCTATTCCCATCAAATAGCCTTTAATGTTTTGCCTGAGATCGACGTTTTTTTAGATAATGGCTATACCAAAGAAGAGCAAAAAATGCTTGCGGAGACGCGAAAGATAATGCATGCTCCTGATATCGCCATCTCAGCAACTTGTGTTCGGGTTCCGGTCTATTTCGGGCATAGCGAAGCGGTAAATGTAGAGTTTACCTCGCCCATTACCCCCGATGAAGCGAGGAAGATTCTGGCTCAAGCACCCGGGGTGAGAATTCTTGATGAGCCTAGTGTCAGTTTTTATCCTCATGCCTGGGCAGCCAGCGGATCAAACCATGTATTTGTGGGCAGAATAAGGAAGGACATTTCTCACCCCAACGGACTAGTTATGTGGATCGTAGTTGACAATGTACGCAAAGGGGCAGCATTAAATGCTGTTCAGATTGCTGAGCTTGCCCTACTATGATAAATATGAAATCCCAAGCACCAAACCCGAAACAAGGAATTAGGATTTTGAATTTAGAGCATTGGAACTTTGAAATTGTTTAGAGTTTAGGATTTGTTTATAAATGAATAAATTAGGACGTTTGTTGACAGCCATGGTAACGCCTTTTAATGCTGAGGGTGCTCTTGACTATCGGCAGGCTAGAGCGCTGGCAAGAGCTTTGCTAAATTCAGGTAGTGATGGCGTGTTACTTTCTGGCACTACCGGGGAATCCCCGACACTTACCAGGGAGGAAAAACTGCGTCTCTTCGCCGAAGTGAAGTCGGAAGTAGCTAACCGAGGAGCAGTAGTGGCTGGCACAGGAAACTATAACACTAGAGAAAGTCAGGAATTGACCAAGGAGGCAGAGAAGATAGGTGTTGATGCTTGCCTGCTGGTGGTCCCTTATTATAATCGTCCTACCCAACAAGGCTTGTATCAGCATTTTAAAGCTATCGCTGAGGTCACCAGCTTGCCCTGCATTATTTATAATGTACCCTCGCGCACCGTCACCAATATCTCCGCCGATACCGTAATCAAATTAAGCCAGATTAACAACATTGTGGGCATAAAAGAAGCCAGCGGCAATCTAGAGCAAATAGCCAAGATCATAGAAGAAACCAAAGCGAAGCGAAGTCCTGAGCCCTTCGCTCCTTGTTATTCTGAGCGTAGCGAAGAATCTCGTAGCGCTCAGGGTAAACTCCACGAAGAACCTGATAACGCTCAGGACAGGCTCCGCGAAGGATCTGGTAAATTTCTGGTTTACAGTGGCAACGACAATGATACCCTGCCTATACTTGCTCTAGGTGGCTATGGTGTAATCAGCGTTGCCTCTCATATATTAGGAATCCAGATTAAAAAAATGATGGAAAAATTTCTTAACGGTGAAGTTCAGGAGGCAGCTAGTATCCATCGCCATTTATTGCCTTTGCTAAATACTCTATTTGTCGTTCCCAACCCCGTGCCTATTAAATACGCTCTAAATTATCTCGGCTTTCCTGTAGGCAAACCCCGTTTGCCTTTAGTTGAGCCTGATGAAGAGCCAGCACAACTTATCCGGGCGACGTTAGCAAGATACAAGATTGACCTGCCTCTACCAAGCTCTAAGCAAAAATCAAAAGGCAAAAGTAAAAATGCAAAATGACAAGGCAAAATTTAAAAAATCAGTTTTTAGTAGAGCCTCTTTGCATTTTGAATTGTAATTTTGATTCTTTATCTTTGATTCTTGATTTTCTTCTTATCACCTGTTCGCGCTTCGGTCCTACTGAGATAAGACTCATAGAGCAGGAAAGGAGTCCTTCCAGTCTGGCGATATAACGGCGAGCCCTGGTTGGCAACCGAGCAAAGTCACGAATTTCGCTTATTGATTCTTGCCAACCAGGTAATTCTTCGTATACCGGCTGACATTTTTCTAGAACAGATGAACTGCTGGGGAAGAAATCTATAATCTCGCCGTTGAACTTGTAAGCGGTACATATTTTAATTGAGGGAAGACCATCATAAACATCAAGGTGTGTCAGGGCTATACTATTGAATCCATTTATCTGCACGCTGAAGCGACCAGCCACAGCGTCAAACCAGCCACAGCGCCTTGGCCTGCCCGTAGTGGCTCCATACTCATGCCCCTTTTCCCGTAAGAGATGCCCAGTGTTATCCATTAGTTCCGTGGGCATGGGGCCCCCACCAACTCTGGTGACGTAAGCTTTAAATACACCCACGACCTGGCTTATCTCTCTTGGGCTCAAACCTGTTCCGATGGCTGCTGCCCCAACTAATGGCGATGACGAGGTCACATAAGGATAGGTACCAAAATCAGGATCAAGCAAAGTTCCTTGCGCACCCTCTAACAAAACCAAATCTCCCCTAGCCACCGCCTGACGAATTATGGAGCTGGTTTCCTTAATAAGAATAGCTAAACGCTCTCCATAGTGACAATACTGTTCATAGATTTCTTCCAGTGATAGAGATGGGACTTTATATACCTGGGTCAAAATAGCATTCTTGAGTTCCAGGACTGTTTTCAAACGACTCAAAAAGACATCCTTGTGCAATAAATCTCCGGCACGAAGTCCGATGCGAGCCACTTTGTCGCTAAAGACAGGACCAATACCTCTTCGTGTGGTACCTATAGACTTTTTGCCACGCCTTTCTTCCTCCAGTCCGTCCATAAGCGTATGATAGGGCATAATAAGATGGGTACGGTCGCTGATGATGAGGTGACTCGTGTCTACACCGTGACTCTCTAGATTGTCTACTTCTTCCAGAAGCACTGCCGGGTTGATAGCGACACCATTGCCGATGATACAGGTCACTTGAGGGTAAAAAATACCTGAAGGCACCAAATGTAATCTAAATTCACCGCAAGGATTAACTATCGTATGACCGGCATTATCACCGCCGGAGAAACGCACCACCATGTTTGCTTTCTCTGCTAACAGATCAACTATCCTTCCTTTCCCTTCATCTCCCCATTGACCTCCAATGATAGCAACAACTGCCATATTTCCTCCTTAAAATCAAAAGTCAAAAAGCAAAATGACAGGGCAAAATTTAAAAAATCAGTTTTTAGTAAAACCTCTTTGCATTTTGAATTGTAATTTTAATTTTTTATCTTTGATTTTTGATCTTTTATTTTTCCCCTGTTTGCTTCCCTAAGTAAACTATTCTTTGAACTACGGTGACATAGACAAAGACAAGCAAAATCCACAAAACAATCAAAACTTGACCGACAAACAAACCTATTGCCAGTACTATGACCCTTTCCGCTCTGGTAAATAAACCAACCTGACATTCTAATCCTAATCCTTCTGCCCTAGCTCTTATATAGCTAACAAGAAAAGAGCCGATTAAAACAGCAAAAATAAGCACAATTTCTAAAGTGCTCGCTTTTGGTATATACCAGATTAGCAGACCGCAGAGTACTGCCGCTTCAGAAATACGGTCAACTGTGGAATCTAGAATAGCGCCGAACTTTGTGGTTTGCCTGGTGAACCGGGCCAGCGCTCCGTCAAGGAGGTCAAATAAACCAGAGACCAAGATCAAAACCCCTCCGGTCAAGAAATGTCCAACGGCAAGAAAGTAAGCTGCCGTAATACTTATCCCTAAACCTGTAAAGGTAAGAGTATCAGGTTTCAGTCCGCTTTTTCTCAGAACTGACATTATTGGGGTAGTAATCTGCAAACCGAGGTTTTTTCGTAACTGGGCTAGATTTGCCATTTTGCGCACATGCCATTGCGAGGAACGCAGTGACAAAGCAATCTCTTTTTCCCGCTGCTCGGGTTTCAGGCAATGAGAGATTACCACGCTCCGCTCGCAACCAGGCTACTCTTTTATTCCAGCTAGTTGTAGTTCAGGCAATGTAATTGGCCCCGCTTGCTCCCCTCCAGCGATAAAGGCTTCAGTTCTTAAGCGAGCTTCATCATCAGAGTATTGAATTGGTGGGGATTTCATAAAATAAGATGAAGGCGCTATTATGGTTCCACTTAGACCACGCTCTAAAGCTAATTTACAACATCTTATGGCATCTATGACCACTCCAGCGGAATTAGGGCTATCCCATACCTCCAGTTTTAGCTCCAGGTTTAGCGGGACATCGCCAAAGGTGCGCCCTTCCATTTTTATATAGCAGAATTTGCGGTCAGCTAGCCAGGGCACATAGTCACTGGGACCAACATGAATGTTATCACTACCGATATCATAGTCTAGCTGTGAAAGGACAGCATTGGTTTTGGAGATTTTCTTAGACTCGAGGCGTTCGCGCTCGAGCATATTATAGAAATCAGTGTTGCCACCAAAGTTTAACTGGTAGGTTCGCTCCAATTTGACACCACGATCGCGGAAAAGCCTGGTTAAAACACGATGAACAATAGTAGCCCCAACCTGAGATTTGATATCATCGCCAATCGCAGGTAATCCTTTCTCAGCAAATCTTTTTTGCCAGTAGGCTTCCCGAGCAATAAAGACTGGCATGCAATTGATGAAACCGCAGCCAGCGTCTAGCACCTGTTCTACATACCACTTTGTTGCCATTTCGCTCCCTACGGGCAAATAATTAAGCACCACATCAGTTTTAGTCTCCTTGAGGATGCTTACTATATTGGCAGTGGGTCCTGGCGCTTTGGTAATAATCTGAGATAGATATTTGCCCAATCCATCATGGGTCATGCCGCGATGAACTTTAATACCTGTCTCAGGTACATCGCAAAATTTAATGGTATTGTTAGGTGGAGTATAGATAGCTTCAGCCAGGTCCTTACCTACCTTGTTTTTGTCAATGTCAAACGCGGCTACGAAGTTAATAGCAGATACATGGTAGCCCCCTAGATTAACATGCATTAAACCTGGGACCAGCTTTTCTTCCTTGGCATTTTTATAATAGTAAACGCCCTGAACTAGAGAAGAGGCGCAGTTACCTACACCGATGATGGCTACGTTTATCGTTTCCATATTTGCTAGTTCCTCCTTTTCAAGCTCAATATATCTTATTATACGTAAGAATGTCAAATACTTGCAGGGCAAGATACGAACCCGCCGTAGTTGCCTGATTCATCAGGCATAATTGCCCAATAAATTGGGCAACTACTCGTCAATTTCTCCCATTAACTTAAGCACTCTTGCCCCTCGTTCAATAGAATTATCGTAATGAAAGCTAAGTTGCGGGGCATATCTCAGCTTTAAATGTGATGCTAGCTCCCGGCGCAAGAATCCTGCCGCAGTGTCAAAACCTTCCAATACTTCCTTTTTATTTTCGTTTTCTAAGACGCTAACGAATACTTTGGCTTGCTTGAGGTCGGGTGAAAGTAAAACTTCTGTTACTGAAATGAGTCCACTTAACCGGGGATCATTGACTTCACGTTCCAGCAGACGGCTGATTTCTCGCTTAATAAGTTCGCTTGTTCGTTCACTTTTCCTCGTCATTTTGGCTTCCTCCATTCCTGAATCAAGTTCAGGACATTGTCTCTATCACGTTACTCTTTCCCTTCGGTAAAGCTCCATAATATCGCCAGATTGCAAATCAGTGAATCCTTCTATGCTTACGCCGCATTCAAGACCGGCGGGGACTTCAGTAATATCCTCCTTAAATCGCCTTAAAGAGGAAACCTTGGATTCACAGATAACTTTTTTTTGCCGTATTATCTTAAGTTGAGCATTTCGCTGTATATTTCCTTCAATGACATAGACTCCTGCCACCTTACCCTTTGCCTTACTGGGGAAAACAGCTCTTACTTCAGCGCGTCCACTCAACACGTCGGCATAAGTTGGCTCAAGCATTCCCTTCAAAGTCTTATCTATATCTTCTATCAACCTGTAGATTACATCATAATTCTGAATACTCACTCCCTCTGTCTCAGCCAATTGTTTAGCTCCTGGTGCTGTACCCATGTTGAAGCCAATGATGATGCCTTTTGAAGCTGCGGCTAAAAGGACATCGCTCTCTGTGATACTACCGCTGGCAGAATGAACAATTCTGACTCCCACTTTTTCTGTGTTTAGCCGCTCTAAAGAATTTTTAATAGGTTCAATGCTGCCCTCTACATCTGTCTTCAAAATAATGTTGAGTTCTTTTATTTGTCCGGCGCTTATTTGCCCTGAAAGAAAGTTCAGGGTTAAGGGACTGCGAGCCACACTTGTTTCTTGCTTCTCTACTATGGTTCGTGCTTGATGCTCACTCTCAACCACAGTAAATACATCTCCTGCTTTGGGTATACCATTTATACCCATGACTGCTACCGGGGCCGAAGGTTCGCCTTTGCGAATTTGCTTCCCGTTATCATCGAACATGGCTTTGATTTTTCCCCAAGTATTACCAGCTACGATGATGTCGCCAATCTTGAGAGTGCCTTTCTGGACAAGAAGAGTAGCTAAAGGACCTTTAGTTTTATCTAGTCTAGCTTCAAGGATTACTCCTTCCGCAGCGCAGTTGGGATTAGCCTTGAGTTCCAGTATATCGGCGACAAGAAATAGGTTTTCCAATAGATCTGGTATTCCCTGTCCCTTTTTGGCTGAAATAGGGACACAAACTATATCACCACCCCATTCCTCAACAATTAAACCTAAATCAGCAAGCTGTTGTTTTACACGTTCCGGACTAGCTTCAGGTTTATCGATCTTATTGATAGCTACTACGATAGATACCCCGGCAGCTTTAGCGTGATTTATCGCTTCCACAGTTTGAGGCATAATACCATCGTCAGCTGCCACCACCAAAACTACGATATCCGTTACCTGTGCCCCATGGGCTCTCATAGCAGTAAAAGCCTCGTGCCCTGGCGTGTCCAGGAAAGTGATTTTGCGTTCATCTACTTTAGTCTGATAAGCGCCAATGTGCTGGGTGATGGCTCCTGCCTCATGGGCAGCCACATCTGTTTTTCTGATACTATCAAGGAGGGTTGTCTTGCCATGGTCAACATGTCCCATAACGGTAACTACTGGAGGGCGGGGTTGCAATCTCTCTCCTGCCTCTATTTTGCGGGTAGGCGAGACTTTACGCTCCGCCTTTTGCCGCACGCTGTAGCCAAAATCCGTAGCTATCATGCTCGCAGTATTAAAGTCAATGGTTTGATTGATGTTAGCCATTATGCCATTTCGCATAAGCCGCTTAATAATCTTCACAGGCTCTACCTTTAAGATGCCAGCTAACTGTTTTACAGTGATAGAAAGTGGCAGCTCAACTTGAGGCAGAGATGTAGTATCTCCCCCTCGTTTACTAACTGTTGTCCCTTTACTAGTCAAATCTAGCTCTCCTCAGATAAGTTATTACCATACTCGATTAAGACCTGGAGATTGTTATTCCTAAGTCTTGTTCGCAATGCATGCTCCAGACGACTTATGAGTCCAATTTTCCCCTTCCTTAATACTACCTGCCAGCAATCTTTTTTGGGACATAAATAAGCACCCCTGCCTGGCTTTTTCGCCGATATATCTACTGCAACTATGCCGTCGGGCGTGCACACGAGGCGGATTAAATTTTTCTTTTCTCTAACCTGCCGACAGGCGACACAGGTGCGCTGTGGTATATGCTTACTCTTCATAGCCTTCGCCCTCTGGGTGGAATGTTGGTTTTCTATATCGCTTGCCTTTTACTTTTTCCTTCTCTAACTTTCCACCTTTAGCTTGCTTTTCTACATTAGATAAGGTTGGCAGAATATCTTCAGCGAAGCGAATTTGTTTTTTCTCCGCTTTTCCACCTGAGGCTGTCGAAACCAAAACAGCTTCATCACGACTCCTTGTTGTTTCCAGTGCAGGGAAGATTGTCTGAGATGCTTCCTTTCCAGCAATTGGCTGCGGCAAAACAGGTTCATTTGGCGGGGAGGAAGGCAAACTAACTTCCTCTGTTACTAGTTCTTCGAGAGCGGTTTGCTGCAAGATTTTTTCTGCCTGAGCAGTGGAGACACTCTTGATATCAATTCGCCAACCTGTGAGCCTTGCTGCTAACCTGGCATTTTGCCCGTCTTTGCCTATAGCTAAAGATAGTTGCTTATCAGGCACAATCACAGTAGCTGTTTTTCCCGCCTCATTGATTTTGATACCAGCTACCTGGGCTGGACTAAGGGCATTAACAACAAACACATCAGGGTCAGGATGCCACTGAATTATATCTATTTTTTCGCCGTTCAGTTCATTAATTATGCTCTGCAATCTAATACCACGGGGGCCAAGACAGCAACCTACCGCGTCAACGCCTTGTTGGTTTGTTGCCACCGCTACTTTACTTCGCTGCCCTGCTTCCCGGGCTATCGCTTTTATTTCTACAATCCCACTACGCACCTCCGGAATCTCTAGTTCAAAAAGGCGACGCATGAGATAAGGGTGAGATCGTGAAACTATTACTTGAGGTCCTTTGGCACTTCGTGCTACCTTCAAAAGGTAGAATTTAAGTCTCTGCCCTTTATAATAGTGGTCGCTAGCCATTTGCTCACTTAAAGGAAGTATTGCCTCTGTCCTATTCAGTCTGACATAAAGTTGATTGTGTTCAATAAATTGAATTAGCCCGGTGACAATCTCAGCTTCTCTGCCAATGAACTCTCCGTAGGTTGTACGGTGTTCCGCTTCACGGAGCCGCTGGAGAATAGCCTGTTTGGCTGATTGAATAGTGATGCGCCCAGCGCTCGCAGTTGGGGATTCTATTTCTATTGTGTCGCCAACCTGAGCTGTACTTCGCAATTTCCGTGCTTCGTCCCAAGAGATCTCTTGATTTGGATTGGTAACCGCCGCGACTACTGTCTTCCGTATATATACCCTGACTTTGCCATCATCGGGATTAACCTTTACCAAAATATCTTGGTCGGGAGGGGATATATCCTTTTTGTACGCCAAGGCAAGCGCTGATTCCAGTGCTGTCAAAACCTCTTCTTTAGGCAAATTTCTCTCCGCTGAAAGCTGGGTTATTGCCACTGCAAATTCCGTCTTCATTTTTTCCGCGCCTATTTTTTTACATTTAATAAAAAAGTGGGGGACACCCACTTGTTCTAAATTTTTAGAAGTATAGCATTTTGGGACGGAAAGGGCAATCCCTAGTCTCTTCCAATACAAGATGAGCCTGAGAACCCTGAATCTAGTTCAGGGTCGCTTATGATTGGGACATGCGACTGGTCATGAACGACGAACAAATACAGACAATAGAACAAGTTAAGGAATTTCTAGAGGGGAGTGAGGCAGTAGAGTTCAGAGGTTTATGTGTTGAAGAGAAGTACAAATTGGACAGAGACAGTGCTGGTGAAGTTCAACTATAATGTACAAACAAACAGGGCGGTTGAAGAAAACGGAATACAGAAGACACCGATTTCCCAGGAAGTATACCTTATCCGAAGTTGAACTATCGGCCAAAACAGATGAATTACACGGGTGGTTAAGTGGACCAGCCAGCAAAAAGATCATGGAGCGAGAATACGAACTATATGGACACTCTGAATTCGGAAACATTTCCCGGATATCTGTGGCCCATTTATACAATCTGAGAAAAAGTAACACTTATCGGGGTATGGCCAGATGATTTACCGCGACGAAACCTGTTGTATCCAGGATTGGAGAGCGAGCGAAGTCGCATCCGAAGGGGACAGCCTGGTTATATTCGGATAGACACGGTTCATCAGGGGGATATTAACGGTCACAAAGGGGTATACCATATCAATGCTGTGGATGAGGTAACGCAGTGGGAAATCGTAGCTTCAGTGGAAAGGATATCGGAAGCTTACCTGGTGTCGATACTGGAAAGCATGTTAGTTCAATTTCCCTTCATCATCAGAGGTTTTCATTCCGATAATGGCGGGGAATTCGTAAACCACATAGTGCCAGGCTGTTGGACAAACTACTGATCCGTTTCACCAAATCGAGGCCCAGACATACTGACGATAATGGCCTGGTGGAGACTAAGAATGGCTCAGTGGTGCGTAAAAACCTGGGATATGCTTATATCCCGCAAGCATATGCCGAATTGCTAAACGAGTATCACAAAGGCTTCTTAAATCCGTATATCAATTTCCACCGGCCTTGTTTCTTCCCGGTGTCTGTTATTGACCACAGAGGCAAAATCAAGAAAACCTATCCTGAGTTTAAAAATGTAGTTGCCCAATTTATTGGGCAATTGTGCCTGATGAATCAGGCAACTACGAAAATTTGGGGGTGAAACATCCCTAAATCGCCCAACCCTGAATCAAGTTCAGGGCAAAATTAAACAGCCTATATCCTTATGAGGAGGTGATGACACCCCATGAACGACTGAAATCTGTACCCCAGGCTGAGAGTTACCTGCGTCCCGGCGTAAGTCTGGAAAAACTGTGGACAATCGCCAACCCTGAAACAAGTTCAGGGGACAATCAATTTGCAGAAAGGATGGTGAATGCTCGTTCCACGCTTCACTCGCAATGACAGGGGGAAATTTGTGCAACGATTTATGCGGTTAACTATAGTTACTCTAATGGCTTTAATGTCAGGAGCTTCTTGGCAATCTTAGGATATTTGGTGATAAACAGTAATTCCTCCTCAACCAGCGGCTTTTGTGCCTCGACATTAGCATATCTTACCAATTCCAGAATCATCTCTGCTTCTTTGGCATCAGCGAAAGTCACTGCCATTTTGCCCATTATATGTCTGAATCCCGATATGCCACTATATTCACCTGAACATATCTCCCGTCCAGTCTCTACCAACTCTGGCTCACCTCTGCCCAGTTCAGTGTAATTATATAGTTCGTAGTTCTGGGGGTCTTTTAACACGCCATCGGCATGAATGCCGGAGGCATGAGCAAAGGCGTTCGCCCCCATACCAGGCTGGTTTACGGGGATAGGAACCCCAAAAGCATAGCTAGCAAACTTGGCTATTTTCCATGCTCTGGTCAAGTCAATTGGTTTAACCAATTTATATCTTTCCGCAAATCCTTTGGACTTGGTTACAGCAAGAACTGTAGCCACAAGATCAGCGTTACCAGCCCTTTCCCCCATTCCATTAACCGTGGTATTGATATAGACATCCTGTCCCCCGTCTATAGCTCCTTTAGCTCCGGCAAGAGAATTAGCTACAGCCATCCCCAGGTCACTATGACAATGTATTTCAATGGGCATCCCTCCATTCTCTGCCAGTATCTTGACGGCTTCATAAATAGTGAAGGAGTTATCATAGCCAAGCGTATCGCAATAGCGAAATCTATCGGCCCCGTGTTCCTTGGCCGCCAGAGCAAATCTCACCAAAAAATCTATATCTGTTCTGGAAGCATCCTCAGCATTTACTCCTATGCTTTCAGCCCCGTAGGCTCGGGCAGCTTCCACAGCATCCACCATGGTTTTAAGAATATCCTCTTTAGTCTTTTTGCCCAGGAATTTTCCGTTGATCATCTGTTCCGAGGTAGAAATAGATAAGTTGAGATGTTTAATACCAGGAACAAATTTGAAGGCTGTCGCCACATCGCTAGTAGTCGCTCTTACCCACCCGCTTAAACGGATAGGTTGTAGAACTCCTGTCTCCGCCAGCTCCAGATTGGCTTGAAGATAGAATTGCTCATGTCTTGTTGTTGGGAAGCCAAATTCAGATTGAAAGACACCCATCTCATTCAAATACAGATTTATCATAGTTTTTTCCAGCTTAGATAGCCCCAAATGCGCCGTTTGAACACCATCACGATTAGTAACATCTATAAAATAAATCCCAGGCATACTTATTCACCCCCAGTTTAAAACTAAAAAATAAATTTAGCATTATTCCCTTTCATAATCAAATTGTTTACATCGCTATGTAGTATAATGGTGAAAAGGGCATGGCAAAAATAAAAACAGGTATTATAAATGTTACCGGGTATATCGGCGCTGAGTTAGCTCGCCTGCTCTATCAGCACCCTCAGGTAGAAGTTAAGTCGATTACAGGACGAAGTGCCGCGGGTCAAAGGCTTGGCGATGTTTTCCCTTCCCTCGATACCATGGAGCATAGCATAGAGAGTGACCTTGACAAAGATATTGACATTGCCTTCTCGGCAATGCCCCATAAAAGCAGTGTAGACATAGTGCCTTCCTTACTAAAGCAAGGTATGAAGGTTATCGATATTAGTGCTGATTTCAGGTTAAAGAATGCTGGCGCATATCCCAAATGGTACGGGTTCAGCCATCCGGCAGCGGAATTACTGCAGAAGGCAGTTTATGGCTTGCCCGAATTACACAGAGACAAAATTGCTTCGGCGTCGTTAGTTGCTAACCCCGGTTGTTACAGTACTAGTGCTATACTGGCGCTGGCACCGGTAGTTAAAAAAGGGCTCATTTCCCCCGATATAATAATAGACAGTAAATCAGGTGTTTCTGGCGCCGGGAGAAGCCTCAGTTTAGCCACTCATTATTCTGAAGCGAATGAAAATAGCTGTGCCTATTCTCTTGAAGGGCACCGGCACCTGCCGGAAATAGAGCAAGAATTAGGGATGCTGAATTCTGAGCTTTCATTGTCAATAACCTTTGTACCCCACCTGGTGCCAATGACCCGAGGTATACTAAGTACCTGTTATGCTAAATTAAAAAAACAGTTGGAAAAGGAATTTTTAGTCCAGCTTTATCTTGACTTTTATAAAGAGTCTCCTTTTATCCGGGTAACGAATAAACCACCCCAAACCAAGCACGTCTGGGGCAGTAACTTTTGCCTTATTTATCCCACTTTAGATATGAACACAGGTAGATTGATAGTCATTAGTTGCCTCGATAATCTGGTAAAAGGTGGGGCAGGACAAGCTGTTCAAAACATGAACCTTATGTTCAACTTACCCGAGACCAGCGGACTTGAAAGTCTCCCTATTTACCCCTAGAATATAAGGCTCGCCCTCATCGTCTAGTGGTCTAGGACATCAGCCTTTCAAGCTGGAGATCAGGGGTTCGAATCCCCTTGGGGGCACTCTATTTCCGTCCGTAAGTCTCGTGGAATACTATTTCAGAAGGTTCCTTCCTGGGCGGTGTTTTCCCTGTCCTTTCTGGATAACCCAAGGGAGTCATTGCCACTACGGCTACTCCCTGCGGTACTTTCAAAATTTGAGCTACGTCTTGAGCATTGAAGGCACCAACATGCACTGTTCCCAAACCAAACGAATGGGCAGCTAAAACAAGGTTTTGCATAGCTAAAGCTACGTCAAACATATACCAGTCACCTTTGTCCGTGCTAGCGATACCCTCCTTAAAGCCAGACTTTCCCAGTTCGGCACAAGCTACAATAACTACAGGTGCCTCTTTAATAGCAGAACGCGACGGATTCCACGATGTTAGTGTTTCGGCTAGCCGGGATTTTGTTGCCTCATCTTTAACTACTATAAACCTCCAGCATTGGGTATTACCCCAGGAGGGGGCCCAGCGGGCTGCTTCCAGCACTGTATTAATCTTCTCTTCCTCTACAGGCTCAGATTTGTAATGGCGAATACTTCGCCTCGCTTTTATTGCTTGCAGGACTTCCATAATCTTTAAACCTCCGTTATGTATTTCCTATTCCTTCCAGGCACCTTCACCAATAAGAGGCACAAAATAGCAACCGCCAAGATTTTCTACTTTGTTCCCTTTCTTATATTTTTTAATTTTAAGTAATTCCTGCTGCCAACGAGAGCCTACCGGGATTACCAGTCGTCCTTTCCAGGCTAGCTGATCCAAGAAAACCTGAGGCACAGAAGGTGCGCCAGCAGAGACTATAATAGCCTCATAGGGGGCTTCCTCGGACCAACCCAAGGATTTGCCAGCAATACGAACCTTGATATTAGAGTAGCCAAGTTTCTCTAGAACTCGTTTAGCCGACTCTGCTAATTGAGGTATAATTTCTACAGTGACTATTTCCCCGGCTAGTTCTGCCAGTATAGCGGCTTCGTAGCCACTTCCTGTGCCTAATTCCAGCACCTTTTCATTACCTTTTAGTTCCAAAGCCTGCACCATCAGAGCAACGATAAAGGGCTGAGAAATAGTTTGTCCAAAACCAATGCTTAATGGTCGGTCATCATAAGCTTCATGGTAATGTTCTGGAGGCACAAAAGCCTCGCGCGGCACCCGCCTCATAGCTTGAACCACACGCTCATCGGCAATTTCATGTGTAAGATAGTTGATTAAATTTTCCTTGGCTCTTTCTAAATCCGCCACCATTTAACTGCCCCTAAGTGTTCAGCTACTTCCTCATGTCACCCTGAGCGAAGCGAAGGGTCTAGATTCTTCGGTCGCTATGCTCCCTCAGAATAACGATAGAATGAATAGTTACACCTGCCCAAGCCATCAAAGAATAAAGGACAATATTATGAGGATCACAATCAGAGACCCGGCTATAATACCAATATCTCTTATGTCTCTTCCTAAATAGCTATAATCGGCAACAGGATGTTGAGATTTACGAGATATACTAGCTGGCATCTGCGGCCTGACAGTCACTGGTCTAATAAGCTCCCCGGGAAAATTTTGTTTTTCAGTAACTGCCTTAGGCTGCTCTAAATGTCGCCTCTGGTCTGCTTTCGTGGTTCTGGCTCGGTATTTGGATTTGCTGCGACGCGATTTTTTCGACATTGCTTCACCTCGTTGTTAAACGCGATTGCTCATAAACCCTGGTGCTGGAAACATAAGCATGCCCCAGGAGTCTCTGGACAGAATAGAGGTCGGTACCACTTTGTAATTTGCGCACAGCGAAGCTATGCCGTAGGGCCCGCGGTGTAATCCTGGAGCTCAAACCTGCTTTGGCAGCATAATTCTTGATTATCTGCCAGAAACCCTGCCTTGTGAGCCGCTGTCCACGCAAATTTAGGAATAGCCCTTCCTCATTTTCGTTGAACAATAAATCCAGTCTATCGTTTTCAATGAATTTCTTTAATAGCTGACCTACATGATGGTCAAAAGAGACTTCCCTCCTCGAGCTACCACGACCACAGTGTACACAATTTCGCTCCAGATCAATATCCTTAACATTCAGGGACATTAACTCACTTACACGCAAACCAGTGGCATGAAGCAACTCCAACATTACTACATCTCTTTTAGCTGCCGGAGTAGATAGCTTTGTTGGTTCTGCCAGTAAAAGTTGGTACTCAGTAGGAGATAGGAAATTAGGTGGACGCCTCCTGACCTGAGGAGTAATCAAATTCTCTGTGGGGTTGTCCCTTAATCTTCCTGAATCAATCATGAACTTAAAGAAACATTTGGCGGCGGCTATTTTACGAGCTACTGTAGCCATGGAATATTTCTTCTCTCGCAGGTAAAGCAAGTAGCTTTTCAAAAGCTCGCGCATAGATCTAACTATCCCTTTGGCCCTTTCCGCCTCAACATAAGTTGCCAGTTGATTCAAATCATTGCGATAAGCAGCCACAGTGTTTTGAGCATACCTCTTTTCCTTAGCCAGGTACTCCAGGAAAACATCCACATCCCGCCTCATTTGCCTTTATTGTAACATAGTGCCATTAATTTTTGTCTCTCTCTAAGGGCAAATGCTACAATAAATTTATTATGGAATCAACACAACTAGAGCAGGAGTTGCGAGCTTTGCCGACAAGCACGGGAGTTTATTTATTTAAAGATAGTGAAGATAGAGTTATCTATGCCGGTAAGGCAACTAATTTGAGCAACCGGGTAAGAAGTTATTTTTGTGCCCCAAGCAGCCTGTCACCAAAAATTCAACAATTAGTATCAAGAATAAGCGATTTTGAATTTATGGTTACTTCTTCGGAGCAAGAAGCACTCATTCTAGAATGCAATATGATAAAAAAATACCAGCCTCGCTACAATGTCCGACTCAAGGACAGTAAAACTTTTCCTTACCTTAAAATAAATTCTAGGGATGATTGGCCGGGCATTTATATCACCAGGCGACTACAGAATGATGGTGCTAGATACTTCGGACCTTTTGCCAGTGCTGGTTCCGTGCGTAAGACTTTGAGATTAGTTAAAAAAATTTTCCCCTTTCGTTCCTGCACCAAAACGATTAGTGGTAGGGATAAACGACCCTGTCTTGATTATCATATCCAGCGCTGCCTGGGACCATGTATTGGCGCTGTAAGCAAAGAAGAATATCAAGAGATGATAAAACGGGTTATCTTATTTCTTGAAGGTAGGCAAGAGCTGATTCTTCGAGAGTTGAACAGGAAAATGACCCAAGCATGCCGGCAACTTCAGTTCGAAAAAGCAGCTCTGTATCGTGACCAAATTCGAGCGATAGAGAAAGTCATAGAAGGAGAAAAAATTGCCCTAACTCTGAAGGGTGAGCAAGATGTTATTGCCCTGGCCCGGGATGATGGACAGGCTCTTGTGGAGGTCTTCCTTATTCGCAATAATAAACTTATTGGTCGCAACCAATTCGCTATGGAAGGCACCTATAGTGAGAAGCCCAATCAAATAATGACTGGCTTTGTAAAACAACATTACGCCTCAGCTTCATATATACCTCCTTTAATATTACTTCAGTATCCCATAGACGAAATGCCTGTGCTTCTTGGGTGGCTTGAGCAGCAAAGAGGGAGCAACGTAAAGCTTCAAGTGCCACAGCGGGGTGTCAAGAAAAAATTAGTAGACATTGTGGCTGAGAATGCCAGGAAAAACTTAGACTTAGTCAAAGCCAGGCAGATGAACCCTGAGGCTATGCTCTCCGCTTTACAAGAGCTAAAGGATAGACTTCACTTACCACGAATACCATTGAGGATAGAGTGTTACGACGTTTCCAATATTCAGGGCACTTTGGCTGTAGGCAGCATGATAGTCTTAGAGAAAGGATTACCCAAACCAGCTCATTATCGCCGTTTTCGCATTAAGACAGTAGCCTCTGCTGATGATTGCGCTATGATCCGGGAGATATTAACACGACGTTTCAAAAGAGGTGTAGAAAGTGAAGGTAGTTGGGGGATCATGCCTGACCTTGTCCTTATTGATGGTGGCAAAGCACAGCTTAATGCCGCTTTAGAGGCAAAACAAGAGTCTGGAATAGACTTCCTCACCATAGCCAGCTTAGCTAAAAAACACGAAGAAGTCTTCATACCGGGTCAATCCGAACCAGTTAAAATACTCAATAAGGGCAAACATGCCCTTCACGTGCTGCAAAGAGCCAGGGACGAGGCACATCGCTTCGCCATTAGCTACCACCAGAAATTACGCAGTAAGAAAAGTGTTGTTTCTAGTCTGGATACCATACCGGGCATCGGACCGAAGCGAAAGAAAGAGCTCCTGAAGAAATTTGTTTCCATTGAAGCCATTAAAGAAGCTTCGCCAGAGGAACTCAGTCAAATAAGATACATACCTTTAAAATTAGCTAAGAAGATAAAGGAATATCTCTAAGTGTGGCTTATAGATTGTGGCTAATAACATATCGCTGTATCTCAGAGGTCCCTTCGATAATTTGTAACAGCTTGGCTGCTTTGTAATAGCGAGATACCGCATAGTCGGTCATATAACCATAGCCACCATGAATCTGCACCGCATCACTGGCAGCCCTTTCTGCCATTTCCGAGGAAAAAAGCTTGGCATAGGAAGCCTCTAAACTATGAGGTAAGCCCTCATCCTTAATCCAAGCAGCCTTCAAATACATCAGGCGGGCTAACGCAATGTTCATTGCCATGTCAGCTAACTTAAAAGATACCGCTTGAAAGCTATAGATTGGCTGACCAAATTGGTATCTTTGCTTAGCATAAGCCAGGGAGGCATCAAAACAGGCTTGAGCTAGTCCTACAGCTATAGCACCAATAAATATTCTGCCTGTCTCCAATACCTGTAAATGTTGAGCAAAACCGCGCCCATCTCTGCCCAGAAGATAATCACGGGGAATACGGCAATCTTGAAAGACTAGCTCATTGGTAGGATATGAGCTCAAACCCATTTTATCCCAGTGCATGCCAATTGTGAACCCGGAAGTCCCTTTAGGCACAACAAATGTGTTTATCACCCCCTTACCATCTTCTCGCTTAAATTGGGGGCAGCGTGCCGTGATAATGACCAGGGAGGAGTTCTTGTAGCCCATATTGCTGATGAACTGTTTTGTGCCGTTGACGACCCATGTGTCTCCCTCAAGTACAGCGGTGGTCTGAGTGGCACCAGCATCTGAACCAGCATTAGGTTCAGTGAGACCAAAGGCTCCTATTTCCTTTCCTTGTGCCAGGGGAACCATCCACTGACGTTTTTGTTCCTCCGTACCGAAAACATACAGTTCCTGGCATACAATTCCCGTGGTTACATCTAAAAGTGTGCCCAAGGTAACATCACCCCGGGAAATCTCCTCTGTGCACAGAAGCTGGCTTACCCAATCGCCACCACTCCCACCATATTCTTCGGGAAAAGGAATCCCCATCAATCCCAGTTCAGCCATCTTGCTAATAATATCGTAAGGAGGTTCTCCTGTTTCCTCCATTTCCTTAGCCCGGGGTGCTATAACTTCGTCACTAAATTCTCTGCTCATCTTGCGGATCATTTCCTGCTCTTCCGTTAACTGAAAATCCACTTTTGACCTCCTTGCTGTGCTCTCGAATCCAGGTATTTCATCAATGTTATGGCATTCTTAACGGCAAAGGCTTCAGCATCATTATTGAAATAGATATAAACAGCTTCAAGGTTCTTGCCTAATGCGGTGATTTTCTCCGCCCATTTGCGAAGTTCTTCATCAGAGTAACAGCTTGAATATAAGCTTTCGCTGCCATGGAAGCGTATATAAGCAAAATTACTGCTAGCTACAAGAGGACAATGAAAATCGGGCATATCGAAAACACAAAAACCAGCATCATATTGCTCCAGAATACGAAAAACAGACTCGTCAATCCAGGATTCATTCCGAAATTCAAATACATGTTGATATTGCTGTGACAAGGAAGAGAGGAAATTCTCCAGTATTTCATCATTTCGTTTCATATTGGGAGGCAGTTGATATAAGAGGGGACCCAGTTTATTTTGTAGAAAAGTAGCTCGTGATAGAAAGTTTTCCACCGCCGAGCCTAAATTCTTCAATCTTTTTATGTGCGTGATAAATCGGCTTACCTTAACAGCAAAAACAAAGTTATCAGGTGCAAAGTCCCGCCAGGTGGAGAAAGCTTTCTCTGAAGGCAAATGATAAAAACTATTATTAAGCTCTACAGTATTGAATTGCCTGGCATAAAATTGTAGCCATTTAGATTTAGGCAAGCCTTCAGGGTAATAAAGCCCTCGCCAATGCTCATAATGCCAGCCACTGGTACCGATATAGTACCTGGGTAACGATTTATCCTCCATTCCTAAAGTCCTCAGCAAGTAAATATCCTCAGGGGAAACCAAAGTCAATAGAGGCAGTATAGTCCGGGATACAGTGAAAACCAATAACCATAGGCCAGTTTTTACCTTTATATTCACGCCCCAAGCCTATAGCCAAATAAACTTCTTGAGCGTGAAGCAGTTGCTTAAGTCGTTCTCCGCTCAAGCTGACCATGTTTTCCTTTTTCCCAAGCAGTTCTCTCCCTAAAGCTCGGAATTTCAAGTCAGTGCAGGGAAGCCCTGGGCTTTTAGTAGTCCCTAGATAATCTTGCCCCGCGAAACTAAATACGATGCGCGCCTCGTATTTGCCATAGCGAACGCCGGGATCAAGAATTACCCTCTTTATTTCATCTGGCTTGATGAGGCATAAGGAACGAGAGGGAGGAGATCGTAGCACCTCGTCTGGAGAAGTATCTAAAAGAGAATCCAGCAATTGAGCACGCTGGGATTCAGGAACACTTCTCAAAATGACTGGTTTTTCACGTTCCAAGTCTATAATCCAATCTTCTATATGTGGCTTATTGGGCTGCCAGGAGAGCAAATTCATCCTAACAATATCAAAGTTGCTGATTTGCTTTCCATTAGCATCTATAAGGTCATCTGAGCCAGGAACCCCGTATGATTTAGCTGGTCTAACCCAATGGTAAGTCTCAGGAGCTATCCCTCTAAGTAGAAAGTGGGGAATAAAACGCTCCCAGCGATGTCTTGTTAAGTTAATCCCAGCTAAGCAAATCCCGGAGTGCATCCGAGTTACAGCTAAAATCAATATATCTGCTTTCGCCATAAAACGGAGGCCTCAAAGATGGCAGATTTCTATATCTGGGTGATAAGATGGGACACACTCGGCAAGCAAGCGCCGATGACATTGGTCAGGCTTGTCTTCCGCGCATAGGAGACAGATTGTTTCACTATCCTTAAAAGATTGCTCTAGAAAATTAAGAGCGCCTCGCTCATCTAACAATTGAAGGTATGCCTCTTTATATTCGTCCCAGTTGTTATCTTGCTTGAATTTCTCACGAATTTTCTTAGTGGGTGCTAATTGAGGCAAATGTTCATATTCAATGCCAACCAAATTTAAAATGAAGGAAAGATCGTCCTTTTTGGCAAATCCTACTAGTTGTGAGCTATTATTCAATCGAACATCTATGACTTTGGTAACTTGGGCTTGATGCAGCAATTCAATAAATTTGCGAAGGCTCTTCTTATTATGTCCAATGGTATATATTTTGTTCATGTCAAACTTCTAAGGAAAGTTGCGCCCCTGGATTATCACATAGCGAACCATCACCTTGAATGTGCTTTACCTCTATTCCCTGGAGCACTAAAGTTTTGGATATTAGATAATAACGATGGCATTCTCTAAAATCGCCTTCGCTACACATTATAGCAATTCGTTCCCGTTCTGCAATCTGAATTAATTCAGAGATTCCTTGCTGATATTTGTCTGGCTCTGACTTAAGGGGATGAGAAATCGAGGGTTTCTTATATTTAGGATAGCCTCCAAGTTTGTCCCCTAAGAATTTGTATTTTATGGAGTTAAGCTCCAGATGATTGGCTAAATTAGCTTGATCAAATTGAGGATTGTAGCTACTAAACGGTTGGCTCCTTACATCAACAACAATTGAAATTTCCTGTTTTTTCAGAAGCTCTACAAAGGCATCCAAAGATAAATTACTGTGACCGATGGTAAATATCTTCCTTGCTTGCATATTTCCCGTGAAATATATTATACTACTTAAGTTGAAGAGCTTTCTGGTGACTAGAGCGGAGTGGAACCACCCGTTCCCATCCTGAACACGGAAGTGAAACGCTCCAGCGCAGATGATACTGAGGGGGCAACCCCTGGGGAAAATATGCCGTTGCCAGGAAGCTCTTCGTCAATCTAATTCAGACGAATTTTTCTGCTGACAGAACAGCTCCGTCATTCGCAGACGCTACACAAGAATAACAACTGCTACCTATTTTAAGACCAGGTGACATGGAAGCTAATTTAAGTGGAGTGCTATAATTTCCAGTATGAAGCTAAAGGAGCTGGGTGAATTTGAATTGATTAACCTCATACATAACTTGGTTGATAAGTCTAAAAACCCTGAGCATACCTGCTGGCAACAGCTTTTAATCGGTATTGGTGACGATGCTGCCGCCTGGCAAGGCAGCGACCGTATCCAGCTAGCTACTACAGATACTCTGGTTCAAAATGTGCACTTCGATTTAAGCACCATAACCTGGGAGGAATTGGGCTGGAAATCACTGGCAGTGAATTTAAGTGACATAGCTGCCATGGGAGGCATTCCCCAGTATGCCTTGATTTCCCTCTCATTGCCCGGCGAATTAGAAGTAGCAGATATATCCAGGTTTACCAATGGTATGGCGCCTCTGGCGGAGAAATTCGGGGTAGCCATAGTGGGCGGGAATTTGACTACTGCTCCCATTGTGGTTATCACTATCGCGGTGACAGGTTATTGCCAGGGAGATGTTCTCAAGCGCTCGGGAGCTTGCCCCGGGGAATACATTACTGTCACAGGATATTTAGGCACCTCAGCAGCCGGCATGGAAATGCTGCAAGGGAAAATCAATTTAGATGCCGAGGGCACCCAGACATTAAGACAAGCTCACCTCCAGCCAATGCCTAGAATAAAAGAGGGGCAGATTTTAGTCCAACAAGGAGTCAAGGCTGCCATAGACATAAGCGATGGGCTTATTGCTGACCTCGACCACATATGCGAAGTGAGCAAAGTCAATGCCAGAATAAGATGGGAGCAGGTACCGGTGCATCCTGTAGTTAAGGCGAATTTTTCTGATTATCAGGAATTATCTTTGCATGGTGGAGAAGATTACGAGCTTCTTTTCACCGCAAATAAAAATGTTATTGAGAAGGTCAAACAAGACATAGACTGTCCAGTAACAGTAATTGGTGAGATAACAGAAGAAATCCTACCCAGCCGAGTTACTGTAGTAGATAACAGAGGAAAT
>Ga0210015_1000372_pt1:0-5000 | contig 47035 bp, 59 predicted proteins | sample CryGeymeta201522_FD_185471 | JGI IMG/M metagenome (GOLD analysis project Ga0210015, IMG submission 185471) | Groundwater microbial communities from Crystal Geyser aquifers in Utah, USA - Crystal Geyser metaG 2015-22 (SPAdes) (version 2) | ecosystem: Environmental > Aquatic > Deep...
GCTCCAATGAGAACTGCATCAATGCCTGCTGATTCAAGGCGCAATATGTCATCGCGGGTTTTGATTCCGCTTTCGCTGACTACGATTTTATCGGATGGCGCTTCTTTTTTGATTGTGAATGTATTGTTGAGGTCAATTTCCAAAGTCTTGAGATTTCTGTTATTGATACCGATTATTTCCGCATTTACTGAAAGCGCAGTCTCAAGTTCTTTCAAGTCATGAACTTCAAAAAGCACGGATAACCCGAGTTCCTCTGCAAGACGGAGATATTCTTCAGCCTGATTTTTACCGAGGATTGCGGCAATTAAGAGTATTGCGTCCGCTTCATTTGCCCTTGATTCATAAATCTGGTATTCGTCAAATATAAAATCTTTTCTGAGGAGTGGTTTTGTAGTTGCGTTTTTTATTAATGGAATGAACTCAAGCCTGCCCTGAAAGAAATCCTCTTCTGTGAGCACTGAAATTGCGCCCGCCTGTTTTTTTTCATAGACAGAGGCTATATTAATCGGGTCAAAGTCCTCTCTTATAACACCCCTTGAAGGCGATGCCTTTTTTATCTCAGCAATGAGTTTTATTTTTTCATCACGGCCCCGCTTTATTGCGGCCCCGAAGTCCTTTGGTTTTTTAGCGTCGGAAATCCTTGATTTAAGGCTTTTCAAAGGCGCTCCGGACTTTGCGATTCCAAGCCTTTCTTTTTTCTTTGAAACTATCTCATCTAAAATTCCCATGAAATGATTTTATAGAAACAACCTCATGTTTTGCAATTCTTCTCTCATAGCTATTCTGGCGTAAAGTCAATTTACATGCTTTTTTTAGATATTTTTTTGCTATAATCCTGAGATGATAAAAAGACTTAAAACAGCTCTTATACTGCTTATGATTGTCATTGAAACAGGCTCCATTGGCTATATGATGATAGAGAAATGGGGTATGCTTGATTCATTGTATATGACGGTCATCACCATTGCCTCTGTAGGCTACATGGAGGTGAATCCCTTATCCCCGAATGGCAGGGTGTTTACTATATTTCTGATTATATTCGGAATGGGCGTTTTGCTTTTTGGCATATCGACATTTACCGCTTTTTTGGTTGAGGGGGAATTGAGCGAGATACTCAGGAGGAGAAAAATGGAAAAGATAATATCAGGGTTGAAAGGACATTATATTGTCTGCGGCATCGGAAGGGTAGGAAGGCATATCATTGATGAGCTCTATAAGACGAGGAGGCTGTGCGTTGCCATAGATAAAAATGAGGAGGCATGCAGAAGGCTTGCTGAAAAAGAGAGGTTATTCATTAATGGCGATGCAACGAGCAGTTCGGTTTTAAAATCTGCAAATATCACACATGCGAAGGGAGTGTTCTGTTCTCTTCCTACTGATGCTGAAAATCTTCTTCTTATTCTTACGGCAAGAGGCATTAACCCTTCATTGAAAATTATTGCAAGGGCTGAAGAGGATGAGTCTGAAGAAAAGATGAGGAGGGCAGGAACTGACGGAGTAGTCCTGCCTGAGTTTATAGGCGGACTCAGAATGGCGTCTGCCATGGTCAGGCCGGAGGCCGTTACATTTCTGGACAAGATGCTGAAGGAGCAGGAAGAGGTATATAGGGTTGAAGATATTTTTGTGGATGCTGATTCTGCATTTGCAGGCAAGCCGCTGAAGATGTCGGGTCTTATGGAAAAGAAAGGGTTCTCTGTGGTTGCTGTAAGAAAAGGCGATAAATATATGTTTAATCCCTCCGGCGATGAAAGGATTGAAATAGGGGATGCAATAATACTTATAGGTGAATCAACAAGCATCAGAGAGGTTAAGGCGGTCAAGAAACAGTAAACAACGGTATGGACGAAAAAAGAAATATAACCAAGGCCGCAGGAGTTATGTCCGCGGCCACATTTATCAGCCGTGTCCTCGGCTATGTAAAAGACATGATTCTTGCAATTTATTTCGGGGCCACGGGACTTTCAGACACCTTCTTTGTTGCGTTCAGGATTCCGAATCTTTTGAGGGAACTTTTCGCAGAAGGTTCAATGTCATCTGCGTTTATACCTGTTCTGACAGAGTATCACACAAAGCACGGAGAAGAAGAGGCAAAGAGATTAGTCAGGATTACCTTGACGTCTATCCTGCTCGTCGTTGGCATAGTATGTATAATCGGGATTATTTTTGCGCCTGCAATTGTGGCGGCAATAGCGCCGGGTTTCCTCAATCTAACCGAGCAGTTTTCAATGGCTGTTATTCTTACAAGGGTGATGTTCCCATTCCTTCTGTTTATAAGCCTTGCGGCAGTTGTAATGGGAGCATTGAATACCAGGCGCATATTTTTTATCCCTGCCCTTGCTCCGGCAATGCTGAATATAACTATAATCGCTGCTGTGCTTCTGCTTGCTTTTAGAATTTTCCAGCCGATTGTTGCTGTTGCTGTCGGAGTTGCAGCAGGCGGTTTCGTCCAGTTTGCCTTTCAACTGCCTGCTTTTTTAAAGACCGGATACAGCCTCAAACCTGAGTACGATTTCAGACACCCGGGGCTAAAGAAGATGACGATACTTATTCTTCCCGCAACCATGGCGATGGCTGTCGCACAGATAAATATCTTTATAAGCACAATCCTTGCTTCATATCTTCCTGCAGGGAGCATAACGTATCTTTACTATTCAATGCGTCTTATCCAGTTTCCTATCGGCATCTTCGGGGTTGCTATGGGAATGGCAGTGCTGCCAACCTTATCGGAACATGCAGTAAAAGGAGATTTTGACAAACTCAGGGATGATTTTTCATTCGCGTTGAGGCTGCTGTTTTTTATTACAATTCCGGCAATGGCAGGGCTGATTGCATTAGGAGAGCCTATCGTGAATGTGCTTTTCCAAAGAGGCAAATTTGATTATATCGCAACAGTCGGCACTGCACAGGCTCTGCTTTTTTATTCCATGGGAATATGGGCGATAGTCGGCGCGAGAGTTGTGACTTCAAGTTTTTATTCTATGCAGGATACAAAAACTCCGGTAAAAATTCTTATGGTTACAGTAATAACCAATATTGTCCTGAGTCTGATACTGATGAAGCCGTTAAAACACAGCGGGCTTGCTCTTGCAAATGCCCTTGCTTCAACTGTGAACTTTCTTCTTCTTTTTTATTTTCTGAGAAAAAAATTGGAAAGACTGGGAGCGAGAAGGATAATTAAATCTTTTTTAAAGGTATCTTTTGCCTCTATCGCCATGGGCGCCGCAGGCTGGTTTTTACTTCACGGAGAACTATGGAAAGAAAGCGGCAGGAGCCTGGAAAAGGCAGGTTACCTGTCGGGGGTTATAATACTGTGCTCCGTGATTTATTTTGTTATAAGTTATCTGCTTAAAAGTGAAGAAATGGAATATGTCGCCGGGTTAGTCAGAAAGAAAATTCAGGAGAGGGTATGATATGTTCATAAAAAGTCTTGCGGTAGGGCCGCTTGAAGCAAACTGCTTTATCATTGCTGATGAAGAAACAAAGGAAACAATGATTATAGACCCCGGAGACGAGCCAGACAGGATAATGGAAATCATAAAAGAAAATAACCTCAAGATAAAATATATTGTATGCACCCACGCTCACTTTGACCATGTAGGGGCTGTTGCTGACATCAAAGACGGGACAGGCGCAAAGATAGTGATTCATAAAGATGAACTTGAGATTTATGACGGCGCAAAAGACCAGGCTGCATTCTGGGGATATGAACTTGAGCCATTGCCTGAGCCGGACATGTTTGTGAAAGAGGGAGATAAAATTGAGGTTGGTCATTTAAGTTTTGAAGTTTTCCATTCTCCCGGGCATAGTCCGGGCGGGCTCTGCCTTTATGGTGAAAATGTTGTTTTTACTGGTGATACATTGTTTGCCGGCTCTGTCGGGAGGACTGATTTTTACGGCGGAGATATCAATAAACTCAAAAAATCATTTTTAAGGTTAATGTCCCTGCCCCCTGATACAAAGATTTTTTGCGGGCATGGGTCTTCATCTACGATAAGGCACGAAAAGACAAGCAATTTTTTTAATGCTGAGATTTAATGCTGAGATTTAAGATTAGAGCTAATAAAAAAGAGGAAAGTAAAGAATATACGAGTTTTTTGAGGTTAAATGGTGTTTTTGCCCCTAAACTTAATAAAAAACCTCATTTTTGCCTGTATTCTCCTATTGACTATAATATGAGAAGAGGTAGTATAATAATAGGCTCTAAAGAGAAGGTTCAGAGCAACCCAAGATTTGAGTGCAAGTGTTCTTTGATTGGAAATTAGCTGTGCCGCTGGCATAGCTTTTATTCTTCTCTGTTTTACCTTAAAAAAGTGAGAGAGGTAAGATGGGGAGTTTTGTTCTTTGAAAACATAAAAGTAGGCCCCGTTAAAATTTATCTGGTGTTCAAGTTTTTAATGAGAGTTTGATCCCGGCTCAGAACGAACGCTGGCGGCGTGCCTAACACATGCAAGTCGAACGGAGTCATTTTGAAGTAGCAATACGGATGGATGACTTAGTGGCGCACGGGTGAGTAACACGTAGGTAACCTGCCCTTAAGAGGGGGAAAACCCGCCGAAAGGCGAGCTAATACCGCATAAGACCACAAACTGAGATGTTAGTGGTAAAAGTAGCAATACGCTTAAGGATGGGCCTGCGGCCTATCAGGTAGTTGGTGAGGTAACGGCCCACCAAGCCTAAGACGGGTAGCCGGTCTGAGAGGACGGACGGCCACACTGGAACTGAGACACGGTCCAGACTCCTACGGGAGGCAGCAGTGGGGAATTTTGCACAATGGGGGAAACCCTGATGCAGCGACGCCGCGTGGAGGATGAAGGCCTTCGGGTTGTAAACTCCTTTTATAGGGGAAAATAATGATGGTACCCTATGAATAAGTCACGGCTAACTCTGTGCCAGCAGCCGCGGTAAGACAGAGGTGGCAAGCGTTGTTCGGAATTACTGGGCTTAAAGGGCGCGTAGGCGGTAAGATAAGTCTGTGGTGAAATCCTATGGCTTAACCAGAG
>Ga0210015_1000372_pt1:10000-47035 | contig 47035 bp, 59 predicted proteins | sample CryGeymeta201522_FD_185471 | JGI IMG/M metagenome (GOLD analysis project Ga0210015, IMG submission 185471) | Groundwater microbial communities from Crystal Geyser aquifers in Utah, USA - Crystal Geyser metaG 2015-22 (SPAdes) (version 2) | ecosystem: Environmental > Aquatic > Deep...
CCGCTTCTGGACCTCATACAGGAAGGCAATATCGGTCTTATGAAGGCTGTTGATAAATTTAAATATGAGAAAGGCTTCAAGTTCAGCACATATGCGACATGGTGGATAAGACAGGCGATAACAAGGGCGCTTATTGACCAGACAAAGACCATAAGAGTGCCTGTTCACATGATGGAATTCTATAACCGGGTTACAAAAGCCTCAAGAGAACTGACGCAGCAGCTTGGAAGAGAGCCCACCAATGATGAGATTGCCAAGAAACTTGCAGTGCCCACAAGGAAGGTGGAAGACGTCTTCAGGGCAATACAGGACCCGATTGCTCTGCAAACGCCGGTTGGAGATGAAAATACAGAACTGGAAGATTTTATTGGAGATAAAAATAGTCCGTCTCCTTATTCTGATGCGGAAAGAAATGAAATATCCGAGCAGATGCAGCAGATATTGAAAACCCTTACCCCGAAGGAAGAACGAGTCATAAGGATGAGATTCGGGATTGGAGCAGACAGGGACCATACGCTTGAAGAAGTCGGGAGACATCTGTCAATAACAAGAGAAAGGGTGCGCCAGATAGAGGCAAAGGCATTGAGAAAACTCAAACATCCGAGCAGACTTAAAGCGCTTAAAATACTAAGCACATAAATTTTACCCTGTTAGAAAGCCCTGCCTCTTCTATCAGGGTTTACTTCAACCCGCTTACCTCGTCTCCTATCATTATCGCTGATTCACTTTTCTTTACAATTGCAGCCGCTGTTGAGTTCTTCAGGCTTATAATCTGAATGGCCCCTACAGTTCTGGAATTGTTAAATTTATCAACAGATGTTGTCTTTAAAATATCTCCAAGCTCAAGACTGTCATTACTGCCTTTATCAATAAACACTATGTCCATGGCGCCTGTTATGGTCAGTTGTTGATGAGCTGCAATTACAAAACCGCTGATTTCAGGTTTTCTCGGAGCATCTGTTTCTATTAGCGGCTCAACCTCGTGGAACGTATCAAGCAGGTCTCCTACGCGTATGTCACCGTAAGCCTTTGTGATTTTTGCCTTTGTAAAGCCGTTTTCCATTCCGATTACCTCCGCAATACCAACTACAGCAATAAAATGGCCTATTTTCTTGTCGGTTTGCGGATGCCTTATCATGCCAATGGGCCGTATGACATAGAACTTTTCGCCTGTGTTTATATTAGAATCCGCCTTTAAGTCTATGAAATCGTCATCGCCAAAAAGCGTTTTTCCGGAAGGAGCCCCTGTCACCTTCCCGACGCTTTTTATTTCTTTGGAAATATAATCTGTGATATATCCGCTTGCTATTATCAGATTCTCATCGGCAAGATAATTTTTCTTTACAGGCTCTATTGTTTTTTCAATGGGTTTTAGCTCCTCTTCTTTTTTCGGAACTGCCGCTTCCGTTTCTGTTGCTGCAGATGCTTTTTCCGTAGAGGCTTCCTCCTCCTGCTCTTTTTGAATCAGCCTGAGAGGGATTTTTATCATCTGACTGGGGGATATCCTGTCGGGGTTTTTAATGTCGGGATTCTCCTTCCATATCTTCGGCCAGAGAAATGGGTCATGTATTTCCTTTGAGGAGATATCCCATAGAGTGTCACCCTTCAACACCTTATATTCCTTGTATTCCATGTCCTGGCCGGATGAGGTTAGAAAAGAAAATGCAATAACTATGAACGCTAACAGACATATGAGACTTATTTTTTTGACCATCTTCGTCTCCTTTTTAGCTTAAAGTAATCTATTAATATTATATTACAATCCAAAGATTTGTCTATACCTTTTGGTGAGGGATTTTCGGTTCCCAGAAAAGTTCTTTCTGAAGCAAACACCATCGGCGCATGTTACAATGGTGCGGAGCACTATTAGGAGTGAATAAAAACTCTACGTTGAATTGTCTGCGTAACAGGGGGTTGGCAGCATGAAGTGGAAAACAATGAATCTGCAAACACGCCTTTACCTCATCAGCGCTATTATTCTGCTGGCTGGCTTGAGCAGTTCCATCTGGATTTATTTGACGGCCGAGAATGATTCGGAAAGCGTTTTGGGTTATGAAATAGCAGGTGAAAATGCTTATCTGATTACGCCTGAAAATTCCAAGAAGTATGTACATGACGTGGAACTAATTGGAGGAAAGGCGGCTGTGTTTGCGGACGAATTCAGTCGTTGGTTTGTCGGGTTATGGCATGGAAAATCACTCGCATTCACAGTAGTCTGCATTACCGTCTTTATATCACTTGGGTTTTTCTTTGTTGCCAGAACCTCACCATCCGGCTTAGAATCTGACGCCCACGATCAAAATAATCGGGCAGGGAGTAAATAATCTCGGGTAAAACGTTCATCGTTTAATGGAGATATTTGATATTGGATTCCCGCTTAAAGATTGCGGGAATGACAGATGAAGAAGTCTTTAACAAGGTGTTGTAGCTCAAAACCGTGAAATCTGTTGTTTTTTTATAAATTTTCACGATTATGTTGACAAAAGAGTGAAAAGGTATATACTGTAACTATGGCAAAAGTATTACGTGTATTTAATACAATCAGTCGTCTCAGGGAGCGGTATTATGCCGCATCTGCCGGGAAACAATCGCTTATAAAATTATTGAGTGAAGCGGAGGTTGCTGAGCAGGTGTATAACTCCAATGCCATCGAGAACAGCACTCTCACTCTTGAAGAAACTGAGAAAATCCTTTTGCAAATAAATTTAGACAGATATATAACTGAAAGAGAGATTTTTGAAGCAAAAAATCTTGCTCGGGTAGTTTCTTATATTGACACAAAAGCCAAAGAACAAGAACTCACTCTTGAGGTTATTCTGTCGCTTCACAAAATGCTTATAGCGAATATCCGGGATGATATTGCCGGAAGATTTCGCAAGGACGGTGAATGGGTCAGGGTTGCAAACCACATAGCTCCGGACCCAAAAGAAGTAGTAGAAAGATTGGGAAAAATGCTTGCGGGGTATAACGCAAACAGCCGCGAAAATATTATAAAACGTATTGCGCTGCTGCATCTTATTTTTGAACATACCCACCCGTTTGTTGATGGTAATGGCCGTATCGGAAGAGTAATAAATAATTATTTGCTTATACGGGAAGGTTTTGTGCCGGTAAATATTAAATTCATTGATAGAAAGATGTATTATGACGCGTTTAAGGAATTTGACGAAAAAGGCACTGCCAAAATCATGGAAGAAATAGTCGGCAAGGCTCTTACGAATAGTTATCACAAGAGGCTTGCGTATCTGGAAGGCGTGCACATCATGACGCTTGCTGAATATGTAAAAAAGAATAAAGTATCACACTCTAATTTGATAAATAAAGCAAATCGCCAAACCATAGAAGCTTTTCTTGAAAAAGGCGTTTGGAAGATTGGAGTAAGTCAGGATAAATTATGAACGAAGCGGAAACCAGAGCGGAACTGATTGCCCCGAAGCTGAAGGAGAGCGGCTGTGTCGCAGGCAAAACTTTTATCGCCTTTCAGATTGCGTGGAAACTCTTTCAGCCACGATTGGGCGTGGCCTCGGTTCTACTACTGGCTGCTCCCCTTGCCGACAGCCGTGCTGATTTCATTCCGGAACAGTCAGGGTGTTCCAGAAAAGATTAGAAGATATAATTCTCCTACTCCGGTTTTCCTGTCATTACAAATGCGCCCCAGTAAAATGGATTCTGTTTCTTCATCATCATGTTCAGTTTTGCCTGTCTCAGTGCCTCAGCCTTGGGTTTGCCATCTGCCAGAAGTGTATAAAAATCTGTCATAAGCTCTGTAGTCTCTGCGCTTGGAACGCTCCATAAACTCATCACCAATGTCTTTGCGCCTGAAAGTATGAATGCCCTCTTAAGCCCGAATACACCTTCTCCGTTTTTCACATCTCCAACACCTGTCTCACATGCCGAAAGCACCACAAGGTCGGTCCCTTTCAAGTTCAGTCCGAGTATTTTTTCTGCGCTCATCATGCCTTCGTCCCTTCCGGCTTTGAGCGAGGCATTTACTCCTGAAAACACTATCCCTGAACGGAGCATCGGGTTTTCAATATTGATTGTCTCATCTTTTGCCATAAAGTCTTCTTTCAGTTTTATGGTGATTCCTCTCGTCTCACTGCTTCCTTTGAGTTCTTCGTCATTAAGAAAATATCCGTGAGTTGCAAGATGGAGTATTTTAGGCGTCTCTGCGGAGAATATCATTTCTTCAATAGCGTTCTTGCCCTGATAGTTCTTTACCTTAAGCTTCTTTTTGTTCTTCAAGACCTTCTCTATGGCGTCTGCCTCCTGTTTTGTATCAGGAAGCCTGTCAAAGCTTATATTGAAGACATCTTTTGATAATCCTCCCCTTATCGTCTTCGCCACTTTCATTTCCTTTGTCATTTTATCCCTTTCCACTAATCCCATGTCATAGTCTGGGTCTGCAATGATAAGTGCATCGCCCTTGGCTATGTTTGTATCGGTAAACCTGATTATGTCCCTTCCTGCTGATATGTAGCTGATTGTATATTCTTCCATAAGGTATTTATTTGAAGGTGTTACCAGCGCTTCAAATGGTATCAGGTTGAGATTACCGTCAGGGCTTATGAATAACTGCTTCCTGCCTTTTATGTATTTCTCCAATGGTTTAATCGCGATATCATATATGGCACGGGCGGCTTTGTCCAAGGCTGCTTTATCAGGAATTTGGCCTATTGTCTTTATTCTGTTCATCTCCTGAATGTATGTCTTAATATGCTTTTCTGTATCCTCGGCGTCTGATATTTCGATTAGTTTGACTTCAGGCTCTTTCTGCGGTATCAGGACAAAAGCAAGGTATTTTGGTTTATCAAATTTGTTTGTCTTGAAGTCATAAAACTTAATCCTTGCAAAGTCTATGTATGCTGAATCCTTTGGCAATATTTCTGATATGTTTTTTACATCAGCTTTGCCGATTGTTTTTTCAAGGGCAAAATCCTTGCTCAGTCTGCTTAACTCGGCTTCAAGTGTTTCTTTTTGCTTTTGCAGTTCGGCAATCCTGTTTCTGTAATCTTCAAAACTCCCCTTATCTGGTTTTGATAACTGCATCTTTGCTATTTCCCTGCGGATGTTGGTGAGTTCAGCAAACTTCTTTTTTATCTCAGGGTCGCCGGATTGCATTGCCGCATCCATATATCTTCCCTGCGCCTCTGCAACTGCGCCTTTCCACTTGAGCCATGCATTAAATGTATCGGTTATTGATTGAGAAGATGATTGCATATATTTAACTGTATGGGTCATAAAGGCATGGATAGAGCCTTCCTTCTGATTCATATAGCTAATTTTCTGTTTTTCATTAAAGAGCAAAAATACATTCTCTCTCATTAAGTCATCTATAGAAATACCTCTTTTAAAAAGATTTTGGCTTTCAGGATGTCTCTCTGTTGCGGCATAAAGAAACGCCAGATTTTTAAGAATTAGTGCTACAGCAGGATGTTTTTTCCCATATGCCTTTTCTCTTATCTCAAGTGCCCTTTTATACAATGGCTCGGCCTCTGCATGCCTGCCTGTGACTCTGTAAAGCTCTGCCAGCACGCGAAGAACTATTGCAGTATCAGGATGTTCACTGCCACGGATTTTCTCTCTTATCTCAAGTGCCCTTTTATACAATGGCTCTGCGTCTGCATACCTGCCGGTGGATTCATAAAGCCCTGCTAGGCTGATTAGGCTTTGTGCCACAGAAGGATGTTCCCTGCCAAGTGCTTTCTCGTATATCTCAAGTGCCCTTTTATGCAATGGCTCGGCCTCTGCATACCTGCCGCCGATGAAGGCATAAAGCCCTGCCAGATTGTATAGGCTTTGTGCCACAGAAGGATGTTCCCTTCCAAATGCTTTCTCTCTTATCTCAAGCGACCTTTTATACAATGGCTCTGCCTCCGAATATCTGCCAATGACTTTGTAAAGTCCTGCCAGATTATTAAGGCTTGTTGCCACATTAGGATGGTCTTTGCCGAGGATTTTCTCGTATATCTCCAGCACTTGCTTTGCGTACGGTATAGCCTCATTATACTTCCCTGCTTTATAAAGTTCACTCGCTTTCTGGTTAAGCTGCTTAGCTTCATCAAGAGCCTGCTTTTGCCCAAATGCTGAGTGAGAAAATAGTAGAGATAAGCAAAAAAATACTGCACAAAAAATTCCTGCAATTTTTCCGGTTCTCATTTAATTATCCTCCATCCACAGAAGCTGATAATAATCTATATATTCCAGCAAGAACTGTCAATCTATAGTCAATGAAGACATGGTTGAGGATGCAAAGGCTGCTCTTTGCGAGCAGGTCAGAGTGTTACTCATTTCTCCCTAAAGTCGCACTTTTTGAAATGTGTAAAAGTGAAGATTTATTTAAGTGAAAATGGTTAACGCAAAGCTAACCGGCGCGTCGGCGGTTTGCACGTCAGGTTGAGTGACTTGTTAGGTGCGCTTTCTGGGTTGCGGTTTTCTGCGCTTATGGTATATTTCAAGATATTTTTCTTTTCGACCTTCTTTCATTTCAATTGTGATGAATGTGTTTCGATATGGAACAACATCTTGATCCGTCTCTTTTTTTGGATCAATAATTGCCTGAATAAAAAATGCTTTTTTTGCCCATTTTTTGTTTTCAACAGATTTTTCTAAAACCTTTTTATCCTTTTTTTGAATACCCCGAATATACTTTTTGAATTTTAATTCAATAAGTATTTTTGGCTTTCCTTTATGAAATAAAACAATATCTGGTTGAGCACTTCTTCCTTTTGCCTTTAAGTCGCGTAAAAATGGTTCATTAAGTATCTCCCAATTTCTGTCCGCTTTCAAGAAACGCCGCAGATGATAGTATGTACAAGTGTGTAAATCTTCTTCTCTAAAGATTCTAAATGGGAAACCAGAAAAATCCTTCTGTAATTTGGATGTTAATGTTGTGCGAATAAATTTTACGACTTGGTTTTGAACTAATATTTTCATTTGGGTTTTCTCCGCGCACATAGCCTTATTTTTTACCGCATGCGTCTTTTGGGGATACTTTAGGGAAAAACTGCGGGCTGAGTCAAGAGAAATCATCATCCTCAGATGTTGAATATCCCCTCTTTGCCCTATCTGCGGTAACATTGATTTTGAACCAATTCGACAGAATCACTTAATGGCTTTTATATTTATCAAAACTTCGTCGGCCACTTCCGGGCCGCATGAAGTACACGAAGGATCTCTATGGTATTGTTCTTTACGCGGTATGGGATGATATAGGGAAGCCCTGAAATAACCAACTCACGCGTTCCTTCCACTCTTCCTGTGCGGCCCATAGCCGGGTGCTCTGCGAGTTGCTCTACGTTACTTAAGATGCTTATAGCCACATCTTGTGCGGCATGAGCGTTATCATTTCCAATATATTTTCTAAGTTCTATAAGATATAAAAGAGCATCTTTAAACCATCTTATTCTCATTCCTGTGGTTTCTTTTCTTTATTAGTTCCCCATGTACCAAGCCATGCAGCTACTTCTTCATGCTCTATAAACTTCGCCCCCGAACGGTCAGCTGTTTCTACTGCTCTTTTAATCTCTTGAACCTGCCATTCATTGACCTCCAGAAATCCCTTTACAGCATTACTTACAAGAAATGATTTTGACCGGGCTGTTGCCTTAGCAAGCCTGTCAAGGCGCTTCTTCGTCTGATCATCGAGTCTTACCGTTAAAGTGGCGCTCATAGTTCCACCCCCTTTTAACACATAGTAACACAATGTGTTCATCCTTTCAATAAATAAATTTCACTCGTCTACACATGTGAATATTTTTGTCTGTCGCAAAACACCCTCCTGTCTCGCTGGCAGTTCTGTAACTATACAAGAGAGAGCATAACTGACACAACCTGTCCTGCACTATAATCCTTATATATAGATTCTGATTGTTTAGTTAAGGAAGAACTTTTCAGTAAAAAAGTCATGTTTCTTTTTTATGCTTCCTCTGATATAATACTAATTCCTACGGTGAAGATTTTGAGCGGGGAATGCGGTTGTCCTCTCATGCAGTTCAGAGGTCACTCAGGGAAGATATAAACGGGGTTGAGAGCAGTTGACAAAAAATATTTTCTTTGGTATGCTTTCAAAGTTTTCCCGTAGAATCTGTTTTTGTGAAAAATATGATACGGAGGCAATGTGCCAACAATAGCGCAATTAGTTAGACATGGCAGAAAGAGTGCGAAAAGGGCAACAAAAAGTCCTGCTCTCAGAATGTGTCCTCAGAAAAGAGGAGTCTGTGTCAGGGTATATACAACTACGCCCAAGAAGCCAAACTCTGCCTTAAGGAAGGTAGCAAGGGTAAGGCTGACGAATGGGATGGAGGTTACAGCTTATATCCCCGGTGTTGGGCACAATCTTCAGGAACATTCCATAGTGATGATTAGGGGAGGAAGAATTAAAGATCTCCCCGGTGTCGGATACCACATAATCAGAGGAACACTGGACTCTATGGGAGTTGCGGACAGAAAACAGGGAAGATCTAAATACGGGGCTAAGAGGCCCAAATAACGGAGCGGAGAGATGCCAAGAAGAAGAGTTGCAGAAAAACGTGAGATTTTACCTGACCCAAAGTATGGCAGTAAAGTTGTCAGCAAGTTTGTCAATGTGATGATGGAAGACGGCAAAAAAGCAACAGCTGAAAGAATATGTTATGGGGCATTTGATATTATCAAGGGGAAAACAGGCAATGACCCGCTTAAGGTTTTTAAAACAGCTCTGGAAAATGTTAAGCCGGTGCTGGAGGTTAAACCGAGGAGGGTCGGCGGAGCAACTTATCAGGTGCCTGTGGAGATAAGGCCTCAGAGGCGTATGGCGCTGGCATTCAGATGGCTTATAAGTTATTCCCGCGTAAGGGCAGAGAAGACGATGAGGGAAAGACTTGCAGGCGAACTGTTAGATGCATCTAATAACACAGGGACGTCTATAAAGAAGAAGGAAGACGTCCATAAAATGGCAGAGGCTAATAAGGCATTTGCCCATTATAGATGGTAAAAAGAGCAGAGGAGAAAAACTTTGTCGATATTCCCGTTAGAAAAGACGCACAATATAGGAATTATGGCGCATATAGATGCAGGGAAGACTACGACTACGGAACGCATCCTCTACTATACGGGCATCACATATAAAATAGGCGAGGTCCATGAGGGCACTGCTGTTATGGACTGGATGGTTCAAGAGCAGGAAAGAGGCATAACGATTACCTCTGCTGCCACCACATGTTTCTGGAAAGGCCACAAGATTAATATTATAGACACACCGGGGCATGTTGATTTTACCATAGAGGTGGAAAGAGCATTGAGAGTGCTTGACGGAGCCGTGGCTGTTTTTGATTCTGTAGCAGGCGTTGAGCCGCAATCAGAAACTGTATGGCGTCAGGCGGATAAATACAAGGTGCCAAGAATAGCATTTATGAATAAAATGGATAGAGCAGGAGCGGATTTTTTTATGGGCGTTCAGAGTATGGTAGATAGGCTTGGGGCGAATCCGGTGCCTGTTCAGATTCCTATAGGCGCTGAAGAAAGCTTTAGGGGGCCTATAGACCTGGTGGAAATGAAGGCGGTATGTTTTGACGATGAGACTATCGGCGCAAAATATGTGGAGGGCGCTATCCCTGACGATATGATGTCTGCAGCCAGGCAGTACAGGGAGAAGATGTTGGAGGCATTATCTGATGTTGATGAGAATATAATGGAAAAATTCCTTGGCGGCAGAGAGATAAGCGCAGAAGAGATAAGGGCGGCATTAAGAAAAGGCACAATTCAGTTGAAACTGACGCCTGTTGTGTGCGGTTCTGCTTTTAAAAACAAGGGAGTGCAGCAGCTGCTGGATGCAATTGTAGATTATCTCCCCTCTCCTCTTGATGTCCCGCCCATATTAGGGACTAAGCCCGGAAACGGCTCTGAGATAGCGAGAAAGGCGGACGTCAATGAGCCCTTCTCGGCCCTTGCATTTAAGGTTATGACAGACCCGTATGTAGGGCAGCTCACATTTATAAGAGTTTATTCAGGCATGCTTTCTGCGGGTTCATATATTTACAACTCCACAAAGGACACAAAAGAGAGGGTTGGAAGGCTTTTAAAAATGCATGCTAATAAGCGCGAGGAGATAAAAGAGGTTTCCGCAGGAGACATTGCGGCTGTTGTGGGTTTAAAGAGCACCTTAACAGGCGATACCCTCTGTGATGAAAAATCACAGGTGGTGCTGGAGGCAATGGAATTCCCTGATCCTGTTATATCAGTGGCTATTGAACCAAAGACAAAAGCAGACCAGGAAAAACTTTATGAGGCGCTTGGAAAGCTTGCGCAGGAAGATCCGTCATTCAGGATTGCATTTAATGAAGAAACAGGCCAGACTATTATATCCGGAATGGGCGAGCTTCATCTGGAGATTATTGTTGACAGGCTTTTGCGAGAGTTTAAGGTTGGGGCTAATGTAGGAAAACCTCAGGTGGCATATAGGGAAACTATCAGGACAGCGTCAAAGGCTGAAGGAAAATTCATAAAGCAAAGCGGCGGGCGCGGACAGTATGGCCATGTATATCTTAAGCTTGAACCTGTGTCAGGCAAGGGTTTTGAATTTGTGAACAAGATTGTGGGCGGCTCAATCCCGCGGGAATATATACCTGCTGTTGAAAAAGGCGTAAAAGAGGCTATGGACTCAGGCGTTCTTGCAGGCTATCCTGTTGTAGATGTGAAGGTTACGCTTTACGACGGTTCTTATCATGAAGTTGATTCATCTGAGATGGCATTTAAGATTGCAGGCTCAATCGGGTTTAAGGAGGCTGCTAAAAAGGCAATGCCTGTACTATTGGAGCCTATGATGAGTATAGAAGTTGTTACCCCTGAGAATTATATGGGTGATGTTATAGGAGACCTTAATTCCAGGAGGGGGAAGATACAGCAGATGGAAAAAAGAGGGAACGCGCAGGTAATCAAAGCGCAGGTCCCGCTCTCAGGGATGTTCGGATATGCCACTGACCTCAGGTCAAAAACGCAGGGAAGGGCAACATATACTATGCAGTTTTCTCATTACGAAGATGTGCCCAAAAGCATATCAGATGCAATTATAGCAAAGGTTAAGGGTGAATAATAATAAGATGCAAGATACAGGATGCAAGATGCAGGTTTTAGAAAGCATGAATCATGAATCGCGCATCGTGCATAATAGGAGGCAATAATGGCGAAGGCAAAATTTGAGAGGACGAAGCCGCACTGCAACGTAGGGACGATAGGGCACGTAGACCACGGGAAGACCACACTAACGGCAGCAATAACGAAAGTGCTGGCATTCAAGGGACAGGCAGCGTATCGCGCCTATGATTCAATAGACAATGCGCCCGAGGAAAAGGCAAGAGGGATAACCATAGCCACAGCGCACGTAGAATACGAGACAGACAACCGTCACTATGCGCATGTAGACTGTCCCGGGCATGCAGACTATGTAAAGAACATGATAACCGGAGCAGCGCAGATGGACGGAGCGATACTCGTAGTAAGCGCAGCAGACGGGCCGATGCCGCAGACCAGAGAGCACATACTGCTGGCGCGGCAGGTAGGCGTGCCCTTCATAGTAGTCTTCATGAACAAAGTAGACATGGTAGACGACCCGGAACTGCTGGATTTAGTAGAACTTGAGATAAGAGAACTACTGACAAAATACCAGTTTCCCGGAGACAAGATACCGATAATCAAAGGCAGCGCATTAAAGGCAATAGAATCAGCAAGCACAGACTCAGGCGCAGCCGAATACAAATGCATACACGAACTAATGGCAGCAATAGACAGCTACATACCGACGCCTGAGCGTCCCATAGACAAGCCCTTTCTAATGCCCATAGAAGACGTATTCAGCATATCAGGAAGAGGCACAGTAGTAACCGGGAGAGTAGAAAGAGGAGTAGTCAAAGTAGGAGAAGAACTTGAGATAGTAGGCTTAAGAGAGACCAGAAAGACAGTAGCCACCGGAGTAGAGATGTTCAGGAAACTGCTGGATGAAGGCAGGGCAGGAGACAACATAGGAGTGCTGTTAAGAGGGACAGGCAAAGACGAAGTAGAAAGAGGAATGGTATTGGCAAAGCCCGGCAGCATAACCCCGCACACCAAATTCAAGGCAGAGGCATACATACTGACAAAAGAAGAGGGCGGCAGACATACGCCGTTCTTCAAAGGATACAGGCCTCAGTTTTACTTCAGGACCACAGACGTAACCGGAGTAGCGGAACTGCCTGAAGGAATGGAGATGGTGATGCCCGGAGACAACGTAACCATAACAGTAGAACTGATAGCGCCGATAGCAATGGAGAAGGAATTAAGATTTGCAATAAGAGAAGGCGGCAGAACAGTGGGCGCGGGAGTTGTGACTGAGGTAATACAGTGAAAATTAAAAGTTTAAAGTTTAAAGTTAGAGCGGGAAAGCAATAATGAACCAGAAGATAAGAATAAAATTAAAGGCGTATGACCACAGAGTGCTTGATATGTCCGTGAAAGAAATAGTTGACACCGCCCAGAGGACAGGCGCAAGAGTAGCAGGGCCGATTCCGCTGCCTACGCGGATAAGTAAGTTTACTGTTTTAAGGTCGCCTCATGTAGACAAAAAGTCAAGGGAACAGTTTGAAATAAGGACGCATAAAAGACTTATAGATATATATGATTCAACTCCACAGACAGTAGATGCTTTAATGAAGCTGGAACTCGCTGCAGGAGTTGATGTGGAGATAAAGCTATAATTTGGTGAATGGGTGAATGGGTATGATTGATATGGAGATAAGGCTATGGTAGGAATCTTAGGTAAAAAATTAGGCATGACGCAGATATTTGCTGAAGGCGGCAAGATTGTTCCTGTCACAGTAATAGAGGCAGGGCCCTGCTGTGTTGTCCAGGTTAAGACCCTCAAAAAAGACGGATATGAAGCGGTTAAGGTCGGATTTAATGAAATAAAAAAAGAGAAAAATGTCAATAAGGCGTTAAGCGGAGTATTCAAAAAAGCAGGGGTCAAGCCGTACAGACTGCTTAAGGAATTTGCTATGGGGGACCTTAAGGTCGGAGACCTGGTCACTGTTGAAAAGTTTAACAAGGGAGACAATGTTTCTGTAACAGGAGTCTCTAAGGGTAAGGGTTTTCAGGGTGTTGTTAAGAGGCATAAATTTGCAGGCGGGCCTGCTTCTCACGGTTCTACGTTTTACCGTGCGCCGGGCTCCATAGGAGCAAGTTCTTATCCTTCGCGGGTATGGAAAAATCAGAAGATGGCCGGGCATATGGGCTCCGAACGCGTTATAGCAAAAAACCTTACAGTAGTGGATGTGAAACCTGACCAGAATATTCTGATGATCAGAGGCGCAGTCCCGGGAGCCTCCGGCGCTTATGTGATGATAAGGAAGGAAATCTGATATGCCAGAGATTGAGATAAAAGACAGAAATAATAAAAAAGCAGGCAAGATTAATCTCCCTGATGAGATATTCGGCATCAAGGCAAGCGAAGGTGTAATGCATGATTCTGTGGTAAACTTTCTTGCCAATCAGAGGCAGGGGACTCATGCTACAAAGACCAAGGGGCTGGTGAGCGGCGGAGGCAGAAAACCATGGAAGCAAAAACATACAGGCAGGGCGCGTGCAGGGAGCAGCAGGTCTCCTTTGTGGAGGAGCGGCGGAACAGCATTTGGGCCGCAGCCCAGGGATTACTCTTACAGTATTCCCCGCAAGGTTAAGCATCTGGCATTAAAAAATGCACTTTCTGCAAAACTTGCAGATGGAGAAATTATGTTGATAGATGACCTCTCAATCAGTAAGCCTTCAACGAAAGATATGGCGGCTATAATAAAAACCCTTGGATTTGAGGGGCAAAGCCTACTTATAGTGCTCCCGGAAAATAATAAAAACATAAAGCTTTCAGCAAGAAATATTGCCGGCGTTCATGTAGCCTGTGCATCAGACCTGAATGCTTATACTGTAATTGCTCATAGCAGGCTGCTTATTACAAAAGGAGCGGTTGCCGGCATTAAGGGGACTGAGACAGCATGAGAAGCATTTATTCTGTTATTAAAAAACCGCTTTTTACTGAAAAGGGCAGCAATCTTAAGGAGTCGCAAAATAAGATACTTGTTGAGGTTGCAAAGGATGCAAACAAACTTGAGGTAAGGAAGGCTGTAGAGGAGATTTTTAAGGTTAAGGTAGAGAAGGTTGCCACTATAAATGCTGAGGGAAAATGGAAGCGGCAAGGCAAATCAATTGGCAGAAGGTCTAACAGGAAAAAGGCAATAGTTACCCTTAAGAAGGGTGAAAAACTTGATTTTATTGAGGGTTCATAATGGGAATAAAAAAATATAATCCGACTTCGCCCGGCAGAAGATTTCAGTCGGTTTCTGATTTCAGCGAATTAACTGCGGACAGGCCGCACGAACCTCTGGTCAGGTCTTTAAGAAAGACAGGCGGCAGAAATAACACTGGCCGTGTTACCGCATGGCAGCGCGGCGGAGGAGATAAAAGGGCATATAGGCTGATTGATTTCAAAAGGGATAAGTCTGGCGTTCCTGCAAGAGTAGAGACTATAGAATATGACCCAAACAGGTCGGCAAGGATTGCTCTGCTTAAATACAGAGATGGCGACAGGCGGTACATCATTGCCCCTGCTTTACTTCAGGCGGGAGATGAAGTGGTTTCAGGCAAGGGAGCGGAGATTAAGGTTGGCAATGCGCTGCCTTTAAGCGAGATACCTCTGGGTTCGTTCATACATAACATTGAGATTAGGGCAGGGCAGGGAGCAAGGCTCGCGAGGAGCGCAGGAGCATCTGTGCAGCTTGTAGCTAAAGATGAAAAGTATGCTCAGATAAAACTTTCTTCCGGCGAGGTAAGGCTTGTTCCTTCAAACTGCATGGCTACGATAGGACAGGTCAGCAATATTGAACATGAAAATATTTCTTACGGCAAGGCAGGAAGGGTAAGATGGCTGGGTAAGCGTCCTCATGTAAGAGGCGTTGCAATGAATCCCGTAGACCATCCGCTGGGCGGTGGAGAAGGAAAAAGTTCAGGCGGCCGCCCTCCGTGCTCGCCATGGGGCAAGCCGGAAGGCGTCAAGACAAGGCATAACAAGAGAACTGATAATCTTATTGTGAAGAGGAGGAAATAAATTGCCGCGTTCATTGAAAAAAGGACCATTTGTTGACGAGAAATTGATGAAAAAAGTAGTGGCTATGGTTGAAAGCGGAGAGAAAAAGATTATAAAGACCTGGTCCAGGCGTTCTACGGTAGTGCCTGACTTTATAGGATATACATTTGCTGTTCATAACGGCAGGAAATTCATACCTGTTTACGTAACTGAGAATATGGTGGGGCATAAACTTGGCGAGTTTTCGCCGACGCGTACTTTTAAAGGGCATTCAAGGGCTGAAAAGACGGCGCCCGCTAAGGCGCCCGGAGAAAAAAGGTAACTATGGAAGCAATGGCTATATTAAAATTTGCGAGGATAACACCGAGAAAAGTTCGCAGGGTTGTGGACCTTATCAAGGGGAAAAAGGCAGGGGATGCGCTTATTGCCCTGAGGTTTATGCCTTACAGAGGCGCAGATATAGTGGAAAAGATATTAAAGTCTGCTATGGCAAATGCGGAGCAGAAGAAGGCGGTTAATCCTGAGGACATGAGCGTTAAGGCATTTGTAAATCAGGGACCTTCATTGAAGAGAGTTGAGCAAAGGTCAATGGGAAGGGCGAATATTATCAGGAAAAGGATGAGCCATATAACAGTAGTTTTAACAGAAGAAAATTCAAAATGAAAAACTATTACGGTGAATCGCTATTCGGTGAATCGGTGAATCGAAAAAGACTATTTACCTATTCACCCATTCACCGATTTACCAATCATAACTGGAGGTAATTTTGGGGCAGAAGACGCATCCGATAGGAATCAGGCTTGGGATAACAAGGTCGTGGGATTCACGGTGGTATATTAAACGGGGATATGCGGACCAGTTGAATGAAGATATCTCTATAAGAAAGATAATTAAAAGTAAGTTGTTCCACGCAGGTGTTTCACGTGTTGAAATTGAAAGGGCAGGACAGAAGGCCAGGATAATTATTCATACGGCCAGACCAGGAATCATTATAGGTAAAAAAGGCGCTGAGGTTGAGAAGCTGAGGAAGGATATTGAGACGATGACAGGGAAACAGATTGCAATAGATATAAAGGAGATAAGAAAACCTGAGGTTGATGCGCAGCTTGTTGCTGAGAATATAGCGCTGCAGCTTGAAAAGAGGATTGCATTCAGAAGGGCGATGAAGAAGGCAGTTATCTCGGCGCGGAGATTCGGAGCGCTTGGCGTTAAGGTTGCATGCGCAGGCAGACTTGCCGGAGCTGAAATCTCAAGAAGTGAGTGGTATAGGGAAGGCAGGGTTCCGCTTCACACCTTCAGGGCGGACATAGACTATGGATCCTCGGAGGCAATGACAACGTACGGGAAAATAGGAGTTAAGGTTTGGATATATAACGGCGATGTGCTCCCAGAGGCGCACACGGGGGTGGAGTAAGCCATGCTGATGCCGAAGAAAGTCAAGTTCAGAAAAATGCAAAAGGGCAACATGAACGGCAAGGCGTATAAAGGGTCAAGTGTTTCTTTTGGAGAATACGGGCTTAAGGCAATGGAGCCGGGCTGGGTATCAAGCAGACAGATTGAGGCGGCAAGGATAGCAATAACAAGACATGCCAAGAGGGGCTGTAAGCTCTGGATAAGAGTATTTCCCGACAAGCCCATAACGAAAAAACCTGCTGAAACAAGAATGGGTAAGGGTAAAGGTAATCTGGAATACTGGGTTGCTGTTGTAAAGCCGGGCCGGGTTCTCTATGAAGTCGCCGGGGTTACAGAGGAGATAGCGAAGGAAGCGTTTAACCTTGCGTCTTATAAGCTCCCGATTGCCACGAGGTTTGTAAAGAGGGAGGACGCGGCAGCATGAAATCCTCGGAGTTAAGGGCATTAACAATAGAAGAGTTGAAACAAAAAGAACAGGACATGAGAAAAGAATTGTTTAACCTCAAGTTCCGGCTTGCTACGGGTGAGGTAGAGAATCCTAAGCGGATAAACACACTGAAAAAAGGTATAGCAAGGGTTTTGACAATAGCAAGCGAGAAATTAAAAATTAAAAGTTAAAAAAGAGGGCGAAATGGCGGGAAAGATTTACACAGGCGAGGTTGTTAGCGATAAGATGGATAAAACTGTTGTGATTGCTGTTACAAGGCATGTTCAGCATCCTGTTTTTAAAAAGGTAGTTAAGAAGGTTGCCAGGTTTAAAGTGCATGATGAAGAAAACAAGTGCAAGGTAGGGGACATAGTTTCTGTAACCGAGACGCGGCCGCGCAGCAAAGATAAGAGGTTGACCGTTTTAAGCATACTGGGAAAGGCATAAGGAGCGATAGGGAATGATTCAAGACAGGAGCATATTGGAAGTGGCGGATAATTCAGGCGCCAAGAGAGTTCGGTGCATAAAAGTGCTTGGCGGCATGCGCAGAAGATATGCGCGGCTTGGAGATGTAATCGTCGTCAGTGTTCAGGAGGCTATCCCTGAAGCTAACGTCAAGAAAGGCGCAAAGGCAAAGGCTGTTGTGGTAAGGACAAAGAAGGAGCAAAGGAGAGCAGACGGTTCCTACATAAGGTTTGACCAGAATGCGGTTGTGCTGATAGATGCGCAGGGAGAGCCTGTAGGCACAAGGATATTTGGCCCTGTTGCGAGAGAACTGAGATGGAAAGAGTTTATGAAGATAATATCACTGGCGCCGGAGGTGCTGTAAATAATGGGATTTAATATTAAGAAAAACGATACGGTTTTAGTTGTAACCGGCAAGGGAAAAGGCAAGCAAGGGCGCGTGCTTTCAGTTATGCCGGCAAAGAATGCGCTTATAGTAGAGAGGGCAAATATTATAAAAAAGCATATGAAGCCGAGTAAAAAGTATACGCAGGGCGGGATTATTGAAAAGGAGTCTCCTCTTCATATATCAAATGTTATGCTTATCTGCCCGAGGTGCAGCAAGCCTGCAAAAATTGCAAATATGACTTTTGATGACGGTAAAAAATTACGGGTGTGTAAAAAATGCAAAGAACCAATAGACCAGTAACGATTCCAAGATTAAAGACGAAATATTCAAAAGAGATACTTCCTGCTCTTATGAAGGAATTTGCGTATAAAAATGTTATGCAGGTTCCAAAGATTGAGAAGGTTGTTCTTAATGTAGGGCTTGGCGAGGCTATTCAAAATATTAAATTGCTTGAGGCTGCTCAGAAAGAACTTGGCATTATTACAGGGCAGAAGGCAGTTATTACCAAAGCCAAGAAGTCAATTGCTACTTTTAAACTCAGGCAGGGAGTGCCTATAGGCTGCAAGGTTACATTAAGGGGCAATGTGATGTATGAATTTCTGGATAGATTTATAAGCCTTGCGCTGCCGAGGGTTAGGGACTTCAAAGGCATTTCAGCAAAGTCTTTTGATGGAAGGGGCAACTACTCTATCGGTATAAAGGAGCAGTTTATCTTTCCTGAGATAGAATATGACAAGGTTGACTCTGTGCATGGGCTTGATGTCACAATATGTACAACTGCTAAAACTGACAAGGAAAGCAAGGCATTGCTGACCCATATAGGAATGCCGTTCAGGAAAGAAAAGTTAAAAAGCGAAGGTGAGAAAAAGGGGTAATCTATGGCTAAGACTTGTTTGATAGAAAAGGGAAAGAGGCCGCCTAAGTTTAAGGTAAGGGCATATAACAGGTGTAGAATCTGTGGAAGGCCGAGGGCCTTTCTGAGAGATTTTGGAATGTGCAGGATATGTTTCAGGAGCCTTGCCCTCAAAGGGCAGCTGCCAGGCGTAACAAAATCAAGCTGGTAAAGAGGTGAAAAAATGACGACTGATCCAATAGCGGATATGCTTACAAGAATTAGAAATGCGATTACTGCCCGGGGGGAAAAAGTTGATATTCCTGCCGCTAAGCTTAAGCTTGAGATAGTGAAAATCCTGAAGGAAGAGGGATTCATAAAGGCATATAAAATCTTAAAAGATGAGAAACAGGGCATTTTGAGGATTACGCTTAAATATATTGACGGGAACAATATTATATCCGGCTTAAAACGTATAAGTAAACCGGGACGCAGGGTTTATGTCAGCGGCAAGAAGATTCCAAAGGTTATGGGCGGGATAGGTATAGCTATACTTACAACGCAAAAAGGAATTGTGACTGACGACACCTGCCGCCGTGAGGGCGTTGGCGGAGAGGTTATTTGTTATGTGTGGTAATAAAAATAAGTTGAGAGTTAGAAGTTATGAGTTAAGAGTTAAAAAACTTTCAACTTTACACTTTTAACTTTTAAACTATTAAAGGGGAAATAGATGTCGAGAATTGGCAAAAAACCGATAGATATACCAAAAGGTGTAGATATAAAAATCGAAGGCTCAACTGTTAAGGTCAAAGGACCAAAAGGCGAGATTTCATCCGGGTTCCCCTCTGGAGTGCGGGTTGCCGTTGCTGAAGGGAAAGTAGCGGTTGAAAGAACAGGGGAAACTAAGGATATCCGGGCATTGCACGGGCTTACAAGGAGTCTTATAGCAAATATGATATTAGGGGTTTCATCAGGTTACCAGAGAGCGCTTGAAATTACGGGCACAGGTTATAGGGCGCAGGTTCAGGGCAGTAAACTTCTGCTTACTCTCGGATATTCTCATCCGGTAGAGTTTGAGCTTCCGGCAGGGGTTAAAGCTGCCATAGACCAGAAACAGACCCAGATTACATTGACTGGAATTGACAAGCAGCAGATTGGACAGATTAGAGCGGATCTAAGGGCGCTGCGGCCGCCTGATATTTATAAAGGCAAGGGGATAAGATACGCGGGTCAGAGATTGAAGCTTAAGGTAGGCAAGGCAGGGAAGAAATAGGTTTCAGGTGTCAGATTTCAGGTATTAGTCAAAACCTAAGACCTGATACCTAATAGCTAATATGGAGGTTTTAAATTGGCAGTAGAAATAAAGGACGCAAGAACAAGACGGCACGAAAGAATAAGGAAAAAAGTTGTGGGCACAACTGAAAGGCCAAGGCTGGCGGTTTATAGGAGCCTGTCACACATGTATGCTCAGATTATAGATGATTTTAAGGGCAGCACTATTGCTGCCGCATCAAGCCTTGACAAGAAGTTTAAAGATAAGAAGTCAGGCAAGGGGAATATCGGCGCAGCCAAACAGGTCGGGGAACTTATAGCCCAAAAGGCGTTGACAAAGGGCATAAAGAGGGTTGTTTTTGACAGGGGCGGCTATCTTTATCATGGCAGGGTTAAGGCCTTAGCTGATGCTGCCAGAGAAAACGGGCTTGAGTTTTGAAAGTTAAAATAAAAGTTATGGAATGCATTAACTTTGAATTTTTAATTTTGAACTTTGAATTTATTTGATAGGGGGTATGGTGAAAAGAATTGATTCTGAAGGGCTGACTCTAAAAGATAAGGTTGTATTTATAAACAGAGTTGCAAAGGTTGTGAAGGGCGGAAGAAGATTTTCTTTTGCTGCGCTGGTTGCTGTTGGAAATGGAGCCGGCATAGTGGGCATCGGCAAAGGCAAGGCAAAAGAAGTTCCTGAGGCAATAAGAAAGGCTGTTGAACAGGCAAAGAAATCTCTTGTTAAATTCCCCTTGAAAGATGGGACAATCCCCCACAGGATAACAGGCAGATTCGGTTCCGGTTATATTATTATGAATCCTGCAGTTAAAGGCACAGGACTTATCGCAGGCGGCGCTGTAAGGGCAGTGATGGATGTTGCCGGCATACAGGATATCGTTGCCAAGGCAATTGGCAGCCATAATCCTTACAATACCGCAGAGGCTACCATTAACGGGCTGTTAAAGCTTAAAGACCCTGATACGGTTCGCAGATTGAGGGGGAAGACAGAGGAAGAAGCGCAGGAAAATAGCGGAGGAGTTAAATGAGGATAGAGGATTTAAAGCCCGCAGACGGCTGCAGAAAAAAAAATAAGCGGGTGGGCCGTGGAATAGGTTCAGGTCATGGCAAGACGTCCTGCAAGGGACATAAAGGGCAGAAGGCGCGCTCCGGCGGCGGAAAAGGAGCAGGCTTTGAAGGCGGACAGATGCCGTTGCAGAGGAGAATTCCAAAGAGAGGGTTTAAAAATTATTTTGTTAAGGAATATGCAGTAATAAACCTGAAAGACCTTGCTAAGATTGAAGGCGTTGACGTTATTACGCCTGAGGTCCTAATTGACAGAGGGATAATAAAAAAGGTCAGGGACGGCGTTAAGGTGCTCAGCAATGGAGAGATAAAAAGACCCGTTACAATAAAGGCGAAAATATTCAGCGCTGCAGCTGCAGCCAAGATTGCCGCGGCGGGCGGCAAGGCAGAAACAATCTAAAACTCAATCCGCCTCGGGCGGAGCAAAATTCAAAATTATGAAAATTCTTTATTTTAAGCTTTGAACTATGGGAGCCCTTTCAAGTTTACAGAATATATTTAGAGTCCCTGAGTTAAAAAAGAGGGTTCTCTTTACGCTCGCTCTCCTTGTTGTGTACCGGGTAGGAAGTCATATCCCAACCCCGGGCATAAATGGCGAGGCGTTAAGCAAATTCCTTGCCGAAAGCGGAGCAGGCGCTCTTATGGGGTTCTTTGATATGTTTTCAGGCGGAGCGCTGTCAAGGGTTACAATATTTGCCCTTGGAATTATGCCTTATATAAGCGCCTCCATTATTTTCCAACTGCTGACAGTCGTAATACCTGCAATCGGGAAACTGGCAAAAGAGGGAGAGGCCGGCAGAAAGAAGATTACGAGATATACCAGATATGCGACAGTTGTTATAAGCGCAATTCAGTCATTAGGGATTGCGGTTGGGCTTGAGAGCATGGCAGGGGGTTCGTTTATACAGAACGCCGGCTGGTCGTTCAGATTGGTTACAATGATAACCCTTACATCAGGCACAGCATTTATAATGTGGCTTGGAGAACAGATTACAGAGAGGGGGATTGGCAACGGTATATCGCTTATTATCTTTGCCGGCATCGTGGCAAGATTTCCGAATGCGGTGCTCAGCACTTATCAACTTGTAAAGGCAGGCGAATTGTCAATACTTCTTGCTATCCTTTTGGTGGTGATGATGGTGGCGGTTGTCGGGGTGATTATATTTATTGAGAGGGGGCAGAGAAAGATACCTGTTCAATATGCAAAGCGGCTTGTAGGCAGAAAGATATACGGCGGTCAGAACACCCACCTTCCCTTGAAGATAAACACATCAGGAGTTATTCCTCCAATATTTGCATCTTCAATAATAATGTTTCCTGCGACTATCGCAGGTTTTATAGCAATTCCATGGGTTCAGGGGATTGCAAAACAGCTTGCACCGGGCACCATTTTTTATACAATGCTATACGTTGGCATGATATTCTTTTTTGCTTATTTTTACACTGCCATTGTGTTTAACCCCGTAGATATAGCGGACAATCTGAAAAAATACGGGGGATATATCCCCGGCATAAGACCGGGGCAGAAGACATCGGAATACATTTACAGGGTTATGTCGAGGTTGACATTTGTCGGAGCAGTGTATCTCGCAGTTGTGTGTATTATTCCTGAGATTCTTATAAGGAGATTTAATGTGCCGTTTTATTTCGGGGGGACGTCGCTCCTGATTGTTGTCGGGGTCGCGCTTGACACAGTGTCGCAGATTGAGTCGCATCTCCTTACCCGCTCATATGAAGGTTTTTTAAAGAAAGGAAAGATAAGAGGCAGGAGGGGATAATTTCAAGATGATTGTCATAAAGACTCCGGAGGAGATTGAGAAAATGGCTAATGCCTGCTGCATAGTTGCAGAGATATTGAAAGACATGAAGGCATTTGTAAAACCCGGCGTTTCAACAAAAGAGATGGAAATGTTTGCGGAAGAAAAAATAATTTCAAGAGGCGGAATCCCTGCATTTAAAGGATACAGGGGATACCCTGCCAGTATATGCACGTCTGTGAATAATCAGGTTATTCACGGAATCCCTTCTCGCACGAGGCTTAACGAAGGGGATGTGATAGGCATAGACCTTGGAGTATATTGCGATGGTTTTTATGGAGACGGAGCTGTTACCCTGCCTGTCGGCGAGGTAAGCCCGCTTGCAAAAAAACTTTTAAAGGTAACAGAAGAAGCCCTTTATAAAGGGATAGATAAGGCGACGCCTCGCAATAGGGTATCGGATATATCGTCTGCTATTCAGGATTATGTTGAGGCAAACGGCTTTTCGGTTGTGAGGGCATTTGTCGGTCATGGGATTGGGACGTCTCTTCATGAAGACCCACAGGTCCCGAATTTTGGAGTATCAGGGCAGGGCCCGCGTTTGAAGGAGGGCATGACCATTGCAATTGAGCCTATGGTTAATACAGGAGGGCATGAGGTCAGCATACTTGACGATGGATGGACAGCAGTTACCCTTGACGGCGGAATCTCCGCTCACTTTGAGCATACGATTGCCATTACCGATGGGGATGCAAGAATCTTGACGAAAATATGATATAGATGTTATACTTTTCAGCTAAATGCCTAAAGAGGAAAATATAGAGGTAGAGGGGACGATAGTTGAGGCGCTGCCAAATGCAACGTTTAGGGTGAAGATTGAGAACGGGCAGGTGATTCTCGCTTATATCTCCGGTAAAATGAGGATGCATTTTATAAAGATACTGCCGGGCGATAAGGTTACAGTGGAACTCTCGCCTTATGACCTTACAAGGGGCAGGATAACGTATAGATTTAAGTGAAACAGGTGTTAGGTATCAGGTGTTAGTTCTGAAACCTAGAACCTGATACCTGAAAACCAGAAGGAGTTTTTTAATGAAAGTTCGTTCGTCTGTAAAACCGATATGCGCTAAATGCAAAGCTGTAAAGAGGAAAGGCGTCAGGAGAATAATATGCGAGAATCCCAGGCACAAGCAGAGGCAGGGATAAATAAATATTCAAAATTTAAAACTCAAAATTTAAAATTGAGGAGTTATAATGGCGAGAATCGCTGGAGTGGATTTACCAAAGAATGAACGGATTGAGATAGGGTTAACAAGGATATTAGGGATAGGCAGGTCTTTGTCGAAGAAAATACTGGCTGAGACAAAAGTTAATCCAGACATAAGGGTAAAAGATATCACAGACGAAGACATTGTAAAAATAAGATCTGCCATTGACAGGGAGTATAAGGTAGAGGGAGACCTCAGGCGTGAGACCACAATGGCGGTTAAAAGGCTCATGGAAATCGGCTGTTACAGGGGCATAAGGCATAAGGCAGGGCTTCCTGTAAGGGGACAGAGAACAAAGACAAATGCCCGCACACGCAGAGGGCCAAGAAAAACCATCATGGGCAAGAAGAAGGAGGCATAGCGGATGGCTCAGCGGAAAAAGGGCGCGAGAAAAGAGAGGAAGCATGTAAATGCCGGAGCCGCCCATATTCAGGCAACATTTAATAATACAATAGTATCCATAACAGACCCTATCGGGAATGTTGTTGCCTGGGCAAGCGCCGGCAGTATTGGTTTCAAGGGCTCGAGAAAAGGAACGCCTTATGCTGCGCAGATGGCAGCAGAATCAGCGGCTAAAAAGGCAATTGATGTAGGGATGAAGCAGTTGGACGTTTTTGTTAAAGGGCCAGGCGCCGGAAGGGAATCAGCTATCAGGGCGTTGCAGATAGCCGGACTTGAGGTTAACCTTATAAAGGACGTTACTCCTGTTCCTCATAATGGATGTAAGCCTCCAAAGAGAAGGAGAGTTTAAAAGTGGCAAGATATACAGGGCCTTTATGCAGAGTGTGCCGTAGAGAAGGGGACAAACTGTTTCTCAAGGGAGACAGGTGTTTAACTGAGAAATGTTCAGTAGAGAGGAGGAAATATCCTCCCGGTCAGCATGGACAAAGGCGTACAAAAATCTCGGATTACGGCGTCCAGCTCAGGGAAAAACAGAAGACAAGAAAAAGCTATGGACTTTTTGAGAAGCAGTTCAGGATATGTTTTCATGAGGCAGAAAGACGGAAAGGCGCTACCGGAGAATTGCTCCTCCAGCTTCTTGAACGCCGTTTTGACAATGCAGTATTCAGAATGGGATTTGCTACAAGCAGGAGAGAGGCAAGACAGTTGATAACCCATGGGCATTTTATTGTTAATGGAAAAACGGTAGATATCCCTTCTTATCTTGTTAAGGCAGGAGATGTTATTGAAGTTAGAGAGAACAGCAGAAACATACCGAGCTTAGTTGATAATATGTCAAGGCTTGAACACAGAGGACTTCCTGCATGGGTTGAGATTGACAGCGCAAGTTTCAAAGGAAAAGTGCTGCATATCCCCTCAAGAGAAGAGATGCAGCTGCCTGTTCAGGAGCAGTTAATAGTTGAACTTTATTCAAAGTAGATTTTTTAAAAATAAAAGAGGCATGGGAGGCCTTATATGGATTTAAAGAAAAAAGGCTTTCAGTTACCTGAAACCGTTGAGTTTGATGAAGAGACCTTAAAAAGCACATACGGAAGGCTTGTTGCAGAGCCGTTAGACCGCGGTTTTGGCACAACACTTGGGAATTCACTGAGGAGAGTTTTGCTGTCGTCCCTTGAAGGCGCGGCAGTAATAGCAGTGAAAATAACAGGAGCTGTTCATGAGCTTTCATCACTTACCGGCGTAAAAGAAGATGTAGTGGACATTATCCTGAATATAAAAAAGCTCAGGTTTAAGCTGCACGCTGATGGGAAGCGAATTGCCACAATTAAGGTAAATGGCCCCGGTGCAGTTAAAGGCAATGATATTCAGGTGGATTCAAGCGTTGAAATTCTTAATCCCGAACAGCTTATAGCCACCCTTGACAAAGGGGCTTCCTTTGAGGCTGAGATGTATATCAAAAAAGGCAGAGGGTATGTATCGGCTGAACTCAATAAGGAAGAAGATCTGCCTGTCGGCATGATTGCGGTAGATTCTGTATTTACCCCTCTTAAGAAAGTGAATTTCTGGGTTGAAAAGGCAAGGGTTGGAAGGGCAACAGATTACGACAGGCTTGTGATGGAGATATGGACGGACGGAAGCCTAACGCCTAAAAAGGCAATCTCTTATGCCGCTGCGATAGTTGCGGACCATATGAGCATTTTTATGCTTGAACAAGACGAGGAAAACATAGGGACTGAAATGAGCAGCACAGCATCTTCAGGAGATGCGCAGGCGTTTAATCCTAATCTTCTAAAGAACGTTAATGAATTGGAGCTTTCTATAAGAGCATATAACTGCATGAGAAATGCGGACGTCAAGATTATTGCAGACCTTGTTGAGAGGACAGAGGCAGAAATGCTGAAGACAAAAAATTTCGGGCGAAAGTCTCTAAATGAGATAAAGGAAATGCTTCAGAACATGGGGCTTAATTTTGGCATGAAGGTTGACAGGGATGTGTTGAATAAGAGGTTGCCTTCGCAGAGCAGGAGTGTAGGACAAGATGCGTCATAAAATTAGCGGAAGGTTATTCGGAAGAACAGCAAACCAGAGGAAGGCGCTTCTGAAGGGGATAGTCTCTTCATTGTTAGAGTACCAGAGGATAGAGACGACCCTTGCAAAGGCAAAGGCCGCGAAAGGGATTGCTGAGAAAATTGTTACCATGGGAATAAAAGGCGACCTTCATTCAAAACGCCTTGTGCTTTCATATATCCCTAACAGGGCTGTTGTGTCAAAGCTGTTCAGCGAGATAGCGCCGAGATTCAGCGGCAGAAACGGCGGTTATCTGAGAATAGTGCAGACAAGGAACAGGGTTAATGACGGAGCGCCGATGGCTGTTCTTGAATTTATAGACTACGAAAGCATAAAGAAGCCTAAAGAGGAAAAGAAGAAAGACAAGGCAAAGGAAAAAGAAGGAGAGAAGAAGGAAGATAAAAAGTAATTTTACCCTTTAATAAAGTTTATTGAAAGCCCCGCTTCAAAAAAGCGGGGCTTTTTGTATTTTGTGGGCGCAATGAGAATTATTCCAGCACTGCAAGGCAGATTATTTCTTCCCCTTCTTTGCCTTTATCGCCCCCGGCTTAACCTTCAATGATTCTTCCAGCATGATATAATAGCCCTTAAAGAACCTTTAAAGAGGGAATAGAAAGAGAGGAGTTTCATGAAATATCAGGTCGGCAGGACAGGAAAGGTTGTGGTTGCAAGATTTGAAGACAAAGAGGATGTGCTTTCCAATCTTACAGATATAGCAAAGAAGGAGGATATAAAGGCGGCTGTTGTCTATCTTGTTGGAGCGGTGCGTAATGGAAAAATAGTTGCAGGCCCGGAGAAAGACGCCATGCCTCCTGTCCCCATCTGGAGGGAACTCGGAGAAAGCCATGAGATGCTTGGGGTCGGCACAATATTTTATCAGGGCGATGAGCCGAAGGTGCATTTACACGGCGCATTCGGGAAAAGAGATAATGTCAAAGTCGGATGTCTGAGAGAAAAAGCAGAGACATTTCTTCTCCTTGAGGCGGTTATCGTGGAGATAGAAGGGGTGAATGCCGTCAGAGAGCTGGACCATGTTTCAGGGCTTGCACTGTTAAGATTATAGGGCGCTTGTTCTGCGCTTCATGAATAAGCGGTTGAGTTTAGATAGATAAAATTGGTAAAATAGCTATCAGGTTTTAGGTTCCAGGCATCAGGTCTTAGTTTTAAATAGCTGAAACCTGATCCCTAACACCTGACCCTTGAATTTGAGAGGAGGCATTTTGAAGGTTTTAGTAATCCATGGGCCTAATCTGAATATGCTCGGGAAAAGAGAGCCTGAGATTTACGGGACTTTCTCTCTGGGCGATATTAACAATAAATTAACAGCCCTTGCTGCGGAGCTCGGGATGGAAATATTAATAATGCAGTCAAACAGCGAGTCCGAGATGATAGACGCCATACAAAAGAAAGATTACGATGCGCTTATAATAAATCCGGCTGCATATACACATACAAGCATTGCGATAAGAGACGCCCTATCAGCAGTGGGCAAGCCCGCTGTTGAGGTGCATATCTCTAATATTCATAAACGTGAAGAATTCAGAAGAAAATCTTATATCGCCGGGGTTGCAACAGGGCAGATAAGCGGCTTTGGCGGAGACAGCTACCTTCTTGCCCTCAGGGCTGTAAAAACCATTCTCACACAATAAACGCTGGTGAGTCTTAAAGCAAAAATAGTGAAACTGAACGATAGTAATCCCCCCTCACCCCCCTTTAGTAAAGGGGGGATGGGGGGATTTAGAGTGAACTCACGGCTTGACGGCATAAGAGCGTCTTTTAAAGGCATTGACGGGTTTCTTACGACTGATATAGATAATATCAGGTATCTCACAGGATTTAGAGGCTCTTCAGGGTTTCTGCTGATAACGAAGACAGCGAATTTCTTTGTTACTGACTTCAGATATAAAGAGCAGGCGGAAAGCGATGTGAAGGGATGGGATATTGTTATTGAGAAAGAGAAAAGAGCCATAACTGTCTCTGCTCTTGCCAAAAAGCTTGGGATAAACAGGCTTGGTTTTGAATCATCTGTTTCTTATGGATTTTTTGATGCGCTTTCAAAAAAGGGCATTGTCCTTAAACCTTTTAAGGATTTTATTGAAAGGCTCAGGGCGGTAAAAAACAAAAGGGAAAAGCTGTTGATTAAAGAGGCTGTAAGACGTGCGGAGTCAGCATTTCTTGAGCTGAAGCCGTATATCAAAAGGGGGGCAAAAGAGAATAGGATAGCAGCGATGCTTGAGGAGAATCTCAAAAAAAAAGGATGCAGGAGCATTCCGTTTGATACAATAATCGCTTCGGGCAGAAATTCATCAATGCCTCATGCGAGGCCCTCGGAGAAAAGACTAAATGCCGGAGACCTTGTCGTTATAGATTGGGGAGGAGAGGCAGAAGGTTATTTTTCTGATATGACGCGGACGCTGCTTATGAAAGGCTCTGACATCGGGAAGAAAAAGGAAATATACAATATAGTATTAAAAGCAAACAGAAAGGCTGTCTCTACAATTTCACCGGGCGTGGACGGCAGGGAGATTGACAATTCTGCACGGGATGTTATAAAAAAGGCAGGATATGCTGAATTCTTTGGCCATGGCACAGGGCATGGCGTCGGGCTTCAGGTTCATGAGGCGCCGCACATAACCTGGAACAGGAGAGAGCGCATTAAGGAGGACATGGTGTTTACGATAGAGCCGGGTATTTATGTTCCGGGCGTAGGCGGGGTGAGAATAGAGGATATGGCGCTTGTGAAGCCGAAAGGGGCTGAGGTGCTGACGAGACTGCCGAGGGGTTTGGAAATAATTAAGTGACAGTGTCAGTGATTAGTGTCTTGTAAAATTTGTCACTGACACAGGCACTGGGAACTGACACTATTAGGGAGGCATAATTGATTTCAACAAGTGATTTCAGAAAAGGGCTTAAAGTAGAGTTCAAAGGTGAACCCTGCGAGATAGTAGAATTTCAGCACGTTAAGATGGGAAGGGGCGGCGCTATAGTCAGGACAAAAATGAGGAATATTAAAACCGGGGCAGTTCTTGAAGAGACATTCAGGTCAGGCGAGAAACTTGAAACCCCCGGGCTTGAAGAAAAGAACATGCAGTATCTGTATGCACAGGATGAACTCTATTACTTTATGGATGAAGAGACTTATGAGCAAACGCCGTTCAGGAGCGAGCAGCTTGGCGAGGCGGTAAGATTCATTAAGGAGAACATGAAGGTTAAGGTGCTGTATCATAAGGACGTGCCTATAAGTGTGGAGATTCCGACATTCGTTGAGCTCAAAGTTGTAAAGACAGACCCTGCGGGCTTTAAAGGCGATACAGCCTCAGGAGGGGGGAAGCCTGCAACCTTGGAAACAGGGGCTGTGGTCAGAGTGCCCTTTCATATAAATGAGGGAGACATGATAAGAGTTGATACAAGAACATCTGAATATATGGAGAGAGTAAAGTAGGAGGGAACAATGGAAATTGATGATTTAAAAGGACTCATAGAACTGCTTAAGGACACAGATATTACAGAACTTCAGATAGAAAAAGACGGCAGTAAGGTTAAGATACGGAGAGAGAAGCGGCTGTCTTCAATTGAACTGTCAAGGCCTGCGGCTGCGCATGAAAAACCGGCGGCTGAAACAGCAGAGGACGCCCAGAGGCTTATTACAGTAACCTCGCCAATAGTAGGGACATTCTACAGGTCGTCGTCTCCGGAAGGTGAGTCATTTGTGCAGGTGGGTTCAATAGTAAAGAAGGGTCAGGTATTGTGTATCATAGAGGCGATGAAACTCATGAACGAGATAGAATCAGAGGTGGAAGGCGTTATTGTCAGGATACTTGTTGAAAACGGGCATTCCGTGGAATACGGCGAGCCGCTCTTTTTGATTGAACCGGTTATTTAGTGTAAGTATTTAGTGACAGTGATTAGTGTCAGAAAAAATTATATACTGACACAGACACTAAAAACTGACGCTATAAAGGTGGACTATGGAATTATTTAAAAAAATTTTGATAGCAAACCGCGGTGAAATTGCAGTGAGGGTTATACGCGCCTGCAAGGAACTCGGCATAAAGACAGTAGCCGTATATTCGGACGTAGAAAAAGAGGCTCTGCATGTCAGGCTTGCAGATGAGGCCGTCTGCATCGGGCCTGCGAATTCTGCTCAGAGCTATCTTAATATCCCGGGCATTCTTAGCGCCGCTGAAATAACGGATTCAGAGGCAGTGCATCCGGGTTATGGTTTCTTATCTGAAAATCCCCATTTTGCAGAGGCATGCGCCACATCAGGGATAACATTTATCGGGCCTACGCCTGAGAATATAAAAATCGGCGGCGATAAGGCAAAGGCAAGGCAGATGATGAAAAGGCGGGGTATTCCTGTTGTGCCGGGAAGCGACGGCCCTGTTATTTCAGAAGAGCTTGCCATGAAGGTGGCAAAGAAAATAGGTTTCCCTGTCATTGTTAAGGCGTCTGCCGGAGGCGGAGGCAGGGGAATGCGAATTGTAAATGAAGAAAGTGAACTTGAGCATGCATTCCATATGGCTCAGAGGGAAGCGTTTGCCGCATTCGGAAACGGTGAACTCTATATTGAGCAGTATATACCTGAGATAAGACACATAGAAGTCCAGATAGCCGCTGACAGCAAAGGTAATACGGTGCATTTCGGAGAGAGAGACTGCTCAATACAGAGGAGACATCAGAAACTGATAGAAGAAGCCCCATCTCCTGTCTCAACAGAGAAATTCAGAAAAAAAATCGGAGAGCTTGCTGTAAGGGCGGCAAAGGCTATGAAGTACAGGAATATCGGCACAATAGAGTTTATCGTAGATAAGGAGGGGAATGTATATTTCATGGAGATAAACACAAGGGTTCAGGTTGAACATCCTGTCACAGAGATGGTCAGCGGCATGGACCTGATAAAGGAACAGATAAAACTTGCTGCAGGCTCCCTTATAGATTACAAGCAGCACCAGATAAAATTTTACGGCCATGCGATAGAGTGCAGGATAAACGCCGAAGACCCTGAACGTTTTATCCCGAATCCCGGCAAAATTACATTCCTGTCTCTGCCCGGCGGCCCCGGAGTTCGCGTGGACACTGCTGTTTACAGCGGCTGGACAGTGCCTTCATATTACGACTCGCTTATAGCAAAGGTCATTGTGCACGGCAGAAACAGGGAAGAGGCTGTCTCAAGAATGAAACGCTCCCTTGATGAATTTATCATTGAGGGAATAAAGACAACAATACCTTTTCACAAGAAGGTCTTTTCACAACCTGACTTTGTGAACGGCGAGTTCAATACGGGGTTTGTTGATAAGATTAACGGTTCGGCAAAGGATAAGCAATGAGCGGCGCAGATGACAGGAGAACAAGAAGGGCGCTGGTTCACAAAGATGTAGTGATAAACGGCGTGATAAAGGCAGAGGCGCTTGATATAAGCATAGATGGGATGTATATCTACACGCAGTCCAGTTTTATCCCGGGAACAATTTTTGAACTCAGAACTCAGATTTAAAATCGGAGAAGACGCCATTAATGTGATGGCGCGTGTTCAGCACGCCCAGCCTAATATCGGCATAGGCGTTAAATTTGTTGAGCTCTCGCCCGAAAGCAGCGAAAAGATAAAAATGTATATAGAAGGCTGAAACGGAGATAGAAATTCCTTGAAGTCCCCTCTCCCTTGATGGGAGAGGGATAGGGTGAGGGTGAAAATGACACAGAAGGTTACCCCTCCCCTTTGTCCCCTCCCACAAGGGGAGGGGAGTTATGAGAGTTGCTAAAATTATTCAAGATTTTTTATAATATAAAATAAAAGGAAGTGCAAGGAGGATTGAGTTGAAAGAGGGAATACATCCGGAGTATAAAGAGGTGAAGGTGCTCTGCGCCTGCGGCGAGAGTTTTGTCACAAGGTCAACCAGCCCCAAGATTCACGTTGATATCTGCTCAATGTGCCATCCGTTTTTTACAGGGAAGCAGAAGATACTTGACGCTGAAGGAAGGGTGGAGAAGTTTAAGAAGAAATACGCAAAAAAGACCAAGAAGTAGCTATACTTAGGAGAAAAAGTCGTTCCGGCATTGCGTCTGGACGGCTTTTTTATTGGCATTTACTGAAAGAACAAGAAGGCACGCTGCTTTCAAAGCTTTTGAATGCGACTGAATATTAAAAGTCCGATTTGGATATCTGTTTAGGAAAAATATTAGTGGTTGAATCCCGAACCGATGTTCGGGATTACAAGATTTGAAATGTAGTGTGGTCAGCCAATACTAATAGGCGTCGCTCAAAACTTTTTCAATCAGCATACCTTCTTATATAGTGTAAAGTATAGGGATAAGGATAATATCATGAAGAACATTGGCGGGCAGGCGGTAATTGAAGGAGTAATGATGAAGTCCCCAAAAGGCTGGACAGTGGCTGTAAGGGACATGAAGGGTAATATTCACGTGAAAAGAGAAGGGCTGTCCGAATTTCCAAAGGCGCTGAAGGTTCCGATGGTCAGGGGAGTCGCAGCCTTATTCCATGCTCTTTTCCTTGGAGTGAAGGCAATAGAGTTCTCTGCGAGCAAGGCATACGATGAAGATGAATCCGCCTCAGGCGGACCGATGAACCCTTTCATCCTCAGCCTTACAATCGGCTGCGCCTTTGTTATAGGGATTGCGCTTTTTGTGCTCTTTCCGCTGTATGCAACTAAACTTATTGGCGTTGTTATTGCTTCTGTTTCTGAGAATTCGTTTTTCTTTAATCTCGTTGACGGCATAATAAGAGTCCTTATATTCTTGATTTATGTTGTGGCAATCGGACTCTGGAAGGAGATGGGCAGGATATTTGAATATCACGGCGCTGAGCATAAGACAATTCATGCATACGAGGCAGGGGAGGAACTTAATGTGGAAAATGTGAGGCCTTTCAGCCCCCTCCACCCGAGATGCGGCACGAGTTTTCTTCTGATAGTTATGCTGATAAGCATTTTCGTATTTTCTTTTATCCCGCAGTCGTGGTTTTTTGTTTATAAGTTCCTCTCAAGGCTTATCCTTATTCCGTTAGTTGCAGGGCTTTCCTATGAACTCCTGAAGTTATCGGCAAGAATGAAAGACAATCCGATTGTCCACTTGATGATTATGCCGGGGCTTCTTTTGCAGAGGCTTACAACCCGCGACCCTGACGACAGACAGATAGAAGTTGCCATTACAGCATTAAAAGAGGTTCTTAAATTAGAGGCGGAAAATGCTGCTTGAGAAACTCCGGACAATAGAAAATAGATACGAAAAGCTGACAGAACAGATGATAGACCCGAAGGTCCTGTCGGCGCCTCAAGAGTATCAAAAATACTCAAAGGAACAGTCCGAACTTCAGTCTGTTATTGAAAAGATTCGTGAGTACAAAAAACTCTTGTTAGATATGGAAGGAGCGGAGGAAATTCTTAAGGGCGGCGATAACGAATTGAGCGAGCTTGCGCAGGCAGAGCTTAATGAACTGAAAGAGAGAAAGCCTAAGATAGAAGAAGAACTGAAGGTAATGCTTCTTCCGAAAGACTCTATGGATGAAAAAAGCGTAATACTTGAGATAAGGGCAGGCACAGGCGGAGAAGAGGCGGCTCTTTTCGCGGCAAAGCTTTTCAGGATGTATTCCAAATATGCTGAGACAAGGAGATGGAAGATAGAGGTGATTGATTCCAGTCCGACAGGCCTCGGCGGGTTAAAAGAGGTAATTGTAAATATCGCAGGGAAGGGCGCATACAGCAGGCTGAAATATGAGAGCGGTGTTCACAGGGTGCAGAGGGTGCCCGTGACTGAAGCATCGGGAAGAATTCACACATCAGCCGCTACAGTCGCTGTTTTGCCTGAGGCAGAAGATGTTGATATAAAGGTGGAAGAAAAGGATTTGAGGATTGATACGTTCTGCTCATCAGGGGCAGGCGGGCAGAGTGTTAACACTACTTATTCCGCAGTGAGGATTACCCATGTGCCTACAGGACTGGTTGCGCAGTGTCAGGATGAGAGGTCCCAGTTAAAAAACAGGGAAAAGGCAATGAAGGTTTTGCGTTCAAGACTTCTTGAATTTGAGATAGAGAAAAAAGATAAAGAACGCTCTGCTGACAGAAAAACTCAGGTCGGCACAGGCGGCAGAAGCGAGAGGATAAGGACCTACAATTTTCCGCAGAACAGAGTTACAGACCACAGGATTGGACTCACACTTCATAGGCTGGAGAGCGTTCTTGAAGGCAATATTGATGAGATAATAGATAACCTTATTGCTCATTATCAGGCAGAGAAACTGAAAGAGTTGTAACGCTTGAACTCACGGGTGCGGCGATAGTTTCGCCGCATCCGCCGGAGTATTTTGTTTAGCGCTAAACATATTTAAGTTCCTTCCCTATTCTCTCCGAGAGAAACATTTTAAGAAGAGATTGATATGGAACATCGCGCTTGTTAGCCAAAAGCTTTAATTCTTCAAGCATCGCTTCAGGAAGACGCAAAGATATTGTCTTAAGTGAGGGTTTGAGTTTTGGCAGAACCATTCTTTTCGCTTTTTCCCATTCTATATATTCGGTAGAATCAGCTTTTGACCAGAATTCCTGTTCCTCAGCTTCAGCTTTAAATTTAGGGATTTTCTTTTTCATGATGTTTCGTATAACCTCCTTTCCTTTCTGTTCATATCTCTTGCAGAAATCACCCTAATAAGATTTTCTCTTATGGCAAACACTGTAAATAAATGCCGTCCCGTATCTGTACGGCCAAGCGCAAAATAACGCGGCTCCTTTTGTGAGTGTTGAACATCTTGCGCGGCAATGAGCGGGATATTGAAGAAAATCTGTTCGCATTCTGATGCTGAAACTTTGTGTTTTTCCCAGCTTTTTAAGATATTCCCTTTATCCCACTCAAACCCTTCGCATTCAGCTAAGCCCTGATAGATATCCATGTAATTCAGTATATGACTATAATATACAATTCGTCAAGGGCTTTTTTCTATAATGACTGGTTAACGCTCCGCATAACCGGCTGGCAATGGAGCGCAGTGGAATTGCCAGTCCGAGTTGATGCGGTTGTTATCTGTTTTCTCCACCTAATCAACTTGATGTGCAGTTAAAAACATGGCCTTCTCTAACGATGCAAAAAACTGCTGGTATGGTTCTGGGTCAGTCACGGGTTGTACATTATACTGTGCGTTGGCGCGAACAAGAAGCTGAGTCTCCCCCCTCGGTCGCACAGTTACCGTTATGCGAAGGGCATAATTTTTCAGTTTTGTAGCACTGACTGTACCAAGAGTTGCATCAGCCTTATCAATTACAAAGCCTAAATCTTGGAGAGTAGACATAATAGTTCTTAAAGTTTTTTCTTTATCTGTTGTCTCAAAAGCTCTGGTTTGAATACTCCTCAACTGCACTTGACTGGAATCAGAGTCGAGAAGACGTTGCTGTGTAGTCGCACAACCTACAACAAGCAATGAAAATACAATCAAGATTAACCCGGCTTTATTTTTCATATTTCTTGCGCCTCCAGAAAGATAGATTTCGATAACTTATCAAAGAACTCTTGATATATTTTAGGATCAGTTAAGCTTTCTGACGTCGTGACTTGACCTTGGGTATTCCATACGATTCGCTGGAACGTTACTCTCACAGCTATATGTTCCCCGCGTTCTCCTATGGGACGCGTGATGACAGAAGCACGCATCTTTTGCTCTTTGTCAGTAGGCATATAGCCTCCACCAAGAAGAGCAACAAAAACCGCTGCAACTTGCTGACCTGCACTTACAGCGCTTCGCATCTTGGAAGAAGTAATAACACCCAGTTTTGTTTCGCTCTCATCTATATTAAACCCCATATCTTGAAGGAGACCGGCACATGCCGCAAGAATCTTTGCTTCGTCTTTTGTTTCATATTTTCTCGTTTGCATTTGGCGCTGAGCAAGAGATTCGGGACTTAACGATAATGCATCTTTTGGGATTGTTGCACAGCCACTGATAGATATCAGGCCGAACAGAATCACTGTAAACAATAACTGATAGAACTTATTCATGATTCCTCCTCAAAAACTCGAACTGTGGTATGCAAAGTCTCGAACTTTCATCTCTTTGTCAAATTTTATAACTACTGTAAGTGTTCTTTGTGTTTTAGATTCGGCGCCAGTGGATTTATCAAAACTCGCCCCTGGCATTCCACCAATACCTCCTGACCCACCAACTACACCGAACAAAAGGCCGATAACCCCGCCACCAGAACTTCTCGAGTAGGATACATCTGTCGATATTTTGTCGTATACCCAGACTTCCCTACCTTGCTCATCTGTAGTTACAATGTTTGGCGACCCAAGTATTTCTGCTACTTCAGACCCCGCCATTCCCTTTCTAATTTCTTTTTGAACAATGCCTACTGTCATCTTCCGTTCTTGAGCCGAATGTAAACTTTGCTGATGCTGAGCAGCAGTCATACAACCAGATAATAGAAGACCAACTACGAGTGACAACCCTAAAACCATCTTGTCTTTAAGCATTTGTACCCTCCTTTTTATTGTTTTATTTATTCTTCCAGATAACTCTGTTTATATGGTTTCTTCATAACACCTGTGGGCCGCGAAGTCGCGGCATAACACTGCTGCGCTGAGGTCG